>Ga0209283_10000001_pt1 | contig 158879 bp, 141 predicted proteins | sample CZO8metaG_2_FD_188354 | JGI IMG/M metagenome (GOLD analysis project Ga0209283, IMG submission 188354) | Vadose zone soil microbial communities from the Eel River Critical Zone Observatory, Northern California, USA - CZOApr15con2H1.8 metaG... | ecosystem: Environmental > Terrestrial > Soil >...
TCGCCGGTGTACTCACCCTTGCGGGCTTTCTCCCTCGACTTGCATGTGTTAGGCACGCCGCCAGCGTTCGTTCTGAGCCAGGATCAAACTCTCCAATTATCAATCGGAGTGTCTTTCCTAGCGCATCGTCATCACGCTCCGCGGCTAACGGAGCATGACGGTGCACTCAAAGCATTGCGAAGTTCCGCAATCCTTCTTCGTGGACTTGCTCTCCAGTTTTCAGAGACCGACCAGGCCCGCCCTTCCCGCTCCGCCCTTCCAACGACCTCGCCCTCCCGCCGTCTCGAACACCCCGGCGAGGGGCGCTACTTCCTACCGCTGCCACTGCTGCGCGCCGAAGGCATCCCTTCCGTCCCGGCGCGTACCCCCTAAGCTGCAGGGGTCGCGGTGTGTAGCAAACCGTCTCGGGGCTGTCAACTTCCCGGGCCGGTTCGCTTCCAACCGCGCGTGTCGACGTCACATTCCTTCGGGGCCAGCTGGATTCGCCGACGCAGTCGCTTTCTTCAGGCCCTGGCCGACCAGGTACACCTCCTTGCTCCCTCGCGCGACCGACGCCTCGGGCTTCACGACCCTCACTCGGGAGAACGCCTGCTTGACCTCCCGGAGGAAGCCCTCGAACCCCCCTCCCATGAAGACCTTGACCACCAGGCTGCCAGCGGGTTCGAGCACCTGGCAGGCAACCTCCACGGCCCTCTCCGCCAGTGCCAGCGACCGCACCTCGTCGGTGCCGCGCACGCCGGAGGTCTTGGGAGCCAGGTCGCTGAGGACTGCGTCGTAGGGAGCGCCTCCTTCCGCCCGGAGCTTCTCCAACAGCTCGGGGGCGAAGGCGTCCATCACCCAAGTGCGCACAGGAGGTGGAAGCCCGGGAACCGGCTCCAGGTCGATGCCGAGCACCAGCCCTCGCGGCCCGACTTCGCGCGCGGCGATCTGGCACCACGCGCCAGGCGCCGCGCCCAGGTCGAGCACTCGCGCCCCCGGGCGCAGGATGCGCAAGCGACGCTGGATCTCCTCCAGCTTGTAGGCGGAGCGCGCGCGCAGACCCTCCAGCTTCGCCTTTTGGAAGAACCGGTCGCGAGGGTCGTAGCGGGGCACGCGGCTGGTGACTACGTCGGGCGCGCCGAAAAGGCGAGGCCCCCGCGCCACCAGGCGCAGGGGCCCATGAACTGCCGATCGCCGGTAACGCGACCTTACTTCGGGGCCGCGGTGCTGCTGCTATCCGTCTTGGCGGCGCTGTCGGCCTTCTTCGCCTTCTTGGCCTTCTTGTGCTTCTTCATCGGCTTCGTGTCGGACTTGGTCTCGGTCTTGGCCGAGGTGCCGGTGTCGGTGCTGCCCTGCGCAAACGCCCCGAACGAGACGAAGCAGAACGCTGCGAGCGCGGCGGCGATCGTGCGGATCATGTTGATCTCCTTGTGTAATTCCGAATGGATTCGTCCATCCGGAGTCGCTCTGGGTAGAGCAATCCCCGTGCCGCGAAAATCGGGGAGGATTTCCCCGCTTGGACGAAAAAGGCCCCGGAGCGGACGCCCCAGGGCCCCGAAACGACACGCCGATCGCCGGCGTGCTGGCTTACTTGGCAGGAGCCGCGGCGGGCGTCTCGGCAGGCTTCTCCGCTGCCTTCTTCTCCGCCTTCTTCTCGCTCTTCTTCGCCTTCTTGTCGGCCTTCTTCTCAGCCTTTGCGTCGGCCGGCTTCTCCTCGGCGGCGCGGGCGCCGAACGCGACGAGGGCGAATACGGCCAGGGCAGCGGCGATCGTGCGGATCATGCGCAGACTCCTTGGGTTGTGGCAGGCAGAGGCCCGCCGACTCGGACCTCCGTCGAGCAAGCGCCATGCCGCGTGTCTACAAGCCGACAACTCGCGGGAAAGACTGGCCCACGGGCAGCCTGCGTACTCTTCACCAAGGCGGAGGTCCTCCCCGGCGCCCCAATTCTCCCCAGCGACGGATCGTAGAGAAGTGGCGTCGTCCCCGGCCAAAAAAAAATTAATTTTTTTTTCCCAGTCTCGGGAGTGGTCCGCCCGCCCGGGCGATGCTATAGGCGCGAGCGTCGGCCCTCTGGCGGAACTGGCAGACGCAGCAGACTCAAAATCTGCCGCTCTTCGGAGCGTCCCGGTTCGATTCCGGGGAGGGCCACCACTTGACCGTTACTGCGGGATCGCGACGCACACCGCGGTGGTGTTGTGCCACGCCTCGACGCTGCCGCCGTAGTTGGCGATCTCTCCGTACGTGAGGAAGCCGCCGACCGGGACGTCGCCCATCACGGAGCGGACCGCTTCGATCTCCTTCTGGAACTGGTCCTTGAGGATCATCCCCCGGCACACGCAGTCGAAGAGCAGCACGCCCGCGGGCTTCGCTCCTTGCAGGTTGGCCTTCGCCTCCTCCGCGGCCGAACGCGCCGCCGCCACCATGTTCTTCGGCACGCCGTCGAGGATGGCCACCTGGCTTCCTTGCCGCACGCCGGCGGCGCAGGTGAGCGAGCCGTCGGCGCCCACCGAGAGCGGAGCGCGGGCCCGCGCCACGCGGTCGCCGAGCATCACGCCCAGCTCGTTCGCGATCAGGTATTCGCCGGCGCTCGAAGGGGTTCAGCGAAACGCCCCGCTTGCGGGCGTGCTCCTTGTAAGCCTCGAACGCGGGGCGGCCGTCGAGCTCGTAGACGACGTTCCCCTTGGCCTTGGTCACCGCCATCTTGCCGGTCGTCGCCTCGAGACCGTGGCCGATGCCCACGCCCCAGGGCCCGGCGCCGAAGACGTGCGCCGCGGCAGCCACGTCCGGCGCCGCCCGCTCCCCGTCTCCCACCAGCGTGGCCTTGAAGCGTCCCTCGTCGCCGGCCGCGCCGCCGACGATCTGGTGCAGGGCCTGCGTCTGCGCCAGGATTTGCCGGACCAGCTCCTCGCCGACGCCGGAGAGCCCGTCGGCGAGCACGACGGTGGTGGAGAACGCCAGGCCCTTCGCATGTGCCTTGCCCTGCGCGGTCCGGAAGTTCCGGCACAGATCGGCGGCGGCCCGCTTCGGGTCCTCCTTCAGGCCCGGGACGGCAGCCGTCTCGGCGACGGCTTGTGGCGCCGAGACCAGGAGGACCGCGACTCCCCCGTGCGTGAGGCCGCGCTCGGTCACTTCGCCGGCGGTGGTGCAGCCGATGATCTGCTGCGTTCCGGCCGCGGTGCGGGCCGCGCGCAACGCGTCGCCCAGGGGCAGGTCCGGCGAGGCGAACAGGAAGCCGAACGACGCCGGCGCTCCTCCTAGCCCCTCTCGCGCCTGGCGCGCAGCCTCGCGCCCGCTGACTGCCGCATCGGTGCCGACGTGCTGACCCGTTCCAGTTCGATTTCCCATCTCGCTTCCCCCAAATGCGGTTTGAGCGACGCTAACCATGCCGGAAGCATGGGTAAAAATGGGTCGGTGTCGGCAGGTGCAGGGAAGGGTCGGCCGAGGAGTGTCCATCGGCGCCGGAAAGCGGTACGATGCGACGTTTTCAGGGGGCTCCCATGCAGGACGATCGCGTTTGCGAGATCGAGGCGATTCCCACGGTCGACGCATTGCCGGCCATCGCCTCGCCGGCGGGGGCCCTGGGCGCGCGGCCGCTCGGCTCGCCGCCCGCGCCGGAACCCTTCCGCCTCGCCGATGCGCGCCCGTTCCACATCGACCTGGGCCACGGCCCGACGGTCGCGGGGGCGGAGCCGCCGCTCGAGCAAGGCAAGCGGCGCGGGTAGCCCAACCGCCAGCATCTGCCTTGCCGGCGGGCATTTTCCCGGATAGACCGAGGCGCTTCCGGAAGCCTCGCGAATGATCAACCTGCTTCTCTCCCTGGCGGCGGCGCTGGTCACCTTCTCCGCCTTCTTCTTCAGCGGGCTCGCCCACGCCCTGGGCAGCGTCTTCCCCGCCCTGGTGGCCGGGATCGTCGCCTACATCCTGCTGGCCCGCCGGACGGTGAAGCAGCTCGAAGCGCTGATGGCGCAGGTGCAGAAGGAGCTGGCGGCGCGCCGGATCGAAAAGGCCATCGCCTTGCTCGAGGCCTCGTTCCCGATGGCTCGCTGGCAATTCCTGGTCGCCTCGCAGCTGCACGGACAGATCGGCTCGCTGCTCTACATCCAGAAGAAGTTCGACGAGGCGGAGCCGCACCTCAAGAAGTCGTTCGTGAAGATGTGGCCGGCCCGGGCGATGCTCGCCGCGCAACACTTCCGGCGCAAGGAGTGGAAGGAGATGGAGGACGTCTTCGACGCCGCCATCCGCGCCAACAAGGGCGAGTCGCTCCTCTATGCCGTCTACGCCTGGTGCGAGGACAAGCGAGGCGACCGCAAGAAGGCGATCGAAGTCCTGCAGCGTGGGGCGGCCCAGGTGAAGTCCGATGACCGCCTGAAGACGCTCCTGACGCGCTTGCAGAACGACAAGCGGTTGAAGCTCGAGTCCTTCGGCGAACAGTGGTGGCAGTTCTGGCTGGAGACGCCGCCGATGATGCAGGGCCCGGGCGGCGCGTTCGGTGCTCGACAGGTCAAGTGGGGGCGCAGGTAGGCGCTCGCCCGACACTTCCCATTACCGATCCGTGCACTTTTCCGCGCACGTGCGCGTCGCTACCTTGGCGTGGGGTCGTCTGCCGGTACAGATCTGTCGAGGGAGCGCTTCTGTGAACGTCCGGGTGGTGGGGGCGGGGGAGATCGCAGACGCCCTGCGCGATGCGCTCGCGCGGGTCGGTCTGCACGAGCGTCCCGGCACGCCCGCGGCGTTCGTGTGCGGGGTGGACGATCTGCCCCGCGCCATCGCCATGCGCGAGCTGGCCCAGACGACAGGTCCGCTGGTGGTGATGACCACCGATGCCGCCGGCGCGATCGAGGCCGGCGCCGACGACGCGGGGGGGAACCCCGACGAGGTCGCGCGGCGCGTGGCCGCCCGCCTCCGTGCTCCGCGGGCGGCGCGCGGCAAGGCTGCCCTGGTCGATCCGTCCGCCGGCGAAGAGCCGCCCGAGCCCTCGCTCGTCAGCTCCGGAAAGCGGCAGCGGCCGCTGGTGCTGGTGGTCGAGGACGACGAGGACGCCCGGGACGTCCTGCAGGAGCTGCTCCGGGATCAGTACGACGTGGAGGCGGTCGGCGACGGCGAGGGCGCGGTGAAGCGCGCCCGGGAGCTCCTGCCGGACCTGGTGCTGCTCGACCTCTTCCTGCCCGGCCTGGACGGATTCGGCGCGCTCACCGGGCTGCGGCGCGACCCGAAGACGGCCGAGGTGCCGGTGATCTTCCTCTCCGCCCAGGGAGACGCCGAGACGAAGAGCCAGGGGCTTTCGCTGGGCGCGGCGGACTACCTGGCCAAGCCGTTCAGCGCGCAGGAGCTGATGGCGCGGGTCGACCGCACGCTCAAGCTGACCGCGCAGAAGGAGCACTTCCGCGCGCTGGCGCAGACCGACGGGCTCACCGGGCTCCCCAACTTCCGCAGCTTCCACGCGCGGCTCGAGGAGGAAGTCGCGCGCGCCGATCGCTACGCCCACCATCTCTCGTGCGCGATGGTGGACCTGGACGGCCTCAAGCAGATCAACGACCGGCTCGGCCACGGCGCCGGCAACCGCGCCATCCTGGCCCTGGCGGACGCCGTGCGCGAAGAGCTGCGCGACACCGACTTCGCGGCGCGCTACGGCGGGGACGAGTTCGTGGTGCTCTTGCCGCAGACCAGCGCGGCGGCTGCCGGGCTGTTCGCCGAACGCCTCCGCCGGCGGCTGCTGGCGGTGTCGCAGGCGGCTGGCCTCCCGGTGCGCGCCTCGATCGGAGTCGCGGCGCTCTCTCCCGACGAAGTGGGGGCGAACGACGCCGCCGAGGACCTGCTCCGGCGGGCGGACGAGGCGCTCTACAAGGCGAAGCGGTCCGGCCGCGACCGCGTCGAAGTGGCGCACGTGCACCACTGAGCCGGATCGGCGCCGGCGCCGGATGCGTCAGGCCGCGCCGGTGGCCTTGGCCGCGGCGGCGGCATGGTCCCCGCCGTCTTCGTCGTCGTCGTCGTCGGCGTAGGGATCCTTCGGACGCGGACCCTTGCCCGAGTAACGGTACAGCTTGTTGTAGAGCGTTTTCTCGCTGATGCCGAGCGCCTGCGCGGTGCGGGCCTTGTTGTTCTGCATGCGGCCCAGGCTGGAGAGGATGTACTCCTTCTCCACCTCGCGCAGGGGCAGCCCGAAGGGCAGCTTGAGATAGGCGCTCTCCCCTCCTCCGGCCGCCATCTCCGCGGGAAGGTGCTCGACGTCGATGGCCGCGGCGCCGCAGAGGATGACGGCGCGCTCGAGCGTGTTGCGCAGCTCGCGGATGTTGCCGGGCCAGGCGTACTCGGAGAGGACCTTCATCGCCTGCGGGGTGACTCCGGCCAGCTTCTTGCCGCCCTCGCGGCCGAAGCGGTCGATGAAGTGCTGGACGAGCAGCGGGATATCGTCGCGCCGTTCCTTGAGCGGGGAGAGCGGGATGTGGAACACGTTCAGGCGGAAGTAGACGTCCTCGCGGAAGCGGCCCGACTTGATCTCTTCCTTGAGGTCGCGGTTGGTGGCGCTGATCACCCGCACGTCGACGCTGATCTCGCTCTTGCCGCCCAGCCGGCGCAGCCGCTCTTCCTCCAGCACGCGCAGGAACTTCGCCTGCAGCTCGATGGGGATCTCGCCCACCTCGTCGAGGAACAGCGTTCCTGCGTCGGCCAGCTCCCAGGCGCCCAGCCGGCGCTGGTCGGCGCCGGTGAACGCGCCGCGCTCGTGGCCGAACATCTCGCTCTCCATCAGTCCGGAGGGGATGGCGGAGCAGTTGATGGCGATGAACGGCTTCTCGCGCCGCGGCGAGAGCTGGTGGATGGCGCGGGCGATCATCTCCTTGCCCGTGCCGGATTGCCCGGTGATCACCACGCTCGCCTTGCTGGGCGCCACCTTCTCCACCAGGTCCATCACCTTGCGCATCGCGGGTGACTGGCCGACCACGCCCACGCCGGCGTCCACCTGGCCGAGGCGGCGGCGAAGGACCTGCATCTCGTGCTCGGTCTGGCGCTTCTCCAGCGCGCGCTGGAGGATCACCTTGAGCCGCGCGGGATCGAGCGGCTTCTCCACGAAGTCGAACACGCCTTCGCGCACCGCCTCCACGGCGGCGTCGATGGTGCCCTTGCCGGTGATGATGATCACGGGGGTGTCCGGCGACTCCTCCCGCAGGGCCCGGGTGAGCGCGAGGCCGTCGAGCTTGGGCATCACGAGGTCGCTGATGATCACGTCGGGATGGAGCTCGGCGGTGAGCTTGAGGGCATGGTGCCCATCGCTCGTCTGCTCGACGTCGTAGCCCCAGCGTTGGAGCAGTTCGCCGAAGAGCTCGCGGGTGGACGCGTCATCGTCCACCACCAGGATGCGCGCCTTCAAGCTGCGGATGGGAATCGTCTCGATGGGCATGGGGCGGGGCTTTACCTCGAATGGGCGAACGTGAGCGAGAGCCGGGCGGGCGCTGCCGGCGCAAGGTCGGCCGACAGCTCGCCCCCCGCCTCGGAGGTCAGGCGGCGCACCGCTTCCAGGTGCGGGGCAGCCTCGTCCCGGCGAGGCGCGCCGCCCTCCGAGCGGAAGTCGAGCTGGTTCAGTGGTCCGTCGGTCTCCAGCACGATGTGGAGCGCCCCGTCGCGGGCCAGAGCGACCGCGGCCAGGAAGGCGTGGCAGACGAGGTCGCCCAGGAACGCCGGGTTGGCCTGGACGGGGACCGCGGCGGGTCCCCGTTGCATCACGGCCACGCTCCCGCGGCGGGCCTCGTACCCGAAGAGGAGCTGCGCCCGCGAGACGGCCGCGCCCAGGTCCGGCGCCAGGTGATCGGGCGAGGCGAGCTCCGAGAACGCCTTGAGCAACGCATCGACCCTGCCGATGCCGTCGCGCAGGGCCTGCAGGTGCCGCTCGGCGGGCGCGCCGCCGAGCTCGTTCCCGCGCAGCTTTTCCGAGAGCAGCTGCAGGTGCAGCACCATGTTGTGCAGCGGGTTCTTGCCCTCGTGAGCCAGGGCCGCCGCGGCCCGCTCGAGCAAGAGCGCCCGCTCGGCCGGCACGGCGGGTGAAGCCTGGGAACCGGGCGCCACGCAGGCAGTGAAGTGCCGCCGCGGGCGTAGGGTCAAGTCCTTACGCGCGAAATTTCCGTTCCCCAACTCTGCGCGTGCGGAGGGGCTAGGGCGCGGTGACCTGCTCCGTCGAAGGCCCGACGGAGTTGCCGCCGATCAGCGCGAGCACGTCTAGCACAGGGGCATACGCCGCGCCCGGCTTGAACCGGGGCAGCTGCAGTGCCGATCCAGCGGTGAAGCTCAGCGGGGTGGCGGCCGGATCGAAGACCTCGGTCGAGCTCTGAGCAGATCCCCCACTGGCGCCGCCCGCGATTAGCACCTTGCCGTTGGCAAAGGCAGTCGCGGCCTGGAATTGCCGCGTGGTGAGCAACAAGTCATGATTCGGCGGTCCCCCCGTGCCTGCATTGATGGGGAACGAGTCCGTCAACGCAGCGTAGATTTCCCACGTCTTTCCCGCAGTCGAGTTGCCGCCGGCGAGGAGTACGCAGGGCGCCGTGGCGGCATTCGGGCAGGCGGTCCCGACGGAAGTTAGCAGCGTGGCGCTCTGGCCGAGCCGCCCGGCGGTCGGGGCGCTGGCTGTCGGGGAAACCATGCTGCTCGCGGGTGTGCCTGAGTTCAGCGTAAAGACGTCCGCCGTTGCACTGGTGGCGTTGCCGCCGGCCAGCAAGACCTTCCCCGTCCCCACGACCGTGGCCGTGAGCAAGCGTCGCCCGACCGTAAGCTTGTTCGAGGCACCGCTGCTGACGGGCGCGGCCCCGCTGTCCCACAGATCCCAGCTCTGCAACGCCGTGGCACTCGCGCAGTTGTCACCTCCGGCGATCAGCACCTGTGTTGCGCTGACGAGCGCCGCCGCGGCATTGCAGCGGAACGTGGCCAGCGTGCCGCTGGCCGCGCACGACGGGGTCAAGCCGTCCAAGCTGCAGAGCTCGAACTCCGTAAAGCCGGTGGGGGAACCCGGTGAGCCTCCGGCAATGAGCACCTGCCCTCCGCCGATGGCGGTTGCGGTGTGGAGAGAGCGCGGGGAGGCCAGCGTAGGGCCGGCTGTCAGAGCGGAGTTCGCCGGGTTGTAGAACCACGTGTTCGATAATGGGCTCGCGCCATTCGTGCTGGCGCTGCCTCCGGCGATGAAGATCAGCCCATTCGTAGAGAGGGTGGAAACGATGAGCGTCGCCGTTGCGCCGAACACGAGCGGCCCCGTGGTGACCACAATCCCCATTTGGTTGCCTGTGAGTGCGTTCGGCGTGTCCGTCGCGGTGATCGATGTGCCGCCGCTCGTGGTGTTCAGGATGACCGTGAAGACATGCACGCCCGCGTCGAGCGCCGTGAACGTATAGCTAAGCGGCAAGGGCGTTGCCGTCCCGTCCGTCGCCGCAGTATCCGAAGAGGCTATTTGGACGGTCCCGGCATACAGCGGCGTAGTGTTGTTGTTGGCGTCCTGAGCGGTGACCGTCACCGAGCCGGGCGTCCCTGCGAATACCGTGCTGGGGAACCCCGCCACCTGCAGCTTGGTCGTCGCGCCGGGGTTGACCGTGATCCCCGTTTGGCTGCCGGCTATGTTCGCGTTTCCCGCGTCCTTGACCGTGATTGAATACGTCGGAGGGCTAGCCTTCGTGAGGACCACCCCGCTGAAGGTGTGTACGCCGTTGTCGCGGCCGATTCCGGTGGTGAAAGTGTAGTCGGCCGGCAAAGTTGCGGTGGGCTGACCCATAGAGGTGAACTGCACTGTACCGGTGTACGTAGGCGTGGTGTTGTTGTTCGCGTCTTTCGCGGTCACCGTCACGGACCCTCCGGTGTCCGCGCTCGCAGAGCTTGGATAGCCGCTGACTAGCAGCTTGGCAGTCGCGCCGGGGTTGACGAGGATGCCGGTCTGATTGCCCGTAATTGTCATCGTGCCCGTGTCAGTCGCGATGATGGAGGCGCTGTTGGCGGCCGTCTTCAACGTCACGCTGAACGTGTGCACGCCGGCGTCGGTCGCAGTGTACGTGTGGGGGTTGGCCGGGATAGCGGCGGCTACATCACTCGACGTAATGAGGACCGTGCCCCGATACCCGCTGGCGGTGTTGGCGAAGGCATCGAGCGCGCTGACGATGACGAACCCGCCGACACCCGCCGTGACTGAAGTCGGGAAGCCCACGACCTGCAGCGTCACCGCCGTGGCAGGGTTCACGACGATCCCCGCCTGGCTTCCGTGAATGGTTGCCGTGACCGTGTCTGTCGCGGTGATGGAGAACGTCGCGATTTGGGGGTCGGCGGCCCCCTTCAGCGTGATCGGGAAAGCATGGACGCCGGCTTCCGTGAGCGTGAACGTGTGGTCCGGGGGAACGGTCGCGTTGGGGTTGTCGGTGGCGGCGTGCACCGTACCGGAATATCCGGTCGCGACGTTCCCGAACTGGTCCTTCGCTGTGACCGTATACGACTGGGTGACGCCGGCGGTGGTCGAGGTCGGACCACTCACCACCAACGTGGTCGCCACGTCGGCGATCGCCGTGGCCGTGAACGTCTTGGGCGACCCGGTGAGGCCAGCGCCAGTAGCGGTGTACGTGTACCCGCCGGAGGTGTTTCCCACCCTCGCCGTGATCGACGCTTTGCCATCCGGGCCGGTGTTCGTGGAACCGGACGAGACTTGGCCGCCGCCGGTACTCGCGCTCCAGGTCACCGTGAAGTTCGGCACCGCGTTGCCGTTGGTGTCCAAGACCCTGACCACCAGCGTCTGCGCCAGCGCGGTGCCGACCACGGCGGTCTGGGCGTCGCCCGAGACCACCACGATCGAGCCGGCCGGAGCGCTGTTCACGCAGAACCCGGCAGCGCTGCAGGTCGGGTAATCGCTCGGGCAGTTCGAGGTGTCGTTGCACGGGATCTTCCCGAGCTCGCTCACGTTGCAGGCAAATCCCGCCGCGGCGAGCACGAGCCCGCAGTACAGCCTTCGCATGTCGCTCTTACGGATCGGCGTCCGGGTCATACGCTCCACTCAGGCGGCCGGGGCTGGTGCCCCAGAAGGCCGCGCCAGGCATCAGAAAGCTTGGATTAGAAGACGAACAACGCTGCGGACACGCCAGCCGCCACCAGGCCGGCAGCGAAACCGATGGCGCTCAGCGTCCTGTATTGCTGCTCGGAGTCGAGCATCGATTTCGCGGACGCACTGTCGTGGACCGAGCCGGTCAGATCGTTCTGCGTGCTCGAGGCCTTGGCGTAGGCCAGCGCGCCCCCGCCGATAGCTGCGACCGCCACGCCCGCGGCGACCCAGGCCACCGTTCGCTTCGCGCCGCCCGAGGCCACCGGCGAGGGCCGCGCCTCGGCCGTGATCGCGTCGACGGGAGCCGGCTGCGGTTTGACCGCGGCGGGTTTGACTCCGGCAGATGGCGTTGCCGCCGCCAGCGCCGGCGCGGACGGGGTTTGCGCCGGCGGCTTCTTCCCGGCGTCGGTCGGCGCAGCTGCGGGAAGCGTCGGAAGCGCAAGAGCCAGTTCGTTCGTCTTCGCGGGTGCCGCGGCCTTCGCCGCGCCTGCGTCGAGCTCCGGGAGAGGCAGCGGCAGCGGCGCGGCAGCTGCCTGCTTGGCCTTCGTATCGGCCGGCGGCGCGGGAAGCTCCAGTGCGAGCGCTCCGCCGGCGGGCGCGCCGAGGGCCGCGATCTTCGCCTTCACACGCGCCGCGTTGGCCGGGAGCGCCAGCGGATCCGCTAAGTACGCCCGGTACTGCTTACGTGCCTCGGCCTTGTTGCCCAGATGCGCGTAAGCGTCGCCGATGCTGATCAGGTACTCGGCATTGATCTCCAGCCGGTAAGCGGCCCGCCACTCCCGCAGCGCCTTGCGCCAGTCGGAGCGCTTCTCGGCGGCGCGCGCTGCGGCGACATGTTTCTGGGCGTTCTGGGCCCAGGTGGGTGCGGACACCGCCAGCAAGAGCGCAAGGGCCCACGATCTGACGCACATTTTCGGCTTGCCCCCTCGCCGGGCCGGGGGAGGACCCCAGCGCTCCGATGTCCTTCCACCTTTCCCCGACCAGGGGGTAGTGTCAAGTTGCGAGCGTTTCGCCCGCTTTCGGCCCGGGCTGCTCGGATCCGCCGGAGAGATCCACCAGGGAGATACCCAGGCGACGCGCTACGTCGAAGATCCGTTCGTCGCGGTAGAACTCGGCGTACACGACTCGCTTGATCCCCGCGTTCGTCACCAGCTTGAAGCAAGGCCAGCAGGGGCTGGCGGTCGTGTACAGGTCGGCTCCGTCGATGCGCACGCCGTTGCGAGCGGCCTGCAACACCGAGTTGGCTTCGGCGTGGATGGTCGCGACGCAATGCCCCCCTTCCATCAGGTGGCCGATGTCGTCGCAGTGGGGCATGCCGCGGATCGATCCGTTGTAGCCGGTGGAGAGAATCATCCGATCCCGCACCAGCAACGCTCCCACGTGCTTGCGGTCGCACGTCGATCGCGAGGAGACGACCCGCGCGATCTCCATGAAATAGGTGTCCCAATCGGCGCGCATGGGCCGATTGTAGCGCGCAAGGATGCTTAGAGCCTGGGGGAGTGGGGGCGCGCCGGGAGCGCCGCGCGCCGGGGCGACCCCGCGGCCACGGGGCGCCGATCGGTCCGCGGATCGACCGGCAGCGGCTCATGGATTCCCGCGCGCTTGCCCAGCCCGGCCCGGACCACGAACGCGCGCAGCTTGCTCGGAGGAGCCAGGAAGGTCTCTCCCGGCATCGGCACGTCGAACGAGTAGTCGTTGCCCGCGACGCCGCCGAAGGCGACCTTCGCGGTGCGGTAGCCCTCGACCAGCCCGAACAGCTTGCCGGAGGGCACGCCGAACACGCCGCCGCCCGAGGCTCCGTAGCCGATCGGCGCGTCGGTCTTCATGGCGCGCTGGATGCGCGAGTCGACGTCGTCGAGCTCCAACTGGCTGACGATCCCGGAGCTGACGCTCAGCGACCTGCCGTAGGGCGCTCCGACGACCACCACGTCGTCGCCGACCTGCACGTCGTCCTCGCCGGCCAGCGACACCGGCGCCAGCTGCTCTTCCACGTGGAGCAGCGCCAGGTCTTCGTCGGGCACTTCGCCCTCGGCCACCAGATGCGCCTCGACCCGGTGCAGCCTCGGCCGCTCGATCACCACCAGGAAGTTGGCGGCCCCCCGCAGCCCCTCGCGCTGGACCACGTGCTGGTTGGTGAGCACGTAGCTGCCCTCGTCGTCGGCGGCGACCACGACGCCGCTGGCGGCCCGAACCACCTTGCCGGCCACCTGCACCTCGACGCGCACGCTCTGGCGCAGCGCCTTCTGCACCACGCGGGACTTCTCGCTGCGCGCCTGCGCCGCCGCGGGCAGGCAGACGGAGAAGGCTGCGAGAGCGACGAGCAGGCGGCTGAACCTCGGCAAGATCGGCTCCCTCTCCCCGCGCGGCAGCATCGCCGCGCTTCGTTCAACACTATGCGAGGAATCGGTGATTCCGAAATAAGCCATCGGCCCAATGTGGGTGCGGGTGGCCGGGAATAGTCCCCTATCTTCCGCCCGGGCCCGGACAGCAGTACGGTGGGTCCGTGCTGAGGCGCTACAGATCCACGTTGACCATCGTGGTCGGGTTCCTGCTGGGGCTCCTGCTGGCCACCCTCGACAAGATGTTCCCGCCTCGCGGCGCCCAGGGCCCGATCGCGGTCATCGCCGTGATCGTCGACTGGACCGCGCCGCCGCTCGCCGGAACGCTGGTCGCCGCCGCGCTCCTGGTCGCCCAGCGCTACAAGAGGCTGCACGACGCCGAGCGCGCTGCTTCGAAGATCCTGGCCGAGAGGCTGACCGGCACCGAGCGGCGGCAGGCGCTCTGGGTGGTCGCGGCCGCGATCGCGCACGACCTGAAGAACCCTCTGCACAACCTGCAGCTCCTGATGGAGGAGCTGGACGAGGAGACGGACCCGGGGAAACGGGCCGAGCTGATCGCGCGGCTCCGCGAGAACGTCGACCGCGCCTCCGGCCGGGTCTCCGAGCTGTCCCGGGCCGGCCGCGCCCCGGAGGAGTGGCCGGAGCCAGTCGACCTCGCCATCGCCTTGCAGGAGTTGCAGAAGCGCGTCGCCAGCGCGGCCCGGATGAGCGGGACGGAGATCACGGTCGATTGCCCGCGGGGCCTGGCGGTCCGGGCGGACGCCCTGGCCGTGCGCAGCGCAGTCGAGAACGTGGTCGCCAACGCTCTCGAGGCCCTGCAGCAGAACGGCCCCGGCGGCCGCCTGGCGGTGCGCGCGCGCCAGGTGGACGGCGTCGTGGAGCTGACGGTGGAGGACGACGGCCCCGGCATCCCGGACGAGGTGCGCACCCGGCTCTTCGTGCCCTTCGCGTCCGGGCGGGAGAGCACGGGGCTGGGCCTCGCGATTGCCCGGGCGTTGGCCCGGGCGAGCGGCGGCGAGCTGACCTGCACCGATCCCAGGCCCGGACACACCTGCTTCCGCTTTACCTTCCAAGGCCCTGGCGGTTCGGGCTCCGACCAACGCCGCTTGCCCCAAGGTCAGACAACCGAAAGGATCGACGCGTGACCACTTCAGAAGCCCCTGCCCGGGCGCCCAGCCCGCGCATGCTCTTGCTCGTCGAGGACGAGGCCGACGCCCGCACCATCCTGGCGCGCCGGCTTCAGGCGTTCGGCTGGAATTGCCTGGCGCACCCCAGCGTCGAGACGGCCCTGCGGGACCCCCAGCTTCGCTACGTGGAAGCCGTGGTCGCGGACGTAGTGTTGGGCGAAGGCCGCATGAGCGGCATCGACCTGATCCCGGCCCTCCGCAAGGAGGACGTCCGCGCGCCGGTGGTGTTGGTGACGGCGTTCGCCGACCAGCAGCGGGTGAAGGACGCTCTCAACGCGGGCGCTGCCTACCTGCTGGAGAAGCCGTTCACCACCGAGGCGCTGCGCGGCGTGCTGGACAAGGTGACCAGCGTCGACGTCGACCTGGCCAAGCTCGTCAACAAGGCCCTCTCGAAAGCCCGCCTCACGCGCAAGGAGGAGGAGGTTGCGCGCCTGGTCCTCAAGGGCCTCACCTCCGCCGAGATCGGCGCGATGATGGGCAACTCGGAGAAGACCATCAAGCAGCACCTGACGCAGGTGTACGCGAAGCTCGGCGTGGCGGGCCGCGCCGAATTCTTCCACCTCGTCTTCCCCTCCTAGCCGCGACCAAGGCTACGAACGTTTCACGCAGAGGGCGCAGAGGATCTGGAGGTCGCAGAGGAATCTTCTTGAAAGCGAAGCTCCTCCGCGACCTCCCCCTCCTCCGCGCGCTCTGCGTGAAACGTTCTTAGTCCGTATATCGCTTCGTGATCAGCAGGAGGAGTGCGTCCTTCGCGCAGTGGTCGCAGTAGCCGAAGCGCGACTTCATCCCGGTCAACGTGGACTCGACCTGCTGGACTTCCTTCGGCGTGAGCAGGGCGCGCTCGTCGCCCAGGTAGCGGAGCATCTTCTCCGAGTTGCGCCTCAGCGTGCGCTTGCGCTCGTCGAAGAAGTGATCGCGCAGCCGCCGGAACAGGTCGGGGAAGATCTGCGAATAGTCGATGTCCCCCTCGGGGTGATCGATGCGGTGCGCTCCGATCGCCGCGATCAGCGCCCGCCGGAACTCGCGCCGCTCCTCGCCTCCCGAGAGCACGATCCCCTCGGTCTGGACCATCAGGTCCTCGTCGGGCCGCTCCATCTCGCCGGTGACCTTGTTGCGCACGCGCTCGCCCCGGGTCCACGCCAGCACGTGCCCGACGTAGCGCTCGAACAGCTCCCGGTATTGCTTCTCGCTCACCAGGCCCATCGCGTCGCGCACTTCGTCGTCGAGGACGTCGAGGTACTCGTTCTCCACCGCCCGGACGAACTCCTCGTGGTCGTGGTAGCCGTCCACCACCTCCTGCTGGAGGAATTCGTAGACGGACTTGTCCTTGGTGAGCGAGGAGAGCTCCTCGAGGATCGCCTGGGGGGTGAGGCACTTGTACTGGGGGTTCTGCGCTGCGTTGGTGATGACCGTCTTCAGCTCGCGGGCGGAGGCGCCGGTGCGTCCCTCGTAGTTCGGGTACGAGTCGGACTCCTTCCACAGCTCCTGGAGGTTCTTCTTCAGCTCCTTTGCATGGGTGCCGCCCAGCCGGTCGGGCGTCTCGCCGTGGTCGTAGAGCTTGAGCTTCTCCAGGGGAGTGAGGTGGTCGACCAGCTTGCGCAGGTCGCCCTTGTAGCGGTCGGTCACCGGCTTCTTGAGACGGGTGAGCACCGCCCACTCCGCCGCCACCCAGGACGAGTGCGGCGCGATGTGCTTCCCCACCGTCTCCGGGAGCCGGAACTCGTAGACCTGGCGCTCCTCGCTGACCGCGCGCAGATACGGCACCCGCACCAGCTCGATCCGCCCCTTGAAGGATGCGAAGTCGCTCATCTCCTTGAAGGCGGACAGGTGCTTCTCGTTGGTGGAGGCGATCAGCGCGCAGTCGAGGTGCAGCAGGAAGTGGCTCATCCGCGCCACTCCGGTCTCGACGGTGCCGAGCAGGTACTTGTAGTGCTCCAGCGGACGCTTGAGCAGGTCGCTGAACTCGATCACGCCGCGGTTCCCGGCCACCAGCGGCCCGTACGGCTCGAAGAGCGCGAGGTTCTGCAGCGCCCCGGGCAGCGCGCCGTGGCTGCGGTCGTGCGTCACCTGCCGGTAGTCGGCGTCGACCGCCATCTGCGGCTCGACGGTGACCGCGCCGGCCATGTACCGGCGGGAGATGTAGAAGCGCTCCACCTGGACGTGGCGGAGCACCTTGAGCACGTCCCCGTTGTAGGACTGCAGCAAGGCCGCGTAGATCTGCCGGCACTTGGCGCACAGCTCGCCTTCCAGGATTCCCTGCGCCAGCTGGAACACGTCGTCCGGCTTGGTGGACTCGCGGAGCAGGCGCTGGCGCTCGCTGCGGGGCAGGAGGAAGAGCGGGGAGTCCTTCAGCTCGCATTGGATGCGCGCGTCGACCTGCTCGCCCTCCAGGTGCGCGTAGCTCTCCACGCGCATGGTCCCGGCATTGGCCTCGCCGAAGCCGATCGATCCCTTCACCAGCTTCTCGCTAGGGAAGATCCAGTTGAAGCGGTAGAGCTGCCCCTCCTCCTTGCGCGAGTAGTCCTCCAGCGCGCGCTGGATCGCCGCCACGATGCTGCTCTTCGCGCTGCCGTTCGGGCCGTGCAGCAGGATGAGCTTGTTCATCCGACCCGCGCGCACGAATCCCGACAGGATCCGGTAGATCGCGTTCTGCACGTCCTCCTGCCCGCAGATGGGGGCGCCGCCCTCTCCCTCCTGTGACGAGTTGGCTCCGAGGTCGAACGGCCGGTCGAACAGCTTGAAGCGCCGGACGGGGCCGCTCGAGCGCTGGACGGTCTCGCTGCCGTAGAAATCGAAGCAGTCGCGGATGTACTGGGCGGCGTCGCGAGCGTGCACGCGCGGCCGCTCGAAGTACGCCTCCATGTACTCCTGGAAGGAGAGGATCGTCTTGTTCCGCAGGAAGGTCTGCTGGACCTGCTCGCCTACGTTCTGAAGGTAGCGGAGCGAGTCCACCATGCTACTGTACCTCCCCGATGAGCAAGATCATCGGCATCGACCTCGGCACCACGAACAGCTGCGCGGCGATCGTCGAGAAGGAGAGCCAAGTCAAGCTCATTCCATACAAAGGCGGCGATTTCATCATTCCGTCAATCTTTGCGATCGACGACAAGGGTAACGAGCTGATCGGCCACGAGGCCAAGCGCCAGTGGCAGCTCAACCCCCGCAACACGGTCTATGCGGCCAAGCGCCTCGTGGGACGCTCGTTCTCGAGCGACGTCGTCGCCGAGATGCAGAAGACGGTCGCCTACGAGATGAAGCCGGGCGAACGCAACGACGTGGTGCTCGACGTCGGTCACAAGAACTTCCGGCTGGCCGAGATCAGCTCGAAGATCCTCAACAAGATCCGGGGAGTAGCGCAGGACTACCTGGGCGAGAAGGTCACCCGCGCGGTGGTCACGGTCCCCGCCTACTTCACCGACCGGCAGCGGCAGGCGGTCAAGGACGCCGGCAAGATGATCCAGCTCGAGGTGGTGCGGATCATCAACGAGCCCACCGCCGCCGCGCTCGCCTACGGGATCGGCAAGAGCCTGAACGAGACGGTGGTGATCTACGACCTGGGCGGCGGCACCTTCGACGTGTCGATCATCGAGATCCGCGGCCGCGTCTTCGAGGTCAAGGCGACCGGCGGCGACATCTTCCTGGGCGGCCTGGACTTCGACCAGGCGATGATCCAGCACGTGCTGAAGGAGTTCGTGAAGCAGCACGGGATCGATCTGGCGGGCGATCCGGTGGCGATGCAACGGATCAAGGACCTCGCCGAGCGGGTGAAGATCGACCTCTCGTCGCGGGAGCAGGCCCCCTTCAACGTCCCGTTCGTCACCATGACCGCGCAGGGGCAGCCGCTCAACATCGACTTCGTCTTCACCCGCAAGCTCCTGGAGGAGCTGACCGCGCCGCTGGTGGATCGCACCCTGCAGATCCTCGACCGGGTGATGACCGACGCGCAGCTGGACCCTGCGAAGGTCGACGAGCTGCTCCTGGTGGGAGGACAGACGCGGATGCCGGTCGTCCAGAAGAAGCTCACGCAGATCTTCGGCAAGGCCCCGTCGAAGGGCGTGCACCCGGACGAGGCGGTGGCCATCGGCGCGGCGCTGTACGCGAACTCGCTGGAAGACAACTCGAATCTCAAGTTGCAGCTGCTCGACGTCATTCCCATGGCCATCGGCCTGGAGAAAGCGGGCGGCGAGTTCCACACCGTGTTCGCGCGCAACGCGGCCATCCCCAACGCCAAGGCGATCGAGGCCACCACCAGCTACGACGGCCAGGCCGAGGTGGCGATGCGGATCTTCCAAGGGGACGCGCCGCAGGTCTCGCACAACGAGCTGCTCGGCGACTTCCTCTTCAGCGGGCTCAAGCCCGGTCCCGCCGGCAAGGCGCGGCTGGAGATCACCTTCGACGTGAACATCGAGGGCATCCTCACCATGAGCGCCAAGGACCTCGAGACGGGCAAGCAGATGAAGACCACCGTCCGCGTGACGCAGCACTGAGGAAAAAAGGATCACCGCGGAGACGCGGAGGGCGCGGAGTTTTCTTGATGAACCAATCCTCCGCGCTCTCCGCGCCTCCGCGGTGATCTTTTCGACGACGTCATGCTCGTTTTTCGTGAGTCAGCGGATCGCATCGACCCGGGCGAGGTCCATCGCGAGGCGCCGGTGGCGGACCTGCATGCGCATCCGGGGTTGACTGCGTATTGGCTGAAGCGGGACTTGACCCGGGAGCACCGGCCCCCGGCGCACGGCTACAACCCGCTGCGGCAGCAGCTCGACCTGCCCCGCATGCTGCAAGGCGGCCTGCGGGTGCTCACCGCGTGCGTCTACGCGCCGACGGTGCCGCCCTTCCCCCGTCCGTTCCGCGCCGCGATGGGCGCGATGCAGTTCGTCGAGGACCTCTGCGCCCGCGCGCCCGACCGTGCGGGCCTCGCGCAGCGCGGGCGGGTGCGCGAGGTGCTCGAGTCCGGGCGCCTGGCAGTGGTCCACGCGGCGGAGGGCGGCCATCACCTGGAGGGCTCGCTGGAGAACCTCGAGCGGCTCGCCGCCCGCGGGCTGCGCTATTTGACGCTCACCCACTTCGTGCACAACGGGCTGGCGCAGCCGGCGCGGCTCGGCCCGTTCTCGGCGTTCCGCGGGCCACCGGGGCTGACCGAGCTGGGCAGGCGCGTCGTCCGCAGGTGCGAGGAGTTGGGCGTGCTGGTGGACCTCTCGCACTGCTCCGAGAGGTCGTTCGCCGACGTCGCCTCGATCGCCACCCGGCCCCTGCTCGCCACCCATACCGGGTTCCGCCGCTTTCACGACACCGAGCGCAACCTCTCGGACGAGCAGCTGCGCATCGTGGCGCGCAGCGGAGGCGTCGCCGGCGTGATCACCTGGTCGTGGCTGCTCCGCCCCCGCGGCCTGATCGCCGACGTCGAGGACCTGGCCGACGCGGTGGTGCACGGGGCGCTGGTCGCCGGACCCCGGCACGTCGGCATCGGCACCGACTTCGACGGGTACGTCTGGAGCGCGCGCCGGATCCGCGAGGCGCGCCACTACCCCGCGGTCGCCGAGGCGCTTTCGCGCCGCGGGTTCACGACGGCCGAGCTGCGCGGCATCCTGGGCGGCAACTACCTGCGCGTGCTCGGCGAGGCCTAGGCCGTTCGTCGGATGGGCTCGGTTGACATCCGCGATCGCCAAGGACTATGCGCCGGGACGAGCTCGCCTGCGCAACTCCAAGCAGGAGGGGACCCAATGAAGACTGCAGCGTTCACGGCCTCCGTGCTGGTCGCGGTCTTTTCCGCGCCGTCCCTCGCCAAGCAGGTCCGGATTCCGGTCACTCGCGTGGCGAACGTGCCGGTGCCCTGCGCGCAAGAGCCGCTCGGGACGTGCCACAACCGCTGGCACCCGGCGATCAAGTCCGCCGCCACCGCCAATCCGGGCGACACGGTGGTCTTCGAGACCCGGGACGCCTTCGACAATCCCTTCAACCGCACCTCGACGCCGGCCACGGTCGCGGCCGCCAACCTGAACCTCATCCACCCGCTCACCGGACCTCTCTTCCTGAACGGGTCCAAGCGCGGGGACGTGCTCGCCGTGACGATGATCGACGTGGTGCCCGGACCGGATCAGTTCGGGTACACGGTCGCGGTCCCCGGCTTCGGGTTCCTCCGCGACGTCTTCCCCAATCCCTTCATCGTCCACTGGGAGTTGGGCAAGGTGGGCACGAGCCACCACGCCCGATTCGCCACCTCGAAGGACCTGCCCGGTGTCCGGCTGCCCTTGCACGGATTCGCCGGCACCATCGGGGTGGAGCTGGGCCTTCCCGAGATCGAGACGGCGTTCCAGCGCGAAGATCAGCTGCGGGCGGCGGGCGGGTTCGTGCTGCCACCCGAGCCGAACGACGCGGTGCCCGCGAGCCTGTGCGGCACGAAGGGAACGTCGCGCGACCGGTGCCTGCGCACCATCCCGCCGCGAGAGAACGGCGGCAACACCGACATCAAGCAGATGGTGAAGGGAACCACCCTGCTGTTCCCCTGCTTCGTCGACGGCTGCATGCTCTCCGTCGGCGACGTCCACTGGGCCCAGGGAGACGGCGAGGTCTCCGGCACCGCGATCGAGATGAACGCCATCGTGACCGTCAAAGTGGACGTGCGTAGAGGCGCGGGGGCGACCTTCGGCGGCTGGCCGAGGTTCCAGAGCAGCACGCCCGGCGTCCTCCGCGACCTCGAGCCGGACAACTTCATCGCGACAGAGGGCGTGCCGGTCAAGTCCCCGGGGACGGTGATCGCCGAGGAGACCTGGATCGACGGCGTCCGCCTGGGGCCCCTCAGCAACCAGTCCGAGGACGTCACGCTCGCCGCGCGCGACGCCCTTCTCAAGATGATCGATTTCCTCACCGGCCCGCAGTCGCCGCACCGGCTCAATGCCGATCAGGCCTACATCCTCTGCAGCGTGGCGTGCGACCTGAAGATCAGCAACCTCGTCGACGTCCCGAACTTCGTCGTCTCCAACTTCCTGCAGCTCGACGTGTTCGGCGAGCCGGAAGACGATGATTGAGAGGATCGCCCGGATCGCGCTCTTGGGAGCGGCGGGGCTGCTGCTCGTCGGCCACTCCCCGTACCGGCAGTGGTACGCCTACCGGGCCAAGCACCTGGTGGTGGTCAGCGCCGAATCGCGCCGGGGAGCGGCCGCGCTGGCGCATGCGGTGGCCGAGGCGATCGCCGCGGGAGTGCCGGGCTCCAAGGCGGTCGCCGCGACGGTCCGCACCGGCGCGGAGGTCGTCCAGCTCCTGCGCAGCGGACAGCTCCAGGTGGCCCTCTTGCCTTCCGCGGTCGCGCGCCAGGCATTCGGAGGCACCGGCGCCTTCGTCGACGAGGGACCGGTTCCGCTGCGCGCCGTGGCGGTCCTGGGCGACGACTTGCTGGTCGTGCTCGACAGCTATCCGCCGGCCCGATCGCGCGATCTGGCCCGCGCGATCGCCGCTCATCGGGGAACGTGGCCGGAGCTCGTCCCCGCGGGCTTCGAGGGCGCTCCGCCGATCCCCTTCCACGCCGGCGTGGCTCCAGGCGGCTGAATCAGCTCTCGGCGGGAAGGCGATCCGCGAACCCGGCCGACTCTTCGACCTCGGAGGGATGGGCCGCGACATGGGCGGCGGCGGCGATCTGGCGACGCCGGAACCGGAGCAGGGACAGGCCGCCCAACAGAAGCGTGGGAAGCACCTGCATCGCGTGCAAGCCCAACGCGAACGCGGCGGCGTGATCTCTCTCGCCCCCGAGCGCGACCAGGGCGAAGCCCGCCCCCAGCTCGAAGCTTCCCAGGTTGGCGGGCGGCGCGGGAATGGCTAGGGCGAGGTTGACGCCGACCAGCACCGCCATCGCGGTTGCGACGCCGTGGGGCAGGTGGAAGGCCGCCAGCGCCACGACCACGGTGGTGATCTCCAGCGTCCACGCGGCGATCGCCGCCGCGAAGGCTCCCAGCGCCGCCCGTGGCGTACGCAGGCCGACCAGCCCGCTGCGCAGCCGCAACACCCCGGCCATCAGCTTGCCGGGAGGATGCAGCCGCTGCGAAGGCGTGCGGGCCAGTCGGAGCATCACGGCGAGGAGCGCCGCGGCGAGCAGGACGCCGGTCCAGACCACCGCTCGGGTCCACGCCGGGACCGGGAGGAAGAGAGGCAGCGTGGCGCCGATCAAGAGCATGACGACGCCGTTGACCGTGTGGTCGATGGCAACGGTCCCCAGGGCCACGGCACGGGGCAGCTCGGCCGAGCGCGCCAGGAGCTCCGTGCGCACCGCTTCGCCGGCCCGCATCGGCAGCAGGGCGCTCGCAGCCTGGCCCACGTAGGAGCAGGAAAGGACGGTGAGGGGCGGCACCGGCTTGACCGCGCGCACGAGCGAGGTCCACCGCAGCGCCTGGAGCGCCGTGCAGGGCATCCACAGCAGCATGGCGGCGAGGAGCAACCCCGGGTCGGCGGCCCGGAAAGCCTCCCGGACGGCGTGCCAGCGCAGATTGCGGGCAAAGGCAGCCACGCAAGCGACCACCACCACCCCCGCGGCGATACGGGCGGCGAGGAGCAGGTGGCGGCGGCGGGAGCTCACGCCCCCGATCTACTTCTTCTCGGGCTCCCGCGCTTCACCCCGGGGCTCGGCGTGTGGCCGATCCGACGCACGGTGCTCGTCGCGATCTGCCCGCGGCGCCGGCGCAGGACGCGCCTCGGACGGGCGGAATACCGGGATCGTCGGGGCTGGGCGCACTTGCTGCGCCGCGGGGGCCTGGGGACGAGGGGCCACCGGCTGCGCCGCCGGAGCCTGGGAACGAGGCGCCACCGGCTGCGCCGCCGGAGCCTGCGGACGAGGCGCCACCGGCAGTACCCCGCGGAAGGCGGGCCCGACGCCCGGGGTGGTCGTCACGGGTTGCGTCCGGGCCGGCTGACCGGGCGAAACCGGAAAGGCGGGACGCGAGTAGGGAACCGTGCGGGGCCTCCATACTGGGAGGACGCCAGTGCTCACCGGCCGGGCGGCCCCGCGAGACTCCACCTCCACGATGGGCACGACGCGGACGGGGACGTGCGTGTGCTGCTCCACCACGCCGGGCGGAGGACCCGCGCGCGGGCTGGGGCGGACGATGGGCATCGGCTGCGCGCGCGACCAGATCGTCGCCACCACGCTGACCGGCACTGCATGACGGCGCACCGGCGTCAGGAAGTTCACCGACTGGACGAACACCCAGCTCCGCGGCTGCACGACCACCACTCCGCGCGGCCCGAGCGGGCACCACCCCGCGTATCCGCCGCCCCAACGCCACGCCACCCAGGCCGGACCCCAGACGCGGCCTGGCAGCCAGACCCAACCCGCGCCGGCAAGGGGCGCCCAGCGGCCGTAGTGGTACGTCGCCCAACCCCAGGGCTCGTCGGTGACCCAGGTCCAACCGAACGTGGTCCAGACCCAGTGGCCGTCCCAGTAGGGCTGCCAGCGGGAGCTCACGTCGGTCGGCTGCCACACCCAACCGTATTCGGGCGTGTCGACCCAGCGGCCGTACCGATCGAGGCCGGAGTGGAAGTCGTCCATCGAGGGACCCACGCCCGCCGGTTCTCCCGGGGGAGGTCCGTACGGTTGCGAGCCGTAGGAGCCGTAGTCGTAGTGCGGCGAACCGTGGTCGTACTGCTGCGGGCCGTAGTCGCCCTGCTGGGAACCGTACTGCGGGGAGCTGTACTGCGGGGAACCGTATTGGTCCGCAGGCGGCGCGGGCGGAGACGCCCGATCCGGTGGGGCGTAGCCGTCGCGCGGATCGCTCGGGCTCGGAGCGTCGGACTGCCAGCTGTAGTCGTCGTCGCCGGACCACTGCCCGTCGTCCCATGCCGACTGCGCCCGCGCGGCCAGGGGCACGAGGAGCAGGAGCGGTAGGAGCTTGCGCAGCATGTTCGACCTCCTGCCCTGTTGGACGGACGCCGGGCGGACGTGTTCACACCCACACTAGGCGCGCGGGAGTCCGCGGTCGAAAAAATGGAAAAAACACGGCGCCGCGGCGCTGGCGGCGGCGACCGCCTACGCGGTCTTCCGATCCTTCTCGAAGAGCAGCGTGGGCTCCTCGCCGCGCAGGATCACGCCCTCGGTGATCTTGCACTCCTTGATGCTGTCCCGGTACGGCACGTCGTACTGGATGTCCAGCATCGCGTTCTCCATGATGGCGCGCAGGCCGCGCGCGCCCGCCTTGCGGCGCATGGCCTCGTGCGCGATGGCGCGCAGCGCCTCCTTGGTGAAGCTGAGCTTCACGCGCTCCATCTCGAAGAGCTTCTGGTACTGCTTGACCAGCGCGTTCTTCGGCTGGGTGAGGATGGTGACCAGGTCCTCCTCGGTCAGGTCGTCCAGCGTCGCCAGCATGGGCAGGCGGCCGACGAACTCCGGGATCATGCCGAACTTGATCAGGTCCTCGGGCTCGATCAGCGCGAGGAGCTCGCCGACGCCGCGGTTGTCCTTGGAGCTGACGTTCGCGCCGAACCCGAGGCCCTTCTCGCCGGTGCGACGCTTGACCAGGTTCTCGATGCCGTAGAAGGCGCCGCCGCAGATGAAGAGGATGTTGGTGGTGTCGACCTGGATGTACTCCTGCTGGTTGTACTTCTTGCCGCCGCGCGGGGTGACGTTGGCGCGCGTCCCCTCGATGATCTTGAGCAGCGCCTGCTGGACGCCCTCGCCGCCCACGTCGCGCGTCGGGCTGGGGGTGTCGCCCTTGCGCGCGATCTTGTCGATCTCGTCGATGTAGACGATGCCGCGCTGGGCCTTCTCCACGTCGTAGTCGGCCGCGTGGAGCAGGTTCTGGATGATGTTCTCCACGTCCTCGCCCACGTACCCGGCCTCGGTGAGGCTGGTCGCGTCGGCGATGGTGAAGGGGACGTTGAGGAAACGGGCGAGCGACTGCGCGAGCAGCGTCTTGCCGCTTCCGGTCGGGCCGATCAGCAGGATGTTCGACTTCTGCAGCTCGACGTCGCCGTCGCCCTGGGGCCGGGCGGCCTGCATCCCCGGGCGGGTGCGCGCGGGCTTTCGCGAGTAGATGCGCTTGTAGTGGTTGTAGACGGCGACCGCGAGGATCTTCTTGGCGCGCTCCTGGCCGATCACGTAGTCGTCCAGGAAGGTCTTGATCTCCACCGGAGCGGGCAGCGCGACAGCGGGCCGGTTCTCCTCCCGCTCGGACTCCTCGGCGATGATGTCGTTGCAGAGCTTGATGCACTCGTCGCAGATGTAGACGGTGGGGCCGGCGATGAGCTTGCGGACTTCCCGCTGCCCCTTCCCGCAGAAGGAGCAGGACAGGTTGCCGTGGTGGTGGCTGTCCTTCCGGCTCATGTCACCTCCTGTTCATCCAAGTGTACGCGCGCAGCGCGAGGGCCGGCAACCATCGCGCCGGGCAGACCCGGTCCCAGTGTCGGAATGTATAGATGTGCCATCCGTCACGCCAGAAACACGGCGGGCCGCTCGGGCGCCGCGAGGTGGCGGTACGCGCCACCCGTGCTCCACGACCCGCGCGGCGACCGGACGGGCACGTGGAAGCGGCGCGGCGAGGCTCTTGCCTACACTGTCGCCAGTCGAGACCCGAGGGAGGCTGCCGCGGAGCGCCGGACCTACGCCCTGAGATTGGCCTATGACGGCGCGGCGTTCCGCGGCTGGCAGCGGCTGCCCGGACATCCGACCGTCCAGCAGGCCGTCGAGGACGCGCTCGCCGCGCTGCTCGCGGAGCGGGTGCGGTTGCATGCCGCGGCCCGGACCGACGCGGGCGTGCACGCCGAGGGACAAGTCGCGAGCTTCGCGGTCCGGCGCGCGCTCTCCCCGCCGGAATTGCTGGCCCTCCCCCTGTCCCGGGACGTCCGGATCACCGCGGCCGCGCCGGCGCGGCCGTCCTTCCATGCCCGCGCCAGCGCTGCCGGAAAGCGGTACCGGTACCGCTTCGCGGACGGCAGTCCGACCGCCTGGGACCTCGGAGCGGGCCGGCCTGACTGGGACCGCGCCCGCGCCGCGCTGCAGGGCTTGCGCGAGGTGCCGCACCTCTCGGGCCTGGCCTCGCCCTCGCCCGCAGAGAAGGCGGCTCCTCCTCTCGACCAGTGGAGCCTGCTGGTGGAGACGGCATCGGCCGACTTGGTCGTCCAGGCCCGGGCCTTCCGCAAGCACGAGGTGCGCAACCTGGCCGGCCAACTCGTGGCGATCGCGCTGGGGCTGGCGGCGCCGGAGTCGCTCGCCCGCCTCGCCTGCGGCAAGCGCCCATGGCGCGGCACCACCGCTCCCGCGCAGGGGCTGACGCTTCTCGAAGTGCTCTATCCCCCCGATCTGGACCCGTTCAGGTGAGCGGAGGCTTGAGCGGGACCAGCCCGGCCGCTTCGTTCAGCCGTCCAGAGCGGAACGGCTCCAGGTCCACGCTGACGAACTTGAAGCCGGCCTGGCGCAGCGCGCTCGCCGCCTCGGCGCGCACCGACAAGAGGCGACCTAGCTCCGCCTCGGCCACCTCGATGCGCGCGACGTCCCCGTGCCATCGCACGCGAAACTCCCGCAATCCCAGGCCCCGCAGCGCCATCTCCGCGCGGGCGAGTTGATCGAGGCGTTCACGCGTCACCTCGGTCCCGTAGGGAATGCGGCTCGCGAGGCACGGCTGCTGCGGTTTGTCCCAGGTCGGGAGGCCGATCTCGCGCGAAAGCGCGCGGATCTCTTCCTTGGTCAACCCTGCCTCGGCCAGCGGCTGCACCACGTCGTGCTCGCCGGCGGCGCGCAGTCCGGGCCGGTAATCCTCGAGCTCGTCCGCGTTGGTACCCGAGACCACGGCAGCGAGACCCCGAGCGCGCGCAGTCTCCCCTGCGAGGTCGTACAGCTCGGTCTTGCAGAAGTAGCAGCGGTCGGTGGGGTTCTTGGCGTAGTCTGGGTCGTCCAGCTCCGCGGAGGGTCGCTCGAGGTGCTCGGCGCCCAGCCGCCGGGCCAGATCGCGCGCCGCCTCCAGCTCGTCGGGCGGAACCGCCGGCGAGACCGCGGTGAACGCCACGGCGCGGTCTCCCAGGGCCTCACGGGCGAGCGCGAGGAGCAGCGCCGAGTCGACTCCGCCGGAGTAGGCGACGAGCGCGCTGCCCAGGGAGCGCAGGCGCTCGATCACCTGTTTCCGTTTGCGAGAAAGCTCCACGGCGCCGCTTCTAACATGCCCGACTCGGCGCTGCCGACGGAGCTCGAAGCGCGGGACGGGCCCTACCGCTTGCGCTTTCCGCCCGCCGCGGCCCGCCGAGGCTCGGCCCGAGCGGTGCGCGCCGCCGCCCGGTGCTTGGGGGGGGCCTTCTTGTGCAGCTTCACTGGCTTGTGCAGCTTCACTGGCTTGTGCAGCTTCACTGGCTTGTGCAGCTTCACTGGCTTGCTCAGCTTCACCGGCTGTTCCTTCGCCGGCTTCGGCGCCTTGCGCTGCGGCGTCGGCTTGCCGCGGGCGGAGATCTTCGGCCGTCCCTTCATCGCGGCGACCGTGGGATCGATCAGCCTCTGCGCCACCAGCTGGCCGAGGATGTGCTCCACGGCTTCGTCGACAGTGGTCTTCGAGGTGTCGACGATCACCTCGGGGTGCTGCGGCGGCTCGTACGGCTCGCTGATGCCCACCAGGTTCTTCAACTCGCCCGACAGCGCCTTCTTGTATCGCCCGGTCTTGTCGCGCTGGATCAGCGTCTCGATCGGGCACTCGACGAATACTTCGGCGAATCGGCCGATCTGGCGCCGGGCCTCATCGCGCGTTTCCTTGTACGGGCTGTCGATGGCCGCTTGCAGCACGATTCCGCCGCCCCGGGACACCAACCGGCACAGCCAGGTTAGTTTGCGGGCCTCAAGGTTCCGTTCGTCCTTGTTCTGCCCGTGGCCGACGTTCAGGAACTGTTCAGCCTCGCCGGCGTCGAGCACCTCGACGTATTTCCCGAGCCGTCGCAAGCGGTTGGCGAGTCCGGCGGCCAGTGTGGATTTCCCGGCGCCGCTCATTCCGGTGAACCACACCGTGAAGCCAGCCGAATTCGTGCCGTTCATGTCCTGCGATCTCCCGGGCGGAACGCTAGGTTGACAGCGCACATTACCGGTTGCCCTACCACCGTGCAAGGAAATGCCTGCTCGCCGCTGATTCCGATTGATGCATTTTAGAAAGTCATGTGACGACAGGCACTTGTTCTTCCGCAAAATCCGCGCGCCCCTCATCCCAAGTATACAGCCAGGCCGCGTCGACCCCGGTCTCCTTGCAGGAGATGACCAGATACTGGACGCCAGGCCACAGCGGCTCGGCTCCGCCCCCCAGGGCCATGTCCCTGTCCTCACTGGAGAAATAGGCCCCGACATCCGGGTGGGAGTGGACGATCGCTTGCAACCGTCCGCCGCCTTGCTCGACCTCGGCCAACGCGGCCAGCAGTGCTTTTGGATCCATCACATAGCCATCGCGCCGGCTGCGCCGGCTAGTCCCCTCCGCCGCCCGGCTGCCGGCGACGTTCGCGATGGGGACGAATCGGAGGGCGCCCTCGCGGCCGGCGAGCACCAGGCCGCAACATTCGGCCGGATACGTACTGCGGGCGTAGGCGGCCATCTCCGCCATGAGCGGACGCAGATCCTGGCCCGTCACGCGCTCTCCGCCGCAGGGAGGTACCGATCGGCTCGGTCGGGAAAGAGCGTCACGACGACTCCGCGCCGGCCCGCCTCCGACAATTCGCGAGCCACTTGCAAGGCCCCGACCGCGGCCGCGCCGGCGCTATGCCCGGCGAGCAATCCCTCGTCGCCGATCAGCCTGTCCGCCATGTCCCAGCCCGCATCGGTGGAGATCGACAGCTTCCGGTCCAGCTCCTCCTCCCGGTAGATGGGCGGCACGATGCTGGAAGGCATGTGCTTCAAGCCTTCCAGGCCGTGCAGCGCCTCGGCCGGTTCGACCGCCACCACCTGCACGGGAGCGCGCCTTCGCAGGCCGCGCGCCGTGCCCATGATGGTCCCGCCCGTGCCGATGCCCGCCACGAAGTGCGTGACCCGTCCCTGCGTGTCGCGCCAGATCTCCTCGGCGGTGGTGACCTCGTGCGCTCGGGGGTTCATCGGATTCGAGTACTGGTCGGCGTAGAACCAGCGCTCCGGCTCCTCGGCGACGAGCTTGCGGCAGAGCCGGATGGCGCCGTCGGACTGCTCGAGCGGATCGCTGAAGATCTGCTCGGCGCCGTAGGCGCGGGTGAGCTGCTTGCGCGCTTCCGAGACGTTGCCGGGCATCACCAGGGCGACGCGCACGCCCAGCGCGGCGCCCAGCCAGGCGTAGGCGATGCCGGTGTTGCCGCTGGTGGAGTCGATCAAGGTGCGGCCCGGGCCGACCAGCTTCCGCTCGAGCGCGTCGCGCACGATGAACAAACCGGCGCGGTCCTTCACGCTGCCGCCCGGGTTGAGCCAGTCCAGCTTGGCCCAGATCTCGACGCCCGGAGCTTCTCGCTCCAGCGAGCGCAGGCGCACCAGCGGAGTGTTGCCCACCGCCTGCGCCAGCGATTCGATGGTCACGGCTGGACCAGGCGGCGCAGCGCCACGAGGGCGGCCGCGGCGCCGGCTTCGGCGGGCGATCGGGCGGCGAGGTCGGGGTCCAGGTCCAGGTCGGGGTCCTGGTCGAGATCCGGGTCGAGGGCGATGGTCAGGGGATTCAGGACACGGACGTCCGGCGAGAGCTCGCGGCATTCCGCCGCCGCCGCGGCGTCGTCGAGGACGAGCGTGCCGACGCCGGAAGCCGCCAGGTAACGCGCTGCCCAGCGCGCGGCACGGCCGCTGCCGCGGACTCGGACGGACGAGGACAGGAGGCGCTCCTGACCTTCGCCGCCAAGCTCGTCGAGCAGCAAATGCCGCGCGTACCGCTCCTGCTGCGCCTCGGTCAGGCGCATCTACCCTCCGGCGATCGCCGGCACGATGGTGAGCTTGTCGCCGTCGGAAAGCGCCGTCTGCAGCGACTTGCCGTGCCGGATGTCCTCGTCGTTGCGGAAGATGTTCACGTAGCGGCGGAGCGCTCCCTTGTCGTCGAGCAGCCGCTCCCGCAGGCCGGGATAGCGGCGCGACAGGTCCTCCACCGCGGCCTGCACGGTCGCGGCGTTCTCGACGGACACTTCGCTCTGGCCCTGGGTGAGCGGCCGCAGCGGCGCCGGGATCTTCACGATGACTGGCATTCTCTGGAACCTCCTTCCTCAAGGATGCCGGAGGTCGGCCTCCGGCGCGAGCGCGCAGGCGGGACAGCTCCGGTCGCGGGGAACCGGCACGTCGCGCTCTGTGCCACGCAGGCCGTCCCATTGGTGCAGGCGCCCCACCGCGCGGGGGCGCTCGCCGCGCAGGACGCGGGCCGCTTCCGAAGCCATCGCGGCGCCGACCACTCCGCACAGGGGCGAGGCGACGCCCGCCTCGGCGCAGGTGGGCAGCGCGCCGGGCGGCGGCGGGCCCTCGAAGAGGCAGCGCAGGCAAGAACCGCCGCCGGGCAGGATGGTGAGGAGCTGACCTCCCCAGCCCAGCACGGCACCGTGGACCAACGGGATGCGGGCAGCGCAGGCCGCGTCGTTGGCGGCGAAGCGCGTCTCGAACGAATCCGTGCCGTCGAGCAGCACGTCGCATCCGTCGAGCAGCTCGGATGCGGATCCCGGACTGAAGCGGAGCACCCGCGGCTCCGCCCGCGCTCCGGGGACGAGCCGCGACAGCCGGCGTGCCGCGACCTCCGCCTTGGGCTGCCCGACGTCCGCCTCGGTGAAGAGAATCTGCCGGGAAAGGTTGGACCGCTCCACCCGGTCCGGATCGACGAGGAGCAGGCGCACCCCGGGCATCTCTTCGGCGAGCGCAAGCGCGGCGGGGCATCCCAGGCCGCCCATTCCCAGGACGACCGCGGTGCTCATACGGCACGCTCCAGGCTGAATTCGCGCTCCCCTGCCGAGGTGATCAGCGCCAGTCCCCTCAGCTCCCTGGCAACCGCCGCCGCGGCGGCAGCGGCATGTGAGGCGAGGAGCCCGCTGCTCTGGGCGAGCTCGGCGCGCGCCCGCGCCGCCTCGGCGAAGGAGACCGGCCGCAGCTCGAGACCGGGCAGCTCCGCGGCCAGGGGAAGCTCGGGCAGCTCGACGTCGGCGGCGCTGACCGCGATCCCGCGAACGTCCGGCCAGCGCGAGCGTAGCGCCTGGAGCGTACCGAGCAGGACGGCCGGCGCTCCCGCGGGAGCCACGACGACTCCTGGCCCCGCGGTCAGATCAGCGAGCACCTCGGCGCCGAGGGTCCGCGCGCACTCTGTCGCGGCCTTGGGCCCGTCCAGCGGAGGGAGCGGCGTGCCGGGCAGCTCGCCGGCGCGGCGCAGCGCCGCCTCCCGCGACGGCAGTTGCTCGAACCGGGCGCCCCAGACCCGCAGCGCCTCCCGCATCTCGTGAGAGATGGCGCCGTGCACCGCGACGGTGAGCTGCACGCCGCGCCGCCGGGCCCAGCCAGCCGCCGCCAGCGCGCCTCCCGCGGTCGCGGCCAACGAAGCCTGGCTGCCGCGGGCGAGTTGCGGGAAGATGCCCAGCGCGCGGTCGTCGGCGCCGCCTCCAGGACGCAGCGACTCGAGCTTGAGCAGCGCCCCGCGCCAGCGCAAGAGCGGCGTCGGTCGCTGCAGCAGGTCCTCCATCCGCTGGCCTCCGTAAGCGCCGCAGAATAAGGAGGCGCCATGAGGGCTGCAAGAATCGCCGTCCTGCTCGCCGCCGCCTGCAGGGCCTCCCCTCCCGCCCCGGCCGCGGCTGCTCCCGACGGGCAGGCGATGTCCTGCGTGGACGTCTGGCTGGCCCAGCGCGACCTGAACCAGTTCGGGGATCCGGTGGGCACCATGTACCCCGGCGGCACGCCGCTCTTCGACGAGAAGACGGGCCGGAGCACGGACCGGATCGACCACCTGCTCCGCAAGCACCCCGAGCTGCAGCAGGCCTGCCCCGAGGAAATCCTCAAGGCGCACGCGCCCTGAATGCCCCGCCCCGGTTTGCCCCTGTTCACCGGCGGCTGCTAGCATCGCCGCGTGGGGGGCTCTCCTTCCGTCGCGCTGGGCTCCGCGCAGGCCGGGCCGCTGGCCTCCGTCAAGCCCGAATCGAGCAGCTCCGGGTTCGTGGAGGACCGTTTCCTCACCCGGGCGCGCGGGCTCTTCTATGCCCGTCTCGCCTTCCTCGCGCTGGGGCTCGGCGTCATCGGGGTGCCGGGGTGGTCGCACTCGTTCGGGGTGGGGGGGCGCGCCGCCTACGCCGTCTACCTCGCCATGGCCGCGTACACGGCCGCGAACTACTGGCTGATCGGCCGCCCCCGGCTGGGGCGCGCGGTCACCTTCGTCACCCTCTGCTGCGATCTGTGCGTGCTGGTGTGGCTGGTCTCGATGACCGGCGGGCTGCGCAGCCCCCTGCTCGCGGCCCAGCTCCTGTTCACCACGCTCTTCGTGCTCTTGTTTCCTTCGCCTTTCGCGGTGGTGCCGCCCATCCTCACCTTCCCCGCGGTCGCCAAGCTCGATCAGCTGCTGGGCGGCCGGGCGGTGGTGCAGTTCGACATCTTCATCCTGCTCTGGTACTCGGCCATCAACTGCATCCTGGTCTACTTGATGGTGTACTTGAACGAGCGGGACCGGGCACGCTACCGCGACCTGCAGCGGCTGCACCGGACCGTCCGGGAGATGGCGGTGGTCGAGGAGCGCAACCGGCTGGCGCGCGAGATCCACGACGGGTTGGGCGGGGTGCTGAGCAGCGTCGTGATCCAGAGCGAATATCTGCTCAACATGATCGACGGCAGCGAGGTCCGCGCCAAGCTCACCGGCTCGAGCGAGTCGCGCGCCACGCTGCTGCCGGTGATCCGCAAGGAGCTGTCCGACCTGCACGGCGCGGCCGAAGATTCGATGGACGAGCTGCGCCGCTCCCTGCGGATGATGCAGGAGAACTTCGACCTGGTCTCCGCCCTGAGCGACTACTGCAAGCTCGCCGCCGGCCGGCACCGCCTGGAAGTGCGCTTCACCCGGACCGGGCGGGAGCGATCGGTCGGTCCGGAGAGCGCATTGGCGCTCTTCCGGGTGCTCCAGGAAAGCCTCACCAACGTGGCCAAGCACTGCCGGCGCGGCACCGGGGTGGACGTGGCGCTGTCGTTCGACGCCGGCAGGGCGGCGCTGTGCGTGCAGGACCAGGGCCCCGGCTTCCTCCTTCCTACCGATAGCTCCGAGCTCGCCCGCAAGGGACACTTCGGGTTGGAGAACATGCGCGAGCGCGCCGCCAAGGTGGGCGGGACCATCCAGCTGTCTTCCGCTCCAGGGCGGGGGACGCGCATCGAGCTGAGCGTGCACGCCGGAGAGGAGCAGGCCAGATGAACGCTACACCCGCGAGGCAGGGCGAGAAGATCAAGGTGGTGGTGGTGGAGGACCAGCCTCCGGTGCTGAAGAACCAGCTCAAGATCCTGCAGGAGGCGCCCGAGATCGAGGTGGTCGGCACAGCGCTCTCCGGAGAGGCCGCGCTGGTGCTGCTCGAGAAGGAGCAGCCCGACGTGATCCTCCAGGATCTGGGGCTCCCCCGCATGACCGGGATCGAAGTGACGCGCGAGGTGAAGAAGCGCTGGCCGCGCGTCGAGGTGCTGATCTTCACCATCTTCGACGAAGAGGAGAAGGTGATCGAGGCGGTCAAGGCCGGAGCGTCGGGATACCTGCTCAAAGGAGCGTCTGGCGAAAAGGTGATCGACGCCATCCGCGAGGTGAAGGCGGGAGGCAGCGTGATCCAGCCCAACCTGGCCCGCAGTCTGCTGCGCCACTTCCGGGTCCCGGAGGACTCCAGCGCACCGCCTCGTCCGGAACCGCTGCCGCCGGGCATCCGCGAGGAGCCTCCGATCCGCCCGCTGACCGAACGGGAGATCGAGATCCTGCGCCTGATCGCCAAGGGCCTCTCCAACAACGAGGCCGCGCGCGTCCTGGGACTCTCCCGCTCCACGGTGCGCACCCACCTCGAGCACATCTACGAAAAGCTGGAGGTCACCAACCGCGTCGAAGCGGTCACCGAGGGGCTCCGCAAGGGTCTGATCGAAATGTAGGTGTGACTCCAGTACCTCGACTCGCTTTGACAGCGGCCCGCGGGGATGGTCGGATCGATCCTCAATGGGCCGCAGGAGAATACGAAGCCTGGCGTTCTGCGCGGTCGCTGGCGCGGTGCTTGCGGCCTCGTCTGCCTTTGCCCAGGAGACGGCGAGCGGCGGAGACGACAGGTACCACAGGCACCAGGGCCAGTTCCTGCGGTTCGACCTGGGAGGCGGATACCTCAGGTCGTCGGCGACGCCCAACGGCACCGACGCCTCGCTCTCCGGTGCGGCGGTGTCGTTCGGCGTCTCGTTGGGCGCGAGCGTCATGGAGAACTTGAGCGTGTTCGGCCACGCATCCATCTCGTCGGCGCCGCTCCCCAACGCCTCGCTGGCCGGCTCGTCGGTGGGAACGAGCAGCTCGTCGTTGGACTTCCTCTCCATCGGGCCGGGCGTGAACTACTACTTCATGCCGTCCAACTTCTATCTGTCGGCGGCGATCCTCATGACCGGCCTGGTCACCACGCTCGAGGGCAATAGCGGGAGCACCAAGGTCGGCTTCGGCGCCACGTTCTCCGTGGGCAAGGAATGGTGGGTGAGCGATCGCTGGGGCCTCGGCATCGCCGGGCAGTTCTCGTTCGGGTCGAACAAAGACAAAGGCCCGGGCTCACCGCCCACCTGGACGACGATCACTCCGGCCTTGGCCTTCTCGGCCAGCTTCGGCTGAGGGAATCGCAGCGTCAGATGGAGAATTTAAAGGGGCCGCGGTCCACGAAGAGCGCGTCGGACTTGCGCGAGCCGCCGGACTCGTCCTTCACCACGAAATAGAAGTGGCACTCGTTGCTTCCCGCCGCGTCAGCTGGAATCTCCAGCTTGACCTTCTGCTTCACGTTGGCGCCGGCCTGCACGTCGAGCTTCTTGACAGGCTTGTCCTGCGACGGATCGGCGGACTGGGCCCAGATCTCGACCTTGAGCGACCCCTTCGGGTTCTTGCACTCGATCTGCAGCTCGACTTCCTGGCCGTTCAGCGCGCGCTGCAGGCTCCAGCGCGCCGCGGAGATGCTGGGCGCCTTCTCGTCCTTCGCCTGGTCCTTGGCGAGGTCCTGTTTGCCCTTCTCGGCCGCCGCGGCCTCGTGGGTGTCCGATCCCTTCTCCGCTTCTTTCTTGGCCGCCTGGGTGGCCTGCTCGAGCAGGATCTTGATCGCGTTGATGATGTAGCTGCCCAGGCCCTCGGCGTCGGCGCCGTCGTCGATGAAGACGTCGGGCGAGCCCTCGATGATGGGGCCCGAGCCGCCGCAGTGCTGGGTCTTGTCGTTCATCCGCGCGAACGGCTTGCCGTTCACGTAGACGGTGGGAGACCCTTTGGCGACCTTGAAGGTGTTGGGGCCGCAGCACGCGGCGTGGATGCCGATGTCGTCCTGCCGGGCGGCGCCGCGATCGTTGACCAGGACGTTGGTGGAGGCGGCGACGATCGGCCCCACCCCGGGGTGCGGACAGGCGGGACAGCCGTGGGCGTCCTGGTCGACCTGTGCCTTGTCTCCGAGGCGGGCGGCGGCGGGCATCTTTCCAGCGCTCCTTCCGGCGGACGGGTCGATTTTACCACGCGGACTCCTCCGCGGAAAGCAGCCCTGGCGAAAACGCCTTGCGCGCCCTCGCCCCTGCCGTGTACGGTTCTCGGCCCATGTACGGAGTCATCATCGCGGTTCACGTCTTCGTGAGCCTGTTCCTGATCTTCGTCATCCTGCTCCAGCCGGGGCGGGCCGACGGCATGGCCGCCTTCGGTGGCGGCGGCAGCGCGACCAGCGTCTTCGGCGGCCGCGGCTCGGTGACGTTCCTGGCCAAGGTGACCGAGGTGTGCGCGGCCATCTTCATGATCACGTCGCTGACGCTCGCCTATCGCTCCTCCCACACCGATTCGGTGCTGCGCGCGCGGCGCAACATCGCGGCCCAGGAGGCGACGCAGAAGCAAGGCCCGGCCAATCCTCCTCTGCCGACCGGGCAGACGGCCCCCGCGCCCGCAACGGGCGGAGCGGCGGTCCCGGTCCCCGGAACCAAAGCGCCGGCGCCGGCGAAGCCCGAGTCGAACCGGAAGTAGCCTTCTTGCGCCGCGCGGAGCGGTTTGCTACTAAGCCGCTCCCACGCTTGGCCCAGGTGGTGGAACTGGTAGACACACCGTCTTGAGGGGGCGGCGCCGTAAGGCGTGTGAGTTCGAATCTCACCCTGGGCACCAAGTCACTGATTTCACTCTGAGAGGGCCGGATTCCGACTTGGCGTCCGGCCCTCTCCCCTTTTTGCGGCGCCAAGTTCGAGGCACTTGCTGGCGCTTTCCTGTCAGCTACAACGGGAGCCTGACACCCGGCATGTCCGGGTGCACGCCCAGATTGAGGCTTTTCTTTGGGGGCTGAAAAAAGCGGTCGGAATGACATCCGAGAACGCCTGGAACGGGGGAAGATACCCCCAGACCTGACATGTACCAGCTGTACAGGGCCGCGGACCGGACCTCTCCCCCCGCGCCGGTGATTGCACAAGCGGGGCGCACGCGCGGCCTCAAACTGATCGTGCACCCGCCGCCGACAGTGGCCGCCGATAGGGCGGCCCTGAGTTTTGAATCGCGCCCCCTATGCTACGATCGCGCGGTGACTGCAGATGCCAGCCTTGACGAGCTGCGCGAGCTGACCGAGCACGCCCTGGCGGAGGGCCTGCGCGACGCCCAGCGGGACCGCTGGCGTAAGCTGGTGGCGCAGCTGCTCGGGCGCACCCAGTCGCAGGAGGGCCGGCGCAAGCACATCCGGGCGGCCGCCGGCCTCGACGTCCACGTGCTCGAGCCGGAAGACCTGCGGGGCCTGGTCACCAGCACGGTGGGCGCCGGGGGCGTGTCCATGGCGATGCCCTCGCCCCCGCCGGTAGGCACGCCGCTCGCGCTCTCCATCAAGGTTCCGCAGCGGAAGGTGCCGCTGTTCGTCAAGGCGCAGGTGGCGTGGGCGCGCGAAGGAGAGATCGGCGCCGTGTTCACCGACGCGGTGCAAAGCGACCGCGAGCTGCTCGAGGCCATCGCGGTGCGCGCCCTGCTGGCGCCGGGCGGGATGCTGCCGCCATGAAGCTGCTGCACGACGACGTCTTCCGCCGCCTCTGCCGCGCGCGCGACCTCGTCCGCGAACGCTCCGCGGAGCCGCTGACGGTCGCGCAGCTCGCGCGCAGCGCCGGCGTGTCGCGCTACCATTTCCTCCGCCTGTTTCGCACCGCGTTCGGCGAGACGCCGCACCAGTACCTGATGCGCGTGCGCCTGGAGCGCGCGCGCGAGCTGCTCGCCGCCGACGCCGCTTCGGTCACCGACGTCTGCATGGAGGTCGGGTTCTCCAGCCTGGGGTCCTTCAGCGCGCTCTTCGCCAAGCGCGTCGGCATGCCGCCCAGCGGATACCGGAAGAAGGTCTATTCGGTCCGCGAGCTGCCCGGCGGCTTGTCGCGCCTGTACATCCCGTCCTGCTTCCTGATCGGACTGGGTCCCGGCGAGTAGGTCCGTTTTCGCAATTTGCGAGAAGCGCGGCGCGCAGCGCACCTGATAGCGCGGAGCTCAGGGAGGACCCACATGATCCAAAAAGTCTCGCACATGGCGGTGTACGTGCTGGACCAGAACCGCGCCTACGATTTCTACGTCAACAAGCTCGGCCTCGAGGTCCGCACCGACGCGAAGATGGGCGATTTCCGCTGGCTCACCGTCGGTCCCAAGGGACAGCCCGACCTCGAGATCACCCTGATGGAAGCGAAGCCGGGCCCCATGCTCGACGAGGCCCGCTGCAAGGTGCTGCGCGATCTGATCGAGAAAGGCACCTTCGGCTGCGGCGTCCTGGAGACGGCCGACGTGCGCAAGACGTACGAGGAGCTGAAGGCCCGCGGCGTACAGTTCATGTCCGAGCCGAAGGAGCGCTTCTACGGCATCGAGGCGCTCCTGAAGGACGACTCGGGGAACTGGTTCAGCTTGACCCAGCACGCCGCCCGATAGGTTTCCTAACGGGCTCCCCAGCGCAGTTTCTGGCGGAGGATCGCGAACGGGTCCAGGTCGGGGTTCTTGAGCAGCACGGCGCGATATGGGGCGGTGCGGATCTGCACCTCGTCGCCCGCTTCCAGGTGGCGGCCGAGCGCGCCGTCCACGGTGACGAACATCTCGCCCCGCGAGACCAGCTTGACCCGCATCGGCAGGTCCGCCGGCAGCACCACCGGCCGCTGCGTGAGCGCGTGCGGGCAAATGGGCGTCAAGAGGATCGCATCGAGGGTCGGGTACACGATCGGGCCGCCGGCGCTCAGCGAGTAGGCGGTGGAGCCGGTCGGCGTGGCGACGATGAGCCCGTCCGCCTCGTAGGTGGCCGCCTCGCTGGAATCGACCGAGACGTCCAGGCGGGCCATGCGGCTGAGCGCGTCGCGGGAGATGACCACGTCGTTGAGCGCCGCCCCCGAGAGCAGCACCTGCCCGTCCCGGCGCACCTCGGCGGCGAGCATCAGGCGGCGCGAGGCCTGCAGCTTGCCCGCCAGCGCGGCGTCGAGCGCCTCCCAGACCCGGTCCCGGGGGAACTCGGTCAAGAAGCCGAGCGTGCCCATGTTCACGCCCAGGATCGGGACCTCGCGGCCCGCGCACAGGCCGGCCGCGTGGATGAGCGTGCCGTCCCCGCCGAGCACAACCAGCAGGTCGGCCTTCGACGCCAGATCCCGCCCCGGTCCGCATGGCACGGCGGAAACCGCCGCCTCGGTTTCGACCACTGCCTGAACGCCCCGCTGGGCCAGCCGCGAGACCATCTCCCGCGCGAGCTGGGCGGCATCCTCGCTGTGGAGCCGTGGAACGATTCCGACGCGCATCGAAGGGACTTTATCACCTCGACCTTCCCCTCGACCTCGACCCCGATTTTGACCTTGTCCTTGTTACAATGTCCCGAATGCCTCCCACGTACATGCCTCGCGGCCGCTCGGGGCGCGGTCGGGCGGGCGACCTGTTCCGGTCGGCCGCCTCCCGTGATCCGCGAGTGATTCCGCTCGCCGAGAGGATGCGGCCGCGCTCGCTGGACGAGGTGGTGGGGCAGAAGCACATCCTGGGTCCCAATACCCTGCTGCGCGAGGCGATCGAGTCGGACCAGGTGCCCTCCCTGATCCTCTGGGGACCTCCGGGGACGGGGAAGACGACCCTGGCGCGGGTGATCGCCTCCGCCACCCAGTCGGAGCTGGTGGCCCTGAGCGCGGTGGAGAGCGGCATCAAGGACATCCGCGAGACCGTCGCGGGCGCCGAGCTGCTGCTGGGAGAGCAGCACCGCCGGACCCTGCTCTTCATCGACGAGATCCACCGCTTCAACAAGGCCCAGCAGGACGCGCTCCTGCCCCACGTGGAGAAGGGCACCGTCACGCTGATCGGCGCCACCACCGAGAACCCCAGCTTCGAGGTGATCTCCCCCCTGCTCTCCCGTTGCCGGGTGTTCGCGCTGCGTCCGTTGGAGGAGCACGACCTGCGCGAGCTCCTGCTGCGCGCCCTGCGCGACGAGGAGCGTGGACTGGGCCGCGCGGGCCTGCGCCCCTCCGACGCTTTCCTCGACCACGTGGTGCGCCACTCGAGCGGCGACGCGCGCCGGGCGCTCAACGCGCTGGAGGTGGCGTCCGCGCGCGCGCAGTCGGAGAAGCGGGCCGATCTGACCGAGAAGGACGCCGAAGAGGCGCTGCAGCAGAAGACGCTGCTCTACGACAAGTCGGGCGACGCCCACTACGACACCATCAGCGCGTTCATCAAGTCGCTGCGCGGCTCGGACCCTGACGCCGCCGTCTACTACCTGGTGCGCATACTGGAGAGCGGCGAGGAGCCCCGTTTCCTGCTGCGCCGGATGGTCATCTTCGCCAGCGAGGACGTGGGCAACGCCGAGCCGCGCGCGCTGCAGGTCGCGGTCGACGCCTTGCGCGCGTTCGAGCTGGTCGGGTTGCCCGAGGGCGTGCTCCCCATGACCCAGGCGGCGGCGTTCCTGGCCAGCTGCCCGAAGAGCAACTCCGTCATCAGCGCCTACTCCAAGGCGCGCTCCGCCGTGCTGGAGCGCGGTCCGCTGCCGGTCCCGCTCAAGCTGCGCAACGCGCCCACACCGCTGATGAAATCGATGGGGTACGCGGGCGGGTACCGCTACCCGCACAATTTCGAAGGGCACTACGTGCCCGAGGAGTACCTCCCCGACGAGCTGCGGGGGAGCCGCTTCTACGAGCCGAGCGAATCCGGGGAAGAGGCGCGCATCAAGGAGCGCCTCGAGGCGCTCCGCAAGCAGCGGGACGGCGGCGAATAATCCCCTTTTTTGGGAAGAATCCCCAGGGGGCCGAACGTTGACACGCTGCCCCAGATCCAGTAGACAACCCCGCCTTTTGGAGAGAAGGGCCGCATGAAGACCGCGATGGGCAGCAAGCAGACCGTCCAGCGCAACTGGGTGGTTTTCGACCTGAAGGACAAGGTGCTGGGGCGCGCCGCGACCACCATCGCGAGCGTCCTGCGCGGCAAGCACAAGCCCATCTTCACCCCCCACGCAGACTGCGGGGATTTCGTGGTGGTGGTGAACGCGGACAAGGTCCGGCTCACCGGAAAGAAGTGGCAGGACAAGAAGTACATCCACCATACGCAATACCCGGGAGGGCTCCGCGTGTACTCGGCGGAGCAAGCGGTGGCGCGCCATCCCACCCGCCTGGTCGAGGACGCGGTCCGGCGCATGCTGCCCCGCACCAACCTGGGGCGCGCGCTGATGAAGAAGCTGAAGGTCTACGCGGGCGACAAGCACCCGCACGCGGCGCAGAAGCCGACCGCGATGGAAGCCAGCGGCGGGCGGCCTGCGCCCGCGCCCGCACCCGCACCCGCACCCGCGCTGCGCTAAGAGAATTGAGACACAGGGCGGGGGCAGACCGCCCGCCACTGGGAGATTCAGTAGATGGCTACCAAGGAGCTGCTCGTCACCGCCACCGGCCGCCGCAAGGAGTCGATCGCGCGGGTGCGCCTGAAGCCCGGCTCGGGCGAGTTCGTCGTCAACGACCGCACCCTGGACGATTACTTCGGGCGCGAGACCAGCAAGATGATCCTCAAGCAGCCGCTCGAGGTGGTCGAGCAGCTGGGCAAGGTGGACATCGCCGTGAACGTCTGCGGCGGAGGGCTCTCGGGCCAGGCGGGCGCCATCCGCCACGGCATCAGCCGGGCGTTGACCAAGTTGAATCCCGACTTCCGCCCCGCGCTGAAGAAGGCCGGTTTCCTCACCCGCGACGCGCGCGTGGTGGAGCGCAAGAAGTACGGCCGGCCTGGCGCTCGCAAGCGCTTCCAGTTCTCGAAGCGGTAATCCGTTCCCTCGGCAAGCGGTCGTGCGCGGCCTCGCTCCGGCGGGGCCGTTGCGCTTCAGTCCCACCTGGCTAAGATGCGCGGCCCTTACAACGGAGGTCCACCATGGCGAAGGCAATTCCTGAAGGTCTGCACAGCGTGACGCCGAACCTCACTGTCGAGGGTTGCGCGGAGGCGATCGAGACCTGGAAGAAGGCGTTCGGCGCGGAGGAACTGATGCGCGCGCCGGATCCGAGCGGAAAGAAGATCTGGCACGCCTCCGTCCGCATCGGCGACTCGGTCATCTTCTGCAACGACTACTCCCCCGAGATGAAACCGGACGCCCCCCGCCAGGCGCGCCTATGGGTCTACCTGGGCGACGTCGACCGGGCCTTCCAGCGAGCCACGGACGCCGGCCTCAAGGCAGTGATGCCTCCCGCCGATATGTTCTGGGGCGACCGCATCTCCGAGGTCCAGGACCGCTGGGGCAACCAGTTCGTCATCGCCCAGCACGTCAAGGACCTGTCCCCCACCGAGATGAAGAAGGCCCAGGACGAGTTCGTGGCGAACATGCGGAAGTAGCCAGCCGCCGCCGATAGGGCGGCGCTGTGCTCTTCACGCGATGCCGGTCATCATGGGCTGGGCATCGCGCGTAGCCACCCGCACCGTAGCAACCACGTTCGCGGCTCCACCACGATCTGCCGCTCCCATCCGGACGACATCGGATCGATGGCGTCCGGGTGCACGGCTTCTCCGCGCCGGGCTGCATGGATCAGCGCGTTCCCCTGCACGTACGGCTCGAAACGTCCCATAAGGGAGATCGTGTTGCGAGGTCTCTCCCTGAAGCGGGCGCAGAAGTTGTTCGGGCTCGCGACTACTGAGCTGATGTACGAGTGCTTCCCGGTCACGGACTCGGTTGCGCGAACTCTGCAAACGTTCTCGCCAGACCCGCTCGACGTCACGCGCCATGATTATTTCCTGGAACGCAGAGCGGCTGATGATTTGTAGGAGATTTCGCCCGCGACTCTGACGCGCGTCGCAACTCCCAAGCCGCGTGTGCATGCTACCGTCCCCGCCCGATGCGGCGGATCCTGCAGAAATTCCTGGTCGACGGCCTGGTGGTGTTGGGCATTGCCGTGAACGTCGGGTTGCTCCTCATCAACCTGCGGCCCGAGCGGCCGCACCTAGGGAGGCGGGCGAAGGCGCGCATCCTGCTGCGGGCGAGCGACCCGCGGATCCAGTGGATGCGGGCGAACGAGTTCAACGAGTTCGCCATCGCCAGGGACGTGGACTTCGAGTTCGTGAGCGCGCCCACGTTCGAGGACGTCCACCAGAAGCTGATCGAGGAGAAGCAGCTTCCGACCGGCCTGCTGCTCGCCGACGTCGACGACGAGCACGCGCAGGAGTTGAAGGACGGCGGGCTGGTGCGCCCCATCGCCGACGGCGCCGACCCAGCCGAGCTGCGCGACACGGTGTCCGACTTCATCCGCGAGGCAGCGGCCCGCGGCACGCTGGACGGCAAGCAGTGGTACCTGCCCAAGCGGGCGCTGGTGAACGTGGCGGTGTACCTGCGCCCCGCGATCGAGGACGCGTACCTCCACTGGGAGGAGGACCGCAAGGCGATCGACGCGGCGCTGAAGGAAGCGAACGGCGCCGGCCTGCCGAAGGACTTCCGGCTGCGCCGCACCCCCGACCGCTGGGACAGCTTCGACCTCTTCGTCGCTGCCTGGAGCTGGGCGCACCACCCGGCGCGCTGGGCGGAAGCTTCCCGGAGGATCGCCGCGGACAACGCCGTCGCGCCGCAGACCGCGCCGCGAGTGGCCTGGCCCTGCGGGGACAGCGAGGACGGCTCCGGTCAGCTCTTGAACGACCTCTATCGGCACGGCCTGCGCGAGGAGCAGCTGGGGCAGCTCGACGCGCCGCCCCTGCTGGATGCGCTGCAGTGGCAGGCGCTGTTCCGCAAGCACGGACTGCTTCCCGAGCAGTGCGAGAAGAGCGGGCTCGAGCAGCGCAACGTCAACGGCCTCTTCCACGAGCGCAAGCTGGCGTGGGCGCCCATCGATCAGGCCGACTCCGTCTGGCTGCACGGCGGCGCGCGCAGGGACGCGGAAGCGGGAATCCCGGGGCCGGGCGACCTCTCCTGGGCAACCCTCCCGCAAGGCGTGTCGGCGGAGCTCGCCGCCGGCGGCCAGCCCGCCCGCAGAGGGCGCAGCTTCGCGTTCGAGGAGGTCCACCTGTGGGCGGTGCCCGTCCGCTCTCCCGACCCCAAGCTCGCCTTCCAGATCGCCCGCTTCCTTTCCCAGCGTGGTTTCCAGCAGCGGGAGACCGAGGCCGAAGGAATGCTCCCCGTGCGCGAGGACCTGCGCCAGGACTATCCGATCGCGTTCCGCCTGGTGTGGATGCAGAGCCTGCTCGACGCGAGCTTCCGCCAGCTGGAGCGCGGGACCGCCGATCTGCCGGCGGGCTGGGCCGGCGACGACTGGGACGACAAGTACCTCAAGCTGCGGCAGGCAGTGGTCTACGGGCGCCCGAAGGACGCGCCCGTGACGCTGGCAGCGATCCGGGAAGCGGTGCGGCGGGCCTCCGCCACCGCGGCGGCGGAGGCGACGCACGATGCCCGGTGAGAAGCCGCCCCAGGGCGCCCGCGAAGAGACCGCGCTCTTGCGCGAGGAGGTGGCGCTGCAGAAGCGGGAGGCCGCCCAGCGCGGCGCTCGCGAGGCGTTCATCGAGCAGCTCAAGAACCGCGTCTCGGTCGCCGCCATCATCCTCACCACCGCGCTGAGCTTCATCGGCAACGTGCGCAGCGACCGGGGCGACGCGGCGGGAGCGGCCCGCGCCGCCGCCGAATCCGCCCGGCGCCAGGGCGCCGAGCTGTGGGCCTACTACCAGATGAAGATGGCGGAGAAGTCGTCGATGGAGATCGCGCGCGACCGCATCCGCCTGGACCTGTCGGCGCGCGGCCTGCAGCGGGACGACCCGACGGTGCGCCTCGACGTGCTCAAGCTCACCGGCTACGAAGAGCGCATCCGCGATTTCGACGCGGAGACGGAGCGGGTCTTCTTCCGCGTGCAGGACCTGGAGGCCCAGGAGGACGTGCAGCAGCGCGCGGCGATCGAGCCTTCCCGCAGCGCGTTCCGCTACGAGCTGGGCGGGAAGCTGATCACGCTGGCGCTGATCCTGCTGTCGGTGACCATCCTCTCCAGCAAGCGGTACCTGCTCTGGTCCGGCGTGACGCTGGGCGCGGTCGGGTTGCTGGTGTCCTTGGACGGCTACTTCCTGCTGTTCTAGCCGCGCCGGCGCTGGCTGTGGGTATCGGTGCGCGGCGGGGCGACACCGTCACCGTCCTCGGCAGATCCCCGGGCGGCGGGAACTTTCGGGCCTTCACGGGCCGCTGCTATCGTCTGGGCACTCTCGACGAGGTGGAGGAACGATGGAGCTCAACGAGATCCTGCAGGTGGCGCTGCGTGGCGGCGCCTCCGACATCCACCTCAAGGCCGGCCTGCCGCCCATGTTCCGCGTCGACGGCAACCTGGTACCGCTCAAGGACGCCCGGCGCCTTCCGCCCGAGGAGATCTCGCGGATGGCCTTCGGGATCATGAACGACTACCAGAAGGAGAAGTTCAAGGCCCAGAACGAGCTGGACCTGGCGTACGGCGTCCCCGGCCTGGGCAGGTTCCGCGTCAACGTGTTCCAGCAGCGCGGCACCCTCGGGGTAGTCCTGCGCGTCATCCCCTTCAAGATCGCGACCATCGAGCAGCTCCTCCTGCCCAAGGTGCTGGAGAAGATCGCGGCCGAGCAGCGCGGACTCATCCTGGTCACCGGGACCACCGGCTCCGGAAAGTCGACCACGCTCGCCGCCATGGTCGACCACATCAACACCAACGAGACCTGCCACATCATGACGATCGAGGACCCCATCGAGTTCCTCGTCCGCGACAAGCGCTCGATCGTCAACCAGCGCGAGGTCGGCGTCGACACCATGAGCTTCGGGCAGGCGCTCAAGAGCGCGCTGCGCCAGGACCCGGACGTGATCCTGGTGGGCGAAATGCGCGACCTGGAGACCATCGAGACGGCCATCACGGCCGCGGAGACCGGTCACCTGGTGCTCTCCACGCTCCACACCCTCGACGCGACCGAGACCATCTCCCGCATCATCGCCGCCTTCCCGCCGCACCAGCAGAAGCAGATCCGCCTGCAGCTGGGCTCGGTGCTGCGCGGCGTCGTCTCGCAGCGTCTGGTGCCGCGCGCGGACGGCAAGGGGCGCGTGGCCGCGGTGGAGGTGCTGGTGGCGAACTCGCGCGTGCGCGAGATGGTCGAGGACAAGGACCGCACCAAGGAGATCCCCACCGCGATCGCCCAGAGCTACACCACCTACGGCATGCAGACGTTCGACCAGTCGCTCATGCTGCTCTTCCGGCAGAACGTGATCACCTACGAGGAGGCCGTGCGGCAGTCTTCGAACCCGGACGACTTCGCGCTGCGCGCCTCGGGCATCAGCGGGACCAGCGACTCGACGTGGGACGACTTCGACAAGAAGGACGAGGCGCAGAACGGCAAGCTCCCGCCGCGCCCCCCACCTCCCGCCCGCCCCGGCGTCCCCGCCTCGGGCCGCCCCGCCCCGGCCGCCGCGAAGCCCGCCCCCGCAAAGCCCGCCTCCGGCACCCCTGCGCCAGACGACGACTTCCAGATCGAACGCTTCTAACAGGCGGACAAGAAGATCACCGCGGAGACGCGGAGGGCGCGGAGTCTTTTCCCCCAAGATCCTCCGCGCTCTCCGCGTCTCCGCGGTAATCTTTTCGCCGTGACCCCCTTGGATCGGGCGATGAGGTTGCTCGCGCGGCGGGCATACACGGCCATGGAGATGGACAAGGCGCTGGAGAGGGCCGGTGTGCCGGAGGGGGAGCGGGCGGAAGCGGTGGCGCGGCTGAGGGAGCTGGGGTACATGGACGACCTGGAGGTAGCCCGTGCGCGGGCCCGCACCCTGCTCGGACGGGGGGCGGCGCCGCGGCTCGCCGAGCGGCGGCTGGGCGAGCAGGGAGTCGAAGCGGCGCAGGCGAGCGCCGCGGTGGGCGAGGCGGCGGAGGGCGCGACCGAGGCGGAGCTGCTCGACCGCGCCTTGCAGAAGATGCTGCGCGGCCGGGCGCCGGCCGGCGACAAGGAGCGGCGCCGCGCCTTCCGGGCGCTCGTCGCGAAAGGACACTGCCCCGCGCAAGTGGCGCGCGCGCTGGGCATTATCTGGGATGGAGACGATGAGTAGCCGTAGCCGGTGGATGGGAGCGGTCTTCCTGGCGCTCTGCGCGGCGTGCGCGGGCAGCAAGGACAACGTGGACATCACCAAGCCCGTCACCGGCGCCGAGGCGTCGAACGCGGAGAAGGCCTACAACCGCGGCCTCCAGGAACGCAAGGACAAGAACTTCCTCGAGGCCGTCCGCTACCTGGAGTACGTGCGCAACAACTTCCCCTACTCGCAGTATGCCGGTCTGGCCGAGCTGGCCATCGCGGACATGAGCTTCGAACGCGACGACTTCGGCACGGCCGCCGCGCAATATCAGGACTTCGTCAAGAGCCACCCCTCCCATCCGAAGGCGGACTACGCCGCGTTCCGCGCGGGCCTGGCGCGCTGGGAGGACAAGCCCTCTGACTTCTGGCTCTTTCCGCCGGCCGACGAGAAGGACCAGGCGCCGCTCCGCTCGGCGCTCGATTCCCTGCAGCGGTTCATGCTCAGCTACCCGAAGAGCGAATACGTTCCCCGCGCGCGCCAGCTGGTCGCCGACGTCCGCGAGCGGCTGGCCAAGCACGAGCAGTACGTGGCGGACTTCTACTGGAAGCGCAAGGTGTGGAAGGGCGCGGCCACCAGGCTGGTCGGGCTGGCCGACAACTACGGCGACCTGCGCAACGGCACGGTGCGCTCCGACTCGCTCTGGCGCGCCGGCGAGGCCTACCGGAACCTCAACGACGCGTCGAACGAGCGCAAGGTGCTGCAGCGCCTGGTGCTGGAATCCCCCGGCGGGGACCATGCGCGAGAGGCGCAGGCGCGGCTCCAACAGCTCCCGTCCGAAGAGGGGGCTCCGCCGCCCCAGCAGAAGGCGGTGCGCCCTTCTCCCACACCCGCCGAGCCGCAACCCGCCAAACCTACAGAGCCCTCCAAGTAGCGCACAGGGTCGCGGCGTCCGGTCGGCGACTGGACACGCGTGATAGCGTTTTTCCCATGGACGACGCCGTCCGGGAACTCGTCGCCCTGGGGAGGGATCATTTCCAGCGCGGCAATTGGCCGCTCGCCGTGGGACACCTGGAGCAGGTGCTCGCTCGCGGAGCCTCTTTCGCGGACGTGCACCACATGCTGGGCGTCTGCTACCACCAGCTGGGCGAGTTCGACCCGGCGCAGCGGGCCTTCGAGCGCGCCCTGGAGATCAACCCGGGGTACGTGGAAGCCTCGCTGAACCTGGCCATCCTCTGCAACGACCTGGGGCAGTACGAGAAGGCGCAGAAGATCTACGCGAACGCGCTGCAGCGCGCGCGCAACGGCGGCGCGGGGCACGCCCCCGGCGACGAGGCGCTCGACGGGTTCACCCAAGGGAAGATCGCGAATCTGCATGCGGCAGTGGGCGACGCCTACCTGGCGGCGCGCCGGCCGGCGGATGCGGCGGCCGAGTTCAGGCGCGCCCTGCAGCTGGCCCCCGCCTTCGTGGACGTCCGGATGAAGCTCGCGTCCGCGCTGCGCGACTGCGGAGACGCCGGGGCCGCCGCCGCCGAGCTGGGGCGCGCGGTGCATGACGCGCCCGCCTACATCCCGGCCCGGGTCGCGCTGGGACTCGCCTGCTCCGCCGGCGGCAAGCTGGACGAGGCGATCGAGCAATGGGAGCAGGTCCTGCGCATGGACCCGAACCACCGCACCGCCCAGCTCTACCTGAAGCTGGCCCGGGCCCAGCGGCCGGCTGCCGGGGGCGCGTGATGACGGAACGCGTCTACGCGCTCCGATTCATCAGCGGAAAGTACCAGGGCGGCGAGTACCCCCTGCAGGATGCGCGCGATCTGGTGATCGGGCGCTCCAGCGACCTGGACATGGTGCTGATCGAGGACATGGTCAGCCGCAAGCACGCCAAGATCACCCTGCAGGACGGCGCCATCACCATCGCGGACCTGGGCTCCACCAACGGCACCTTCGTCAACGGCGAGAAGGTGAAGAAGACGCAGCTCAAGGAAGGCGACCGGGTGCTCATCGGCACCAGCATCCTCAAGCTGGTCACCGTCCAGCGCAGCGCGCTTCCCATCGACACGCGCGCGGCCCAGGAGCAGCTGGAGCGGACGGCGGCCGCGCAGGAGCGGAAGGGCCGCAGCGCGGTGCAGGGCCGGCTCGAGGAGGTGCCCTTGGTCGACCTGCTGCAGCTCCTCAGCACCTCGAAGAAGACCGGCGCGATCGTCATCCAGGGCTACCGGGGCGGCCGCATCCACCTGCGGAGCGGCAAGGTGGTCGCCGCCGTGATCGACGCGGACCCGACCCTCCCGCCGAAGAAGGCGCTGTACCGGATGGTCGGCTGGACCCAGGGCGGCTTCGAGTTCGTTCCGCAGGAGGGCGAGCTGCCGCCGATGCCCAACGAGATCCGGGAGAGCACCGAGGCGCTGGTGATGGAGGCGATGCGGCAGCAGGACGAGCTGGCCCAGGGGGCCCTGCCCGCGCCCACCTCGGCGATCGGCATCGCCATGCCGCTCACTCCGCGGCTTCGGGACTTGACTGCCGAGGAGATCGACCTGGTGCAGCTGGTCCACAACTACGGGGTCGTCCAGGCCGTGCTGGACCGCGCCCAGGGCAGCGATCTGGAAGTCGCGCAGAAGCTGGCGGCGCTGCTGCAGCGCGGGTACCTGCGTCAATTCTGAATCGCGCGCGGCAGTGCGGCATCTTCGACTCGCGACCGACGGCGCGCTGAAGTCATGATAGAGCGTTCTTCGATGAGAGACGTGAGCGGACACGGGCAACCGGCGCCTAGGATACCGCGGCTGACCTTGCTCAGCCACGGGTCGGGTTGAGCCTGCAAGCTCCGCCCAGCGGAGCTCGCGCAGGTCTTGCGCGGCCTACCGGTCTTTCCCCGCCCCCGGCAGCTGCTGGTCGGCACCGAGACGCGCGACGACGCGGCGGTGTTCCGCCTCGACGCGAAGCACGCGCTGGTCGCGACCGTCGACTTCTTCGCCCCGGTGGTCGACGACCCGCGCGACTACGGCGCCATCGCGGCGGCCAATGCGATCTCCGACGTGTACGCTATGGGCGGCAAGCCCCTCTACGCGCTGAACCTGGTCGGCTTCCCGCGGGGACAGCCGTGGGAGCTGCTCACCGAGATCCTGGCCGGAGGCGCCGAGAAGGCGCACGAAGCGGGCTGCCCCATCGTAGGCGGGCACAGCGTCGACGACGCGGAGCCGAAGTACGGGCTGGCCGTCACCGGGCTGGTCGATCCGCGGCGAGTGCTCACCAACTCCGGGGCGCGTCCGGGCGACGCGCTGCTCCTCACCAAGGCGCTCGGCACCGGCATCGTCGTCTCCGCCATCAAGAAGGAGCAGGCCTCGCCCGAGGTCCTGCGGGCCGCCGTCGCCCAGATGAAGACGCTCAACCGCGCCGCCGGCGAGACCCTGGCGCGGGCCTGGAAGGACGTTCACGCGCTCACCGACGTGACCGGATTCGGGCTGCTCGGGCACCTCGACTCGATGCTGCGCGCGAGCGACGTGCGGGCGGTGGTGCGGGCAGAGGCGGTGCGCGTCCTGCCCGGCGTGCGCGTCCTGGCGCGGGCGGGGCTGGTGCCCGGCGGCACGCATGCGAACCTCGAGTTCGTGGCTCCGCGCACCCAGCTGCCCGAGAAGATGGAGGAGGCGGACCGGCTGGTGCTCGCCGATGCCCAGACCAACGGGGGCATGCTGGCGGCCGTCGCGCCGCGCGCCGCCGAACGGCTCCTGCGCAAGCTGGCCGACGCGGGCGCGCCGGCCGTGCGCATCGGCGAGGTCGTGCCCCGAGGGCAGCGGGAGCCGGGCGTCACCTTGGAAGGGGCGTTACAAGGTTGAAATGCCGCGCCGCCCCATTCGTAGGGGTGGTCAGGAGGCAGCACATGTTCCGGACTGCAGCAACCCTCGCCCTCGTCGCTCTGGTGGCACTGGTGGCAATCCGCATCGTCGCCGGCGTGGCTGGCGGGATCCTCGGCATGGTCCTCGGGATCGCGTGGCTCCTGTTCAAGCTCCTGATCGTGGCGGCCATCGTCTACTTCGTGCTCACCATCGTGGCGCCCGACACGGCGAAGAAGGTGCGGGAGCGGATCTCGGGCAGCACGTCTCTCTAGATGCCGAAGAGCGCAGCGCCGCCCGACCAGCCACTCCAAGAGCGCAGCGCCGCCCGACCAGCCACTCCAAGAGCGCAGCGCCGCCCGACCAGCCACTCCAAGAGCGCAGCGCCGCCCTATCGGCGGCGACTGTCGGCGGCGGCTGTCGGCGGCAACTTGCCGACCTTTCCCCACCCGCTGCTCGCCGCCACTGGGGCAGCGGTGTGTTCTTCCGCTTGGGTGCCGGGCGTCTGGTATCCTGGCGGGCGTGGGCCGACTCGCTGCCCTGCTGGTCCTCATCCCGGCCGCCGCCCTGGCCGAGCCCGGCCGCTCCCTGGTGGTCGTGCTCGACCCCGGACATGGCGGCGCCTATCAGCACGACGGCGCCCACGGCCGCGGAGGCCTGATCGAGAAGGACGTGGCGCTGGCCGTCGCGCTCCGCACCAAGGAGGCGATGGAGCAGTCGGGCGTCACGGTGGTGCTCACGCGCGAAGTCGACGCCGACCTCCCGCTCACCCGCCGCGCACAGATCGCGAACGAGGCCGGCGCCGACCTGTTCCTCTCCATCCACTGCAACTCGATGCCGAAGCTCAAGGACCGCCTGCTCACCCGCGGCGTCGAGACGTACTTCCTCTCCCCCGACCCGACCGACTCCGACGCGAAGCTGCTCGCCGAGATCGAGAACGGCGGTTCCGAGGCCGGCCCGGCGAAGAGCTCGGACGCCGTGAGCGGCATCCTGGCCGATCTGGCCCTGGGTCAGGCGCGCAACGACAGCTCCCGTCTGGCGGAGATCGTGCAGCGGCGGATGGTGCGCGACGCGCGGATCTCCGGGCGCGGGGTGCGCCAGGCGCCCTTCGCGGTGCTGGCGGGGACCCGGATGCCTTCGGCATTGGTGGAGATCGGCTTCATCTCCCACCCGATCGAGGGGCGGCTCCTGGGCAAGGAGCGCCACCAGAAGGCGATCGCGGAGGCGCTCGCCGCGGGCGTGCTCGAGTACGCCGACAAGGTGCTGGCGCGCCGGCTGGTGGCCGCTCCGCGGCGCGTGGTCTTGCCCGAGGTCGTGCTGGTGGGGCGCAAACCCGCGCCCGGACCCGCGCCGGCGGCATCCTCCGTCGCGCCGGTTGCGGCTGCGGCAGCCGCGCGGTAGCAGAGCGGGATGCCCCGCCAAAGCCGAGCCTCCTCGGAGCTGCGCCCAGTCCGCATCGTCCCGGGATTCACCGAGTACGCCGAAGGCAGCGTGCTCTGCAGCTTCGGCCGGACGCAGGTGCTCTGCAACGCGACCGCCGAGGAGCGGGTCCCCAGCCACGTGAAGGGAAGCGGGCGCGGCTGGATCACTGCCGAGTACGGCATGCTGCCGCGCTCCACGCACACCCGCAGCGATCGGGAGGCCGCCAAAGGCAAGCAGAGCGGGCGCACGCAGGAGATCCAGCGGCTGATCGGCCGCGCCCTGCGCGCCGCCTGCGACCTGACCGCGCTGGGCGAGCGCCAGGTGCTGATCGACTGCGACGTGCTGCAGGCGGACGGCGGCACGCGCACCGCTGCGATCACCGGCGCGTACGTGGCGCTGGGCATCGCGCTTCGCCGGATGCACCGCGAGAAGGCGCTCCGGCCGCCGGTCGCCGCGGTGAGCGTCGGCATCCTGGAGGGCAAGCTCCTCCTCGACCTCGACTACGAGGAGGATTTCGCGGCCGAGGTGGACCTGAACGTGATCGGCAACGCGCAGGGCGAGTTGCTCGAGGTGCAGGGCACGGCCGAGAAGCGGCCATTCACCCCGCAGCAGCTGCACGAAATGGTCGCGCTAGCGCAGAAGGGCTTGCAGGACTTGCACCGTGCGCAGACGGCGGCGCTGGCCGAGGCGCAGGCGCAGGACGCGAAGTGAAGCTGCTGATCGCGACCTCGAACCCGGGAAAGCTGGTCGAGGTGCGCGAGATCCTGGACGGCCTGGAGCTGGAGCTGATCTCGCTGGCCGACCTGGGACTGGCCGCGCCCGAGGAGCCGTTCGCCACCTTCCAGGAGAACGCCGCGGCGAAGGCGACGGCCTGCGCTGCGCGCGCCTCGCTCTGGACGCTGGCCGACGACAGCGGGCTGTGCGTGGATGCGCTCGACGGCGGTCCGGGCGTGCGCAGCGCCCGGTTCGCCGACTCGGATGAGGCGAGGCGGCGCAGGCTGCTCGAGCACCTTCGCGCCATTCCCCCAGGCCAGCGCGGGGCGCATTTCTTCTGCGCCGTCGCGCTGGCCTCTCCGGACGGGCAGCGCATCTTCCGTGCGGAGGGGCGGGTGGACGGACAGATCGCCTTGGTGCCCCGGGGCGCTGGTGGGTTCGGGTACGACCCGCTCTTCCTCCCGGACGAGGCGCCAGGACGGACCCTGGCGGAACTCGAACCGGCGGAGAAGAACCGCCTGAGCCACCGCGGGCGCGCGCTACAGCGGCTCCGGCCCCTGCTGCTGCACGGGTTGGCGCGCGAGGGAGACTTGCCCGGGCGTTAGTATTGCGCACAGGGCGGAAATCGAGTACTTCCGGCCCTCGCTTCGCGGGGCGTAGCGCAGCCTGGTAGCGCGCCTGCCTTGGGCGCAGGAGGTCGGAGGTTCGAATCCTCTCGCCCCGACTTCCGCAGCGAATTGGCGCGCCCAGCAGGATTCGAACCTGCGGCATCCAGCTTAGAAGGCTGGCGCTCTATCCAACTGAGCTATGGGCGCGATGGGAGCAAGGAGAAGGGTAGCAGCCTCGCGGACTTGGCTCAAGAGCGTCGACCACCCCGCTCCGCCCGTCCGGGTGGCGCCGTCCCAGCCGATCGTGTAGATCCGGCGGCCCCAGCGAGGTCGGTATGGTGGCTGTAGCTCAATGGTAGAGCACTGGACTGTGACTCCAGGTGTTGCCGGTTCGAGCCCGGTCAGCCACCCCAACCAGACCCACTGGTCGTCTTTCTAGTTCGCGTCCACCTCCCAGATCAGGCGGACCAAGGCCCCGAACCGGCCGGTGCCCGGTTCCCAGGGCAACGCCGCCCCGATCTGCACGGCGCCTGTGCCGAGGACGGCTTCGGGAGCAAGCATCCACGGCGAGGAACGCGCAAGGTCGGCCATGGCTTCGACGCCGCAAAACCCGAACGGCACTTCGAGCAGAGTTGCAGCTTCCGCGCGCAGCGGCACCACATGCGCGCTGTGCCCCCCGGCGCCGGCCCCTAGCGCCCCGCGCAGCGTGAACCAGCTACGGCGAATCCCGCCGCGCAACGAGAAGGCAACCGGCAGTGCCGGTTCGCCCAGCTCCGGCATCGCTACGTCGTTCTCGAACAGGCGTGCCGTCGCATCGATCATCAGGTGAAAGTCGCGGGCCTGATCGTGGAGCAGCACGAAGGCCAGCGACGGCCGCAGCTCCGTGCCGGTCTCTCCCGCGTCCTCGCGTGACGCCGCGCCTTCCAAGGAAACGCCCAAGCGCGACAGCACACGCCATTCGATCTCCAACCCGGTGCTCCACGACCCGCCCGGTCGCCGAAGAACGCCAGTTGCGTCTACCTCCAGCTCGCCCGCCTCTGTGCTGTCGATGTCCGTGACGCTTTCGCCGATGAGCGGCTCGGGCATCTTCCGCCCGACCCGCGGCAATGCCGCGAGCAGCGCAACGAAGAGGAACGTCACTCCGTGTGACTGCTCTTTGGCGTCGTCATCGCCGCACCGTAGCAGCCACCGGCTGACGCGCAAGTTGCGCGTCAGCCACCCCACCAAATATGGACTGAGGCGAAATTCCGGGGGGTTTGCTACGTATAGCCGTCATGCCGTCGAACCTGATCCCGGCGCTCGCCTTCATCGTCAGCGTCCTGTTGGTGTTCGGGCTCCCTGCTCTCGCGGTCGTCGCCGTCAGGTTCTTCAAGTTCAAGGAGCGCGAGCTGGCGATCGAGATGGAGTACCGCCACAAGTCGCAGCAGCAGGGCCTTGCCATGGAGCAGCGGGTGCAGGGCCTCGAGCAGCGGGTGCAACGCCTCGAGGAGGTGCTGACCAGCCTTGATCACGACGTGCGCGACCGGCTGGGAATCGAAGCCAGTCCCGCCACGTCCCTGTCGTCCCGCCCGGAGCTAGTCGAGGGGCCCGCCGCGCCAGATCCTCGCCGTCAGCCGTCGCTGGGCCCGTCCCGGACGAAGGCGCGATAGAACGTCATAGGGGGACAGACGGTCACCGTGCGTAGTCTTGCGAGGGCTCGACCGCCAAGACCGTTGCGAACTGACGCTCGAGATCCAGCGCGTACCAGACGGTGTGACCGTCCAAGTGCATGGACATCGGTGGATCGACGGGCAGCAATCCGCCGTTCAGCTTCCTGGCCTCGATCGCCGTGTCGAGGATGCCCCCCAAAATCGGTAGCAGCTTCGCGTGCAGCGCGGGCTCCATCCCGAGCTGCCGGGCGGCGAGTAGCGTCATCGTGACCCGAGCCATCGTCAGTGAAAATGCTAAGAGCCGGACGATCTGCGGCCAGTGACTCCGAGTGAAATACCGCCTCAGAGGCGTCGGTAAGTGAACGTCCGGGTTGCTTTTCCGTTTACCGCTGAACGAATCGCGAGAAGGTGTCGCGGCGAGCAAGACCGCGGAGGGAACGGTGATGTCCCGAGTGTCGCGGAGATCGATACTGGCCGCAGCAGGCGTGCTCGCGCTTCGCGCGCGAGCCGACAGCGCCCCGGATGTCCCGAGCTCCCTCGACCACATGCTGCTCGGGTGCGGGGACCTGGACAAAGGGATCGACTTCGTCGAGCGGCACCTCGGCGTTCGCGCGGCGTTCGGGGGCGTGCACCCCGGCCGGGGTTCACGAAACGCGCTGCTCTCCCTGGGCGATCGCCATTACCTGGAAATCATCGCGCCCGATCCAGAGCAGCCGCGGAGCGCGGACGAGCGCCAGCTGTACCGGATCGAGGCGCCGAGACTGATCGGCTGGGCGGCGCACGTGGACGATATCGAAGCGCTGACCCGGCAGCTCACGGCGGCGGGCATTGCCTTCAAGCCTCCCCGCGACGGTTCGAGGAAGAGGCCTTCGGGCCAGATGCTCCGCTGGAAAACGCTCAACTTGGGCGACGACGCCGGCGGGCTCCTGCCCTTCTTCATCGAGTGGAGCAAGGATTCGCTCCATCCGGCGGCGGACGCTCCCGGCGGGTGCCGAATCGACCGGTTCGAGCTGGCCACGCCTCAAGTGGACGAGCTGCGGGCGACCACCGCGCGGCTTCAGCTCGACGTCTCCGTCGCCAGCGCAGCGAAGGCCGGCCTGCGCGCGACACTGAGCGGGCCGAAGGGCCGGCTCTCGCTCCCCGCCTGAGGTTCCGTCAGTACTTGAGCTTCGGGTGCCAGTCCGTGCCGCGGCCCTGCGGAGTGAAGTCGAACAGGTTCCACAGCGGCCAGATCGGGTCGACGTGCCGCGGATCCTGCCCGTCCGGGTGCGGGGCGTAGAGCAGCTCGGTGTTGTAGAAGTGGTGGATCCGGTCGCCGCGGCGCACGAACACGTTCAGCGCCGGGATCTGGTCCCCGTCGTCGGTTTCGCCGTGGTAGTCGCGGTTGTAGGAAGTGCCGCCCGTCGAGACGAGCCGCAGCTGCGTCCAGCCGCGCCCGCGCGCGTGCTCCCGGATCCGGCGGACGGGCGACTTGGCCGCGACGACGAGGTTCACCCGCTGAGTGATGTGCGGCGCCTGGCCGTTGAGCCCGTCGAGCATGGACGTGCACATCGGGCAGGGCTTCTCCATCTGCGGACCGTACATGAAGCTGTAGACGACGAGCGCATCCTTCCCCGGATCGAAGAGCTGCGAGAACCGGACTTCCTTCGCAGACTCGCGGGCGCGGAGATCGCGTGGCCCCTCCTCGAAGGTGTAGTCCTGGGCCAGCAGCCCGCCGAGCGGCAGGCGGCGCCGCTGCGCCGCGACCTCCTCGGTCCGGCGGCGCAGTTCGATCTCGGCCTCGAGCAGCTGGTCGCGCGCCGCCCGGTACTCCTCGCTCTCTCCCGGGAACCGGATCGGGTGCAGGGAACCTGCCATGACAGCCTCCTTCTGGGTCTGTTCCCACCGCCGCTGTAGTCGACCGGAGCGGCGACTGCAAGTCTCACCCCGGGCATCGCGCTTGACCGGAAAGCATCGGAACGCTAGAAGGCACGCCCCTCGGGGCGCGTAGCTCAACTGGCAGAGCAATGGACTCTTAATCCATAGGTTGAAGGTTCGATTCCTTCCGCGCTCACTCCCAAGCCCTCGAGATCACACGCGGTTTCGGGGGCTCCGCTTCCACTCAGTATCTCCTGCAACGTCGGTCGGCAGCCCGGGCACGGGGTGCTATGGTCCCTCCCCCCATCCGGGAGGAGACGATGGAAATCTATCTGGTGCGGCACGGAATCGCGGTGGGCCGTGAAGAGGACATGCCCGATCCGCTGCGGCCTCTGACGGAGAAAGGCCGCAGGCGCTTCCGGAAGACCGCCAGGGCATTCGCGCGGCTGGGCCGCAAGATCGGCCTGATCCTCACCAGCCCGCTCGTCCGGGCGGTGCAGACGGCCGAGATCCTCGCCGGAGAGACCAAGCACGGCGAGGTCGACGTGCTGGAGGAGCTCGACCCGAAGTTCGGGGTCCGGTCCTTGCTCGAGGCGGTGGCGAAGCGGGCAGACGGCACCCAGTCCATCGCGTTGGTGGGCCACGACCCACAGCTGTCTTCCGTGCTCGCCGCCCTCACGGGCGTGCCGGTGGAGGACCTGGACTTCAAGAAGGGCGCGATCGTGCGCCTGGATACGATGGATCCATCGGAGGCGGGAGCGGCCGACGCACGCTGGTCGTTGAACCCGCGGTCGAAGAACGCCCGCAAGGGTCCGCCGCTGGTGAAGGCCGAAGGCGAGGATTCGGAAACCGAGGGTGCCGGGGCCACGCCTCACAAGAGGAAGGCCAGACGAGCGCGGCGTGGCCGGTCGGGTCGTTCGGGACGGCGGCGGCCGCCGGCCGCTCGCGAGACCGCAGAGACCGCGGTCACCCCCGAGACCAGCGCGACGGTGGAGAGCTCTGCCCACGCGGACGCAGGAGACGCGCCGGGCGCCGGCACGGAAGGCGAGCACGTCGTTCAGACCGCCTCCGAGCCGCGGGGCTCCGTCTCGCAGAGCGGTTCCGACTCTCCCCTGCCCTCGCCCTGAGTCGGACCTGCCTTGATCGATCGGCGAGTTCAGAGTAGAGCCCCGGGTCTTTCCGCGCCGGCGCCTTTCTCCGACCGAGGACCCAGACCGATGCGAACCTTCACCGCCGCCCTGCTCGCCCTTGCTGCTTGCAACCACGCGCAGCCCGCGCCCACCACCTCCGAGAGCCCCGCCGCCGCGGCGAGGCTGGCCGCCTCCGGCGATCGATCGTGGATCGCGCGCAGCAACGAGAACGCGAAGATCCTCCTCGCGGTCCAGGCGCGTTTCTCCCCCGAGCAGGCTGCGCGGCTCGGCCAGACCGGCCTGGACGACCGCATCACCGACCTGACCCCCGGCCACGAGGAGCGGCTGCGCAAGGCGGCGGGAGAAGCGCTGGCGAAGATCGAGGAGCTGCGCCGGGCCGAGAAGGACCCGCTGGAGGCGCAGGACCTGGCCATCCTGGCGGATGCGGCGCGCAAGACCATTCGCGGATCCGAGCTGAGCGAGCGCCTCGAGGTGTCGTACTACAACCTGGCGCGGCTGGTGTTCTTCAGCGTCCGCTCGCTGCTCGATCCGCAGATCGATCCCGCCCGACGCCCGGCCGCGCTGGCGCGCGTGCGCAAGTACGCGGGCGTCGAGCGGGGGACCACCTCCATCGTGCAGCTCGCCGAGCGGGAGACGCGCGATGGTCTGGCCAGGCCGGATCTACAGCCGCCCAGCAAGCTCCAGGTCGAGAACGATCTGCAGACGGCCGCGTTCTCCATCGACGGCATCGAGAAGCTCTTCCAGGAGTACAAGGTTCCCGGTTACGAAGGGCCCGTCGCCGAACTGAAGAAGCAGCTCACCGAGTACACCGCCTTCGTCCGCGCGGAGGTGCTGCCGCGCGCCCGGGAAGACTTCCGTCTGCCTCCCGAGCTGTACGCGTTCCGGCTGGAGCAAGTGGGCGTGGACATTCCGCCGGCGCAGCTCGCCCGAGAGGCCCATGCTGCCTTCACCCAGATCCAGGGCGAAATGCAGACGGTCGCCGAGCGCGTCGCGAAGCAGAAGGGGCTCGCCTCGAATGACTACCGGGACGTCATCCGCGCCTTGAAGAAGGACCAGATCCCCGACGACCAGGTCCTGGCGCACTATCACGCGCGGCTCAAGCAGATCGAGGACGTCATCCGCGCGCAGCGGCTGGTCACCCTGCCGGGGCGCCCGGCGCGCATCCGCCTGGGAACACCGGCCGAGAACGCGGGGCAGCCCGCGCCGCACATGATGACTCCGCGCCTCCTGGGCAACACCGGCGAGCAGGGCGAGTTCGTGCTTCCCCTGAGCATCCCGGGCGCCAAGGAGCAGAAATACGACGACTTCAACTACGCCGCGGCCTCCTGGACGCTGACCGCCCACGAGGCGCGCCCGGGGCACGAGCTGCAGTTCTCCACGATGGTCGAGAAGGGCGTCTCGGTCGCCCGCGCCATCTTCGCCTTCAACAGCGTGAACGTCGAGGGCTGGGGCCTCTACTCCGAGGCCATCACCCTCCCCTACATGCCGGACGACGGGAAGCTGATCTCCCTTCAGCTGCGCCTGCAGCGCGCGGCCCGCGCCTTCGTCGACCCGGAGCTGCAGACGGGCAAGTGGACCCCCGAGTCGGCGCGCGAGTTCCTGCAGAAGGAGGTCGGCCTCTCGCCGGCGTTCGCCACCGAGGAGGTCGACCGCTTCACCTTCCGCATGCCCGGCCAGGCCACCTCTTACTTTTACGGGTACACCAAGCTCGTCGGCCTGCGCCAGGCGGCGGAGCGCGCTCTGGGCCCGCGTTTCGACCAGCTCGCGTTCCACGACACCATCCTGGCGCAGGGGCTACTGCCCCCCGACCTGCTGCGCAAGGCGGTCCTGGACGCACTAGGCGCGCCCGAGCAGCGCAGCGCCATCAGCGCCCGTTAGAAGGGCTACAAGCGAACCGCGGAGGCGCGGAGGACGCGGAGATTTTTCTTTTCAAAAACCAAATCCTCCGCGCTCTCCGCGTCTCCGCGGTGATCCTTTGGTCTACTGGCACTTGCCCGAGTGGCGGCAGTCGTGGGTGGCGCGCGAGACTTCCAGCCACTTCACGAAGCCGATCACGTTGTTCCCGCCGACCTGGACCTGGAGGGGCGGCGCCCCGGGCTCCAGGCTCACGCCGCTGTAGGCGACGTTGCCCGTCTTCTGGTTGAGCGACACCACCGGGGTGAACTGCTGGGGAGTGACGTTGGTGTCGCGCCGGACCGCCCGGACCGTGGCGTTCGCCGTGGCGGACCCTGCCACGCCGCACTGCAGGTGCCCGGTGAGCGCGTCGCTCTGGTAGACGAACGCGTTGTCCGGGGGCAGCGTGCCGTTGCAGGCCAGCACCGCCTGGTTGTTGGGCAGCAGCGTGTTCCACAGCGCGCAGCCGGCGAGGATCAGCGCCGACGAGCCCGTCTTCTCGTCGCCTGGCGTACGCGCCTGCGTCACTCCTGCCAGCGTGACCGTCTGGTTGTGGGTGATGAACCACCCGTTCCCGGTCGGCGAGGCGCAGGCGCCGACGCCGGCGTTGAGCGGGCAGGTGCTCGCGTCGACCAGGTTCGTGTCGCTCAGCGCGTTCGCGTCGTAGGTCTGCGCGGTGGCCAGGGTGGTCGGCGGCGCCCGGTTGCCCGTGCCCCAGACCTGGACGGAGTAGAAGCGCGTGTATTCCTGCGCGACCGTCGGCGTCCAGATCAGCTTGGTGCCCAGCGGCTTGCCGGTATCCGGCGGGCACTCGCCCAGGCTGAAGTCGCAGTAGATGTTGTTGACGTTGGTCTGCGTGGTGGTGCCGCAAGTCAGCGTGTAGTTGACGTTCACGTCGTCGACGTCGGTGGTCAAGCTTCCCTGCGTGTCGCCCGGCGTGACGGTGAGCGTGTTGGTCGTGAGCGCCGTGTTCCCCGTCGTGTACTTCCACTCTCCCGTCTGGAAGTGGCCGCCCGCGCCGCCCTGCGGGGCAGGGCCGATGCGGCGGCTGGTGGCGTTCACGTCCACCGTGCAGTCCTGGCGCTGGCAGGCGTCGAGGTCCGCCAGCCCGCAGGTTCCGCCCTGGCCGTCCTTCATCTGGTCGCGGTTGCCCGATCCGAGCAGGGCGCGGATGATCGACGCTCCACCCGGCTGCGGCACCACGGCCATCGACGGCCGCTGGAAGAACGGCGCCCGGTGCCACAGCGGCGAGCCCTTGAACTCGACGAACGCCCGGCCGCCGAACCAGTTGTCGTACCTCCCGTCGCCGGTGGTGTCGCTGCCGGGCGGCAAGAGGTTGATGGCCCACACCTGGCCGGCCGTGTCGCCGAAGGTCAACGTGTCGAAGACCATGTCCTGGTCGGTGTCGGCGAAGCTGAGCGAGGAGGCGACCGGGAACAGGTTCTGCCGCGGGTCGGTGCTGCCGGTCGACTCGGCGCGGCTGAAGCGGAAGACCTCCTGGCCGGACCAGGCATCGAGCACGTGGATGCCCCGGCCGCGCAGCAGGTCGGGGTCGAAGCCGCCCCCGATGCCCACGATCCACTTCTCGCTCGCGCGCGATCCGCCGCGGTTGATGGGCCCGGTGCTGTCCTGCACCACGATGTTCACGATGGGCGGGGCGCCGGGCGCCACGTCGTTCCAGCTCTCGCCCGTGTTGAGCGCCTCGGCCATGCTGGGCGGCGGGAAGCTCCAGAGGTACTTGGGGAGCGCCGGGTTGGTGACGTCGAGCGCGAAGTAGTGCCGCCCGCCTTCGCGCTCACCCACGATGGCGACCGTGTGGAATTCGTCGGACTGGCGCTTGCCGTCCCTGGCGGCCGAGGCACCGCTGCCGTCCACCCAGATGTCGCGCACCATCGGCGTGCCGTCGACCATCGCCTCGTGGCGCGTGTTGATGATGTAGCGCTGCAGCTTGGGCAGCAGATCGGGCGGGATGAAGGACCACATCTCCTTGCCCGTGCCCAGGTCGTAGTGCGCCGTCTCCACGATCAGTGGCGTGTCGGGATCGTCGCCGGTCACCCAGTTGCCGGCGTTGAAGGCGTGCAGCATACCGTCGTTGGCGCCCACCAGCACGACCTCGGTGCGGTGCTCGTTGTTGGATTGGTACTCGTCGTAGGCGTGCCGGAAGCTGGTGGAGGTCGGCGCCTCGGGCGTCATGTTGTCCGTGTAGAGCGACAACACGCACTGGTTGCTGAGACCCAGGGAGCAGAGGCCGCTCGGCACCGGCGGCGTCACCAGGATGGGCGAGGAGTGGAAGATGTCGCCCATCACGTTGGGCCGGGGAACCGTCACCACCGACCCGCCGTCCGCGTTGGCCCGGTTCACCGGGTTCTGGAGCATGACGTCGTAGCCGCGCATGAACTGGATGACGTCCTTGGTGCAGTCGTCGTCGGCCGCGTAGGTGTGCCGCGTCATGCCGGACAGCGAAGAGCAGAAGTCACCCAGGTACCCGCCCAGCCCGAGCAGCGGGGTGATCGTCGAGACGTTGGAAGTGTCGAAGCTGATCAGCGTCGGCGAGTACCCGCCGCTGTTGTCGGGGGCCACCGTGTAGATCAAGCGGTCGTCCGACGCGCCGGCGATGAACGAGGTGACCCGCTGTTCCAGCAGCGCCTCCGCCTCCCACACGGGCGTCGCCGGCACCAGGGTGCCCGGAGCGGCGCCCGCCTTGAAGGGCCAGCCGTTGGGCGTGGAGGCGTTCCACGGCTGCGTGTTGTCCAGCACGAAGAAGCTGCCGGCGTCGATCCCCGCGTCCTGGCTCTCCGCGATGTAGGCGTTGTTCTTGTCCTGCAGGTAGAGGTCGTTGCAGCTGGCGTTGCCGTTCGGGTTCACCGCGTCCTTCACGTTCTTGTCGACGTTGATGTCGCAGCCGGCGGCGAACTCGTTGAACAGCTTGAAGCGCAGCAGGCGGCCTTCCCATTGGGGGCCCTGCAGCGGGCGGAAGCGGGGGATGAAGGCGAAGGTGGATCCTCGCGTCTGCACCGTGGTGATGGCGGCCACCGAGAACGAGGTGGCGCGGCGGATGATGTCCTGGAACACCTGCTCGATGTTGACTTCCAGGGTGCGGTAGTCGTCCGCGACCGTGTAGATGCCGCCGCCGTTCGAGGCGACGCCCTGCAGGATGCTCATCTCGCCGTAGGTGTTCCGCGGGTCGCCGATGCCGACCACGTACGTCGTCACGTGCGTGCCCGCGGTGCCGAAGGAGACGTCGTTGTTGGCCATCCAGGAGGCCACGTCGTCGGCGAAGTCCATGTCGCACGTGCCGGGCCAGGTCTGGCGCACGCCCAGGCCGGTGATGGTGGCGCCCACGTCGAGCTGCGTGTTGGGGTTGAGGAAGTCGTTGCCGTCGTCCGCGGTGCCCATGCCCACCGTGGTGCAGGCCGCGGTGGCGGTGCAGAAGGCGGGCTTCACCCCGAGGATGTTGGGGGTGCAGCTCGGGTTGGCGTTGTCGCCGCGCCCGTCGGAGAAGAGCACCATGAAGTCGGCGTTGCAGCCATTGCAGGGACCGCTCTTGCCGTTCGCCATCGCCGCGCCCGGGATGGCCCCGGCGCCGAACCACCACGGGTTTTCCTGGCCGCCCATGTACCAGGCGGTGTTGAACATCATTTCGGCGATGGGGTTCGCCGTGCTGGTGTAGGCGAGCCCGTCCACCGCGCCCAGCTTCTGGTTGAGCGGCCGTCCCTGGCCCTGGCACGACTGCGGGAGCATCTTCTGGACCACCTGGCCGCCCAGGGCCGCGTTCTGCGCCACCACGGCCTCGCGCAGCACCGAGAGCAAGGGGCCGTTCACCAGGCGCTTGTAGGCGAGGTGCAGGAGCGCCCACTTCGGCGGGTGGAAGTTCAGCCACTGGCCGGCGAAGACGCCGGCGTTGGTGGAGATGTCGTTGTCCTTGGCGTACGGGTTCAGGAAGTAGCCCTGCTGCTTGTTGGTGCTGGCGCCGGTGCCGGACACGCACTTCATGCAGTTCTGCAGGTCCGAGCCGGCGAGGACGGCGAAGGTCGTGCCCGCAGCGTTCTTCAGCGCGCCGCATGCCGCCGCGACCGCCTGGGCGTTGCCGGCCGGGTTCGAGCCCACCGGCCAGTCGCCGTACTGGTAGAACAGGGTGTTGTTGAAGTTCTGGTTCACGCCGCCGCCACCCGCGTAGGTCGTCTCCGGGTCGGGATAGTTCTTGGTCGGGTCGAACAGGCCCTGCATGGCCGCCTGCCCCGCCGGCGGGTTGACGTTCGTGGGCATGAAGTACTGCAGGTTGTTCAGGTACGTGTTGGCGCAGCCGGTCGGCGTCGATCCGCCCAGGTCGACGCGGATGCGGTACAGGCGCAGGGTGAACTCGCGCATCGAGGTCTTGGCCGGGTAGAGCAGCGTGACGTTGCCCGTCTGGGCCACCACGGTGGTGAAGAAGTTGTTGTCGCCGCGCTCGGGCGGGTTGGTGAGGTAGTCCATGCGCTCGATGTCGCGGTCCCAGGTCGACGTGGGGTTCACGGACGGCAGGATGATCTGGGCGAGCGCCGCGGCCGGAGCGCAGAGCGCGAGGAGAGCGGCGAGGAGCGGAATGGTTTTGATGGGTTTCATCGGGATTCCCCCGGCCTAGAGGCCGAAGCGGACCTCGAACTCGACTTCGCTCTGATGGTCGTTGTTGGAGTCGGCGCAGACGACGTTGAACCGGTAGACGGTGCCGCCCAACCCCGGGCCGGTTAGGCGGTTGGCCATGTCCATCGCGGCCCCGGTGCCGTTCACGCCGGTGTTGGACCCCTTCGCGACCGCCTGCACCGTCTGGATGGCGAACTGATCGTAGTGCCCCGTGTACACGTTCAGGTTGCCGGCATGGGTGTTGAGCACGATCGACGTCGGGTCCAGGCCGAAGACGCGGAACTGGCTGAGCAGCATCTGCCGCCCCGCCTCGGCGCAGGAGACCGAGCGGTCGTAGTTGCGCTTGCCGCCGATGGCGTCCATCTCGTTGTTGCTCCGCCGGACCAGCGCCAGCGCGACCACCGCCAGCACGGCGACCAGCACCATGGCGATGATCAGGGCCGCTCCGCGGGCGCTCCGGGCATGTGGGTAGGCCATGGGGAGCTCCTAGAAGATGAACGCGGAACGGGACTCCATGTCCCGGCACGCGACGCTGGTGGAGAAGCTGAATCGGCGGAGGCGGCCTCCGGCCTGGAGCGCGGAGCCGTTCAGGTTCTCGACCCGCTTTTCCGTATCGCCCGTCCAGCTCGCGATCTGCGTCTGGTCGGTCTGCAGCGAGCGCAGGTTCACCGTGATGCGCACTCCGCGGATGTTCGCCGCGGTGGTGTTGTAGCGGAGCGGGTCGGTGAGCGCGGTGCTGTACTGAGGCATGTTGGCGAGGGTCGGGTCGGGCTGCTCCTGCGTACCCGTCGCGGTCGCGCCGGTGCCGGTGAAGTAATCGCCGATCACCCAGTTGCCGGAGTTGACTCCGCCGGCGCTGGGCACATCCGGCCCGTTCCCGGGCGGGGAAGACGGAGGGGGAGAGCCGCTCGCGATGGCGGGCGCGTTGATGTTCAGGACGTAGGCGAACTGGACGTCCTCGACGCCCTGCGCGATGGGCATGTAGTCGTTCGCGTCGACCGTGCCCGACCCGTCGAGATCGGTGCCGGTGTCGAGCACCAGCCAGGGCACGCCGTTGTACGGCTGGATGAGGTAGTGGAACCGGTCGACCAGCACCATGATGACGCCCGGCTGGACGAAGCAGCCGTTGGAGGCAAAGCCGTTCGCCAGGGTCGGGTCGTTGCTCCCCGGCGGCGTCACCGGGGTCGCGACCAGCGACAGGTTGGGCGTGCCCGATTGCGCCGGGGTCGTTGCCAGCGTCGCCATCGTCACGGCGGCGGCGCCGGGGCAGACGAACTGCACGACCTGGCCTTGCAGCAAGGGGCGGAAGGCCAAGGTGCCGAGGCTCGCCGAGACCGTGTAGGCGCCGCCCGCGTTGGTGATGGTGACGTTGTAGGCGTTGCCGGAGACGCACCCGTTCGCGCTGCCGCACACGGTGCCGTCCGGCTTGGTGGCGCCGTTCACCGTGTACGTGTAGACCGGGTTGCGCGCGTAGAAGGCGATGTTGTCCGGCCCGTTGATCGAGTCGCGGCAGTTCGCGGCGGGACAGGCGTAGTACGCGAAGTCGAAAGCGTAGCGCGGGTCGAGGCCGAAGCCGGCGCGCCGCATGGCCGGCTCCATCTCCAGGAAGGCATCGCGCGCGGCGTCGGCGGCGACGCGGTTCAGATCGAGGGCGACGAAGGCGCGGTTCTGGGAGAGGAACGCGGCCGTCACCGCCCCGATCACGAGCAGCGAGATGGTCGCGCCGACCATCAGCTCGAGCAGCGTGAATCCTCGCGGGGCGCGCGTCATAGGCCGGTATCCAACTGGTTGGGGATTTCCTTGAACGTGGAGACCGCGGTCTGGCGGAACCCGAGCCCGGGCTCCTTCCAACGGACGATCACCTGGATGAACTTGCCGGTGTTGGTGGTGCCGTCAAAGCTGGTGGTCCACACGTTCCAGTAGCGCGTGTAGTCGAGCACGCCGTCGTCGTCGACGTCGCCGGAGAGGCCGATGTACGGGCAGCCTGGCGGGTTGGGCGTACAGAAGGACGCGGTGAGCGCCGAAGTCTTGCTGGCGTTCGTGGTCCCCTCGCTGAAGTCCGCCGTGTACGCGCTGCCGTCGGTATGGGTGGCGTTGATGCCGCGCCCCATGTCCCATTCGTTGTCCACGGCCGCCGTCGAGGTCGGGCTCTGCACGCTCCAGGTGCGCGCGACGGTCGGGTTGAGGCGCGTGTCGTTGTAGTCCCAGCGCTGGATGCTCTCGGTCAGGTCCTGCGCCAGCTGCGAGGCCTGGGTCATGTGCCGGCCGAAGTGGTTGGAGCGCACTCCGACCACCTGCAGGGTGGCGAGGCCGAGCAGGCCGATGAGCATGATGATCGAGGCGATCAGGGCCTCGATGATGGAGAAGCCGCGCGGGGTCATAGGGCCTGGGGGGTGCTGAAGATGGCGCCGGATCGCGCCAGGATGCCGACGACCATCATGAAGTTCTTCGATCCGCTGCTCGTGTAGACCGTCAGCTGCTGCCCGAACGCCGAGGTGTTGGAGCCGGAGAACGTCACGGCGGGAGCGGCGCCGGGCGCGAAGCGCACCCAGCCGTAGTTGATGCGCGCGCCCGACGTGAGACAGAAGCTGCAGAACGCCGGGTTTGCCGGAATCGAGCTGCCCGCCACCGGGATCAGCGTGTAGGGCGCGGGGAGCGCCTGGGGGTAGCCGCTCGGCGCCGAGATCGAGACGTTGAGCGGGAAGATTCCGCTCGACACGACCTTGTCGCCGAGCGACATCGGATTTTCCGGATCCCAGAGGGTGAAGTCGAAGTTGCCGCCGACATCGAGGAGCACCCACCAGCGCGGCTTGAGGGGATTGCCCAGCGAGTCCGTCGCCACGTTCGTGTCGATGATGTAGTAGACGGCCTGCCCGCGGCCGGACGCTTCGGCCCGCGCCAGCCGCAGGCCGCCGATCACGTCCCCGGTGGCGCTCGCGAACGAGCCCCGCTGGCGCACGCCGCGCAGACCGGCGATGGCCAGCGCGGAGATCGTGGCGAGCACCGCCGCGGCGATGCCCATCTCGATGAGCGTGAAGCCGCGATGCTTGCGCATGCCCCTTGGGGTCGCAAGCGAGGTGCCACGGGGAACTTTGCGAAATCAGGACAGGATCCGTTCCGGGAGCGACGCGTTGGGGCGCTACGGAGTGGCCGGTCGATACAAAGTGCGCGGGTGAAATGGAGGCGGGGGTAGGTGCGCTTGCCCGGCCGGCTGGCGAGCCGCAGGGCGGACCGGGGCAAGGCACAGGGAGGACGGCGGGGGCCGCGAGTGGGAAGGCCGCTGCCCAGATTCGCGGCCGCAGGACGCTGCGGGACACCATTTCACCCCGCGGAGCGCTGGTACGCCGCGTGCTTTTCCGCCTGGTGGCGGAGGTCTGTCATGAAGTGGTGGCGGGCGGCGGGAGCCGCGGCGGTCGTGGCCGCGGCGGTGGTCTGGGCGTGCGGTGGTGGAGCGGGTTCGGGTGGCGTGGCGCCGGGGCGCGACGCCGGCCCGACGGACAAGGGCGATCCCGACGGTGGCCCGCCCGACGCCGGCCCGCCTGACGCGGGTCCGCCGCATGCCGGTCCGCCCGACGCGGGGCCTCCGAACGGAGTCTTCGTTCCGCCGCCCCCGATCGCTTTCCCGACCGCGGCGGGCTGGTCGTTCCTCGGCCCGCAGAACGGCGGACCTCACGACGTCTTCCAGGTCACCGCCGACCAGGGCGGCAACATCTGGGTAGCCGGCGGCGCCGACGGCCTCTTCCTGATGCGTCCAGGCGAGACGAAGTTCCAGCGGTTCACCATCGCCGACGGCCTGCACCCGTACGGCTACCTGACTGGCGCGCAGGCGAAGCTGCGAGGAGTCCCGGCAGGAACTCCAGCCGACCCGGACCCGAGCTTGAGCGCCACGCCGGTCATCGCCGTCGAGGGCGGCCCGCCCGGCGTGGTCTTCGTCGGATACCAGGGCAAGCCCGGCTGCGAAGACAACTGGGACGGCGCCGGCCGCGCCCCTGCCAACTACAAGAGCGGCGACGCCGACCGCGTGACGCTCAAGGCGGACGGAACCCTGTCGGTCGTCCACTACGACATCTTCTCGGGACCCAACATCGTCGCCGCCGAACCCGAAGGGCGCGAGAAGCTGTGCAGCATCTTCCGCATCGTCTGGAACCCGGCGACGAACGACCTGTGGTTCGGCGGGAACCACGGGTTCGCCTGGGGCGATCCGAAGTACGCGGGGAACTCGACCTGCGACGGCCAGCTCGCGTGCTCGGGCAACGTCGAGCACTCGCACCCGGCAGTGAACGGAGCGGGCAACGTGTACCTGACCGGTGACTACCGCGGCGTGGCTCCGGATCCGATGACGGGCGACGTCTGGTTCGGCGGGCTCAACCGGACCACGCGGTTCCACTGGAATGCGTTCAGCGGGTCGCCGGCGTCGAGGTTCTTCGCCGCGCAGCCGCTCACCGAGGGGTTCAACGACGTGCTCAACCCGCCGGCGTGTCCATCGGCCGCGCAGAGCCCCTGCTACATCAACGACCGCATCGACCTCTGGCCCGACGCGAAGGAGGAGGGATTCTTCCCGGGCCCGAACGATCGCATGGACGACATCGTGTTCGCCGCCGCCGCCCCGGGCGACGGCAGCGTGTACATCGGTTCTGGCTACCTGGGGCTCAAGCGGCTGAACGCGAACGGGACGATCGCCGGCGACCTCACCTCGAGCATCTCCTCCACCTTCGTGGGCGCGCTGGCCATGGACCCGGCCGACGGGAGCCTCTGGGTGGGCAACCGCTATGGCCAGGGAATCGACCGGCTCCGCGGCAGCGGGACCCAGAGCTACGCGCTGGGCGTGTTCGGCATCCTCGCCAACAGCGGCATCGAGGACATCCAGATGATGGGCAGCGGGTCCTCGCGCAAGGTGCTGGTCGGGTTCCGGCAGACGGGCAACACTCCGGGGTTCGTCGCGATCTACTCGGGCCCGTAGCGACCTGGGTTGACGCTCCGAGGGGCCGGCGCTATCACCCGGCCCCTGCCGGCGTAGACTGTGGTCGCGAGAGTGGCGGAATCCGGCAGACGCGCCGGCCTTAGAAGCCGGTGGGGAAACCCGTGCGGGTTCGAATCCCGCCTCTCGCATTCGATTTTGGAGGGGACACCATCTGAATGGTGTCACCCAGTGTCCCAGTCGGCCCCGCGCGATAGGATGCGCGGGTAGGTAGGAGCGTGTCTTGGCCCAGTCCCGAGTCGAGGATCTCTCGCCGGTCGTGAAGAAGGTCTCGGTCGAGCTGGGGCCCGACCGGGTGAAGGACGCGCTCGATCGGGCCTACACCGGCCTCTCGCGCACCGTGAAGCTCAAGGGCTATCGCGCCGGGCACGTGCCCCGGCGCCTGGTCGAGCGATACTTCGGCGACGACGTGAAGAAGGACGTGGCCCAGAAGCTGGTCCAGGGGTCCATCCACGAAGCGCTGGAGGAGCACAAGCTGGAGCCGGTCGCGCCGCCGCGGGTCGAAAATGGGGACGTGAAGCCGGGCGAGCCGTTCAAGTACGTGGCCACCGTCGAGGTGCGCCCCCGGGTGGAACCGAAGGACTACCTGGGTCTCTCCGCGCCGAAGGTGGACGTGAGCGTCTCCGACGAGGCCGTCGATGCGCGCCTGGAGGAGATGCGGCGCGACCAGTCGATGTTCGTCCCGGTCGAGGGGCGGGACGTGGTGGAGCTGGGCGACTACGCGGTCGCCGAGTACGAGGGCTTCGTCGACGGCGCGCCGCTGCGCGGGGCCAAGCGCGACAACGTGCTGCTCGAGGTGATTCCCGGATCGCTCCTGGAGAACAAGGCCGAGCACCTGGTCGGGGCCCGGGTCGGCGAGACGCGCGAGCTGGCGGTGGGCTTCCCCCAGGACTACGCGGTCGCGGAGCTGCGCGGCAAGGAAGGGCGCTTTCAGGTGCACGTGAAGGGTCTGAAGAAGCGCGAAGTCCCGGCCCTGGACGATCAGTTCGCCCAGGATCTCGGAGGCGAGGCGAAGACGCTCGCCGAGCTGCGCCAGAAGGTCCGCGAGGAGATGGCCGCCCACGAGAAGGAGCGCAAGGAGTCCGCCCAACGGGAGGCCCTGCTCTCCGCGCTGGTGGAGAAGAACCCCATCGAGGCGCCGCCGGCGCTGGTCGAGCGCAACGTGGACGCCATGCTGCAGGGCATGCTGGAGGGGTTCCACCGCCGCGGGCTGGACGTCCGGCAGCTGGGGCTCAACGTCGACCGGCTGCGCGACGACCTGCGCGCGCGTGCGGCGTTGGAGGTGAAAGGTTATCTGCTGCTCGAGGCGATCGCCGACAAGGAGGCCATCGAGGCCTCGGAGGAGGACCTCGAGAGGCACTACGCGAAGCTGGCGGGCGAGCTGAAGCAGCCCGTCGAGAAGCTCAAGCAGGCGTTCCGGCGGCAGGACTCGGTCGGCAGCCTGAAGGCCCGCCTGCGGCAGGACAAGGCCCTCGCTTTCCTGCTGGAAAAGGCGAACCTGGTCTAGATTGCGATCCTAGGAGACGTAACCGATGCCCTACATCCCGATGCCGTTCGTTGTCGAGCAGACGCACCGCGGCGAGCGCTCGTACGACATCTACTCGCGGCTGCTCAAGGACCGCATCGTCTTCCTGGGCACACCGGTGGACGACGACGTGGCGAACGTCGTGATCGCCCAGATGCTGTTCCTCGAGAGCGAGGACCCGGACAAGGAGATCAACCTCTATATCAACAGCCCGGGCGGCTCGGTGACCGCCGGCCTGGCCATCTATGACACGATGCAATACGTGAAGCCGCCGGTTTCCACGATCTGCATGGGCCAGGCTGCGTCGATGGGCGCCCTGCTGCTGGCGGCGGGCGCCAAGGGGCGGCGGCTGTCCCTGCCTCACTCGCGGATCATGATCCACCAGCCGAGCGGCGGATTCGGAGGCCAGGCGAGCGACATCGAGCTGCACGCGAAGGAAATCTTGCGCCTCAAGGCAAAGCTGAATGAAATCCTGATGAAGCACACCAACCAGCCGATCGACCGCATCGAGAAGGACACCGATCGCGACTACTTCATGGGGGCGGGTGAGGCGAAGGAATACGGACTGATCGACGAAGTGGTGATCAAGAAGCCAGCTTCGGCGCCCAAGTAGGGTTAGATTCGGACGGGCTGGAAGGTACTTCGTTCGCTGGGAGACGTGATTGACGGAGGAGCCGGCTTCGCCGGCGACGGGCCGGAGACGAAGTCGGAGGCATGGTGGACAAGCGCGAGAACCACACGCTCTGCTGCTCCTTCTGCGGCAAGTCGCAGAAGGAGGTGAAGAAGCTGATCGCCGGGCCCACCGTCTACATCTGCGACGAGTGCATCGGGCTGTGCAACGACATCATCGCCGAGGAGATCGACAAGGAGGAGGCGCGGGACCAGAAGCTGCGCATCCCCAGGCCCGCCGAGATCAAGAACATCCTCGACGAGTACGTGATCGGGCAGGAGCGGGCGAAGAAGATCCTCTCGGTGGCGGTGCACAACCACTACAAGCGGATCGAGAGCAAGGTGGCGCTCGACGACGTCGAGCTGCAGAAGTCGAACATCCTGCTGCTGGGCCCCACCGGCTCGGGCAAGACGCTCCTGGCGCAGACCCTCGCGCGGATCCTGAACGTCCCCTTCACCATCAGCGACGCCACCTGCCTCACCGAGGCCGGCTACGTGGGCGAGGACGTCGAGAACATCATCGTGAACCTGCTGCAGTCCGCCGACCACGACATCGAGCGGGCGCAGAAGGGCATCGTCTACATCGACGAGATCGACAAGATCGCCCGAAAGTCGGAGAACCCCTCCATCACTCGCGACGTCTCGGGCGAGGGAGTGCAGCAGGCCCTGCTGAAGATCATCGAGGGGACCATCGCCAACGTTCCGCCCAAGGGCGGACGCAAGCACCCGCAGCAGGAGTTCCTGCAGGTCGACACCTCGAACATCCTCTTCATCTGCGGCGGCGCCTTCGGCGGGCTGGAGAACATCGTCGAGGCGCGCAAGGAAGGCCGCTCGCTGGGCTTCGGCTCCGACGTGCAGAGCAAGAAGGAGCGCAACGTCTCCCAGCTCCTGCGCGACGTGCAGCCCGAAGATCTCTTGAAGTTCGGCATGATCCCCGAGTTCATCGGCCGCCTGCCGGTGATCGCCACGCTGGAGGAGCTGGACGAGTCGGCGCTGATGGAGATCCTCACCAAGCCCCGCAACGCGCTGGCCAAGCAGTATCGCAAGCTGCTCGAGATGGACGGGGTGCAGCTGAAGTTCACCGAGGGAGCGCTGCGGGCGGTGGCGAGGCAGGCCATCGCGCACAAGAGCGGCGCGCGCGGGCTCCGCGCCATCCTCGAGAACGCGATGCTGAACATCATGTACGAGGTCCCCTCGCACAAGAACATCCGCGAGATCGTCATCAACGAGGACGCCATCCTCAAGAAGGAAGCGCCGCTCATCGTCTACGAGAAGGCGGCGGAGAGCGCGTGAGGGGCGCCGCGCTTCTGATCGCGGCCGCGCTCGCGGCCGCCGGGTGCCGCGGGCACGAGCGTCCGGTCGGCGCGCAGCCCACGCCGCTGTCGGTCCAGGGATCGGCGACCCGGGACCAGTCGGTCGCGGCGCCGGAGCGCGAGAACATGCGCATCCAGGGACCGCACTCCAGCGCGGCCGATTCGAGCGAGCTGGCCACGAACGGCAAGGGCTGCTCGGCCGACGGGGACTGCTCGGGCCGCCTGCGCTGCGTCTCCTACTTCGGGGTCTCGGGACGCGAGATGCGGCAGTGCCTGTTCACATGCGCCGACGGCTGTCCGGCGGGGTTCACCTGTCAGGTCCAGGTGCCCGACGGTCCCACCAACACCTGCGCAGCGACCCGCTGACCTGAGTCATTGCGCCGCGACCAGCTCGGACGCGCGGCGCGCGAGCACGACTTCGATTGCCGCGACCAGATCGCCCGGGTCGCAGGGCTTGCGGACGAAGTCGGCGCAGCCCGCCTCGCTCGCGCGTGCCCGGACGTCCTCCACGTTGGCGTGGCCGGACATCGCGATGACCGGCACTCCCGCGGGGTTGGCCCGCAAGGCACGCGCGACCTCGAGCCCCGACTTGCCCCAGAGGAAGAGATCGAGGAGGACCACGTCGGGTCGCGCCCAGGACGCCATCACCAGCGCTTCCTGGACATCGGCCGCCTCGCAGGTCTGCATGCCCGCGCGCGACAGGCCGCGCGCGAAGATCTTCCGGACTTCGGCGTAGTCGTCCACGATCAGGACGCGGATGGGTTTAGGCTCCACGGCAACGTCTCCCTTGCGTCCCCCCACCCTATTTCGACACGAGGTGTCGAGAAGATGAAGGGCGGAACCGTGGTCCGTCTCCGCTGGAGGTAGGAATCCTCCTACCTGATCTCCCTGGCAACCAGAGGGAATCCCCGTGGCCGCTGCGGCGGTTGAAACGCTCGGAGGATCCGCGAGCGGATCTTCTGCTGACTTCGCCGATCCGTCGCGGTACGCTCGGTAAGGAAGCGGCCAGGCAAGGGCAAGACACACCCGGAGGCAGACGCCCGATGTTCTTCCGCAACGACGACAAGAAGGACCCGAAAGGCTCGAAGCCTCCAGTCCGCACGGTCCCGCTGCTTCCGCTCCGCGACATCATCGTGTTCCCCCACATGGTCGTTCCGCTCTTCGTGGGCCGCGAGAAGTCGATCGCCGCGCTGGAAGAGGCGATGTCCCATGACAAGGACATCCTGCTGGCCGCCCAGAAGAAGGCGAAGACCAACGAGCCGATGCCGGACGACATCTTCCCGGTCGGCACGCTGGGCACCATCCTCCAACTCCTGCGGCTGCCCGACGGGACCGTGAAGGTGCTGGTCGAGGGCAAGAAGCGGGCCCACATCCGCAAGTACGCCGCCAGCGACCGCTTCTTCCTGGTCGAGGCGGAAGAGGTCGAGGAGCTGATCGAGCGCAGCGTGGAGATCGAGGCGCTGGTCCGGTCGGTCCACTCGACCTTCGAGGCCTACGTCAAGCTCAACAAGCGCATCCCGCCCGAGATGCTCATGTCGGTGGCCACCATCGACGACCCGGCGCGGCTGGCCGACACCATCGTCGCCCACCTGTCTTTGAAGCTGAACGACAAGCAGGCCATCCTCGAGGAGCACTCCTCGGCCAAGCGGCTGGAGAAGCTCTACGAGCTGATGCAGGGGGAGATCGAGATCCTGCAGGTCGAGAAGAAGATCCGCACCCGCGTCAAGAAGCAGATGGAGAGGACGCAGAAGGAGTACTACCTCAACGAGCAGATGCAGGCCATCCAGAAGGAGCTGGGTGAGCGCGACGAGTTCAAGTCGGAGCTGCAGGAGCTCGAGGACAAGATCAAGAACAAGAAGATGTCGAAGGAGGCCGTCGCCAAGGCCAAGAAGGAGCTGCGCAAGCTGAAGATGATGTCGCCGATGAGCGCCGAGGCGACGGTGGTGCGCAACTACATCGACTGGATCCTCTCGCTGCCCTGGTACGAGTACACGAAGGACAAGCTCGACATCAACGAGGCCGAGAAGATCCTCAACGACGACCACTACGGGCTGAAGAAGCCCAAGGAGCGCATCCTCGAGTACCTGGCCGTGCAGGCGATGGTGGAGAAGATGAAGGGCCCCATCCTCTGCTTCGTGGGCCCGCCCGGAGTGGGCAAGACCTCGCTGGGCAAGTCGATCGCCAAGGCCATGAATCGCAAGTTCGTGCGCATCTCGCTGGGCGGGGTGCGCGACGAGGCGGAGATCCGCGGCCATCGCCGCACGTACATCGGCGCGCTGCCGGGCAAGATCATCCAGTCGCTGAAGAAGGCGGGCTCGGGCAACCCGGTGTTCCTGCTCGACGAAGTGGACAAGATGTCCACCGACTTCCGCGGCGACCCCTCCGCGGCGCTGCTCGAGGTGCTGGACCCGGAGCAGAACCACGCCTTCGGCGACCACTACCTGGACCTCGACTACGACCTGTCCAAGGTGATGTTCATCTGCACGGCGAACACCCTGCACGGCATCCCCGCGCCGCTGCAGGACCGCCTGGAGATCATCCGCATCGCCGGCTACACCGACCTGGAGAAGCTCTCCATCGCGATCCGGTACCTGGTCCCCAAGCAGAAGGAGACCAACGGGCTCGACGAGGTGCCGGTCGAGTTCAGCCGCAAGGCGCTGATGGAGCTGATCCACCGCTACACCAAGGAGAGCGGCGTGCGCGGGCTGGAGCGCGAGATCGCCACGCTCTGCCGCAAGGTGGCCAAGGACGTGCTGCGCAGCGGCAACCGCGACGAGAAGCAGCGGGTGACGGCCAAGCGCGTGCACAAGCTGCTGGGCCCGCCCCGCTTCCGCTACGGCCAGACCGAGGAGCGCGACGAGATCGGGCTGGTCACCGGGCTGGCCTGGACCGAGGTGGGCGGCGAGCTGCTGCAGACCGAGGTCACGGTGATGCCGGGCAAGGGCAAGCTGATCCTCACCGGCAAGTTGGGCGACGTGATGCAGGAGAGCGCCCAGGCCGCGATGAGCTACGTACGCAGCCGCGCCGAGCGCTTCGGGTTGGACAAGAAGTTCATCGAGCACGTCGACATCCACGTGCACGTCGCCGAAGGGGCGGTGCCCAAGGACGGGCCGTCGGCGGGCGTCACCATGGCGACGGCGATGGTGAGCGCGCTCGCCAAGGTGCCGGTGCGCAAGGACATCGCCATGACCGGCGAGATCACCTTGCGGGGGCGCGTGCTGCCCATCGGTGGGCTCAAGGAGAAGGCGCTCGCCGCGCACCGCGGCGGCACCAAGATCATCCTGATCCCGAAGGACAACGCCAAGGACGTGCGCGAGATCCCGATGAAGATCCGGCGGGAGCTGAAGATCATCCCGGTGGAGCACGTCGACGAGGTGCTGCGGCAGGCCCTGGTGCTCTCCGACCCGGACGCCTTCTTCAAGAAACCGGGGGACGGCGAGACGCCCAAGGTGCAGCCGCCGATCGAGGCGCCGGGGAACACGCCCCACTCCGCCGCGTAGACGTGAGCGGGGATCGAGACTTGCGGCCCGCGGCGTCAAGTCGGGAGTTCCGGGGACACCTTACGTGACTCGTCGTATGGTGTCCCCAGAACTCGGGGCGTCAGCTCTTCTTGCAGCGATCGGTCCCCTTCATGTCGCCCGCCTCGAACTGGATGTCGATCACCTTCTTGCCCGTGCTCGTGATGGTGGTCGTGCTCTTGGTGGCCTTCCCCATCATCGTCCCTTCTTCGGACCAGACCATCTTGCCGTCCTTGTAGCCGTCGGACTCGCCGCGCGCCGCGCCGCCGGTGTCGTCGGCGCTCAGCTCGTAGAACTTCTTCGCGGCCGGGTCGTAGGTCCACATGATGCGCGCGCGCATGCCGGGGAATGCCTTGTTCTTTGCCATCTTGTAGTCGCCGGAGTAGGCGAATCCGCCGACCTCGCGGCGGATCGTCATCGTGCCGCGCGTCTTCAGCTGTCCGCCGCCCATCTCCTGAGGCAGCGTGGTGTTGCCGGTGCATTTCCACGTACCGACCGCGGAGCCGAACGCCTGGACGAGCGCCGGGTCGGGCTTGGGACGAGGCGGCGCTTTCTTCTGCTGGGCTCCCGCTGCGAGCGACGTGGCCAGGATCAGAATCGCGATACGCGTCATCGACGTCTCCCTTGCGAGTGTGCGCGGGAGACGTACCAGAGACCACGAGCCGCTGTCACGCCGCAGCGCCGCGATGGTTTACTTCCAGAGCGACTTCCACCACGGATCGGGGTGGATGGGGGCGTCCGGGCCCATGCGCTGGCGGATATTTTCCAAGCTCCAGCCGGTGAGCGAGGCCAGCGTGCTCGCCTCGCGCTGGCGCCGGTCGCGCACCGAGGTCAGGTACTGCTCGCGCGCGTCGCACGTCATCTCGCCCTTGAACGGGTGGTTCATCACGTAGCGGCCCTGGAAGTTCTGCTGGTCGCCGGTCTCCTGGAACATGAGATCCTCGGGGAAGTGCTCGGCATCGTAGCGGACGTGCAGCCTGGTCAGCGTGACGGGCATGCCGGCGGGACCGCGGACGCGCATCGCCGGCGTTTCGAGCCAGAAGACGCCCAGCTCGCGCAGCTCGGCCGTCTCGAGCGGCGGCGCGGCGCACGGATCGCACCAGCCCATGTTCCAGACGTACTCGGTCACGATCGCGCGCTGGCCGTGCTTCTTCCAGGCGTGGGTGAAGGCCGCCTTGTAGAACTCGCCGAAGTCCTTCTGCACGAACTCGGGCACCTCGGCGTCGGAGGGGATCTTCACCGTCTGGTAGTTGGACGACTCGACCCGGCCGTTGCGGGTCAGGGCGTAGACGATCAGGTCCTGGGGGCCACCGTCTGCCTCCGCCTTCGGCTCCGGCCCGTCGCCGGCGGAGCCGGCTCCTCCCTTGGCGTTGGCCATGCCGAGGCGGATGGGCAGCATGAACCGCGGCGACTCGTAGGCGATCTGGATGGGCCGCAGCTCCTGGAATCCGGCCTTCTTCTGCTCTTTCAGATTGACCTTGGCCACGAAGAACTTCATGTCCTGCTTGACGTACGGGGCCAGCGCGCGGGAGGCATGCGGCGGGATGTGGTAGCCGCTCTCGCGCAGCCAGGCCTCCAGACCTTCGGACTGCTTGGCGGAGAGGAGGAGGATGTCGTACTCGCCCACGGTATAGGCCGCCTCGATGGTGACGCCCATGGCCTTGGCGTGCTCCTTCACGGCATCGGAGCGGGCCATCATCGGAATCGACGACGGCCAGATCCCGCCAACCGCACGTCGGACCACGCACGGGTCCGGGTCGGTGTACTCGACCAGGCGAGGCGAGGAGTATGCGTCGAGCCGCTCGAGCAGCTTGCGATCGCCGATGTGGATCTGGTCGCGGGTGAGCACGCTCGGAACCGGGACGACGAGCGCGAACTCGGACAGCGGACCCTGGTAGTCGTTGCTCATGGTGAGCACGGTCCTGTCGCCGTCGCGGACCAGCGCGACCTGCGAGGACTTGTTGAAGAGCTGCGCGTCCGCCTTGCCCACGAAGAACCCGCAGAAGGCGTGGGCCCGCGGGGCGGCGGCGGTCAGGGCGAAGGCCAGGAGTAGTGCGCGACGCATGGCTGCTCCTTTCTGGACGCGAGGATCTCCTCACACCAGTCGAGAAGGGGGACGAGCGGGGCGCAGAGGAAGAGCGCCCAGATGATCGGGTTGCGCGCGTACGCGACGTGCTGCAGGGCAAAGGCGAGCGCGGCGACGACGCCGGCGAAGGCCAGGCGCGCCGCGCGGCCGCGGGGCGTGGTCTTCGGGTCGGAGATCATGAAGAAGGTGAAGAGCACCAGGCTGCCCGACTCGAGCTGGTGCAGCAGCACCGGCGCGCGCTGGCCCAGGTAGAGGACGCGAGCGGCGCGCAAGAGGATCCAGGAGCCGAGGAAGGCGAGGCTGACGTCGCTGCGGAACGCGCGGTGCGCGACCATGCAGCCCAGGGCGAGCACCCAGAGGAGCAGGAGCGGCCCTTCTCCCCACTGCGCCGGCGAGCACCAGGCGTGCGGGGTGAGCAGCATGCAGGCGCAGAGGCCGAAGTTGGCGGGATTGACGAAGTGCCGGCCGCGGATGCGGACGGTGAACTTACTGGCGACGGCCAGGAACGCGGCGAGCGGAGGCACCCAGAGGAGATCGGTGCGCAGGAGCAGCGTCAGGCCGAAGGAGGTGATGACGGGCGAGAGCAAGCCGGCCTCGGGGAGTTTCAGGAGGCGGATGAAGGCGATCTGCGTGGCGAGCGCGGTGGCGAAGACGAGCGGCGCGTGCCAGAGGGAGAAGTCGCGCGCGGAGAGGCCCACGGTCAGGAACGAGGCGAGGAACGCGATCTGCAGCCATCGCGGGTCTCGCGGCAGGCGCAGGTCTCTCAGGCGCATGCCTCAGCGGAACGCGCGGGTTCCAGCGCCGATCTAGGGCACCAGCACGGCCGCGCCCCGGAACTTGCCTTTGCGCAGGGATTCCAAGGCGATGTTGGCTTGCTCCAGGGGGAATCGGTGGGTCTCGACGCGCAGTTGCCTGGCGGCGGCGAGCGCGAGGAATTCCTCCCCGTCTCGCCGGGTGAGATTCGCGACGGAGCGCACGCTGCGCTCGCCCCAGAGCAGCTCGTACGGGAAGGAGGGAATGTCGGACATGTGGATGCCGCCGGCGACGACCGTGGCGCCTTTGGCTGTGGCTCTCAGCGCGGCTGGGACGAGCGCGCCGACTGGGGCGAAGATCAGCGCGGCGTCCAGCTCCTCGGGCGGCTTCTCGTCCGAGCCGCCGGCCCAGGCGGCGCCCAGGTCGCGGGCGAAGCGCTGGCCGTCTTCGTCGCCGGGGCGCGTGAAGGCGAAGACGCGGCGGCCCTGATGCACGGCGACCTGCGCGATCAGGTGGGCGGCGGAACCGAACCCGTAGAAGCCGATGCGCTGGGCGTCGCCCGCGAGGCGCAGCGTGCGGTAGCCGATCAGGCCGGCGCAGAGCAGCGGCGCGGCGCGGAGGTCGTCATAGGAGTCCGGCAGCGGGAAGCAGTAGCGCTCGTCGGCGACGGCATACTCGGCGTAGCCGCCGTCGAGGTCGTAACCGGTGAAGCGGGCTGCGTCGCAGAGATTCTCGCGGCCGGTGCGGCAGAAGCGGCAGGTGCCGTCCGTCCAGCCGAGCCAGGGGACGCCGACGCGCGCGCCTCGTGGGAATCGAGAGCCACCCTGCTCCACCGTGGCGACGATCTGGTGGCCGAGGATGAGCGGCAGCTTGGGATGAGCCAGCTCGCCGTCCAGGATGTGGAGGTCGGTCCGGCACACGGCGCAGGCGCGGACCCTGAGGAGGACTTCGCCGGCCGCCGGCTGCGGCGGCGGGCGGTCTTCGAGACGCAGCGGGGTCCGCGGCGCTTGCAGCACCATGGCGCGCACGGCGGGCGAGTCTACTGCGCGGCGGCCCAGCCGAACACGATGCGCGGCGAGCGGCGGGACGGGAGCGGCGTCAGGCCGAGGCGCGCCAGCTCGAGCCCCGGAGGAGCGTCCTTGACCAGGACGCCCCTGCGAGCGACCCGGCGCGCCTCGCGCAGCGTCTCGCCCGCGAGCGGCGCGTGCTCGGCGAACGCGCGGACGAGGTCGAACAGGGCCCCCGATTCGGCTGCGCTCCGGAACATGGGATCGAACAGCACGACGTCCACGCTGCGATCGGGTATTTCGCGCAGTGCCTCGCGGTGGTCGGCGCAACGGACCTCGATGAGGCTGGCTGCTGGTCGTCCCTTGGTGGGAAGCCGGCGGAGCCCCGCGGTGACGAAGGCGGCGAGCACGGGGCTCGCTTCCAGCGCGACGACGCGCTTCTGCGTGGAGTGGGCCGCGATCAGCGCGTCGGAGGCGAGGCCGAGCGTAGCGTCGAGCACCTCATCGCCGGGATATAGCTGCGCCGCGCGGACCAGCGGATCCGTCTCGCCCCGCCGCGCCCGCACCAGGCGCAGGAACCCCATCCCCACCGACGCCCGGAAGGCGCGGCCGCGGTGAACCAGCTCGGCCCGCGCCTTGCTGAGGATGAGCACGGGGGCGCCTGCGGACGCTTCGACCAGCTCCGGGACGGGTCGCTCGGCGCGCGGCTGCGCCTCGAGCCCGAACCGTCCGGCGAGCTCCCGCGCCTCCTCGAGGCTCCCGCTCGGAGCGATGGTCACCAGGCACTGCATCCTCGGAAAACTACCGCGCCTGCACGCGCGCGGCGCTCGCCCGCCCGGCCGGACCGCGATCGGGGCGCCCCGCTTGACTTCCCCCCGCCTGGCCGGTACATACGGCCCCCGCTCGAGACCGCTCGGGCGGGTAGCTCAGCGGTAGAGCATCGGTCTTACACACCGAGGGTCGCAGGTTCGATGCCTGTCCCGCCCATTCTGTGGGGTGTTAGTTAAGCTGGTTATAACGCCGGCCTGTCACGCCGGAGGCCACGGGTTCGAGTCCCGTACACCCCGCCACTCCCGCATCCGGTCCAAATCGACGATTGGCGCGGTCGCAGAGGGGGGCGCGGGCTGGTGTACGGGTTTGGCGGGCGGGCTCCAAGCCGGGTGGTCGAGCAACAGAATCGCTTCACAGATCCTCGGCCACTTGTCGTTTGCCAAAACTCGATCGTGACAGTGGACGAGGGGATGGCGCCGAGCGACCGTTGGCCGCAATGTCCCTCGTACTCGCTGTCTTAGGCGCCGCGCGTGCAGTGTTCAGGACCCATACCGATCTCGCGCTGGAGAACCTGGCGCTCCGGCAGCAACTCGCCCTGCTCCGCCACCGCTCGAAACGGCCGCGGTTCGGAGGCCTCGATCGCGCCTTCTGGGTGTGGCTCTCTCGGCGCTGGGCAGGGTGGCGCGACGCGCTCCATGTCGTTCGCCCCGAGACCGTGATTCGCTGGCATCGGCAAGGCTTTCGCGCGTTCTGGACCTGGAAGTCCCGAAGCGGGCGAACGGGTCGACCGTCTGTCGGCTCGGAGGTTGCAAAGCTCGTCCGGACCATGGCGCTCGCGAATCCCCTATGGGGCGCGCCGCGTATCCATGGTGAGCTGCTCAAGCTCGGCTTCGACGTTTCGCAACGCACCGTTGCCCGGCTCATGCCGCGGCGCCCGAAGCCGCCCTCGCAAACCTGGCGAACATTCCTCCAGAACCACGTCTTAGACCTCGTCTCCGTCGACTTCTTCGTGGTCCCGACGGCGACCTTCCGTCTGCTCTACGTGTTCGTGGTCCTGCTGCAACATCGCCGCAAGGTCGTGCACTTCAACGTAACCGACTCACCGACCGCCGCATGGACTGCGCAGCAGATCGTCGAGGCGTTCCCCGATGACTCGGCGCCCCACTACCTCCTCCGCGATCGCGATGGCATCTAGGGCGACAAGTTCCGGCGACGGGTGAAAGGGATCGGCATCGCCGAGGTTCTCGCCGCGCCGCGCTCGCCTTGGCAGAACGCCTTCGTCGAGCGCGTGATTGGCACCATCCGCCGCGAGATCCTCGACCACGTAATCATCCTCAACGAGCGATACCTGCGAGAGCGTCTGCGCAGCTACTTCCGCTACTACCACGCCTCGCGCACGCACCTCGCTCTCGACAAGGACGCGCCCGAGCCGCGCGCGATCGAGCCACCCGACCATGGCCGCATCGTCGCTCTGCCCCTCCTCGGCGGCCTTTCACCACCGCTACGTCCGCCGCGCGGCATAGTCCCAGGCGTCAGTCCTCACCGTCTTTAGGGGAAGCGAGGGCGATCGGCGCTCACCGAGAGGCGCGGCCGACCGTACCAGTCGTCTTGCCTGCAGCCGCTCGCCGCAGCTGCATCGCCCGCTCGCAGTCTGAGAAGACCAGATCGGCGTTCATCGGCCGAGCCATCCTTCGGTCACGGAGACGCGGGATCGAGTTTTGGCCAACGACAGGACGCTGGGCCGCTCGGAGGCCCGGCGTAACGGGGTCTCGAGACGTGGCGCCCGTTGGCGCCACCATGGCGCCACCACCTTGGTTGCGACACGCGCCACCCGCCTCCGCTAGGAGGGCGGCGCGCAGCGATGGCGCGGTGTTTGCTCAAGGCTCCGCGTAGAGGAATCATGGCCGCGAAAACGCCGAAGAAGATGCAGCACGAGCGCAAGCACTTCAACGCGCTCAAGCTCGCCAATCCCAATTACTTCGGAAACCTCAAAGGCAGCGAGCTCAAGCCCGTCCTTCCGCTGACCCAGAACACCACTTACGAAGAGCTCACCTGCGTCGGCTACCAGCCGCACGCGCGCCGCCTCGAGGCGGTGATCGCCATCAAGCAGGACCTCGGCTACCTGGGTGGTGTGTGCCAGATCGGATCGCCCGAGTATGTGCGCTTCTACCTCTCCTTCGACGGCGGCGTGACCTGGATCGATCAGGGCGCCAGCAGCTTCTTCGCGCACGATTCGAGCATCACCGAGCCGATCGAGTATGACGTCACCCTCGAGATCGACCCCGAGCAGAGCATCTGCATCCTCGCCGAGCTGCCCCGAGTGCGCGCCATTCTCGCCTGGAACGATCTGCCGCCGACCAACACGCCCGACTTCTCGCCGATCTGGGGCAACGTGAAAGAGGCGACCATCCAGATCGAGCCGGCCAAGTTCTTTCTGCTCGATAAGGTGGCCGCCGAGCTGAAGCTGCCGGCCGGCGCCGTCGAGAAGCTGGCGTCGATCGTCGACGCAGGCCAGGAGTTGCAAGCAGACAAGAAGCCGACGCTCGGGGCCGTTCAGCTGCACGCGCTGTACAAAGGCAAGGTGCCAGCACACCGCTACCTGTTCCCCGAGGTTGCTGCCATAGTCAACAAGCCGATCGCGAGTGAGGCGCTGGTCGCCTCGTCGGGCTATCTGAGCAAACTCGGAATCGATCTCTCCAAGGCGATCAGTGAGCTGGTGGCGCTCGACGGCGACACGAGTTTCGAGCAGCTCGATTGCGTCGGCTACAACATCGACCTCAGCGAGGTTGTGGCGACCTTGACGGTGAAGCAGCCGGCCGGCTACTCCGGCGGTCTCTGCTACCCGGGCAGCGCTGAGTACGTTTCCTTCTGGGTCGATTGGGGCGGCGGTACGGGCTGGAGTTTCATTGGCACAACGGCTGTGCAGGTGCACGACATCGCCACCCTCCCGCCAGGGGGCATCCAGTACGCCGCCTCGCTGCACTGGGATCCCGCCGATCACCGCCATGTCTGCGAGCAGGGTATCAACGTCGCCAAGATCCGCGCCACGCTGTCGTGGGCGACGCCGGCGACCGACCCGAACGTTCCGCCGACTTGGGGCAACCACCTCGACGTCGACGTGCAGATCCGCCCTGGCGAGAAAGTGAACCCCGGCGACTTCCCTCCGAGCATCGAGTCGGTCGGGGGCATGGTGCCAATGACGCAGATCGGCGCGGCGACCGGACGCGCCAACGGCACGTCGATCATCAGCGGCTACGCTACGCACGACAGCCCATTCGGCGACCTGGTGAAAATCCGCGGGTCGATCGCCAACTCGGCCTTCGGCGCGTCCGTCAACCTCCGCTACCGCGTGGCGGTGCTGGCCGACAGCGCTGCGCTCTGGGAGGAACTGCAGACGAGCTTCACGCTTTACACGCGCAATCCACTCCAGCCGTGGCTTCCCGACGCGCCGGTGCTGATGACTCCAATGCCCGCCAACGGCCACTTCTGGTACCAGTACCAGGAGGACTTCCCGAGCAAGAAGGTTGTCGACGATCTCCTCTACCCATGGCAGACGGCTGGCCGGAGCGGCGGTTATCGGATCTACATGGAGGTCTGGAACACGGCGACCAATCAGATCTTCCCGCTCACGCAATGGGTCTACGTCACCCTCAACAACGCCGCGCCAGCCCTTCCGACCATCGAGATCACCGCCGGCTCTGGAAAGTGCGGCGACTTCTTCGTCGGCGATCCGGTCTTCGGCACGTACGAGGCGCTCGAGCCATTCTGCGGCAGCATCAGCGTGGACCTCCTGCCCACCAACGCGCCGCAAGTGTATATGGTGTCGCCGCCGCTCGCTACACCGACGGCAGCCGCGATCCAAGCGGCCGGCCAGGCACCGCCGCGGGTTTACACAAACCTTCCGGGCGGTGTTCCGACTGGCGGCGAGGCCGGGAACTGGTTGGTGACCACCACCGGCCTGCCGAAGTGCGGCTACGTCGTCGAGGTGTGGATGGCCGACCGCACGATCTGGAGCAGCGCCTACGTCGGGCGCTCCACAAGAGGCGTGGTGGGCTTCTGCCTGCGGACTCCCGGTCCCTGAGTGGTCGGGAGCCAGCACGACCGACGAAGGCGCCGCAACGCGAGCCCGGCGGGAAGAATCAAGTCGGCCTGTGGCGCGTCGCGAAACGGAGCAAGCAGGTCGAGCGAAAGGGGGGCAACATGACAATCTGCAATCGTTGGACGTTGATCGCATTTGGTCCATCGCTTCTGTGTACACTTACCGTTGGTGCCCAGGAACGCTTCCGGTTTCAGTACGCGGCGAAGGTGGTCTGCGGCCCGTACAGGGACGCCAGTGCCAGGTCCCAAGTCCTCGTTCCACAGGTGTACGCGACCACGATCAACATTCACAATCCGGACCCGGGAAAGCCGATCAAGTTATCGAAGAAACTCGTCCTCACCGAGCCTCCGGGTCACCAGAAGCCAGGACCGATCATGCGCCTCGGCGAGGACGAATTAGGTCCCGACGGTGCGCTGGCGACGGATTGCTCCGATTTGCGTTCGCGCCTTCCTTCGACCGCCCCGCCGCTGCCGGCCTTCTTCGAGGGATTCGTCGTAGTGCAGAGCCTAGACAGCCTCGACGTCGTCGGGGTGTATACGGCGCCCGGCGCCATCGACGTGGTCCCCGTTCCGGAGCGTCGCTTCGGACAATGACCTGCGCGGAGACTACCCTCCAGGAGGCAGCTCGTCACCCATCGAAGCCTGCCCTGCCTGGCGACCCTCACCGGCGGGGATTGGCTGGAGCCTAGAGCGCGTCACCAGCGACGGCGCGCGGCTCCTCTCCGTCGAAGACATCAGTGCTCGTCCAATCATCATGCGGCACGGCGGACTCGCCTGGTGCTCGTCGGCTCTCGAGGACTTAGCTCAAATACACGCCTTTTTGTGTAGCGATGTTGTCGCGACCGAGAGTACAGTGGTCGTCACTCGCGCTGTCCTCGGCGTCGCAGGCCCTCATTCAGGTACGTTAGCGCGCTACTGGTGGCAGCATCCGACTTGCCCGACAGCTCCCGCGTCCTGGGACCCTGGCTTAGTGTAGTCCTCGACGTAGATACTCACGGTTACGGTTTTGCCCGCCTGGCGACGGCGCCGCAGCGGTTCAGTATTCCATTCCCATCGCCACGTGATCCTGGGGACTGGGCACCGGCACGCCGCACTTGTTTCAAAGGCGTAGAATGGCGTCGACATGGTCGCCAGGCCCCAAAGGCTGACCAGGATTCCTCCTCGTATCGGACCATTCCTGATTGAAGGGGTGATCGCCCACGGAGGAATGGGCGTCGTCTACCGCGCGCATCACGAAGGGACGCAGACCCCCGCCGCCGTCAAGACCGTGCGCCTGCGCAATGAGTCCTGTCTGAGGAGCATCCGTCGCGAGGTCCATACGCTGGCCGAGCTTCGCCATCCGGGCGTCGTGCGCATTGTCGCTCAGGGTATCGACCGCGGGCTTCCGTGGTACGCGATGGAGTTGCTCGAGGGCGAGACGCTGGCTAGCTATCACCGGCGCGTCTGGGGGCCGCACGCGGAGCGGCGGCAGGCGGGTGCGGGCCGGCTGACCGAAGCGCTGACTCTGGTCCGCCACGTTTGCGAACCATTGGCCTTCCTCCACGGTGAGGGCGTGGTCCACGCGGATTTGAAGCCGCAAAACGTTTTCCTTCGGCCCGACGGCCGGCCAGTCCTCGTCGACTTCGGAGTCTCACGGCGCGTCGGCTCGTCCGGGCGCGAGGTACCTGACCTTCCCGCGCCGGGCGGAACACCGGACTACATGGCGCCACATCACGTCACGGGGGATCTGCTCGAGGCGCGCGACGATCTGTACGCGCTTGGCTGCATCCTCTACGAGATGGTCGCAGGGCGACCGCCCTTCATCGGCAACTCGGCCGTCGACGTGGCCTGGCAGCACCTGCGCGCGCGCGCCGTTCCACCGTCTTCGCTCGTCAACGGCGTCCCGGCGGCGCTCGACCGGCTCGTGCTGTCGCTGCTCGAGAAGCAGCCTCGCGACCGACCAGGCCACGCTGACGACGTGGGTGAGGCTCTCGAAGATCTAGGCGCAGCGCGTGAAGAGGAGCATCGCGAGAAGCGGCGCGCGTACGTCTATCGCCCGAGCCTGGTGGGTCGCGACGTGCCGCTGGGTCAGCTCATGAAGCTCGTCGAGCGTTTGCGCCGTGGACAGGGCGCGGTCGCTCTGATCGCCGGCGAGAGCGGGATCGGCAAGACCTACCTGGCTCTCGAGGTCTCCCGGCGGGCGGCGAACAGCTGCGCGCAGGTGCTCAATGGGAGCTGCCTGCCCGCCGGCGCCCTGGGTCCGGCGGGAGGCGGGATCCCGCTTCATCCCTTCCGCCAGTCGCTGCTCGCCGTCGTCGATCGCTGCGCCTCGGAGGGTAGCGCCGCGACCGATCGCCTGCTCCGCGATCGCGCGAAGGTCCTCGCCGCAATCGAGCCCGCGATGGCGCAACTGCCCGGGGTCCCGGCGCATCCGGACCCCCCTGCGCTCAGCGGCTCGGCCGGCCGCGACCGTCTCCTGGCCTGTGTCGCAGAGACCATCTGCGCGTTCGCTCGCGACCAGCCCCTGGTCCTCGTTCTCGACGATTTGCAGTGGGCGGACGAACTCACCAGGCGCCTGCTCGGTCTGCTGGCCGCGGACGTGGTCACCCGAGCTCCGGTCTTGGTGCTCGCGACCTATCGCACCGACGAGGCGGGCCTCTCGCTGTCCGACATGCTAGGCCAACCTCACGTCCACGTCGTGCGAATCGGCCGCCTGGATAAACGCTCGCTCGGTTCGCTGGTGGGTGACATGCTCGCGGTCGACGATCCGCCCGACGCATTCGTCCAGTTCCTCGCTCGCCAGTCGGAGGGCAACCCCTTTTTCGTCGCCGAGTACCTTCGCACCGCCGTCGCCGAAGGGACAATCCGCCGCCTGGGCGGGCATTCTCTAGCGATCGGGGGCGGCGCCGAAGCGTCGGCCGACGCGCTCCAGGCGCTTCCATTTCCCGCGACGCTGCGCGAGGTCATCGCGAGACGGCTCAGCGGGCTCACCCCCCAAAGCCAGCGGCGGGCGGAGCTGGCGGCGGTCTTCGGTAGGGAATTCGACCTCGAGATCCTCGACGCCGCCGGAGGAGTGGATGACTCCTCCATGGCCGAGCTGCTCTCGCGACAGGTCGTGGAGCAGGTGCGAGAGGGTGCCTTGCGCTTCGCTCACGACAAGCTGCGTGAGATTGCCTACGAGAGGATCACGCCTGAACTCCGCGGGGCCCTGCACCTCGCCGCCGCCGAAGCGATCGTCAGCGTGCGTCACGGGCGTCCCGACTTCGCCGCTACAAGCGGCGTGCTCGCGCATCACTATCTGGCTGCAGGCCGTACCGCCGAGGCGGTCGATCATCTGGACAAAGCGGGAGTGTACGCGCTATCTGTCGGAGCTTATCGCGAAGCGATCGGCTTCTTCGAGCAATGCTTGAAGCTCGCCGGCTCCGACGGCGGCGAGAGCAACGCCATCCGTTTCGTCCGCTGGCGGCGTCAGCTGAGCGATGCCTACACCGGCGTGGGCAATCTTGCCGCGCGTGCCGCGGAGGCGCAGAAGGCGATCGCTGCCGCCGGCGGAACGGTGCGCGTGCCGTTGTTCATCGCCGTGCCCCGGGCCCTCGCGCAGCTCATCGTCCAAGCGCTGAGGGCGCGCCTGCTGCGACACTCCGCCGCCCGCCGATCGAAGGCAAGGAGGGATCTCTACCTCGAGCTGGCGCGCGCACACCGCCACATTGCGGTCGTCCATTACTTCCAGAACGAGGCGCTGCCGGTCGTCGTCCGCCTGATCGATGCCGTGGAGCACGCCGAGCGCGCCGGCCCTTCACCGGAGCTTGCAGGCGCATACTCGGAGATCGGCGGCTGTTTCGGGTTTGCCGGCTTCAATGCGGCGGCGGAGCGTTATCTCCGGCGCGCAATCCAGGTTGCCCAGGAAATCGACGATCCGTCGGCGCTGGGCTACGCCCACATGCTCAACAGCCTCTATTCCGTGAGCGTCGGACACTGGCACGACGTTCGCTCGAGCGCAGACGAATGCCAATCGATCTGCGAGCGGATCGGCGACCACGTGAACTGGGCGAACGCGCAGGTCGTGCGGTTCTGGATGCACCATTACCTCGGCGAAACCGAGCAGTCGGCAGAAGCGGTCCATCTCTTGCTGGCAAGGGCGCAGAAGATCGGCAACGCCCAGCAGGAGGTGTGGGGGCTCTGCGGCGCGGGTCTTGCCGAGCTGCGAAGAAACCAGCCGGCGGAAGCGCTCCGGTACCTCGAGGCCGCCCTCGGCACGCATGAAGACAACGATCAGAACAACCTGATCCTGACGCTAGGTTGCGCAGCGCTCGCGCGGATGAGGCTGGGGGAAATCGAGCGCGCGCATGAAGATGCGCAAAGGGCATTGGCGATGCTGATCCGTGCGCGCCGCCCGACGGGGCACGCAACTCTCGAGGGCCGCTCGGCGATCGCAGAGGTCATCCTGCGCGCGCCGGATGTGCGATTGGATCTCGCCCGCCTTTCGGTCGACGGCCTGCGCAGGTACCGCAACGTCTTTCCCATCGGTAATGCCAGGTATCACCTCTGGCGTGGCGTCCTGCTGTCGGCGACGAATCGCAGGCGCGGCGCTGCGCGCTCGTGGAAGAGTGGCATCCAGGCGGCGCGAAGCCTCTCGATGCGCCATGACGAGCTCCTGATCGAAGAAGAGATCGCAACAGCCCGGTCGCTCGCGCCGTAACAGTCAATCGGGTTACTTCTCGAGGGCACGCACGATCTCGGGAAACACGATCTGGGGGGCTTTCTTGCCCCAGAGGAGATCCTGGTGCCCGAAGCCCCGGAAGACGACCTTCTCTACGGATCCTCCGGGTCCTTTGCCCGGAGGCGTCTCGGGGCCGCGCAGAATCCCTCCCCGGCGTAGCCACTCATACATGCGATCGATCGAGTCCCGATGCCAAAGCGTGTTCCGCGTGCCGGTGATCAAGGTGACGTGTGCGCCGCCGAAGAACGATCGAGCGTCATCTGAGATGTACCTGCCGCAGTCCCCGGACTCGCCGTAGGGTGCGGCCCAGCGGCGGCGGACATTCTGGCCCGCCTGGATGTACATCTCGATCGGAATCGGGCCGAACTGCTCACGCAGCGCCGCGGGGTCGTGCACCTCGGCGCTCAGCTGTTCGTGGAAGTACGGGATTCCATACATGAAGCACAGCCGATGACAGAGCTCACTGTTGCGGAGCGGATCGCAGTTCGGCGTCAGCATGCGCTCCCAGAGCCTGTAGTCCTCCTCGAGGTCATGGGGCCAACTCTGCTGGTCCGGCGCGACGAAGTAGCACGGAGTATTGCGGATCTGCTCGAGCACGAAGTCCTTCGCTTTCATCGCGTTGTCGAACGTGACCTCGTAGAAGAGGCCCAGCGTCGAGAACACGACGTGCGTCAGTTGCAAATCCTTGAGATGGCCGCCGGCGAACGACTGCGCCAAGGCGCCTGACCCGAGGCAGTGCGCGACGATCCGCAGGGGCGCTCCATTCACGCGCTCGCGGATTTTCTTCAGCGCCGCGGGGAAGTCGATTTCCGCGACGCAATCGATCCTGAACTTGTTGGCGTAGCGGTCCGCACGGTGCTCGTCGAGGTACTGCGGCGAGACCAGGTGACTCCCCCGCCAATCGATGAACCAGACGTCGAAGCCTTCGCCTTGGAGTCGCATGAACAGGCTGTTGTGGCCGGGGACGAGAAACGTCGTGTACGCCGCGCTCGCGCCGTGGATCAGCACGACGTGGCCCTTCGGGTTCTCGGGCGCGGGCGTTGCGTGCCTGATCTGAAGCTCGATCCCATCGGTGGTCCCGAGCAGGATCGTCTCGAGCCCGGTGGAGGATGATGTCGCACGCGCGATCATGGGAACCGCCTGAGGCGATCGATCTCGGGCAGGTACACCTTCTCGAGGTTGCTGAAGAAGAACGAGGCGAACGCGCTGAAAGCCCATCCGATGCGCTCTTTGTCTTTCGTCCCGCTGACCGTGAACGAGGGCAGCTGTTTGGTGAAGAAATCGTCGATGCCGACGCGCATGATGCCGATTCGTTGCCGGAAACTCGCATCGTGTCGCTTGCGGATGGTGATGAAAAGCGTCGTTGTGTCCTGCCAGGCGTCCGTTCCGTCGCGCCCGAGCAGCCTCTTGAAGCCCCGCAGGTCGTACTCGTCGTTCGTCCCGAAGGCGAGGTGGTAGTGCATGAAGCGCTCTCGCGCAGTGCCGGGCGGCCGCCCGAGGGTGAGGAGCCGCAACCACCCGGCGGCGTCATAGTCTTGCGAACGCGGCGGCGCTGCGGCCGGACCGCCCGACGGCCTCGGCCAGTTGACCCGGATCCTGCCACGCAAGGAGATTTCATGTTTCGGGTCGTCGAGCATCTTCGAGAGGTCGCGGATCCGGGCATGGATGTCCGCGCGGATGCTGGTGTTCTCGAAGCGACCAAGCTCTTCGGCGCGTTCGAAGGTCAGCCCTCGAACGGCTTCAACATGAAAGCCTTGCATCGCTTCCTTGAACTCGAAGCTGATCGGCTCAGCAATTGGCTCCCGCACGCCGCGCGGCGGAAGCCCGGCTTCGATTGCCCCGACCGGATCGAGGATGTTGCGCCTCTGTCCGGCCCACGTCCGCGCCGCTTCCCATTCCGGCGCGTGCCATTCGATTCCCTGGTGCCTGCGGATGTGATGCTCGATGTTGCGCTCGGCGACCGCCGCGATCGTCGCCGCAGGATTGACCCCGACCGAGCGCGGAAAGATCGACGCATCCATCACGTAGAGCCCCTCGTAGCCATGGACCTGGCTGACCGCATCGGTGACGCCGAGCGCGCGGGTGTTTGCCATGCAGCATCCGCCCTGGCTGTGGACCGTGATCGGGCGATTCAGGAAGCTCCACGCCGGGTTCACGCGCAGCTGCGCGCCTGCTCCCGAGGGCTGCCGGCCGTCCGGCGGCACACGGTCCAGCTGATTGACGTAGTCGCGCATCAGCCGCTCCTCGGCGCTGTACACTGGATGGCCTGGCGGGTCCTTGAAGTGCGCGAAGAGCATGCCTCGCTCGAACGCGAGCCGGCCGGGCTTGTCGTCCCGCCCCATGACTAGGAAGACCGCGGTATTCTCTCCGGGATCCTCGAAACCGAAGAGAAAGATCAGGAAGGCGATGAGAAGATCGGCGCCGCTGAGCGTGCCGAGCCGGAGCCTGTCCTTCAGCACCCGCTTCGTTTGCTCCGTGGCCGAGCGACGCAGCTTCTGGGACCGCATCAAGCGCGCCAGGAACGGGTGCACCAACCATCGGAAAGGGCCGTTCGGCTCGAGATCCTCGACGACCGCGGCGGCGATCTTCTGCGCGTCCCGGTCGATTTCCTCCGCGAGGACCGCGCCCAGCTCGCTCCGGAAGTCTTTGAAAATCTTCTTCAGCTGGCCCGGGATGTACGCTTCGAGGCCTGTCAGCAGATCGCCGACGCTGGCGGGAATTGACATCTCGTTCTCTCTCCCGAGACCGCCGTCGGTATGCGAAACGAATTGCAAGACGTGCCGATTGGGACCCGCCTGGCTCCTGGCGTGCCCCACGCTGAGCGCACGGACCCAGCCGCGGTTGGTGCTCCGCGGCATCGCCCGTGCGCCGATGTTGGCGTAGGAGAGCAGGTCACGCGCCCGCCTGATCCTGTCCGGATCCTCGAGCAACTTGTTGAGGCGGCGGGCCAGTTCGAAATCCCGCCGTCCCTGCCCACCTTCGAGATAGCGATTGCGCCCGAGCCAGATCGGAGCGCGAAAAATCCCGAAGGCCTCTTTCAGCGAGGGCGGGTAGCCGCCATCCTGGAGGAGGAACCACTCGGGAGGAGCGCCCGTCGGGTCCCGATCGCGCCGGTAGAGCAGCGAGGTGGTGATGGTAGGCCCGTAGTAGGGCTTGATGGTTCGCTTTCCGTCGTAGGCAAGGCCGAGCGCATCGGCGTTTGCGAAGTAGTCGTGTCCGAGCGCGTCGCTGAGGTTGGGGAAGGCGCCGCTCGCCCTGCACTTGAGAAGCAGCTCCGTCGAGTTCACCGCACCCGCGCAGAGAAAGACCCACTTCGCTGTGACCTCCACCCGCTTTGCGCCGCAAAGACGATCTTCGTAAGCGACCGTATACCCGTTCTCCGGATGATTCGGATCGATCGGCCGGATCCCGACGACCTCCGCCAGCGTGCGGATGTCGGCGTACGGCTTGTTCGCCTCCGCGTCCCACGCGTCTTCAGCAATCGCCAGATAGTTGAAGTCGAGCGTGTTCTTGGCGCGAAACTCACAGCCGATGTCGCAGTTTCCACAAGCCTGGCAGCCCTCCTGCGTGCGGCGGCGCGGCCCCTCCCCGTTCGGCCTCTGCGGATTTTTTGGGCCATCAAAATGGACTGCGAGCGGTGGGTGGAAGAACTCGCCTTGCCGGCCGAGCGCTGTCGCCACCTCCTGCATCACGGCGGTCTTCGGAGGGTCTTCAGGAAACTGGTGGTCATCGATCGGCGCGAGCTGAAGCATGTAGGCAGCCAGATCGTAGTAACCGTCGAGCGCGCGCCGCGAATACCCCACCGGCCATCCGGATTGGAAGATGTGCTCGGGTGCGCGCAGATGGACATTGGCGTAGATTAGCGATCCGCCGCCGTACCCCGCCGCCTGACCGATGTCGATGCCGTTCAGGTCGCGCAGCTCCCAGAGGCCATGCCCCGCGGTCCAGAATAGACGGGACAGATCCGGGACTTCGCCCGCGCCCGGCGCAGTCAGCCTCGGGAAATCGTCCTTCTCGTACCGCCGCCCGCGCTCGAGTACGCAGATGTGGAAGCCGGCTTGAACGAGCCGGCAGGCCGCTACGGCACCACCGAAGCCGGTGCCGATCACGATCGCATCGAACTGGGGCACCATGGCCCCTCCCCCGAGTTGATCATTCCCAGTCGCTGGAGGAAATCAATACGCGACTCGCCCATCGTGGTAGTTCAACCCTGCGGAGCCTGCGACCAGCATGCGCCATGCCAAGGCGCCGTAGAGGCAACCAGTGAGCGAGGGCGTTCTGGTGACGCTGCGCCTTGCTGCACCTCCGCGGCGACTTCTTCGCCTGCCGAAAGTGGCGCGGCCTCACCTACCCGTCGCAGCGCGAGGGGCCCGTCCGACCGAGCCTTCCGCCAGCGCAACCGGTACCTGTCCCGGATAGGGTAACGCCTCTGCCCATTCGACCCGGGTTCCGCCTCTGAGGCGCTACGGTAGCGCTACATCGTCGTGCGTTCTTGAATTGGTCTCCACAATCTGCCCGACGCCTCATCTGGCTTGGCACGTTCGCTGCTCTGGGCCGAGTCCGCAGACGGACCGCTTTCACAAGCGTGGCTCGAAACTGGCCGCTAGGGCCGGAAGGCTGGCACGATGAAGCGGCGTACATTGCTCAAGAGGGCCGGCATCGGTATTGCCGGGCTTGGCGCCGGACTTTTTTCCCGAGCGGCGCTGGCGGCCTGGGGAGATCAGCCAGGCGGAGTCTGGCCAGCCGCCTCGGGGCCGGTCCGCAGCATTCTCGAGATCTACCTCTGGGGCGGAATGGCTCCCTGGGAGACCTTCTACTTCCGTCCGGGCACCGGCAACACCAGCCGCGGCTTCGACGCCGACGTCTCTTCGCTGAGCTGGAACGCCGCCTGCCCCGGCACTCCGGCCGGCCTCGTCAGCCAGTTCCTCGCCAACGACTCCAGCGGAAAGGCGGTGCACCTCGGCCCGTTCGCCAAGCCGCTCTGGCGGACCGACATCGCGTCCCGCCTGCGGGTGATCGTGATGCAGCACGACCTCGCTCCGCACGAGGCCGCCATTCCCTACGCGCTCTCCGGCCGGCGGCTGGGCCGGCCGGGCGCATGCGGCCTGGGAGCGCCCATGCAGAGGCGGGCGCGCGCCCTCGACGCGACCAACGCCCATCCGCTGCCGTTCTCGTACTGCATGGCGCCCGACGCGGCCATCGGCAGCCCGCTGTTCAACATGCTCGACGCGGTGGGCGACCACGGAGGGAACGCGAAGCCGGTGGTCATCCCCATCGGCTCCAGCACGCCGAGCTTCGTCGCCAACTTGAACCGCGTGGTGGGGGCCGGCGCCGACCCGCTGCTCTCACAATACCGCGCCCAGTACGCGAGCCGCATGGTGCCGGCGGGATCAAACGACCGCGCCCGCAGCGCGGCCTTTTCCGACTACGATTCCAGTGTCTCCAGCCTGTTCTCGGCGCCGTCGCTCTCCGGCCTGCTCGGATCGGCGCCCCTGACCCCGGGAGCGGCGCAGTTTTGCTCCACTGACACGCCGCCCACGTTAGCAAACGGCTCGCACTTCGCCGGTACCGCCCTGCAGGCGGCCGCGTTCCTCCTCAACAACCCCACGGCGGCGCAGCAAGCGAACTACGTGTGCGTGGTCGACGGCGGCCTCAACAACCTGGGATTCGCGTACGACGTCCACAACAGCGGCGGCCCGCCGGGCCAGGCGCAGCGCACCTCGTCCAACATCTGGGAGACACTGTCCGCGCTGGCCGGAATCATTCGCGCTCCGGCCGACCCTCCCGATCCGCTGAAGATCAACCTGAACGACACGCTGGTGGTCATCCGAACCGAGTTCGGGCGCACACCCTTCCGCAGCAACGGGGGCACTCCCCTGCCCGCTTCCAACGGCCGCGACCACTGGCCGGACGGATACGCCAGCGTGCTCATCGGCGGCCCCATCCAGACTGCCGGCGTGGTGGGCTCCATCTCCGACGGTACCGGAAACACCGGCCAGGGCGTCGCGGACGCCGGGTTCAATTACAAGCCGCAGGACGTCCAGGCGGCGGCCCTGCTGGCGGCCGGCATCGATCCGTTCGCGGACGGAAATCTTCCCGTGGGCGACCTGACGCCGTCGCTCTTCGCGGCCACGCACCTGCAAGCGTCGATCAACCTACGCCAGATCCTGCTGGGGGTGCCGTGATGGACGCCCAGCGCGCCACTCGCCGCCGGGGAGTGCATTGCGTCGCGGCAGCGCTGATCACGGGCGCGGCCTGCACCTACTGGCCGTCCTCCTGCTTTCCCACCGTCCCAAGCGACGATGCCGGAGATCTCTCCTGGGCGCGCCAGGTGGTGCCTATCGTCCTCGGCCGCAAGGTGAAAGGCCGGACCGAGGCGAAGATGATCGCCGACATGGTGGCGGTCACCGACCGCCCCACCGTGCTGCGCGCACTGACGCAGGAACCCGAATTCATCGAACACTGGACGGAAACGCTGATCAACACGCTCAAGGTCGATCGCGAAGGCGACCAGAGCCTGGCGGACTGCTACGCCGCCCCGCTGCGTGCGGCGGCGGACCCCGCCCTGGTCCAGCACATCCTCACCGCAACGCCCGCGACCGCCGCGCCCGGCGGAGCCTTCAACATGAGCGACGTGGTCCGTTCGGCCGTGGCGCTCGACAACCTGGCGCCCATCTACCGGGCGCACCTCTTCGCCCTCCAGCACCGGCCGCAGTTCACGCTGGAGCAGCAAGCGCGCGACGAGTTGGGCCTGCGCTTCGAGGAGGTCTACCTCAACCGCCAGAACACCTGCCTCGCCTGTCACAACAGCGACTTCTCCACGACTGGTCCCAACTCGGGGTGGACCCGCTGGTATCCGATTCTCGGGTCGTTCGAACAGGCGCTCTACGGCGCCTCCACGGGCGGCAATCCGATTCACATCCACGAGATGTTCCGCACCGACCAGCAGTTCAGCGCTGGAGCGGTGGCTCCCTGGGGCATCTCCGGGTGTGGCAGCTTCCGCGCGGACATGGGTACGAACAGCGGCGGGAACCCTTACTTCACCGGGCCGCTCCCTCTGGGCGCCACCGTCACCACGATTGCCAACCTCTTCAAGCAGGGCTACGACGCGCTGGCAGCGCACGGACTTCGGCGCACCGTGCCAGCCGCGGTGCAGCCCGCGTGTACCGCCTGCCAGACGTCCTGCGTCGGCGGCACTCCGCTGGACCCGGAATCGGTCACCAACGGCATCTTCGTGCGCGATACGCTGACGGCCAACGCCGTCGGCCAATGCGGACACTGTCACGGCGCGACCCTAGGCCTCTGGTTCAATCCCCCGCCCCCGGGAGGCCATTGGTACACAAACTTGATCAGTACTCAGGCCATCGAGGTCTCGGCCCTGCGCGTCGCTCCCGGTGATCCCTTGCACAGCGAGTTGATCGACAAGCTCACCGGCGCCGTGCTCCAGCGGATGCCGCTCAACGCCCCGGCGCTCTCCGGCACCGACATCCAGAAGGTGCGCGATTGGATCGCCGCGCTTCCCGGCGCCAGCACGTGCACCGCCTGCCCCACCCTGAACTGCGATCCGACCCACGTGGAGGGCCCCGACGCCTTCGCCTATCTGGCCGCCGCCCGGATCGTGAACACGGTCTGGCAGGAGACGATGGGCTATCCGCTCACCATCGCCAACTACTTCCCCCGGAACCCCGAGCAGCGCGGCGCGCTCTGGAGCCTCACCGAGTACTCGTTCATCCCGACCAAGTGGTCGTTGCGGCAACTGCTCGTCAGCATCCTGGGCGAGACGACCTTCAACCGGCGGCCGCCCGACACGGAGACGGGCGACGGTGGCCCGTACCGCGAGCCGCGCCTCTATGATCCCTGGGTCATCCCCGACCCGCGCGTGCCGCCGGCCAGCGACCCCTCTTGGGACGCGGGCGCGCACCCGGATCTCTATTTCAACGCGATGACCGACGGCATCTATCGGTATTCGGCCTTCAGCTTGCTCCGCTCCACGCAGAAGGCGCTGGACTGGCCGGCACCCAGCCGATTCCCCTCGCCGTCGACGTATCCTGCCGAGCCGCTGGAGCGTTCCTTGGGCCAGTACTTCTCCACCAGCAGTCCCGGCTTCCGCAGTACCAATTTCGGCGCGCTCCTCGCGTGGGAGAAGGAGCATGGCCCCTGCGCCAACCATGTTCCCGGCGGCGGGCCCGACTGGATCGAGCGAGTGGCGGTGGCGGCGTCATCGTTCGCGCCAGATGGAGGCTCGCCGCTCACCGTGGACGATCTGCTCACCGTAGAGCGGGACTGGCTGGTGTCGGACGGCACTGTCAGCACCACTCCGCCTCCCGGGCTGACGCAGAGCGAGCCGGACGCCCTGGCAGGAATGGTGGGCCCGCTCAGCACGCAGGTGTCGACCCTGTCCGGAACCGACCTGCGGAGCAAGCTGCGCAGCGTCTGCGGCGTGTTGATCGAGACTCCGCAATTCTTCCTCGCCGGCATCGCTCCCCAGGGGCTCGGGCCTGACCCGCGGCTCCGCGTGTGCAACGGAACGCCCTGCACCTATCAGGAGATGTGCAACGACCTCCGCTCTCACGTGACGCTGCCGTCAGGGTTCGTGATGACCTGCGCCAGCGACTCGGTATCGGTGTTCGACCTCGGCCAGATCGTCCACCTGCGCGACCAGTTCTTCGTCGACTTCTGTCCCGAGTGCCCGGTAGTGCGGTTCGACCCGCAGGGCTGCTTCAAGGGCGGCGAGGCCCTCTGCAGCGTGCAGCCGCCGGCGTGCGATTCGCGGTGCAGCCGCATCGAATGCTGTGGCGGTCCGGGAGCTCCCTTCGACCGCTCGGGAACCGTCCTGCTTTGGGCCGACGGCGCTTCGGTGAAGCAGGCGGAGGGAGTGCGGGTGCGCCACAGCGGCGCGCGGGCCGTCGAGCCGCTCGCCGCCGGCTCGAAGCTGGTCTACGGAGACCTGCTCGAGATCCCGGCGAAGAGCACGCTGGTCATCGACGACGGCGGCAAGAAGCGCAAGTACGAGCCTCCCGCGAAGCTCCCCGCGGACAAGCTGCCTCCTCGCTTCGTGCTCGTGACGGGTGCAAAGGCGCTGGAGCAGGCGGAGCGGAAGAAGATGCCTGCCGTGCTCTCGCCGGAACAGCTTCAGTGGCTGCGCACATTGGGCTGGCGCCGCCAGCCCGACGGCGCCACGCCGGTGGAGATCAGGCCTGCGGCGCGCGGGCCGGGTCGCGCCGAACGGGAGTGGGCCGAGCGGCTCAAGCAGTTCCAGCAGAAAGCCAGGGAGGTGCCGCGATGAAGAAACGTCTGACCCGTCGCCAGTTCGTCGCGACCGCCGGTGCGGCCGCCACGGTCACGTTCCTCGGACAATCGCTCGTCAATGGCGCCTTCGCGGCGCCACCTCTCGTGCGCCGCGACGTCGGAGGGATGGATGCCAGCGATCCCATTCTCGTGTCGTACCGCAAGGCCATCAAAGCCATGAAGGCCCTGCCCGCCAGCAACCCGCTGAGCTGGGCCTATCAAGCTGCCATCCACGGGACCTTCACCATGCCCCCACTGACCGCATGGAACACATGCGAGCACAACACTGAGTTCTTCTGGTCCTGGCACCGGATGTACCTGTACTGGTTCGAGCGGATCGTACAGAAGCTGAGCGGTCACCATTGCTGGGCGCTCCCCTACTGGAACTGGGCTCCGGGAAGCGAGTTGCACCTTCCCGCGCCCTTCCGCGACCAAACGAGCGAGCTGTACACAGTCAACCGCAATCCGGCGATGAACAACGGCACGGGATCGCTCAACCCAGGCGCGATTGCCATCGGCCCAGCTTTCAGCGTGGTGAATTTCATGACCGCCAACAGCATCATCCAGGGTCCACATGGCAGCGTGCACGTGCAAACAGGGGGATGGATGTCGTCGGTTCCCACCGCAGCCCAGGACCCGATCTTCTACCTCCATCATTCGAACGTGGATCGCCTGTGGGATCTCTGGCTGGCCCAGGGAAGCGGTCGTACGGATCCCGTTCTCGACACCAATTGGACGAGCCACCAGCACACGTTCTTCAAGGAGAACGGCAATCCAGTGAAGATGACCGCCTGCCAGATCCTTCGCGCGGCGCAGCAGCTCAACTACGTCTATGAAGGCGAACCACCCCAGGTGAACGAGTATTGCCCGAAGCTCGTCGCCGCCGCGCAGACATTCGAGAAGGAGGTTCTCATTCGTGTCCCGATTCCGCCGGTGGAGCTAAAGCCGGAGGTGGTTTCGTTCCCCATCGAGATCAAGGATCTCCGCCCGCGGCTTGCCCCGCTCGTGGAGAGCGCGAACGATGCCGTCCTCCTCGAGTTGGATGACGTTGTTGCCGAAAAGCAGCCAGGCGTCGTGTGGGAGGTCTATGTCGGTCTTCCGGAGGGCGCCCAACCCGATCCCAAGAGCCCGTACTACGTCGGATCGTTGTCGCTCTTCGGGGCAGGTGTCCGCAGCGAAGCGCACGGCGCGTTCAAGCCCGCGCGCTTCGTCTATCCGATCAACCGCGCCCTGCAGGCCGCGCTCAAGGCGAACGAAGATCGCGTACCGGTGACCTTCGTGCCGATTGGCATCCTCATCGATGGCAAACCGTCGCGCCCCGAAGTGCAATCGCCGGTGCGCATCGGCAGAGTCACCCTGACGCTGGAAAGGGCGAAGCCGAAGTAGCCGTCTGAGACGACATGGAGGATGATTCGTTGTTCGAACGTGCGCGACGCCGTCGACCAGAACGCGACCAGGTTGCCCGCTGCGCCGAGTGACGGGAAGTCAGCCACATCCCGGTGCCTTGCCAGCCGAGAGCGGCATGGGTGATCTGTCCAGCCGACTAGCGCGCAAGCTCCTGAATAGAAAGGCCGTCCCGCCTTCGTTACACGCCGTTACACGCGACAGCTAGAGTGCGCAACAGTCGGCAAGAGACATTCGGCCAACTACTTTGAACGTGACAAGAGTTTGGAAGAGCTCGCAAGAGTCACGTCCAATTGAGGCCGTCCACTGGGATTCGAGTCCCGTACACCCCGCCACTTTAAGTTGCTCCTATCGGCAACTTAGAAACCCTGAAGCAGATTGAAGCAGATTCCTTCGCGGAGAGATCCGTGCCCTGCGCGAGAAAGCCTACGCCGTCCACGAGGTACTCTTCGACGAATCGCTGCTGGCGGGGCGTCAACGCCATAGAGCGACCGTGACGGGCGAATGTGATCCCGCCAACCTACCGCGCTCTCTCTCGCCGTCAACGCGGCTCGCTTCCGTCCACTGCGTACATAGCGGGCCAGCTAGCGTCGTCTAAGGCCCGACAGTCGCGAAGTTCAGCTTCACGCCGCTGATTGGATTGGAAAACTGGTCGCCGGTGATCGTAATCATCCTGAGACCGTCCCCAGAGATCCTCTGCTGGCGGTCGAAGATCTGATCCACTCCGCCCCCCGCGATCTTGCGCGTAGTCAGGGGCGTTCCGTTCGCATCGAAGATCCACACATCGGCCGGGTCGAAGACCTGGTCGGGCGCGCTGGCGAAAATGCGTCCGTCCGCTGCGATCTCGGCGTTGTTCGGATGTAGCCCCGTGGGCGCGGGACTGTTCCCGGCGCCCACGTAAGTTGGGTTCTGCCCCGAGGTCAGGTACGCGCTCAGCTCCGTGACTCCGCCCGAGGCCACGTAGAGGGTCGTTCCGTCTTCCTTGAGAGCGACATCCGTGCCGTTGCCGCTGACACCGGACACCGTGAAGGTGTTGCCCACCAGCAACTGCCCGCCGTTCAGGCTGGTGAAATCCAGCGTCGGGCAAGAGATGCTGTAGAGGCTGAGACCCACATCGACCGTACACAGGCGCGTGCCGCCCCGGCTTCCCGTGACGACTGTGTTTCCGGCGAAGGTCGAGGGAAACGCAGCGCCCGTCTGCGCATTGAAAATCTGGCCGCCGCTACCGGAGAGAATCACCTCCACGCCGTTCGTGCGGGTGTAGTCGATGACCCTAATCGGATTGATCAGGGTGACCGAGAAAGGCGCTCCGGCGGGCTGCGCGTCGAGGTCGAGCGGTACGATCTTGGAGTTGGTCGTGTCGATTGCGTAGAGCTTCGAGCCGTCGTGACTGGCGATCACAGATCCGACAGTGCCGCCGCCCGCCGCTACCCCGCTGATGGTCGTGACCAGGGAGCCAGTGAAGACGTTGTACACTTGGATGTCAGAGCCGACCGCCGCATAGGCGTAGGGCCGTATCGGGTCGGCGGCGACGTTCAAGGTGGTGACGCTGATCGAGTTGTCCCCCGCGGTGCCGCTCGTGGTGATCGTCAACCACGATTGAGTCTTGGTCGCCGTCCAGCTGGTCGCGAGACCGAGGTTGTCGCGTACCTTCAGTGTCCGGGTCAGTTTCGAAAGCGAGGGCGTCTTCGCGAACGCAACGCCGTTGCCGTCGACGAGCAGCTTGTGCGACTCCAGGTTGAAGGTTACCCCGAGGTTGGCCGTTACCACGTCGCCATTTACCTGGGCTGTGAACGTCGCCGTGCCGGTATGCGTGCCTCCGGTCTGCCCGGTCGCGTTGGGAGTGAGTGTCACGGACACGGGAATGCCCGAGACACTTCCAGAGGACACGGGTTGCACGAAGGCCGGAACGGTCGCACCGAAGGAGAACGAATTAGCACCGGTGTTCAGGCTCAGCTGCACCGGAACGCCGCCGAAATCGCGCCCGTTGCTGCCGCCAAGGGTTACGCTCGCAGGATTCGGGGTGAGCGTGGCCTTGGTCAGCGTCAGGGTCACGTTCACCGTCTTGTTGAAGCTCGAACCCCCGGAGGAACCCTGCAGGGAGATCGACGAATTGTAGACGCCGCTCGCGAGCGGACCGTTCGCGGGATTGACGCTCACGCCGAGAGAATCGGCCTGAGTGCCGCTCGTGCGGTCGAGTACGAGCCAAGTGTCGGCCGGGGGAGTGCTTGCGGTCCAGGAGAGCGCCACACCGTTGTTCATCGTGATCGTCAGCGGCTGCGAAGCGATCGTCGCCCCGTTGACGCCCGAGAAGGACAGGCTCGCCTGGCTCGTCTGGATACCCGGCGGCGAAACGGTGAGCGAGACACTGACCGGAGCCGTGTTGCTCCCGGAGGTGAAGGTGGCGGTGCCGTTGTAGGTGTTCGGGGTCAGTCCCGTTGTGATGACGCCGATGCTCACGCTGCCTACTCCCGTGCCGCTGCTCGGCACGCTGATCCAGGGTTGATCCAGGGTTGATCCGCGGAAGCTGTCCAGGAGCCGACGTCGCCCATCAGAGTGGTCGTCTGCGCCGCCGGCGCGGCGGCCCCGACCACGTAGCTGAAGTTCAGCGAGTTCGGGCTCGCCGCGATCGGCGACGCGGTTATCGTATAGCTGATCTGAACGTTGCGGTACGCGATGACGTTCTGTTTGATATCCGCGATTCCGATCTGGATCGTGGTCGTGTAGGTGCCGACCGCGAGGGCAGTGGAGATGATGGCTGCGGTGTAGGTCCAGTTGTTGCCCGAGCCCGTCAGGCGCGCTTGGTTCTGATAGTCGAGCCAGGTCGGCGGGGTCGAAGCCGGAACCGCCACGCCGACGAAGGCTGCGTTCGGTGCCGATATCGTGATCTGGACGACCTGCGTCGGCGGGAGTGCGCCGTTGTGGACAGCGGAAAACGACAGGCTGGTCGGGCTGACGGTGATGCCCGGCGCAGTCGACAGATCCGGTGATCCACCGCCTCCACCTCCGCCGCAGGCGGCCAGCAACAGCGCAACAGAGGCGCACGCGAACCGCGCGCCGCGATAGAAGCGCTTCATTCCGCTTTCCTCCTTGCCGGCGACACTCCCTCGCGGCCGCCGGTTTCACCCTCAAAGCTCTTGGTTTAGGCCAGTGTTTCCGGGATGATTCCATTAGGGAAAGGACAGATAAGGCCGGTTCCGTCGCCTTGCTCCCGCCTCCCCGGTCCAGCTTCCAACCCTGCCAGACCGCGGCCGGGGTCTGCAACCCCAGCCGCGCAGGATGACAGGAGGTGATCCCAATCCGACGAGCTCAGGCCAAGTTGGCACCCTTTCACCTTGCCAGATTCTGTGACGGTGACACCATACGCAACTCCCAACGCCAATCATGGGCCAGATTGGTGTGACAATTGGTATAGAGATGTAAAGGCTCGACCGTGCATCCCATGCCTTCACGCGCAGGCTTGTTCGTTCTCGTGGCCCTGTCGGGCGGCGCGTTGTTCTGTTGGGCCATGGCGATCTGGGGTGGATGGTCCGAGGCAATGTATGAGCGGGAGAAAGGCAACGATGCGACGTGGTACTGGCTCCGCGTATTTCGAGTCCCGCACACCCGGGAAAACTGCGTCCGCTTCATCAAGCTCGTCAGCGCATCCGGCATTGCTCTTCTCGTCGTCGGCTGGGCTCTCGCCTTGAGGACTTCCTGGAGGTGAGCAGGCCTGGTGCGCCTCCTTCAGAGCCGCCCGATCTTCGCACCAGCGCCCCGAACACTCTGCATTGGGGTTCGTAGCACGTAGGTGTACTATCCGAACCATGTTGGGGCTCCACACCTGCATGCTGTGCGAGGCGGTGTGCGGCATCGAGGTCGAGCTCGAGGGCAGTTCGATCAGGAGCATTCGCGGAGACGAGAGCGACCCCTTCAGCCGCGGGCACATCTGCCCCAAGGCTGCCGCAATAGGTGACGTGCAGGGCGATCCCGACCGCGTCCTCGAGCCCCAGCGGAGGGAGGGCTCCCGGTGGGAGACCGTCCCGTGGAAGGCGGCGCTGGAGGAGGCTGGCGAGCGGCTCGCCGCCGTCCAGCGCAAGCACGGCCGCAGCGCGGTGGGCGTCTATCTGGGCAATCCCACCGTGCACTCGTACTCGGCGCTGCTCGCCACGCCATTCTTCAACCGCGCGCTGGGGACCCGTTCGCGCTTCTCGGCGACCTCCGTCGATCAGTTGCCTCACATGCTCGCGGCGTTGGAGATGTTCGGCCACCAGCTCATGCTGCCGGTGCCCGACGTCGACCGGACAGACTTCTTCCTCATGCTCGGCGCCAACCCGTTGGCCTCGAACGGCAGCCTGATGACGGCGGGCGGCATCTCGCGGCGACTGAAGGAGCTGCGCAGGCGCGGCGGAAAGCTGGTGGTCATCGATCCACGGCGCTCGGAGACCGCTGCCGCGGCGGACCAGTACTTCGCCATCCGCCCCGGCACCGACGCGCTTCTCTTGCTCGCCTTGCTGCACGTGGTGTTCGAAGATCGGCGCGCCGACCTGCGCCACCTCGCACCGTTCACCGACGGCCTGGAGGTCCTGCGAGAGACGGCGGCGCGGTTCCCGCCTGAGCGCGTCGCGGAGCACACCGGCATCGAGGCCGGTGCGATCCGCGATCTGGCGCGCGCGTTCGCTGCCGCGCCCAACGCCGTCGCGTACGGCCGCGTGGGCACTTGCACGCAGCAATTCGGAGGCCTGTGCGCCTGGCTGATCGTCGCGCTCAACGCCGTCACCGGGAACCTCGACCGCGAGGGCGGCTTCATGTTCACGACGCCGGCAGCCGACCTGGTCGGTCTGGCAACGAGGACCGGCGATCGCGGTCACTTCGGCGTCTGGCGCAGCCGCGTACGCGGCCTGCCGGAGTTCGGTGGAGAGCTGCCAGTAGCCACCTTGGCCGAGGAGATCGACACCGAAGGCGAGGGCCGCATCCGGGCGCTCGTCACCTTCGCCGGCAACCCCGTCCTCTCCGCGCCGAACGGCGCCCGCCTCGACCGCGCCCTCGCCGGTCTCGACTACATGGTCTCGATCGATCTGTACCGGAACGAGACCACGCGCTACGCCAACCTGATCCTCCCCACCAGCTTCGGCCTGGAGCGCGATCACTACGATCTCGCCTTCTATGCCTTGGCGGTGCGCAACGCGGCTCGCTACGCGGTCCCCCTCATGCCGCCGCCCGCGGGCGTGCGCGGCGACTTCGACGTGCTCCTCGATCTGGCCCTGAGCGTGCGCCGCCATGGCGGCGGCCGAAAGGGCCGCATGCTGGGGACGACGCTGCGCGCTGCGCGCGTGCTGGGCGCGCGGCGGCTCCTCGATCTGTTGCTCCGCTTCGGACCCTACAGTCTCTCCCTGCGCAAGCTGCAGGCCAGTCCCCACGGAATCGATCTGGGCCCGTTGCGGCCGCAGCTTCCCGGCCGCCTCTTCACGCCCGACAAGCGTTTGCAGCTCGCACCGGCCGTCTTCCTGCGCGATCTCCGTCGCCTCGAGGAACGGCTGGCGCGGCCGGCGGCAAACGGCCTGGTACTGGTCGGGCGGCGCGCGCTGCGCAGTAACAATTCGTGGATGCACAATAGCCAGCGGCTGGTGAAGGGCCCGCCCGACTGCGTCCTGCTCATGCACCCCGAGGACGCAGCCGCGCGCGGCCTTGCCGCCGGAGAGCGGGCGCGAGTCGCGTCGCGGGTGGGAAGCGTGGACGTGCCCCGGTGGGCCTCACCAGCGACATGGCGCGGGGCGTGGTGAGCCTGCCCCACGGCTGGGGTCATGGGCGCGAGGGAGCGGCGCTGGCCGTCGCGGCGGCCCACGCGGGCGCGAGCCTGAACGATCTCACCGATGAGCAATCCATCGATGTCCTTTCGGGAAACGCCGCCTTCAGCGGGGTCTCCGTCACGGTCAGCAAAGCGCGCCCGGCGCCTCTTCGGCGCATCGACCAGCTCTCGCCCCGACCGTCCTGGATCCACCCGCGCCAATGCGGCCACCAGCTCCCTTCGGCGCGGTGGCCCTGCATGCCCCTGGATTCGGGGACACCATACGTAACCCAGCGTGCCAATTCGTCTCCCCCACGCGCGCTGGACCGCCGGCGCAGGCTCAACTGAGGCAAGGCCGATAGCTCAAGGTAGCTAAATGGACTACGCAGGTGAAGTGGTTAAGCTAACCACATTCGCACACTGGCGATAGCAGTCACATGCGTTGCCTGTGGCGGGGAAATGATGCCCCTGCCAAGCGAACTCAATAAGCCGTGCCAGTCTGACGGCAACTGCGGTGCGCTGTCGTGCGCATCGGTCCCCACTGGCCGGTTCTGCGAGATGCTTGCTCCGGATCAGGGCGGCGCGGAGCCGATGGGCTGTCCCCCTGGAACTACCACGCTGATCTACGTCTCAGTCGAGATCGGGGTGACGACTCGCGCAACGCCTCTGACGCCCTACTTCTGCACGCCGCTTTGCACGTCGGACGCAGCGTGCCGATACGGCGTCTGCAACGGATCCGCCTGTATTCCTGATTCCTGAAATTCGAGCGGTGCTTGAACGGCGCCGGTCTCCCATGGGCACGCGCCCCGCAGAGCCTCTTGCCCCACCTCGCTCCTGACGGCTTCTCTTCGTCGGGCACTCTGAAGCGATCGACGAGCAGTGCGACCGGCTGACGCCCGTCATCCCCAGCGTCTACCGGAACGCAGGTCCTTGAAATACCTCTTGCGGAAGCACCCGTCCGGATGCGAGTAGTTCCCCCCGGAGGCCCGGCATGCCTGCTCTGACGATGTCGCCTGCCCGTTGTCCGCCGAGCGCGTGGTCCTTTCTTTCAGCGCTGACCGCGCTCGCTGTCGCGTCCTCGGCCGCCTGCGGAGGTCATTCGGGCAGCCCTCCGAAGGCGAGTCCAAACCTCGCGACGACGGTCGATTTCGTGCAGGTGGCGTACGCGACCCCGCAGGTCGATTCCGCGTCGGTGACGGTGAAGTTCCTCGCCGCGCAGACGGCGGGAAACTTGAACATCGTCGCGGTCGGATGGAACGACACCACCGCCGCCGTGACGTCGGTGACGGACGCGCGAGGGAACGCCTATGCGCTCGCGGTCGGTCCGACGACCTACCCGGATACCCTGACGCAGTCGCTCTACTACGCAAGAAGCATCGCTGCCGCAGCGGCGGGGGCGAACTCGGTCACCGTCACGTTCGACGTACCTGCCGTGTGGGCCGACGTTCGCATCCTCGAGTACGCCGGGCTCGATACGGCCGCACCTCTCGACGCGACCGCTGCAGCGTCGGGGAGCACCAACCCCACCGACAGCGGTCCGCTCACGACCACCGGTCCCAACGAGCTGTTGTTCGCGGCCAACATGACCACGGGGTTCACCAGCGGCCCTGGCGCCGGCTTCACCAGCAGGGTCGTCACGAGCCCGGACGGAGACATTGCCGAGGATCGGATCGCTGGCCCGGCGGGCACCTACCGCGGAGCTGCCCCGGCCTCCGGTGTGTGGGTGATGCAGATGGCGGCGTTCCGGAGCGCGCCTGCGGCGCAGCCTCTGACCGCGCCGCAGGACCTCACCGCGACCGCCGCCAGCAGTCACGAGATCGACCTCGCCTGGACGGCTTCGACGGGTGGCCCGGGCATCGCGGGTTATCTGGTGGAGCGATGCCAGGGCGCTGGGTGCACGAGCTTCGCGCAGATCGCCGCGCCGACGGGAACCACCTTCGCAGACACGTCGTGCTCCCCCGACACCGCCTATAGCTATCGCGCCCGGGCGCAGGACACCGCTGGGAATCGGAGCGACTATTCGAACGTCGCCAGCGCCACGACGCCTCCCGACAGCCAGCCGCCCACGACTCCCGCCGGCCTGGTGGCGAGCTCCGCGAGCGACAGCCAGATCGGCCTCTCCTGGACTGCCTCCTCGGACGACGTCGGCGTGACCGGATACTCGTTGGAGCGTTGCCAGGGTGACGGGTGCGCGGACTTCGCGCCGATCGCCGCACTCATGGGGACGAGCTACAGCGATACGGGGCTGCTGGCGGGCACGTCCTACAGCTACCGGGTGCGCGCGATGGATGCGACGGGCAACCTGAGCGGATACTCGACGCCGGTTTCCGCCGCTACGGCTGCGGTCCCGTCGACCCCTGTGCCGACGCTCGTCCAGCACGTCTCGTCGTCCACCAACCCGGTGGGCGTGGGGATCTCCGGCAATGACTTCAAGTTCACGCTTCCCAACGGGGTCGGAGCTGGCAACTGTCTGATCCTGGGGATCTCGTACAGCTGGGCTTCGCCGCAGTCGGTATCGATCAGCGACGACAATGGCAATACGTGGCCTTCCTCACCGGCCGTGACCACGACCGACGGATCGAACCTCGTTTCGTCCATCTATGTCCTGCCAAATGCAAGGGCGGGAGTCACGACGATCACCGTGAGCTTCAACGCGGACGTGCATCCGTTCCAGTACACGATCTCGGAGTTCTACAACATCGACACCGTCTCGCCGGTCAACGGAGGTAGCGCCAGAAGCACGACCGTCTCCCCGAACCTGACCAGCGGCAGCTTCACGCCGGCGACCAACAACGATGCAAACGGCGGGAACCTCATCTGGACATACTTCTGCGATCTCGGCGGCGGGACCGACAACTGGACGACGACTTTTGCAGCAGGGGCGAGCTTCACGCTGCTCGATGCCGACATCGGGTGGCACCAACAAGGACTCCCCCACGCCTCGCAGTACGCCGTGCAGACGAGGCAGGCCGCGATCAATCCGGGCATGACGGCGACCATGACTGCCGCGAACGACACCTACAACGCTCTCTCGGTCGCCTTGAAAGCCGCTCGGGCTGGGACTGCGCCGCCCGCCGGGATCCGCATCGTCCGCATTTCGCACTTCACCAACGAGACGCCTCCGGCGGCCTGGGACCTGCAATTCCCCAGCACAGGAAACTTGATCGTTCTGGCGACGAGCGAACAGTTGGGTCACAACATCACGTCGATCACGGACACCGGGAGCAACACGTACGCTCTGGAAGAGCCCGACAACACGGAACCGCAAGTCTGGTACGCGGCCAACGCGAAACCGGACCCCGACCTCAAGTTGACGATCAATTTTACGGGCCAGGTCCTTGGAACGTCAGTGGCGATGTACGACATTACCGGTGCGGATCCTTCGCCGCTCGACGGCACCGTCGGAGTGGTCGCCGACGTCGATATCGGCGGCGCCGACCTGATCAATACGCCGTCGATCACGCCCGTCTCGCTCGGGCTGACCATCGCCGTTCTCACGCTTGGACAAGGCCCCTCCACCGGCTTGAACGCGGGCTCACCTCCGGGAGCGATTTTCGATCTCGTCACCTACGCGGGCGAGACGGATTTCGACACGATGGAGAACGCGGATGGGAAAGCCCATTTCTACAACACCGATCTGAGCCAGGAAAACTGGAACTGGATCATCCGCAACGGCGGTGTGGACACGAGCTTCGCCCCGTTGGCCGTGCATTTCAAGTCGGCTGCTCGATGACCCGCGCTGACAGCTGCTCCTGGTCAAATCAAGCCGGCTTCCCCGACTCCTTCTGGGACGCAAACGCCCCGTCCAATTGTACGAAGATGGCGATGACCGCGAGCAGGATGCCGCCGTCGAACCATCCTACCGGGCCCAATTTCCAAGCGTGATTCGTCAGGCTCCCCAGGACACCGAGTACCCCGCAGACAAATCCGATCCCGGTCCCGATTCGAGCGATCCTCGTTCGCTTGTATCCCACGCGTGTCATCGTACATCCTCCCTTTTTTGTTGCTCGTGCACGACGGACGGCGAAAGCAGCTGACCCAGGAAGAGCGCGTCTAGCACTGGCAAAGTCCCCGGCAATCCGGCTGGCGTCAAGGCCACTTACCGAAGCGGTCACCTATGCTGGGTGCTCGGTCGACGACCTGCTGCCCTGAAGGCGGGGCGCCGCTGGGGAAAGAGGGGCGCACCGAAGTCAAGGCACCGTATGGATGGGACGCTGCCTCACAGCGTCCCGGCCTGTCCTTCCGCGAGCTTCCCGCTGCGGCTAGGTGAGTCGCGCAGATCCGCCGCGCCTGTGTGGATGAAATCCGCCCGGCCAGCTGATAGCTAACTGTGCGGGAGCACACCTGTTTTTCCATGTCGGCGGGAATTTTTCTGTGGTTTCCGGGCCCACCTCTGGCCCTGGCTCGGGAGGGAAGAATGCGCCTGCGAACGATCGCGATGTTCGGGATCCTCGCCTCGGTCTTGGGCACGGCCTGCGGAGGGAGCGCGCCGCCGGTCAGCGTAGGGGGAATGTCCGTCGCTGTGACTCCGCATACAGCCTCCGTGACGCCCGGCGGGTCGCTGCAGTTTACGGCCTCCCTCACCGGCGCCAGCGCGGGGCAGTCCACGACAGTGAACTGGTCCGTGCGGGAGACCGGAGGCGGCAACGTCGACTACCTGGGCCACTACGTTGCGCCCGCAACCACCGGAACGTTCCACGTGCTGGCGACCAGCGTGGCCGACACCTCCAAGGGCGACGCCGCGACGGTCACGGTGACCTCGACTCCGGTGGTGGCTGTCTCGATCTCGCCTCGGACAGCTTCGGTAGTGTCCGGCGGGACGCTCGTGTTCACGTCGACCGTCACCGGGACGACCGCCGGGCAATCCACCGCCGTAACGTGGTCCGTGCAGGAGGCTGGCGGCGGAACGGTGGACGCGTCGGGTCATTACACCGCGCCCGGCGCTGCGGGGACCTATCACGTGATCGCAACAAGCGTGGCGGATACCTCGAAGAAGGACACCGCGACGGTCACGGTGACGCCGACTCCCGTGATCTCGGTCTCGGTCTCGCCCAAGACCGCTTCGGTGGTGACCGGCGGGACGCTCGTGTTCACGGCGACCGTCACCGGGACGACCCCCGGACAGTCCACTGCGGTGACGTGGTCCGTGCAGGAGGCGGGCGGCGGGACGGTGGACGCGTCGGGTCACTACACCGCGCCTGGTGCCGCAGGGACCTATCACGTGATCGCAACAAGCGTGGCGGACACCTCGAAGAAGGACACCGCGACGGTCACGGTGACCAACCCTTCGGTGCTGAGCGTGACCACGTCCTCGCTCCCTGACGGCACGGTGGGAAGCCCCTACTCCGCCGCCCTGGCCGCGGCCGGAGGGAGCCCTCCTTACACATGGGCTCTCACGGCCGGATCGCTCCCGGCCGGCCTGTCGCTGGCGTCGTCCACCGGCGCGATCTCCGGGACGCCGACGACTGCAGGGACCTCCAGCTTCACGGTGCAGGTGACGGACTCGGCATCGCGCACGGCGTCAGCCAGCCTTGGAATTACCGTCTCCATGCCCAGCCCGGTCGACCAATCCATCCTGCCCGCCATGTACCAGACGGTCTGGGACCCAGGCATCCCTGGCGGCATTCCGGCCGACAACGATCCGGTGCGGCCGGCGACCGTCTGGCTCCCGGCAGGGAATCCCTACGGCGGGTACTCCGTCAACCCGGCTCTCGCCGGCACGGCCAACGCCGCCGCGTTCACCTCGGCCATGCAGGCGGCCATCGCCTCGGCTGGCGCGGCGGCCACTCCCACGAGCCGGAAGATCGTGCTTCTGAAGGCGGGTACCTACTACGTCAACCAGCAATCTTTCTTCGGGAACGGCATCGGTCTCTACGTGAAGGTGGACAACGTCACCATCCGCGGCGAAGGCGCGGACACGACGCGCATCGCGGCGAACGGCACCATCAACAACTATGGCACCGTGGTCCTGTTCGGACATCGGACCGGTAGCTCCGATGCCGATTTCGCCGTGCAAAACGTCACGGCCGACGCCTCGAGGGGTTCGAGGACCATCCAGGTCGCGAACGCGAGCGCTTACGTGGTCGGCGACGTGATTACCATCGACCATGTCGACGGCGCAGCCACGGCCGTCGGCCCCGCCCTCTTCAACGGAGGATACATCTGGTTCTACGATGCTCAGTATTTCAAACGTCAGCCTGGCTACACCTGGAGTGGTCCCAGCACGGGAGCGTCCCCCATCGGCAACGTCATCGATCTCGCCTCCGCCAATGCGGCTGCGCAGACCATCTTTCCACTATGGCGTTCTACGATGCAGGAAACCGAGATCACCGCCATCAACGGCAACGTCCTCACGATCAAGGACCCGTTGAACATCGACTTCCCGCTCTCGACGAGCCCGCAGGTCTGGCGCACCGTGCCGCTCAACACCGGTTCGATCCCGGTGGGGAATCGCTGGTGCGGCATCGAGAACATCGCCGTTGCCGGGGGCAACAACCAGTGGGGCTTCCCAGGAGGCACCGTCGCCTTCAGCTACATGGCCTACTCCTGGGCGAAGAATATCGACGCGGACGGCGATCGGTGGTCGAACCCGCCCGACCCCGCGCACCCAGGCAAGTACGGCTACAACATCAGTATCGGGCGCGGCTATCGATGCGTCATCCGCGATTCCTACGCACACGGATCGGCGGACATCAATCCCGGCGGGCAGGCCTATGGCATCGTGGTCGGCATCGGCTCCTCGGCCTCCCTCGTCGAGAACAACATTTCAATCAACAACAACAAGCCCCTTGCTCTCGTCTCGACAGGAGGCGGCAACGTCATCGCATACAACTACGTGGACGGGGCGGTCCTCTGGAACAGCCCGGGGTGGCAGGAGAACGCAATCGACGATTGCCACGGCAGCTTCACCCACCACGATCTCATAGAGGGCAACTGGACGCCCAATATCGGCGCCGACACGACGCACGGCAACTCGGGCTGGCACACCCATCTGCGCAACTACTGCAACGGTCAGAACTCGTCCGGCGGCATGAGCGGCAATCTCCGCGCCGTGGGCATGGACGGCTGGACGCACTACCACGCCTACATCGGGAACGTGCTCAAGGGAGGCACCGTGTACGAGACGAACCCGTCCTCCCAGAATGGAACCCCTATCTACGTGCTCGGCAACTTCTATGGCGGCCTCAGCGGAAACTGGGACAACGGCTACTCAGCGGCCCACATCTACCGGGACGGCAACTGGGACAACGTCACCAACGGCGTGGTCTGGGCCAACGGCGCACGCACGATCCCGAAGTCCTTCTATCTGACTGGCAAGCCTTCCTTCTTCGGAGCGAACCCGTGGCCGTGGGTGGACCCGACCACCGGGACCACTTCCACGCTGCCGGCGAAGGCCAGGTTCGACGCGGGTACGCCCAATACGGTGCGGTAGACGGACACGCCAGAGATACTCGGCAATGGCCCGCTGCTCTTCCCCTCCGCGGCGAGTCGCATGACCTCACGCGCCGCGCCAGACGCCGACGGAGCATGCGGTCATGACTCGCCGTCGGTGGCCCACGCCCGCGCCAGTGGCCTTCGCACCAGGCGAGATGGAGCGCCACCGTCCGCGGTAGACTGTGCCCCGCCGAAGGCTTCAGGTCCGTGACCCTCCAGGCGTTCCACCTCTGATCGGGTCTCGTCGCTATTCGACAGCGACTATCACTTTCCCTCGAGCGTGGCCTTCTTCGAGATAACCGATCGCTTTCGGGACCTCGCTCAGCTTGTACTGCCTGTCGATGACCGGTTTCACCTTTCCGGCCTGCATGAGGTCGCCCAGGATGGTCAGGTCTCGTTGATTCAGTTGCGCGATGAACATGACCATGTCCTGGCTCACGAATCGCGACATCACGAGCGCGCCAAGTGCGCGAGGCAGAGGGTCGATCCAGCCGCTGGACGGCCCACCGACCATGACGTATCTCCCTTTGGGAGTCAGGATGCCCCTGCATTCTGACAACGAACGATTCCCGACGTTGTCGATAATCAAGTCGTAACGCTGCTCGCTCTTGGTGAAATCCTCTTTGGTGTAATCAATGACATGATCTGCGCCGATTGAGCGGACCATGTCCACATTTCTCGTGCTGCAGACGCCGGTGACCTCAGCTCCGAACGACTTGGCGATCTGCACGGCGAACGTGCCCACGCCTCCCGATGCGCCGTTGATCAAGACCTTCTGCCCCGGCCGAATCTGTCCCTTGTCGCGGAGGCCCTGCAATGCCGTGAGTGCCGCAACAGACACGGAAGCCGCCTGCTCGAACGTGACGTTGGCCGGTTTCAGCGCCACCGCCCGTTCCTCGCGAACGGTCACATACTCGGCGAAGGCCCCGGTCCTGCCGCCGAACACGTCGTCACCTGGTTTGAACCGCTTCACGTTTTTTCCGACCGCTTCGACCGTGCCGGCAAAGTCGACGCCCAGTCGCGTGACCTTGGGTCTGCGCAGACCCATCCCCATCAGGCGCGCGAAGTACGGCTTGCCTCTGACGTAATGCCAGTCGAGTGGATTGACGGAGGCCGCGCGAACCCTGACCAGGACCTGGTCTTCCTCTGGAGTCGGCTTCTCGATGTTCTCGACCTTGAGAACATCGGGTGAGCCAAAGTCGCAGTAGACGATGGCCTTCATCAGGGCGCCCTGAGGGGCGGTCTTCCGATCGTAGCAAGCGTTGCTCGACGTCCAGTAGGCGATGAGCAACGCCACCAATGCGAGCGAAATCGCGCCTGCACTCCACCATGCGACGCGCTTCAGCGCCCTCATGAGTCTCACCCCAGTCGCTCAGACTAGCAGGAAATGCCAACGTGCAACTTGGAGTGATATTTCGGGATCCCGTTCAGGTTCTGCCGGTTCCCGTCAGTAGGTGAACGGCGCCAGTTGCTGTTGGCCCGGCCCCAAGGTGTAAGCCGAGCGCGTCGCCGGATTCAGCTGCAGGTTGTTGGCCCCGATGGTGAGGAAGGTGTTGAAGAGGAAGAACTGCTCATGGATGGAGAGGACATTGCCATGCTCATCCATCACCACCGCGCTGCTCGTCGCGTTGTTGTTGAGCCCGAAGTCGCCCGGGACTACCTGGTCCATCACGATCAACCCGCGCGACTCGTCGATCGCCGGATAGATGTTGGTAGACCCCTGCGGGTTGACGGCGAAGCCCGTCTTCTTCCCAAGGTCGTAGATCCCGGCGATGCCGTCGCAGACGGTCGGCACGACCGCCAGGTTGGTGATCGAATCGACGGCCAGGCCGTAGGGGAAGCCGCTGGTCACGCCCGCGAACGATGACAGCGTGCCGGTGCCGAGGCCGGCCGTCACGATGGTGGGCGGTCCGCAGAAGTTGTCGAAGTCGGCGACAGGGGTGGACACCTGATTCAGGGCCGTGTTCTGTCCGATGCCGGAGAACACCGGGAATCCCATCGAGGCGACGGTCGGGGAGAGGTCGACCAGGGGCCCGAAGGTGTTCGCGGTGATGTCGGAGGTCAGGAGCCGCCAGGCGGTGCTGTTGCCCGACGCGGTGAAATCGAAGGCCAGGAACACCGCATGGTCATTCACCTGGTTGGCCGCGCCTTCGCCGATCTGGAGCGTGTTCGGGGATGGCGGCGTCCAAGCGGCCCCGATCGTGCCGTTGGCCACGTTCAGCAGATTGAAGGGACTGGCGAAGGTGGTGAGGTCGAAGAGCCCGAACAATCCCACGCCGCCGCCCCAGATGCCCCATCCATTCGTGAAGAACAAGGCGTTGTTCTGGGAGCCCACCGTCTTCGAGATTGCGTTGGTGGACTGATCGAACGTCTCGAGCGACGTCGTGATCGTGCCGTTCGCCAGCTGCTGGCCGGACGTGAGGAACCCGCGGTTGCCGTGCTGATCGATGCCGAAGCCGTTGTTCGCGAAGCCGCCATCCGCGGCCAGCACGCCGTCCATCGTGATGGTGCTCACCTCGCTGGCTTCACCCGCGGCCGCACCAGCGCGAGTCGGCAGGACTCGTACGACGTGAGTCATCGTCGGCGCGAGCCCCAGCGCTTTCGCATTGAGCGTGGCCGTGCCTTTGAGGCCCGGCAAGGCGACGAAAGCGAGCGACCCGCTGTCGGCGCCGTTCTGGTCCCGCTGCGTCCCGTTGGGATTGTTGAAGGGGTTCTCGTTGCTGAAAGCGCCCGGGCCGGGGGCGCTGACCTCGAGCGTCGCCCCTTGGGCACCCGGCGTTCCCGAGACGTCCCAGGACAGCTGGAACGACCCGCCGTAGGGGACCTCGAGGAAGTGGGCGGGCTTCGACCCGTTCTGGGCGAGCAGCGGAGCCTCCGGGCGCGCAGAGCCGGCCGGCGCGACGCGTGTGTAGGCAAAGTCGCTGTTCAGCGGTGACCCGTTCACTTTCCCGAACAAAATGGTGATCCCATAGATCCCACCGCCCTGCAGCGCGCTCACCGGGACCTGCGCGGTGCCGGTGAGCCCAACCAGTGGCGCGCTGTAGAGAGGACGGTAGATGAATCCAGTTGCGGGGTTGATCCGGCCGGGCTCCGAGACCTGCAGGGTCGGATTGGAAACGTTGCGGACGCCCCTCAAGTCGTAGGTGACCGGGATGGTCGGCCCGCTCACCACCGCGGGGACGATCGGCGCGTGCAGCGCGCGGGTGGTCGCATCGGCCGGTCCAAAGGTCAGCGCGAAGCTCGCCTGGGCGAGTCGCACGCCGCCCTGGCTGGCCTGGTAAGTGAGGTTGACGGTTCTGGACGAGGTGGACGCCAGCGGCAACCCGGCCGCGCCGAGGATCTGCTCGGGCAGGAGCCGCGCCCACGGGGTCGACGCGATCGTCGTGCCGCCCACCGAAAGAGAGAACTGCGCGTCCGGAGGCAATCCTTCCCAGTCCGGGGCGATCGTGATCCAGGCCTTCGCGTTGCGGCCGGTGTTCTTGCCGTCGGCCCCAGAGACCGTGCCCAGCAAGTCGATGTTCGTCGGGTCGGTCGCGCTCAGGAAGGCGGCATCGAAGAGACTGAAATTGCGCCGCTGCTCGATGGCCACGCGGGCGACCGATGGGCTGACGGCGAGCCCGGCTTGCTGCAGCAACTTCTCCACGGCGCGGCGCACGTTGATCTGCGGGCCGACGCTGTTGCTCACGTCGGATTGGGGCACCATGGGGACCGGGGTCCCGGTCTGAGCGAGAAACTTCCGCACGTGGACCGGGCTGGGGAACGGGTGCCCGGTGAGCCTGGCCACTTGCAGGACGACCGCGGCAGCCGCCGCCGTCTGCGGCGCGGAGGCCGACGTCCCGCCGGTGAGGTCGACCTCGACCGAATCTGCCGCGCCGCCAAACGGATGGGAGAAGCCGAGCACGTTGTCGGCCGGCGCGGACACGTTCACCCGCGAGCCAAATCCACTGCTGAAATTGGTGAAGCCGTTCCAGCGCGTTTCGGGAAAGGCGTGCTGCGCTGCCAGGCTCGCGTTGGCCGGATCCTGTGGTGGGGCCGAGTTGATGTCGTCGAGCGTCGTCCCGCCGACGTCGATCGAGCCGCTGTCGAAGTCGCGCGAGGGCGCTCCCGAGAAGGCGACGTCATTCAGATCGCTCGGGGTGCCGCCTGGTCCGATGGCCAGGGTCGGAGCGCTGCCGCCCGAAGGGGCGACGGCCGCGTTGGTGAACGTCCGGAGCCCGTCGCCTGACGACACCGTCACGACGATGTTCTGCTGGACCAGGCTGGCGATGATCGCCTCGGTCAGCGGATCATCCTCCAGGTAACGGCCCGAGAAACCGAACTGATCGACGGCGAAACCGAGACTGGCGGTGATGACGTTGGGCGGCGGCGACTGCATCCCTGCGCCCAGGAAGGACCCGTCGATGTCGCTGATGGTGACGGGGCCCCCCGCAGGAACCCCCGGAACGACCAGCCGGTAGCTGGCGCCCGGGGCGATCCCGAGCAGGTCCGTGAGGCCCGAGCCGACCTCGCCGCCGCGCTGCTGTCCGTGGGGGAGCGGGGCCATCATCGAGAAGTCGAGACCGATCTCGCCGAGGAACGGATCGATCCCACAGACCTCATCGGTGCCGCTGAGGTCACCGCCCTGGTTCGACGTGTAGGCGGGGATCAGGGGCATCGACGGCCAGTTCAAGAAACGCTGGCCGCCGATGACGACGGTGGTCGGGCCGAAGATCGTGGCAAAGAAGCCGCAGGGGTCGGCGAAATTGTTCACGACGCTCGCGTCGTCCAGGTCGCCGAGCGAAACGTTGGTGATGATCTCGCCCTGCCCTGGCAGCTGGTGGAATTGGCGGTCGATCTCGTCGAAGGCGGCGGCCGCGTCCGTGCCGGGCGCGTTCAGCAGGCTCTGGGCGCTCGAGGTGAGCGCAAAGTTCGACGGCAGGCTGGCGCTGGAGGGCGGCTGCTGCCCCCCGCCGACCGCGAGCGGCTGCGCGATCCCGGCCGGGATCGGAATCGAGACCGCCTGGCTGCTGGTGACCCGGAAGTCAGGAGACGCGTACACCACGGCTGGCGACTGGAGGAGAGCTGTCACAGCCTGGCGGACCGAGGCTCCGGTCAGATGCAGGCGGTACGCGTTGGAGAAGTCGACCACCGGCCTGCCCAGGGCGGCCTGGGCATTCGCGTGCATGGCCGCAAGACTGTCGCGGCTGAACTTCCGGAAGAGGCGCTCGCTGCGGTCGACGCCCAGACCAGCAAGGTTGGCGTTCGTCGCTGAGTCGTTGGTGAAGGGAGCGCCACGACCTGACACTACGTCGCTGGTGCCGGTGACGCCGCTGGCGAATACGACGAGGACCCGCCCGTCCGCGTAGAGCGCCTTGGCGCCGGCGGCGAGGTCGGCGATGAGTTGGGCCTTCTCGGGCAACCCGGTTTGCCCGGCCGCCTCGTCGTATCGTGGGGTGACCGGATAGGCGCGAAACTCGACCTTCCTGCGGTCCTTGCTGAAGACCGCGGCCACTCCGTTGCTGAAGACCTTGGCGGTCTGGCCGCCCGGGAGATCGAGGTTGTACGCGATCGCCGGCGCGGTCGACCCGGCCTTGCCCGCGGCGGGCGGTCTCGCCTGGCCGAGCAAGAGAACGGCGGCCGCCAGAGACATCATCTTGAACGTGCCATGCGATCTTCGGCGAATGAACGGCGCCAGTCCGCGCATGAAATCCTCCCTGTTTCCGTGGCGAGGCACCACTCGGGCGCTTCGTTGCAAGCCCTAGAGCATGGGGCGCAAGCGCTCGAAACGGCCCTTGGTCTGCGCTGGTCGGAAATCCGGAGGGTGTTGACAGAGCGGCCGCCGGCAGCAAAGCTGCGTCGCCGTCCCCCGTGAAGGAGGGGCCATGAACAAGGCAATCGTTTTCGCGATCGCTCTGGGCTTCAGTACTGCTGCGCTGGCCGCCACGCAGACCGAGACGATCAAGGTGAGCGGCTGGAAGTGCGACAAGTGCCCGGGGAAGACGGAGGCCAAGTTGAAGGCGGTGCCCGGCGTCCAGTCGGCCTCCGCGGACCGCGAGAAAGGCCACGTCACCGTCAAGTACGATGACAGCAAGACGAAGCACGCCGACCTGGAGAAGGCGGTAGCGGACTCGGGCTTCTCCGTCGCGAAGTAGCCGTCAGGGGCCTAGAGCTTCGCCCCGTAGAAATCGTAGTTCGCCGAATAGTCGACGCGCGCTTCCGCGCCCGCATGGGTTGCGTCGCAGCCCGCGGACGGCGCCACGCCCCCGATCGTATCCACGCGCTGGATGTACTTGGCGCTCGCAAAGACGCCGGCGCCTTCGTTCGACTTCGCGCGCAAGAGCAACCACGGTATCGCGCCCTGCACCGGCGAGCGCTGCATCACCTCGCCCACGACACGACTACCGTCGGCAGTCTCCCAAGTGGGGCCGGCATAGTGCCGGCCGATCTTCGCGCCCTTCTGATCGAACAACTCTGCCTCGGGAGCCTTGAGCACCCACTCGAAGGCCGCCGGGTCGGCTTCCTTCGCCTTGCACGTGTAGATCTGGGCGCCCCGGGCCGCGGCGCGCACCAGCAGGGACTGGCCCTCCGGCACGCGTAGATTCTCCGGAAGCGACACCTGCGGCGCCGGCTGAGCGGAAGCGCAAGCGGCAAGCACGAGCACGGCGGACAATCTGAGCAGAGACGTCATTGCGCAGTACCTCCTCACCTCGAGGATGAAGCGAGCCATCGGAACTATTCCCGTTCCGATCGACCCCGACGGGGCAGGTCCTTGCGCCCTCCAGGGAAATCAACGCGGAAGACGTGGCCGAGATCACGCGCTCGGACGGAAGCCAGGAACATCCCGTAGCGCCGTACCGGCGGCATCAAGGAATCGCTGATGGGTCTCATCCGCATTCCTGATTGTCCGGCCGGCGGGTTCGCTCATCGAACCTGGTGTTCCCGGAGGACACGTGAAGGCAGAGCCGAAACGCGCGCGTTTCCAGGCATCGACGTTGCCTCACCTCGATCGACTGGTAGCGCTGGCATCCCGCTGGGCAGATGGACACGAAGCGGAGGACTACGTGCAGGAAACGTACGTCCGTGCCTGGGCTGCTTTCGACCAGCTCCGCGACACAGGTGCAACCTTTCCCTGGCTTTGCCAGATCCTGCGAACCGTGGCCAACGAGCGGCGCCGGACCCGCGCGCGGCGGCAGGGCCTGGTCTTCATCACCGAGCTGGAAGCGGCTCACGAAGAGATGATCGCCAGCGATGCACCTTCACCCCTCGACGAGCTGTTGGCGCGGCTGGAGGCCGGCAAGTTGCGCGAGGCGCTGCGGTCGATCCCCGAGGAGTTCGCCGAGGCAATCGAGCTTCATGACGTTCATGGCTTGAAGTACCGGGAGATCGCACAGATCACATCGGCGCCAATAGGCACGGTCATGAGCCGCATCAGCCGTGGCCGGCGCCTCCTGGCAGGGTTGCTCGCAGTCACCGGCGAGGAGAGAGCGAAGCGTGAAGTGGCGACGTGAGCGAGCGTTGCCAGGGAATGATCCGGAGGGACGTGACATCGTCGCAATCGAGGACCCCGATGGAGAGGCAAGGAAGGCAGCAGAGAGGGACGTGCGATGACTGAGGCTGCCCTCGACCATGCGCTGCTCGTGCAGCTGGTTGCGGCCTTTGCCGACGGCGAGCTGTCCGCGGGCGAGGCCCGTGTCGTCCAGGAACACGTTCGCGGCTGCGCACGCTGCCAGCGCGAGCTGACGCTGCAGCGAGGCATCTCCGCGGCGCTCGCCGAGGAGCCCGCTCGCTCAGCTTCGGCCGGGCTGCGCCGGCGCATCGAGCAGATCGGCCTGCCCAGCCCTCGCCCGTCGTCGCTTCCCTGGCGCGTGTGGGCAACGCCCGCAGCGGCTGCTGCGCTGGTCGCGTTCGCCGTCGTCGGCGGCGCTGCGTTGGTCTCGATCGGCGTCGGTCGCGCAGGTGCGCTGATCGCCCGCCAAGGGCAGGCGGGCAGGCCAATTGCCGAGATCCCCCTGCTCCGCGATGCGGCCGCCGACTGCCGCGGCGCGATGGCGCGCAACTTTCCGCGCAAGCCGGATCTCCAGGCCGTCAGCGAAGGACTCCGGTTTGCGGTCCGCGCTCTCGACCGGCCCGACGCCGAGCTCTTCAGCACCTGGAAGACGACGCTCGCCGGCGCCCCGGCAGTGGGTCTGGCCTATCGCTGGCGAGGGATCGTGGTGGTCCAGTATGCAGTGCCGCCCGAGCTGATCCGGCAGCAGCCGGAAGTGGGCGAGGCGCTGCGGGGAGCGGGCTCCTACTCCACATCGCAGCAAGGACAAGGGATCGTCGCATCCCTGGTGAATGGAAGCGGCATGGTGCTCGTGGCCGATGCACCTCTCGAAGAGCTCCGGCGGCTGATCTTGTGACCGGGTGGTACCATGCCAGCGGGGCATGTTGGAGCATCTCCGCTATTTCCAAGCCGTCGCGCGCTGCGGAAGCCTCTCGGCCGCCGCGCGGGTCCTTCAGGTCAGCCAGCCCGGCCTGACGGCGGTCATCAAGCAGCTCGAAGAGAGCTTCGGGACCAAGCTGCTGGTCCGGCTACGAACGGGCGTGTCGCTCACCAGCACGGGCGAGGAGCTCTTGCGCTTCGCCAACGAATCGCTCGCCCAGCTCGAGGAGGTCGAGCACCGGATCAAGGGGCTGGAGTCGGAAGAGGTCGGCAGCTTCGTGATCGGTTGCCACGAGTCGCTCGGGGCCTATTTCCTGCCGCAGTGGATGACCAGGTTCCTGGAGGGCAACCCGCGCATCCAGCTCAGCCTGTCCAATGCCCCGTCGCGGGCGGTGCTCGAGGCCACGGTGGATCGCAGCGTCCATTTCGGGCTCGTGGTGAATCCCGAGCCCCATCCGGACCTGGTCCAGATGAAGCTGTTCCGCGACGCGGTCGACCTCTTCGTGCTCGCCGACGGGGCGCCGGAAGCTGGCGATCTCGAGGCCGCGAAGGAGCGGCTGCGCCGCGGGCCGCTCGTCTTCGCGGGGCGTATCGTCCAGAGCCAGCAGATCATCGACGGGCTCGCGGCGATGGATGCGCTCCCGCCCCGGCTCTTGCCCTGCGGAGATCTGGAGCTGGTCAAGAGCCTCGCGCTCGCGGGCCTCGGGGTGGCGGTCCTGCCCAGGCGGGTCGCTCGCTATCTTCAAGAGAGGCGGCTGCGGCGTCTCCATCCGGAGCTGCCCTTCATCGCCGACGAGATCCATCTCCTCTTCAGGGGCGACGCGCATCGAACGCGCGCGTTCATGATCACCAAGGACGCCATCGTGGCGCACGGCCGGGCACTGGACTGCGACTTCGAGGAGTAGCCTCGTGTCCCGGCGGCTCGCTACGATAGACTCTCGCGTGCGCGGAGACAGCCTTTCACTCCAAGAGGCGCGGCGCATCGCGCTCGCCGCCCAGGGCCTCGGCACCCCGCCGCCCGCCAAGGCGGCCGGCGCGCGTGCCATCGCCGCCACGGTGGAGCGCCTGGGCGCGGTGCAGATCGACTCGGTCAACGTCCTGGTTCGCTCGCACTACCTGCCGCTCTTCGCGCGCCTGGGGCCGTATCGGCGCGACCTCCTGGACGGGCTCACGTACGGCGGCCCTCGGCGCGCGCTCTTCGAGTACTGGGGGCACAAGTGCTCCCTCCTGCCGATCAACGACTATCCGCTGTTCCGCTGGAGGATGGAGCGCGCCGCGAAGGGCCTGGGGATCTACCGGAGCCTTGCGCGCCTCTCCCGCGAAAAGCCCAAGCTCATCGCGCGCATCGAGCAAGAGGTCCGAGAGCGCGGCCCCCTCACCGCGGGCCAGCTCGCAGACAAGCCGCGATCGACCGGGTCACGGTGGGGATGGAGCGAGCACAAGCAGGCGCTCGAATATCTCTTCTGGAGCGGACGCCTGACGACCGCGGCGCGCCGCAATTTCGTACGCGTATACGACGTCGTCGATCGGGTGATCCCCGAGAAGCTGCGAGCACACTCCAGGCTCGATGCGGCCGCTCAGCAGCGCGGGCTCGTCACGAAAGCCGCGGCCGCGCTCGGCGTCGCGACTGCGCAAGACCTGGGTTTCTACTTCCGTCTCTCTCACGCGGAAACACGCGCGCGCATCGCCGAGCTGGTGGAGGAGGGAACGCTCCGCGAGGTCAAGGTCGAGGGGTGGAAGCAGCCGGCGTATCTTTCGCGCGGGGCTCGCGTTCCTGGAGCCGTCGGCGGCGCGGCGCTGCTCTCCCCATTCGACTCGCTCGTCTGGGACCGGGCGCGCATCGAGCGGCTCTTCGGCTTCCACTACCGCATCTCGCTCTACACGCCGGCGCACCTGCGGGTGCACGGGTACTACGTGCTGCCCTTCCTCCTCGGCGATCGGTTGGTCGCGCGCGTGGACTTGAAGACCGACCGCGCGGCCCGCGCGCTGCTCCTGCGCGGCCTCCACTTCGAAGGCGGGGTTCGCCGCGCCGACGTGATGCCGGCGCTCCGGGAGCAGCTCTCGGCGATGGCGGCGTGGCTCGACTTGGGCCGCGTCGTGGGCCTCACGCCGCTTTCACCGCGGCGAGCACCTTCTCCGACGTGAACGGCACCGAGCGCAGCCGCGCGCCGGTCGCATCGAAGATCGCGTTGGCGATCGCCGACGGCACGACCGCGGCGGTGGGCTCGCCCGCGCCCCACGGCTTCTCCGCCGGACGGTCGATCAAGGCGATCTTCACCTCCGGCAGGTCGGGGAAGGTCAGGATGGGATAGGTCGCCCAATCGACGCTGGTGACCTTGCTCCGGTCGAACGTGAGCTGCTCGATCAAGGTCCGGCTCACCGTCTGCTCGACGTTGCCTTCGATCTGGTTCTGGAGCCCGTCCGGGTTGATGATCTGCCCGCAGTCGTGGGCGACGAAGAATCGCTTCACGCGGACGGCGCCCGTCTTCCGATCCACCTCCACGTCGGCGACTGCGCCCACGTAGGTTCGCACCAGCTCGTAATGGACGTAGGAGACGCCGCGTCCGGCCGCGACGTCGCCGCCGCTCCGCGCTGCGCCTCGGGGCCGCGGCTTCCAGGCAGACAGCTCGACGAGCCGGTCGAGCAGCTCGAGGCCGCGCCGATCGCTCATCAGGAGCTTGCGCCGGTATTCGATCGGGTCGGCGCCAGCGGCCGCGGCGCATTCGTCGATGAAGGATTCGTTTCCGAACGTGTTCTGCATGCGCCCCGGAGTGCGGATCCACGAGGGACGGAACGGCGTCTCCGCGAGCGTGTGCGCGGTCGCCTTGATGTTGGGAACCGCGTACGGGATCGCCAGCGACTGGTGGATGTTGCCCGGATGCGCGGCATCCGCCGGCAGTCCAGCGAGCTGGGCCGCCACCAGCGGGACGGCGATCTTGGCCGGCCGGTCGGGGATGAAGATCTCGGATTCCCAGGCCACGGGCATCCCGCTGGGATCCAGCGCTGCGCGGAAATCGAGCAGCGTCGGCGGACCTTTCGGATCCCAGCCGTGCTCGTCCGCGCGGCTCCATTGCACTCGCACGGGTTTGCCGATCTCCTTCGCGATCATCACCGCGTCGGCGGCGGCGTCCTCGTGTCCGTTCCGCCCGTAGCAGCCCGAGCCCTCGACGTAGATGCAGCGGATGTCCTGCTCGGGCATCGAGAGCATCAGCGCGAGCTGCTTGACGAGCAGGTGCGTCTGCTGCGAGGCGGTCCAGCAGGTCACCTTGCCGCCCTTCACCTGGGCAACCGCGCAAGACGGCCCGATCGAGCCGTGCGTGTGGATGGCGAAGTCGTAGGTCGCCGAGACGGCCTTGCCGGTCTTGAGCGCCTCGGCGGAGTCGCCCGCCTTCTGCAGCACGTCGTCGCGGATGATCTTGGTGGAGCGGACGTACTCCCAGAGCTTGGACTGCTCGGGCAAACCCTGCCAGTCCGACCAGCTCGCCTTCAGCGCACCCGCCGCCTGGATCGCGCCCCACTCCGTCCTCGCCACCACCGCGAGGAAATCTCCCTTCCGGACGGTGGCGACGTAGCCCGCGACCTTCTTTGCCGCTGCGTCGTCGACCGAGACGAGCGACGCCTTGATGGCGGCCGGTCGCACGACGCGCGCGTGGAGCATGCCCGGCAGCTTGAAGTCCTGCATGTACAGGAATCGGCCCGTGACCTTCTCGGGGATGTCGAGCCTGGGCACGGATCGGCCCACGATGGTGTAGGTCGCGGGGTCCTTGAGCGGCGCCTTGGGGTCGAGCTTGAGCGCGAGCTTCTTCCCTCCGACCAGGTCCGCGTACCCGATCGATGACTGCTTGGCGACGACCCGGCCGTCTTTCGCGGAGACTTCCGTGCGCGGCACGCCGAGCTTTTCGGCTCCCTGGGCGAGGAGCGCCTCGCGTGCGGTGGCGGCCGCCTGGCGGATCTGCATGCCGCCGTTCTGGATGGAGAGGCTCCCGAACGTAACGCCCTGATCGGGCGTGAGCAGCGTGTCCCCCTGAATCACCTCGACGGTTGGGAGCGGAACGGACAGCTCTTCGGCGGCGATCTGGGTCATCGCGGTACGCAGGCCGGTCCCGAGGTCGACCTTGCCCGAATAGACCGTGACCCTGCCGTCGGCGCCGATGGCGATGAAGCCGTCGACCTCGTCGAGCGCGACGGTCTTTGGAGCGGGCGAAGTCGAGGCAGCCTTGGCGGGCGCGGCCGCGCCAGCTGCGCGCGTGGCAAGGGAGCCGAGCGAGAAGGTCACCACGAGCGAGCCGGAACCTTCGAGGAATCGGCGGCGGGAGAAGTTCTTCATGGCACGCTCCTCGCTCAAGTGGCGGTGCCGGCCGCGCGCCGGATGGCGCGGACGATCCGGAGGTGAGTGCCGCAGCGGCAGAGGTTCTGGGCCAGTTCCTGCTTGATCTGCTCCTCGGTCGGGTGCGGGTTTCGGTCGAGCATCGCCTTCGCCTGCATGATCATTCCGTTGATGCAGTAGCCGCATTGCACGGCCTGCTCTTCGATGAAGGCCTGCTGCAGGGGATGCGGCTTCTCGGGCGTCCCCAGTCCCTCCAGGGTGAGGACGCGCTTGTGCGCGACGGTCGAGACGGGGGTCACGCACGAGCGCACCGCCTCGCCGTCGATGTTCACCGTGCAGGCTCCGCACTGACCCAGGCCGCAGCCGAACCGCGGCCCGCGAAGGCCGAGATCGTCGCGCAGCGCATACAGCAGCGGCATCTGCGGGTCCTCGACGCGCACCCGCGCGGACCTGCCGTTCAACTGGAAGGCGATCGTCTTCGCCATGTCGTCCCTCCCGGGCGGGAACATTACTAGCGCATGACCCCGGACAGCGCTCGCTGGTTGAGCAGGTTTCCCTGAAGGTGTCAAAGTGTCGAGACGCGTCACCGTAGGGGTCAAAATCGATTTCGGCTCGTTTGCGGAGCATCGGCGACACTGATAAGGAGCACGTCATGCATCGGCTGCCGATCCTCGTCGCTTTTCTCGCGTCCGCAGTGTCGGCCGCCGACTACGGGCCCGGTTTCACGCAGAGGATGGTGCCGGTCGAAGGGTGCACGCTGAGCGCCACCGTGGGCGGCCAGGGTCCCACGGTCTTGCTCCTGCACGGCTACGCCGAAACCGCGCAGATGTGGAAACCGCTGGCGATCAAGCTCGCGCCGAAGTTCAGGGTGGTCGCGATCGATCTCCCGGGCATCGGCGATTCCTCGATCCCGGCGACCGGCATCGACATGAAGACCTCGGCGCAGCGGATCCACGAGGCGGTCCGCAAGCTGGGCTACGAGCGCGTTCGCGTGGTCGGCCACGACATCGGCTTGATGGTGGCCTACGCCTACGCGGCGATGTACCCGAACGAGGTCGATCAGCTCACCTTGATGGACGCCTTCCTCCCCGGCATCGGCGCATGGAGAGACGTCTACGACGCTCCCGTCTGGCACTTTCGCTTCTACGGCCACACCCCGGAGCAGTTGGTGAAGGGGCGGGAGCGGACCTACTTCGAGCACTTCTGGAACGACTTCGCCGCCGATCCGAAGCGCTCGATCCCCGAGGAGGACCGCCGCGCCTATGCCAAGGCCTACGCGCAGCCGGGACGGATGGCCGCCGGGTTCGCCTACTTCAAGTCGTTCCTGAAGACGGCCGCGGACTTCGCCGAGCTCGGCAAGACCCGACTCCCCATGCCCGTAGCGTCGATCGGCGGAGAGAAGGCGAACGGCGCTGCGCTGGGCGAGCAGGTCAAGCTCGTCTCGGCCAACCCTACGGTGGTCGTCATCCCGAACTCCGGGCACTGGCTCATGGAGGAGGCGCCGGACGAGACCATGGCCGCGGTGACCCAGGCGCTCGAGCACCCCGCCACCGCGCAGAAGTGACCTAGACCTGGGCGATGCCGCCGTCCACGAAGAGCTCGGTTCCAGTGATGTAGCTGCTGTCGTCCGATGCGAGGAACGACACGGCCTTCGCGATGTCGTCCGGCTGGCCGATGCGTCCCAGCGGAACGACTCCTGCGAAGTACGAGCCCAGCTGCTCGCTACTCGCCTGCTGAAGGCCTTGGAGCCCGGTGGTGTCGACCGCCCCTGGGCTCAAAGCGTTCACCCGGATCTTTCGACCTTTGAGATCGGACGCCCAGGTACGGGCAAACGAACGCACCGCTGCCTTGGTTGCGCTGTAGACGCTCCTCGTCGCGAACCCCTTGGACCCCACGATCGACGCGTTGAGGATGATGGAGGCGCCTTCGCGAAGTAGCGGAAGCGCCTTCTGCACCGTGAAGAGCGTGCCCTTCACGTTGACGTCGAAGATCTGGTCGTAGTCCTGCTCGGTGATGGAGCCGAGTGCAGCCCCTCTCGCGATACCCGCGTTGGCGAAGAGGATGTCGATGAATCCCTTCTTCTCCTTCACCGTGGCGTACAGCCGGTCCAGATCGGCGAGCTTTGCCACGTCGCCTTGGACTCCCGTGACGTTCCGGCCGAGCTGCTTGACCGTCGCCTCAAGCTCGCCCTGCCGGCGGCCGGTGATGAAGACGTAGGCACCCTCGCTGACGAGCCGCTGCGCAGTTGCGAGACCGATGCCGGAGGTGCCTCCGGTGATCACGGCGACTTTCCCCTCGTGCTTGCCCATGACTGAGCTCCTGGTCGGGGCTGAAAGACCCCCGCCTGTTATAATGATGATGGGTGACATTTTTGGATTCGGGAGGTGCCGAACCATGCGGCTCACCAAGGACCAGGCGACCGACAACCGGCGACGGATCCTCGAAGCGGCTGCCCGGCTTTTTCGCGAGCAAGGATTCGCGGCCGTGGCCGTGGCGGATCTGATGAAGGCCGCCGGCTTCACGCACGGCGGCTTCTACAACCATTTCCGCTCGAAAGAGGCGCTTGCCGCGGAGGCCTGCTCGACGGTGATCGCGCGCTCGAACGCCGAGCTCGCCGACGCGCTGGGTCAGAAGACGCCGGCCCAGAAGGCAAGAGCATGGCGGCGCTATCTCGAAGGATATCTCTCGGTCGAACACCGCGACGCTCCGGGCTCGGGATGCGTCATGGCCGCGCTGGCAGCCGACGGGGCTCGCCGAAGCAAGGAAGTGCAGGCCAGCTTTGCAGAGGGCGTCGAGGGCGCGATCGAGATCCTGGCGGCAAGTCTGCCGAGGGCGAAGCCCGGCGAAGACCCGGCCGCGGCGCGGGCGCGGGCCGTGCAACAGTGGAGCGAGATGGTCGGCGCCCTGGTGCTGTCCCGTGCGGTCGCCGGCGCCGATCCGAAGCTCTCGGAGGAGATCCTCGCCGCCAGCCGCCGCCTCGACTAGGTCAGAGCGTCTTCCGTACCCGCTTCGCCACCTTTTCCTTGCGCCATTGCACGAGCTGCGCGGCGATGATCGTCGAAAGCTGCGCGCGGGCCTCCTTCTGGTCGCGCAAGAGCGTCCTGTTTCTCTTGACCAGTCCGATGCGGACGTCCACGTCGTGCAGCTCGCCCAGGGAAGCCTGCAACGCCTTGAGATCCGACTCGAGGGCCGCGGCCTTCTTCGGCAGCGAGTCCTTCGCGACTTCGAGGAGGTAGCGCACCCCCTTCACCGAAATGCGGGCCCGGTGGAGGGCCTTCGGGGTCAGGCGCGACCGGGCCTGCTCCAACCGCTCTTCCAGCCGATCCAGCCGCTTGCGCAGCAGCTTGGCCGCCGTTCGCGCGGACGGGGAGGAGTCGTCCGCGGACGCTTCCAGCAGCGCCGGCAAGGTCCGCGAGCGCCAGCTGCCGAGCTGACTCTCCAACGCGTGCTCCGCCTTTCGCAGTTGCGCCTGGCGCGCGCGATGGAGGCGCTGGTCGCGCCCTTCGAGCCAATCGACCTGCAGCTGCAGGTCGCGCACATTGCCCAGCGCGTCCTGGAGCCTCTTCACCGCGGGATCGAGCTGGCGCAGCTCGAGTAGCCGCAGGGCGGCCCGAAGACGCCGCGCGGCCACCCGCATCTGGTGGACAGCCTCCTTCTGCGGCAGAGCCGTTTCGTACTGCTCGACCGCACTCAGCCATTCGGCCAGGAGGTGCGACTTCGCCATGGCTCAGGAAGCATACCGGATTGAGGCGCTCCTGATTCTACGGCCGAAAAGCTGCGGAATCGTGACGGATCTGTCACATTGGAAGGCGTACCGATTTTCCGTGCGCAAGCGTCCTCGAGCGGCGACGGAGGCGGCATTGATCAGGCTCTACCTGATCCGGCACGCGGCGGGCGCCCAGGCATCGAACGCACGCTGGCGGCGCCGGATCCGTTCCGCCGCGCGCGCCTTCGCCGAGCTCGAGGAACCGATCGATCTCATCTGCACCAGCGCGAATCAGCACGCGAAGAAGACGGCGGAGATCCTGGCCCACGCCCTCGACCACGAGGACATTCTCGAGCTCGAGGAGCTGTCGCCGCGGGGGCCGACCAGCAAGCTCCTGCGGGCGCTCGCCGCCTGCAGCGGCGACGGAGATGGAATCGTCCTCGTCGGCCACAAGCGCCAGCTGCGCGAGCTGTTCGCCGCTCTCGGGTTGCGCAAGAGCGAGCTTCCGCTGCGGCCCGCATCCGTGCTTCGCATCGACGTGGACGCCCTGCCCCGCCCGCGCACGTGCATCCCGCGGTTCCGGCTGCGGCCTTCGGGCGGCGGGTTGAAAGACGCGTTCCTGGGCCTGCGCAAGGTCGGCTAGTCGCCGCCGATAGGGCGGCGCTACGCCTTTCACAGCGCGGACGTCATGGGATCGTTGTAGGCCCGCTCACAAGCCGAGCTCCTGGGACACGCGGGCGCGGGCCTTCACGAAAGCACTCCAGTCCGCCTCGACCAGCGCAGCGTATTTCTCGGCAAAGGCGACCGCGGCGTCCGCCGCCTGCCGCGGATTCCAGACTGCGTCGAGCATGCCGGGCGCATTCACGCGGCAGTGGAGGCGCGCCAGCACCTCGCCGCATTGCCGGGCATAGGCGGAGAGCTGTTCGTGCCCTCCGTCGTCCGCGGCGGTCGCGAAGCGCCCGCAGGCGAGCTTCTCCTCCTCCGGCTCGATCTCGCGGACGAGGACCGGCACCTTGCCCAGGTGCGCGCCCGCCACCCGCGGCCAGGGATCGCCCTGCATCCTGCGGATGGCCGCCGTCTGCACGCGCGCCCGTTGGGCGATCGGAACGTTCCGATTCCGGGCGAGATCGATCGCGCTCCGCTCGGCTTCCTTGAGCTCCAGGATCATCCGCTCGTCGCCCTTGCCGAGCAGCGCCGTGAAGCGAAGCCTTCCCAGGGACCCGGTGCCCTTGAAACGGTAGGCTACGTCGAGCAGCTCCCAATCCTTCCCAGGCAGGTCGGCCTTGAGCTGCTTCAGGTGGTCGTAGTAGTCGCTCAGCGCGGCCTCGACCAGGCCGGGCCACGGCTTGGCAGGGTGGGCGAACTTGGGCGGATCGCCATCCTCCCCGAATCGGCGGCGTCCCTTTCCCGGGGCGACCTTGGCGACGAGGTCGGCGCGCGTCCTGCGTCCTTTCTCGCGCAGCAGCTGCTGAAGCCAACCCTCGGCCTTGTCCAGGCCCCAGACCGCGATCGGGAAGCGGCCGCCCAACCGCTCCACTCCATCCGCCCAGGCGTGCGCGATCAGCGTGGCAGCGGCCAGGCGCGGTCCGTGCTCGATCCCGGGAAGCAGCATCGCGCTCGTGCACAGGCGCTTCAAGTCCAGGTCGAGCGGACCCCAACCGACCCCGTCGAAGTCGTTCACGTCGAAGCAGAGCTCGCCGCTCGCCCCTCGGTGGGTGCCAAAATTCTCCAGATGCAAGTCGCCGACGACGAGCCCTTCGGGCGCCGAAGGAGCGGCGCCCGCCACTCGTCCCTGGACGAGATCCGCGGCCATCACGTGGAAGGTCCCGCGCAGGAACGAGAACGGCCCCGAGGAGAGCGCGTCGAGCTTGCGCCGCAGCCCCTCGGCGGTCAGGTCCCTCGCGCCGTCGTCCTGGTGAAGGACCCGATGCTCCTCGGCCCGCAGCGCATGACAGGCCGCGACGATCTCTGCGATCGGGTCCCGCGAAGTCGCCATCCTGCCCCACGCCGGCAGCCTCACCCGGCGTCGGCTGCGCGTATCCTAGCAGACCGGATCGGCCGGCAAGGAGCGCGCCGCCGGCGCCGCCCCCCAGGCATCAACGCGCGAGCGCACCAGCGCGGTCGATCAAGCTTTGCGCCTCGGAGATCCACGCCTTCGCCTGCCGCTCGTCGATCGCTTCTCCGGCCGCGGCCGCCGCATGAAGCGCGGTGCGGATCTCGGCCGCGGCCGCGTCGCGCTCCGCCGTCAGCGACCCGATCTGCTCCTCCACCGCGGCATACGTGGCGTCGTCGGAGGTGAGCGCGCGAGTGGAAGCCCGCAGCGCCGCCATCCCGAACGCTCCGAACGGAGCATTCATCTGCTTGAATGCCGCTCCGAGCCGCTCGACGGTCTCGCGGTGCGCGTCGAGGCCATGGGGACGCGCCTCGCCCTTCAGGGCCTCCGTGATCACCCGGCCGTCGGGCTCGTAGGAGTCTTTCAGGCCGAGGAGCGCCAGCATCGTCGGACGCACGTCGGTGTGATCGGTCCACGGCTGGGAGGTTTCACCGCGATCCCGGACGCCGGGGCCGACGAAACCGAGCCAGGTGTTGGCGATCTCGGGCTGGATGTCGCCGTGGTTCCAGGCGAAGGCGGGGTTGATGCAAGTCTCGCACGTGCTCGCGGCGCTCGCCGCGATCTTCGGCGATCCCGCCTCGTCGGATCCCATCGCCGCCGCCCGCGCGCCCAACGTGTTCATCCAGCCGGACGCCGGCGTGATCTATTCGGGCAGCTCGAAGAAGATCGCCGAGCACGGCGGCGGCACGCCGGACGACACGCACGTCGGGCTGCTGCTTTCCTGGCCGGACTTGCGACCCCGCAAGGTCTCCGATCCGGTGGACACCACGCAGGTGGCGCCGACGATCCTGAAGGCCCTCGGTCTCGATCCCCGAGCGCTGGACGCAGTCCGCAAGGAGCGCACCCGGCCGCTCCCCCACCTCCCGTTCTGAGCGATCGGGGCGCCAGGCGGCGAGGCAGGGCACGCGACAGGGCGCGGCGCTTCGGTTAGCGTGCGTGCCCGGTCCGTGGCTCCCCCGTCGAGAATGGCGCAACCTGGGCGACTCACCTTTCCTGACGGGTTCCTCTGGGGCACTTCGACCTCCGCGCACCAGGTCGAAGGCGGGAACGAGAACAACGACTGGGCCGACTGGGAGGGACGGCCCGGCGCCATCGGCGACGGATCGCGCTCGGGCGCCGCCTGCGGCTGGTGGGAAGGCAGGGCCGAAGAGGACCTCGCCGCCGCCGCGGCGGCAGGGCAGAACGCGCACCGCTTGAGCCTGGAATGGAGCCGCCTGGAGCCCGAGCCGGGCCGGTGGGACGACACCGCGTTCGCGCGGTACGCGCGCCTGCTCGACCAGATGCGCAGGCTCGGCGTGCGCGCGATGGTCACGCTGCAGCACGTCACCCTGCCGCGCTGGTTGGCGCGCCGCGGGTCCTGGACCTCGTGGGACGCCGTCGATCTCTTCGCTCGATATGCGGGGGAGTGCGCGCGAAGGCTGGGCGATCGCGTGCCGCTTTGGGTCACGGTCAACGAGCCTGCCGCCGTGGCAGGGGCAGGATACGCCTTGACGTACTGGCCACCTGGCCTGGGATCGAGCGGGATGGCACGGCGCGCGCTCGCGGTGATGCTGGAGGCGCACGCCGCCGCGTACCGGACGCTGAAGCGCGTCGCGCCCGGCGCGCAGGTGGGAATCGCGCTCAGCGCACCTCGACTCGAGCCTGCGCGACCGTCACTCCCCGACCGGGCGGTGGCCTGGGCGCAGGACTGGGCCTTCCTTGGCGCCTCGATCCGCTCGCTCCGGACCGGAATCCTGCCGCTGCCGCTGGCCGGGCGACGGAGGCGCGTTCCAGGGCTGCGCGGCTCGATGGACTTCCTGGGCGTGAACTACTACGGACGGTACGCCGTCCGCTTCGACGTGCGCAGCCCGCTGCGTCTCTTCGGCAAGCATGTGCAGGAACCCACCATCCGGACCGGTCAGTGCGACTGGGGTGAGATCTCCCCGGCGGGCTTGACCAGGCAGCTCGTCCGATTTTCGCGGCTCGGGGTCCCGCTGTACGTGACGGAGAACGGAATCCGCGACGCCGAGGATGCGCTTCGAGCTTCGTTCCTGCTCGATCACGTCGCGGCCGTACACGAGGCCGTCCAGCTGGGCGCCGACGTCCGCGGCTATTTCCACTGGTCGCTGGTCGACAACTTCGAATGGGCCGAGGGATGGTCGCCGCGCTTCGGCTTGCACGCGCTCGACCGCGAGACGCAGAAGCGGAGCGCGCGGCCCAGCGCGGAGCTCTACGCGGGAATCTGCCGGGCCAACTCCCTTCAGGCGCGCACCAGCAGTGCTCAGGTGCAGAAATCCCGCACGATGCGGTAGAGCACCCGCAGTCCCCAGAGGAAACCCTCCAGCGGGACGCGCTCGTCGCGTCCGTGGAAGAGCTCCGCGAACGGAGTCCCCGCCGGCAGCTTCAGCGGGACGAACCCGTAGAAAGTGCACCCCAGCCGCGAGAACGCATAGGCGTCGGTGAACCCGGGGATGAGCACCGGGACGACGCGCGCTTCCGGCTCGAGCGCCGCGACTGAGCCGACGATCTGCTCGAAGAGCGGCGTTTCGGCAGGCATCTCGATCGGCTCTCGTTCGTAGAACACCTCGAGCTCGATGTCGCTGCCGACGATCGCCCGCACCTCGCGCAGCAGGTCCTCCCGCGTCTGGCCGGGAAGGTGCCTGCCGTCGACCACGCATTCGGCGATGCTCGGGTGGACGTTCGTGCTGGATCCGGCGCGCAGGACGGTGGGGGAGGCGGTGTTCGAGCGCAGCGCGGCGAGGCTTCGTGCGATCTCACCGTCGGCGAGCCGCGAGAGCATGCGCAGCCCGACGGCCTTGTCCGCCATCGCCCGGAGCGCGAGATTGCTCGCCCCGCGGCTGCCGGCCGCCAGGGCCTGGACCATCTTGCGGTATGCGGTCGTCGCGTGCGGCGGAAGCCGTTCGGCTCCGAGCCTGGCGACCGCCCGCGCGAGACGGACAACCGCGGAGTCCGAGCGGGGAACCGACCCGTGGCCCGGCTCGCCCCGGGCGCGCATGCGGAACCAACAGACGCCTTTCTGCGCCACCATCACCGGATAGAAGACGCGGCTACCCACGTGCAGCGAGAAGCCTCCGAGCTCGCCCAGGCCGAAGGCGGCGCGGACTGCTTCCGGGTGCCGCTCCACGAGCCACAGCGCACCGTGCTCGGACCCCGCCTCCTCGTCGGCCGATCCGCAGAAGATCACGTCGCGCGCAAGGCGCACTCTGTCTCGCCGCAGCTGCCGCAGGACGGTGATCGAGAGCGCCGCCATGTTCTTCATGTCCAGCGCGCCGCGGCCGTGGATCCAGCCGTCGATCATCTCGGCTTCGAACGGGGGAGTCCTCCAGCCGTTCGGCTCCGCGGGCACCACGTCCAGGTGCGCGTTCAAGAGGAGCGGCGGGCGCGAGCCGTCGCCGCGCAGACGCGCCACCACGTTGTCGCGCCCGGGCGTCCGGGCCAGGAGTTGCGAGTCGACGCCGTCCTGCGCCAATGCCCGGGCGCAGGCCTCCGCGGCGGCGGTCTCGCCTCCGGGAGGATTCGAGGTGTCGATGCGCAGGAGCGCCCTGAAGAGCGCGACGGCGTCCCGCTCGGCGCGCTCCCACTCAGCCAAATCGCCTCATTCCCAGAAGCGCGAGCCCCTCGAACAGCAAGTGCGCGCCGAGCAGCGAGGTGAGATCGGCATGGTCCAGCGGCGGGCAGACCTCGACGAGATCCATGGCGACGAGCTGCACGCCGGCCAGCCCGCGCAAGAGCTGCAGGGCTTCCATCGAGGTCAAGCCGCCGGGTACCGGCGTGCCGGTCCTCGGCGCGAACGCCGGATCGACGGCGTCGATGTCGAAGGAGACGTACACCGGCTTTCCGTGCAACCTGTCGCGCACGTCGAGCGACACGGTGCGCATGCCCAGCCGCGCGACGTCCTCCGCGGTGTAGCAGCGAGCCTCGTGCGCTACGGAGAGATCGCGGTCTCCAGATCGGTCCCACGGCCCCCGCAGCCCGATCTGGACCAAGGCGCCGCGCTCGACGAGGCCCTCCTCCAACGCGTGCCGGAAGGGGGTCCCGTGGTGGTAGGCGGCGCCCCAGACCTCCGGGCTGCTGGTGTCGAGATGGGCGTCCACGTGGACCACCGCGACGGGACCGTGCTTCGCGTGCAGCGCGCGGAGCACGGGCAAGGCGACGGAGTGGTCGCCGCCCACCACGAACGGCGCCGCGCCTCCCTCGAGGACGATCGCGACGTCGCGCTGCACCGCTTCGCGCATCGCCGGGGGATCGAACGGGGGAAACGCCACGTTGCCGCCGTCCGCCGCCTTCACCCGATCGAACACGTCGATGCCGTGCACGGGGTGCCACGACTGCACCAGCGCGGAGAGCCGGCGCAGGTGGTAGGGCGCGAAGCGCGCGCCAGGCTGATAGGTGGTGCCCGCGTCGAACGTCACGCCGAGGAATACCGCGTCGTGGCCGGCCGCCTCGCCGCGCGTCGGGTCGACCTGGGGAAGCCGGAAGAAGGGCGTCTGGCCGCCCCGGATGTACTCAAGCGCCGACTGCTGCGCCACGGCGCACCTCCCGCAGGCCCGCCGCGACGGCGAGCTGTGCCCTGCGCGACAGCTCCAGCTCGCTCACCGACGCCGACGCAAGCAGCGGCTCGCCGAACTGCAGCCGCACCGGGCAGCTCTCGCGCGCGAGCAGCGCGAGGTAGTGGGGCAGGAAGGCAGCGTCGCCGGTCCAAGCCAGCTCGTCGAAGCGATAGGAAATGACGATCGGCACCACCGGCACGGATGCGGCGCGCGCGGCCCGGAACGCCCCCGGCCTGAAGGGAAGGATGGAGCCGCCTTGGCTGGTGGTTCCCTCGGGGAAGTTCAGCACCGACGCGCCCGCGGAGAGAGCGCGGGCGGCGGCGCGCACCAGGCGCGCGCCGCTCAACGCGCTGCCGCGCTCGACGAACTGCACTCCGCTCGCCACCGCGATCGAGCCGACCACCGGCCAGCGGGCGACCTCGCTCTTCGCCACCGGCAGGCACGGCGCGTGCGCCATGATCACCAGCGGATCGAGCCAGCTCACGTGATTCGCGACCAGGAGCGCCGGCTCGCGGGGAACCGGCCCCAGGACCTCGACGCACACGCCGTGCACCTCGAGCACTTCCTGTGCGATCCGCTGGAGCAGCCGGGCCTGCACCGGCGCGTCCAGGGTGCCCTGCCGGCGCAGGCGCCGGATCCGGCCGGCGCCCTCGAAGGCACACACCCCGGTCCGCGCCGCGCGTCTCGCGATGCGCGCCAGCACGAGCGCCGCATGCCTCACGCGGCACCCGCCAGCGACTCGCGGCCCAGGAGGCCCAGCTTCTCCAGCCTGCTGCGCGCGGCCTCCAGGCCGGCGCGATCGACGCGGGAGACGATCCGCTCGTCGCCCGGCCAGTAGAAGTCCCTGCGCACTTCGACGTCCTTGGCGCCGAGCGCCGCGTGCAGCGCGCGGGCCGAGGCGTTGTCCCTCTTCACCGTGAACCAGCACGAGTCGACCAGCGGCTCGAGCGCGGCGACGAGGCCGCCCACCAACCGGATGGCGACGCGCGATCCTTGAAAGCGGGGTGCGACGGCGAGAGTGGTGCAGTAAGCCTCCCGCTCTCGCACGAACGAGAGCACGTATCCCGCCGGCTCGCCGCTCACCAAAGCGAGCAGGCAACTCCGGCCGAAGAACTCGCAGCACAGCTTGACGTAGTATGGACCCAGCACCGCCTCGCCGGCGGCGCCGAAGACCTCGTCCTCGAGCTTCATCACGGTCGGGTAGTCGTCGGAGCAGAGCGGGCGGATCTCGTATCGCGCCATGCGCACCTCCTCGGAGTTCGCAGGAAGGTACCCGACGCGCCGTGGCAGGCTCGTCGCATTTGCGCATCTTTTCGATCGCTTTGCTGTGACGGATCCGCGTCACCCACACGCGGCGGCAGCGGCCGCGGTGCCGAAGTGCTGCAGGAGCAGCGCCGCGGTCTCTTCCTCGCGCTCGAGGGGGAACGCGTGTCCCACCCCTGGAAGCAGGTGCAGGCGCGCCCCCGGAATCAATCCGGCGAGCCGATACGAATTCTCGACCGGAATGACGCGGTCTGCGTCTCCCGACAGCACGAGCGTCGGCACGCGCACCGCCGCCAGGCGTTCCGCCGGCCCGTGGCGAACCACGGCCGCCAATTGCGCCAGCGCCGACCACAAGGTGTCCGCCTGACCCACATCGCCGCGGAGCCAGGCAACCGCGCGTTCGCGAAAAGGAGGCGACACGAGCAGGCGCCCTACCCGCTCGGCGGTGGCGAAACGCGCGCCGCAATTCAGCAGGAGCAGATCGAGGACCGCCTCGAGCGACGGCTTGTCGCTGCCTCGGAAGCTGGCGAAGGTCGCGCCGAGCGCAAGCGCTCTCACGCGTTCGGGGGAGCGCAAGGCCAGCTCTTGCGCCACCATGCCGCCCATGGAGATGCCGAAGACGCACGCCGCCGGCACGCGCTCCGCATCGAGCACCGCCAGCGCATCGTCGGCGAATTGCGCCATCGAGCATGCTCCGGTCGCCGGCCCCGATGACCCGGTGCCTCGGTGATCGAAAGCGAGGACGCGCATCCGGAGTGCGAGTCGCTCCGGCAGCCCGCCCCAGGCGCCGCAGGAGAGACCCAGGCCCATGATCATCAGCACCGGTGGGCTGCCGGGTCCCCCCCACGTGCGGTAGTGGACGAGGTGACGTCCGTTCCGGGCCAGAGGCATTGGTAGAGGATGGTCGCAAGACGCCCGGCTGGCAACTCGGCGAACGAGTTGCAAGCCCGGGCCATGGGGTTTAGAGCACTCGACGGGATGAGACCGATCCGGATCCTGCTGCAGACGACGATCCCGTTCGCCGAGAACGATTGGCACGTCGGCCGTTTCTCCCTGCTCGCGCGGGAGCTCGCGGGCGTCTCCGACGCCGGGCGCCGCATCGAAGTCACGGCGCGCGACCGTGCCTCCTCGAACGACGATCCGGTGCTGGCGACGATCGATCGCTCGGGGTTCGACGAGGTCTGGATCTTCGGGGTCGATACCGGAAACGGCCTCACCCCCGCCGAGCACGACGCCCTGGTGCGCTTCCGGGCCCGAGGCGGAGGCCTTCTCACCGCCCGCGATCACCAGGACCTCGGGAGCTGCCTGGCGAAACTGCCTGGACCCGGCTCGGCGAACTACTTCCATTCCGTCAATCTCGACCCCGCGGAAGCGAACCGCACGGCCGACGACCGCTACACCAAGGGCGTCACCTGGCCCAACTACCACTCCGGGAAAAACGGCGACGTCCAGCGGGTGCGGGCGATCGAGCCCGTCCACCCGCTGCTCCGCCGCCGTGACGGGTCCGTGATCGAAGTGTTCCCCGCGCACCCGCACGAAGGCGCGATCGGCGTGCCCGCCGACGAGGCCGGCCGGGTGATCGCGACCGGCAAGAGCCTGGCGACGGGCCGCGAATTCAACCTCATCGTCGCGTTCGAAGGACGGGGCGATGCGAGCGGAGCGTCGCTGGGCCGGGCCGTGGTGGAATCCAGCTTCCACCATTTCGTCGACTACAACTGGGACACGACCATGGGAGCCCCGGCCTTCGTCGACGACCCGGAGGGGACGTCCATCTCGCGCGACCCACGGCTCCTCGAAGACGTGAAGGCCTACGCGCGGAACGTCGCCCGCTGGCTCGCGCGCGACTGACAGCTACACTGCTGCCGAGTCGACGAGCGAGAACCGTGCCTTCACTTTGATGTCGAGTTCCGGCTGCCTCGAACGTCCTTGGGACAGGGGGAGCACCCAAGGAGAAGCTACACATGACGAGAAAGAGCCTGAGTCCGCAGATCTTCGCGCGAATGCAACGACACCAATTCCTCGCGGCGGGCATCGCGCTCGGAGCGGCGGCGACCGCCATCGCGGCCGCATCCCCGGGCGCCGGCACGTCCATCCACCAGGAAGTCGAGTTCGACGCCAGCCCGGTTGCGTCCGCAAGAGCCGAGCGCATCTACGAAGCCCTCCTGGACGACAAGCAATTCAGCGAGCTCAGTGGAGCCTCGGCGCGGATCCATCGCGAAGCAGGCGGAGCCTTCGAGCTGCTCGGCGGGAGGATCACCGGGCGGAACATCGAGCTGGTCCCCAACCAGCGGATCGTGCAGGCCTGGCGCCTGCAGACCTGGCCGGCAGGCGTGTACTCGATCGTCAGATTCGAGCTGACCCCCACGGAGTCGGGAACCCGCCTCGTTTTCGACCAGACGGGTTTCCCGCTGGGGGAAGGGGAGGCCCTCAGCGGCAATTGGTCCAAGAAGTACTGGGCCCCGCTGCGAACGTATCTGTACCTGGATTACGACTAGAGAAGGCTTGATTTTCGCCACGGCTCGGCGCATCAGGACATCGCACGCGAGTACCAACCGAAGGGAGGTCCGCGATGTCCAGGCTGCAGGTGGGTACGGAGAATGGCGCTCCGATCGAGATTCACTATCAGGACTACGGTTCGGGAAAGCCCGTCGTGCTGATTCACGGCTGGCCGCTGAGCGGCCGGTCTTGGGAATACCAGGTGCCTGCGCTGATCGGCGCCGGATACAGGGTGATCACTTACGATCGACGCGGGTTCGGGTCATCGTCCCAGCCCTGGAACGGATACGACTACGACACGTTCGCCGGCGATCTCGACACGCTGGTACGGCACCTGGACGTGAAGGGGGCGACTCTGGTCGGCTTCTCGATGGGCGGTGGAGAAGTCGCGCGCTACATCGCCAAGTACGGGACCGGCCGCGTCTCGAAGGCCGTGCTGGCGAGTGCGGTGCCGCCGTACCTCTACAAGGCGCAAGACAATCCGGAAGGCGCTCTCGACGAGGCGGCCATCGCGCAATTTCAAAACGGCGTGAAGCGCGACCGCATTGCGTTCGTCGACGACTTCGCCCGGCTCTTCTTCAGCGCAGGCGGCAAGCTGCAGGTCAGCGAGGCGCAGCGGGTCTACGCGCGCGACATCGCCGCGTTTGCCTCGCCGAAGGGAACGCTGGACTGCATCGCCGCGTTCAGCCGCACCGACTTCCGCGGCGACCTGAAGAAAATCACCATCCCTGTGCTCATCATCCACGGCGACTCCGACGCGATCGTCCCGTTCGAGGCGAGCGGGAAGCGCTCGCACGAGGCGATCAAGGGGAGCCAGTTGGCGTTGATCAAGGGAGGACCGCACGGCTTGAACGCGTCCCATCCGGAGGCGTTCAACAAGGCCCTTCTGGAGTTCGTGGGCCGATAGAAGCGGGCCACAGCGGTGCGATCCCTTGAGGATCATGCGATCCGCTAGGGATCTGATGCGTCAGATGGGCTTCGATTCCCGTTGCCTGGTGACCCAGCGGCCGCGATGATCACCGATCCGGACTCGGGGAGTCCGGTGTCGGAACCCGAAGGGGGTCATCGTGACGACGCTCAAGTTCTGGGCCAGTCCCGCAGTCCTCGTCGCCCTCTGGATCATCGCGGCCGCGTTCACGGTATCCCAGCTGGCGACCGTTGCTCCGTCGTTGCTCTCGACCAGCATGCAGTCGTCCTCGGTCGAACGGCAACGCGAAATTTCGGCCTGACTCGGCCGAAAGAAGACTGTCATGACCGACGAAACGCTCGCCGAGCGCCCGCGGCAAGATGGTGGCACGGCATTCGCCACCCTGGTGGCCGATCACTGCGATGCGGTCTACCGGATCGCCGAGAACATCTGCGCCACGGCCGGCGATGCCGAGGAGGTGACGCGCGAGACGTTCCTCACTGCCTGGCGCGAGGCCGCCTCGCGGCCGTGCGACAGGAGCTTCAGGACCTGGCTGTACGCAATCGCGGTGACGAAGGCGCTGGGGCAACGGCAGGACACCTTCCGCGGACCGTCGGTCTCGCCGGAAGTGTTCCTGCCGCACTTCGACGCGGACGGCGGCCTCGAGCCGCCCGGCGGCGAATGGCCCGAGATCGCTTTCCTAGAGACGATGAACGTCGCCGGCTTCCTTCGCGAGGCGCTGAAGAGCATGGACGAAGACGTTCGAACCGCCTTCGTGCTCTGCGATCTCGTGGATCTTCCGGCCGAGGACGCCGCCGCGGTTACGCAGACCTCCCCGCAGGTCGTCCGCCGCCGCGCTCACCGCGCGCGGCTGATGCTCCGCGGGTTCCTCGACCGGCTCTGGAGCGTTTGACGAGGCGCTATTTCGCCGAGGCGGTCCTGGTCGGATCGTCAGCCGGGTTCAAGTAGTGGATGTCGAAGGGCCCCATCCCGTGCAGCTCGAGCACGACTTCACCCTTGGCCTCGGCAGCGTGGTGCATCTTGCCCGGCAGGAAGTGGTACGCGCCCACCTCCAGGTTGTGGGCCGGCGCGTCCATCGTGTCGCCCATGTGCAAGATGAAGATGCCGCTGAGGATGGTCAGCTCCTCGGCCTGCGTGTGCCAGTGCGGCCGAATCCTGTATCCGTCCGGCATCTTGAAGCGTAGCGCGAAGATCTCCTTTCCGAACGGGTTGCCGTGAAGCACGGCAACCTGGGCACCCTTCGGGAACACGGGCGGCGCATCCCCCCACTTCAGGTCAGCCGCGTTGATGGTCACCGCCTGCGGCTTGGAACCCTTGGCGCCCTTGGCGGCGGCGGCGAAAGAGAATCCGACGGCACACGCCGCTCCGATCAACAGCAAGGTTTTCATTCTGGCCCCCTTTTCCGGGCCTTCTATCCTTCTTCGTGCGCGACCAGCAAGCACTCGCGCCGCTTTCTTCGCGGCGCTAAGGTGCGCCGGAACTTGTGCCCTGCCCCATCCGACCCAGGTCCGCACCAAGGGAGGGAACACGATGGCCATCACCCTGACCGTCAACGGGCGGCGCCGCCCCGTTGCCGCGGCCCCCGAAACGCCCTTGCTGTACATCCTGCGCAACGATCTCGAGCTCAACGCGGCCAAGTTCGGATGCGGCATGGCGCAATGCGGGGCCTGCACCGTGCTGGTCGACGGAAAGCCCGTGCGCTCCTGCGTCACGCCCGCCCTGGCCGTCACCAATACGAAGATCACCACGCTCGAGGGCCTCGGATCGGCGAGCAATCCGCACCCGCTCCAGAAGGCCTTCATCGAGGAGCAAGCCGCGCAATGCGGTTACTGCATCGCCGGCATGCTGATGTCCGCCAAGGCATTGCTCGACCAGACGCCGCATCCGACCGAGGCCGAGATCCGGCAGGCCCTCGCCGGCAATCTCTGCCGCTGCGGGACGCACAACCGGATCGTCCGCGCGATCCAGCGCGCCGCCAAGGAGATGTCTACATGAGCGCCGGCAAGGGACAGGGCATCACCAGGCGCCGCTTTCTCGAGCAAGTGGCGGCGCTCACGGTCGGCTTCACGCTCGCGCCGCTCGCTCGCGGGCTCGCCCAGACGCCGCCGCCGCTGCCGGGAAGCTTGCAGAAGAACCGGATGCTCGACGGCTGGCTGCGGATCAACACGGACGGCACGGTGACCGCGTTCACCGGGAAGGTGGAGATCGGCCAGGGCATCGTGACCGCGCTTGCCCAGATCGTCGCCGATGAGCTGGAGGTCGACCTCGCCCGCGTCGAGATGATTTCGGGCGACACGTCGCGCACGCCCGACGAAGGCGTCACTTCGGGCAGCCGCTCGATCGAGGAATCGGGAACGGCCCTGCGCTTCGCCTGCGCCGAGGCGCGCGGGATCTTGCTGGAGACCGCCTCCGCGAAGCTCGGCGCGCCCCTCTTCACTCTGCACGTCGAGGATGGCGTCGTCCTCGCTTCCGGCGGCGCCAGCGCGACCTACTGGGAGCTCACCACCGACGCGATGCTCAGGCGCGAAGCCACAGCCAAGGCGAAGCCCAAGCCTGCTTCCCAGCACCGCTTCATCGGCAAGAGCGTCCCCCGGCGCGACATCCCCGCCAAAGTCACCGGCGGCGTCGCCTACGTGCACGACATGCGCCTTCCCGGCATGCTGTTCGGCCGGGTCGTCCGGCCTCCCTCGCCGCGGGCGCGGCTCGTCTCCGTGGACGAGCGGGCCACGCGGGCAATGCCGGGCGTCGTCGCCGTCGCCCGCGACGGCAGCTTTCTCGCCGTCGCCGCCGAGCGCGAGGAGCAGGCGATCGCGGCGGCCATGGCGCTGCGCAAGAGCTCGAAGTGGCACGAGACGCCTACGCTGCCCCCTTCGGGTCGCAAGCTCTTCGACCATCTCAAGCAGCAGTTCGCGCAGGACCTGGTGGTGAGCGAGAAGGACGATGCGGCGGCCCCGGCAGTCAAGACGCTGGAGGCGACCTTCACTCGCCCGTTCCAGGCGCACGCAGCCATCGGCCCCTCCTGCGCGGTGGCGCAGTGGCAGGACGGCAAGCTGCACGTCTGGAGCCATACCCAGGGCGTCTTTCCCCTGCGTGGCGAGCTGGCGAAGGCGCTGAAAATGCCCGCCGCCGACGTCACCGTCACCCACCGCGAGGGCTCCGGCTGCTACGGGCACAACGGCGCCGACGACGTGGCGCTCGATGCGGCGCTCTGCGCGCGCGCCGCGGGAAACCGCCCGGTCAAGCTGCAATGGATGCGCGACGACGAGTTCCGCTGGGAGCCGTACGGCTCCGCGATGTTGATCAATTTGCGCGGCAGCCTCGACGCGCAAGGCAACGTGGTCGAGTTCCGCAACGAGCTCTGGAGCCACACGCATAGCACGCGCCCCGGCGAATCGGACGGAACGAACCTGCTCGCCGCCTGGTATCTGAAGGACCCGCAACGGCCGGGCGCCGCCCGCAACATCCCCCAACCGGCCGGCGGCGGCGATCGCAACGCCATTCCTCTCTACGTCTTTCCGCACCAGCGCGTGGTCAATCACTTCCTGCCCGAGATGCCGGTGCGCGTCTCGGCGCTACGGACGCTCGGGGCCTACGCCAACGTGTTCGCCATCGAGTCGTTCATGGACGAGCTGGCCGCGGCGGCCGGTGTGGATCCGGTCGAGTTCCGCCTCCGGCACCTCTCCGATCCCCGTGCCAAGGCGGTGATCGAGGCGGTGGCTGCCAAGGCCGGCTGGCGTCCCAAGCAGGCCGGCGACGGACGGCGCGGCCGCGGGATCGGCTTCGCGAAGTACAAGAACCTGGCGGCTTACGTCGCCGTCGTCGCCGACGTGGAGGTCGATCGCGCGGCGGGCGCCATCAAGGTCCCACGCGCCTTCGCCGCTGCCGACGCGGGGCTGATCATCAATCCGGACGGCCTCGCCAACCAGATCGAGGGCGGCGTCATCCAATCGACGAGTTGGACGTTGCGCGAGGCGATTTCCTACGACAGCACGCGGGTGCTGACGCGCTCATGGGCGGATTACCCCATCCTGCGCATGACCGAAGTGCCAGCGGTCGATGTCACGCTCATCAATCGCCCCGAAGAACGCCCGGTCGGCGCCGGCGAGTCTTCCCAAGGGCCGACGGTCGCGGCGATCGCGAACGCGGTCGCCAACGCGACAGGTCGGCGGATCCGCGACCTGCCCTTGACGCTCAAGCGGGTGAAGTCGGCGCAGACGTAAGATGGCGGGATGCGACTCGCCCTGCTCGCCGCCCTCTGCGCCTGCGCGGGCGCGCCCTCGAGGCCCGCCCCATCCGACCCGCTCGCCGAGCTGAACCGGGCCGCCCGCGCCGCCTATGCGGAGGCCCGCGAACGCGCCCTGGCCAATGCCGGTCCGGTGCTGATCGTCGGCCCGGATCGGATCACGCTCCTGCACGCCGGCGCGCGGAGCGAGTTCGAGCTGCGGCCGGCGCGGTACCAGGATCTGAAAGCGATCGCCCACTTTGCGCTGGGACTGCACGCGCTCCACGCATCTGCTCGACGCAAGCGTGGGCCAGGGCTTCTTCGGCGACGCGCGGCGCCTGCATCGCGACCTGCTCGCCGACGGGGCAGCCCAGGTGCTGGCGGAGCGCGGCCGCTGATTCGGATGTGACAGCGCGCGCGGGGAGCGCCCGCGCGCGCTGTCGGAAGGCCCGGGCTTCAGCTGCTCAGTGGCGGTCCTTGCGGTCTTCCCGGCGATCTTCGCGCCGGTCCCTGCGCAGCTCCTGCCGATCCTCGCGCCGCTGCTTCTTGTCGGCCCGCTCCTGCTGGAAATCCGACTTCATGGTGCCCCTGTCGGTGGCGAGCTTGGCCTTGTCGGCCGCGACGGCGTCCTTGTCGTGCGCGGCGCGATCCTTCGCAAGCTGTTGCCGGTCATCGACCACCTGCTCGTGGTCCGCCCTGACCTTTGTCCTGTCGGCCCGCACGGTCGCGGTGTCCTGCTGGACCTTCGCCTTTTCGGCCGCGACCTTCTGATCGGCTGCATCGTTGTCGTCCGCGCGCGCAGCCGCCCCGACCAGGAGCAGTCCCGCTCCGATTCCACACAAAAGGTTCCGGATCATTGTCTCCCTCCACGCGGCCATCGTGCCGGCCGCATCTGCCAGGAAGGACCCGCCGCCCGGCGCAGGCGTTAAAGGAGCTGCCGTGTGCGCATTCCGGCGATGAGCTGTCGCACGGTGCGCACGAGTCGGAGGGACGCCCTGTCTCAGGATCGAGCCGATCTCGATCAGCGGCAGCGCGGCCATCACGTCGTAGCTGGACCAGCAGCTTTAGCAAGCGCACCGAGGGGCTGCGCCGCAAGAACTCTCTCGAGAGCATCGTCTCCACCGCGTTCGCGTGCGTCGACCGAGACCGACAGCGGAGGGGCTGCAAACCTACCTGCACTTCAATTGCGTCCAGCGCGAATTGTCTGTCCAATCGACGCTCGCAGAAACACTTCCGCTCGTCATGCGCTCCGCGTCCGGTTGGGGGAAGGCTCGTGCAGATGCGTCTCGGGTCCAACTTACTGCTCCTGCTCGCGCTCGGGCTGTCCGCCTCGTCCCGCGCGGCGAGCATCTCGGACGAGGCGAGCTTGAACAATACTCAATCGACCCCGGGAAACCCGCGCTCGGGAAGCGTCTCCGATCTCATCGATGCGACGTTCGATCTCGGGGAAGACTGGTCCCTCCTGGCCGGGGCTTTGATGACGATCGAAGAGTCCACCCCAGCGCCGCCAGACACGGCGTTCGATGTGACGGTCTCGGGCAACTACTACGGCTACCGGCAGGACCCGACCCAGATCGGCTTCTTCAGCCTCGGCAGCACCGGGCGCATGCAGATCAACGGCGGGTCCGGCGTCCCGATCGCGCCGCTCAGGTATTTCGTCCGGCCCGAGGTGGTGCATCGGATGGGCGACCTGTCCTTCCGGCTGTGGGTGCAAGCGGGCCGCTACGTCGAGGGCGCCGGCCAGACCACCCGCGGCGTGGGCGCCCGCCTCCAGTACAAGCTGACGAAGGCCTTCAAGATGTGGGCGGCGGCGAGCGGGCAGCGCGACGTCGATTCCGAAGGCAACCTGTCCCTTTCCAGCACGTTCTCCCTCGGATTCGGTTACAAGTTCTAGAGGCCCGTTCGTTCCAGGCTCCATTTGCCGGCGGAGGAGGTCCGGTCTACCCTCCGCGCATGGCCGCTCGGCTTGCGACTGCGCTGATCGTGGCCTGGATCCCGTGCGCCGCGGCGGCGGCGACCTCCTATACGATCGACTCGGCGGCCAGCAGCGTGATGGTCCACGTGGGGAAGACCGGCATCGGCAGCTTCGCCGGCCATGAGCACGACGTGGTCGCCCCGACGCTTCGGGGTCAAGTGCTCGCGGACCTCGAGGAGCTGTCTCGATCTTCGGTGGACATCGAGGTGAATGCGAGGGCGCTGAAAATCACCGGCGACGAACCGGCCCAGGACGTCCACAAGGTCCAACAGACGATGTCCGGATCGAAGGTGCTGGACGTGGGACGCTTTCCCATCATCCGTTTCCGCTCGCGGGAGGTCACCGGCAAGCGTCTCGCGCCCGATCGGTACGACCTGACCATCGCCGGCGAGCTGTCGTTGCGCGGGACCATGAAACCGATGACGGTCCCGATCCAGCTCGAGGTACGCGGCGACGCGCTGACGGGAACCGGAAAGATGCTCGTCAAGCAGACGGATTTCGGGATCGAGCCGGTCGCCGCGGGGGGCGGCTTGGTCAAGGTCGCGGACGAGGTGACGGTGACTTTCCGGATCGTCGCCCGAACCGCAGGTCCGTAGGGCCTCTAGCCGCCAAGGTCACGCTTTCGCTTGCAGCGTCCATGCGGGAGCGAGAGCCCTGCCTCACGCGGCCTGAAGCGCGAGCAGAGCGAGGGCCCGGTTCAGCACCTCGAACCGGCTGCGCGCGGCCACGACGGACCTGCGCCCGGGCGACCGCGTATCTTGGCGACGCGCAGCGTCCCGGAACTGATCGTACGCGACCAGGACGCGCGCGACGAGTGCGACGCGAGCGCGCTTCTGCTGCGGTCCACCGCGTCTGGAACGTGAATGCATGACTTCCTCCTCCCGCACGTAGAGACCAGCCGGCCGCGGGGATATTCCCGGAGGAATGGCTCGGTCGTAGGGAAGGTCCAGCCTCGCGACGGCACTCGAGAGGTCCACCATGAAGAGCTCGACGATCAGGTATTGGATCTATCCCGCCATCGTAGTGGCTTGCTGGATCGGCGTCGTCGCCCTCACGCTCTCTGATCTCGCGACGGTCGCGCCCTCGCTCCGAGCGATCGCCGCGTCGCAATCTACGGGCCACCCCCCTGCCCCAGCGCGCTCCCCAGCGCGCCCGCAAGCACGTAGATGAGGAACGGCGACTAGAACAGCACGTTCCAATGCACCAGCAGCGACTTGAACGCCGGATTGGCCAGGCTGTTCGTGAACGCCCTTCGCGGGCCCCCCGGGGTGAGCGGATCGAGGGAGGTCGGCACGTAACCCGCCGTCGCCGCCGTGAAGCTGGAGGGTCCGTATGCGGACTGGCCGTGGTTGTCCGAGAACTCGACGTTGACGTGGTTCTGGTTCTTGTTGATGAAGAAGCTCACCCCTGCCTTGAAATTGCGGCTATCCGCAGTGTCCACCGTCCCATTGCAGGTGGTGAGCTGAGCGGCAGACAGGCTCCCCGCGTCGCAGCTGGTGGATTGGAAGTAGTCATAGGCGACGTAAGGTGCGATGAAGCCGAACCGGTACCCCAGGCTTGCGGAGACGCCGATGCCGGTGTTCGCGCTGCCCGTGCCATTGCCGTTGAAGTAGAGCGTCACCTCGCTCACCAGCTCGGCCTGCTCGGACATCGGAAGGTCCAGGTACAGGTCGGGGGCGAGCAGCCTCTGATCGGTGAGGTTGCCGAACGCATTCTTCAGGGCGAGCGACTGATAGTTCGCCGCCAGTCCCACGCTGAGGATGGGATCCCTTCCCCACTTGTACGCGCCGTAGAGCCAGCCACCCTCCTCGCTTCCCAGGATGTCGAAGTTGACGAACCCTCCCAGGGCCGGATTCCGCTTGGGGGTGATGCAGCCCGCGCCGCCGCTGGCGCAGGCGCCCGCGGCCTGGTCGACCGGTGCGTAGCCCTCGTAGACGCCGCCGCGGAAACCGATCTTCTTGTCGAACGCCCAGCCGCGCACCTGCACGCCGGTGTCGCGGAATGCGGGAAAGTTGCTGCCCGGGAAGCGGAAAGCGTCGACCTGCGCGTCCGCGGTGATGAAGTTCGTCGTGCTCTCCAGCAGGTGGTGCGAGATCGGGATGAGCAGGATGCCGGCGTCGACGTAGACGACGGTGCCGCCCTTGATGCCGGTCGGCGCCCAACCGATCCACGCATCCTGCACGATGGCCCGTCCGGTGAAGTTGCCGAACTTGCCGAAGTTCGGATTGTCGAGCTGCACCAGGTAACTGAAGCTCTGGTTGATGTCGCCGTTGATCAGCACCCGGGAGCGCCGGACGAAGAGGTCGTAGCTCGGGCTGGTGCCGTCGGGCGAGCCTGCCTCGTTCACCAGGACCTGCGTCTGGAGCTGGAGGCTCACGTTGAGCGTCGCGCCTTCGATCGGGATCGGCACGTTCACCGCGTACGAAGCGGTGGGAGCGACGAGGAGCAGAAGAGCGGAAAGAAGCTTGCAGGAAGCCTTCCTTTGCGAACGCATCGATCGTCTCCCGGGTCTGTGTGGTGGTCGGCCGTCCGCCACGTGACCGGGCAGCGCCGCATTTATTCCCGCCGGAATAGCTCGCGCCCGACGCAGGTCCGGACGCCCGAGGCGCACGGCAGCGCCAAAGGAGACGTCCAATGAAGACAGGGATGCTGTTCGGATTGATGGCGATCGTGGCCGGCTGCGCCGGCTTCAGCCCCCGGGCGCAGGCCAGTGGCCTCGCCTCGGAGCGGTGGCAGGGCTACATGCTTCGGAACGGCCTGCAGGTTCCCATCGCCGTGGAGCTGGCCGAGACGAGCGCGGACTGGACGGGCCGGCTCCGCGTGGGCGACAGCTCGTTGGCCCTCGAGCACGTGCGCTTCACCGGCCTGGGCGTCCACTTCGAATTGCCCGGAGAAGGCATCTTCGACGGCACGGTGGCGGGCAACTCGATGGCGGGGTCCGTTTCCAGCTCTGCGGCGCCTGGCTCGTTCGCGCTCACCCGCGAGGTCGACCAGAGGTTCTCGTTCGCGGACCCGATCACTTCTTCCGGTCCCTGAGGATCGCAGGGAGGCCCGCCGATGATCTCGGGTGTCATCACCACCAGGCACGTGATCCGGCATGCGGCGATCATCGTGCGGGAGTTCGGGGCGGCGGCGTACTTGCGCTGCTGCCTCGTCATCTTGCGCCGCCGGCCGGCGACGTTCCTTGAGTGCATTTTCGCCAGCCCGCGCGCGACCAAAGCCGCAGCGATCGGACTCTGACGGGCCTCCGGGATCGAGGCGGCTTCACCTGATCGTGACCAGGCCCACCTCGTTCACGCCGCTGCACGCGAGCGCGAGATTGCCGTCCGGAGTGACGTCGGTGTTGCGCACCACGCCTCCTCCGGACGGGATCGGCCAGCTCTGGAACGTCTTCGCCTTGGGATCGAAGCGAACGATGGTGTTCGGCTTGGTGCCCGACTCGCTGTACCAGATGACGTCGTGGATCGCGGAGATCCCGTAAGGTTGCGAGCGAGACCCGCCCGGAGAGGGCCACTCGGCCGCCTCGCCGCTCTTCGGATCGAGACGCCCCAGGTAGCCGCGGACGAAGTCCGAATACCAGAGCACGTCGTCGCTGGTGATGGCGATGCGGCGCGGGCGTGCCTCCGGGTGAGGCAGGAGGTACTCGTGGATCTCCATCGTGCTCGGATCGATGCGACCGATCTTGTTGCTGCCGAACTCGACGAAGAAGGGCACGTCCGTGGAGCTCACCACCATGCCGTACGGCCGCGAACGGGTGGTGGGCGATGAAACCAGCTTGATCGCTCCCGTCCGTGGTTCGAGCCTTCCCACCATGTTGGCGCCTTGCACGGTGAACCACAGCGTTCCCTTGCGATCGAAGACGAGCGTATGTGGATCTCGCGCAAGCGGATCGGGCATCGGGTACTCGGTGACCTTGCCCGTCCTCGGATCGAGCTTGCCGATCGCGCCCTTGAAGTTGGCCGTGTACCAGATGTTGCCCTCCTTGTCGGCGGCCAGGCCGTGCGGGCCCGACTTGGGAGGCAACCGGTATTCCTTGATGGCGCCCGTCTTGGGATCCAGCCGGCCGAGCACGCTGGCGAATTGCCCCGTGTACCAGATCGAGCCGTCGGCGGCCGCCAGCGGATCGTGCGGGCGCGAGCCCGGGGTCGGCAGCGGCCATTCGCGGATGGTGGCGTTCGCGTTTCCGGGCACCACCACCGCCTCTGGCTTCGGCTTCTCGGGGAAGCTCCGGGCGAGGTAGTCCGTCACCAGATCGATCTGGTCCTTCGGCAGCGAGGCGCCGACGTTGATCATCATGTAGACGTCGGTTCGCCAGTCCTGCCGGGTGTACCCAGCCCGCGTGACCTGAGTGAGATCGTGGCACTGCACGCAATGGGCCTGGACGACCTTCTTGCCGGGACCCTCTGGCAATCCGCCCTCGGCATGGGCGGGAATGGCCGAGCCGAGGACCGCGACGGTACTCAATATACGGAGCGACTTTCCTTCCATCGTCCCCTCCGAAAAGCCCGGACCGCGGGCAGGGCGAAAAGTAATCCATTGCGGTCGAAAGTGCGCGCCCGGCCGACATCCACTCCGTTGCGGCGCCTTCCTGCACTTTCTTACAGTGGTGGTACCCGTTTGCAGACTTCCACGAGAGAGCCGCCGTGCCCTTCCGAACACGGATTTTCCTGGTGCTCGCCGTGGTCGGATTGGTCCCGCTGTTGGTGCTCGGCTGGCTTTCCTTCTCAGTCAACCGGACCGAGCTCGAGACCACCGTTGGCCGCGCGCACGAGGCCACGGCCGTCGCAGCGGCCCGCGCGTCCGAGCGGTGGGTAGCGCAGACGCTCGACTCGCTCCGGCTCTCGCTGTCCGCCATCTCCTTCGATCAGCTGAGCCCGCAGGAGGCGGCGACGGTACTGCGCATCCCCTACCGGCAGCTCGACGCGGTGGAGGCGATCGCGCTGCTCGACGAGAACGGCAATGCGCTCGTGCCGCCGGTGATGGAGGGCAAGACCGGCGCGCCACGGCTCGATCAGGACGACGTCGATCTCTTCGCCCGGCACGTCCCGCTCGCGTACGCGGCGGCAGCGGGGACCGCGATCGGGCCTCCCTACCGGGGAAGGTCGGGCGCGACGCGCCTGGCGGTGGCGGTCCGAACGGGCGCACCCGGTCCGGACGGCGCACCGCTCCTGATCGTCGCCGCGCAGCTCTCCCTCGCCCAGCTCGAGCGCCAGATGCACGAGCTGGCGCAGGACGGCAGCATCGCCTACCTCGTCGATCGCGACGGTGGCGTGATCGCCGGCGCGCCAGGCGCCCCGCTCAGCCCGGCGGAGCTGGATCTCGTCAAGGCAGGCGGGAAGAGCGCGCGCGCCGTATCGCGGCAGGTCCGGCGCGGCGACGGCGCCGGCTGGCTCGCCGCGTTCGCCCAGGTGGGCGATCTCGGTTGGGGAGTCGTGGTCGCGCAGCCCGCCGCGCGCGCGATGCGTCCCGCGGCGCGGGTGCGCATCTACACGCTCTTCTGGGCGGCCGTCACGCTGGCCCTGGTTGCGCTGCTCGGCGCCTTCCTCTCTCGCGGGCTGGCCGAGCCGATCCGCCGCCTGTCGATCGCCGCGAATGCGCTGACCGAAGGGCGCTACGACCACGTCGCGCAGATCGAGACGAAAGACGAGCTGGGCAACTTCGCCACCGCGTTCAACCACATGGCGCGCGAGGTCCGCCGCCGCGACGACGAGATCCGCGGCTGGAACGCCGAGCTGCAGGATCGGGTGGACCGCCGCACTGCCGAGCTGAAGGAGGCGCAAGATCAGATCCTGCGCTCGCGCCGGCTGGCCGCCCTCGGGTCCATGGCAGCCGGCATCGCGCACGAGCTGAACAACCCGCTCACTGCTCTGACCGGCGCCGCGGCGATGTTGCGCCAGCGCCTGGAGCCGGACGGCCCGCAAGAGGGGTTGCTCCGGATCCTGGTGGACCAGTCCGCGCGCGTGGCGCAGCTCGGCGCGGACCTGCGCCGCTTCGCCGACCAGGAGCGCGAGCAGGCGGGGACGCGCTTCCCGCTGGCGGCGCCCGTGCGGGCGGCCCTGCAGACCTACAAGGAAGAGCTGGCCGGACGCCGCATCGAGCTGAGCACCGACTTCCGCGAAGCGGTCCCCGACGCGCAGGGCAACCCGGAACAGATCCAGCAGGCGGTCTCGCAGCTGGTCCGCAACGCCATCCAGGCGATGCCCGACGGCGGCAAGCTCACCGTACGGTTGGTGGACGTCGAAGGAGAGGCGCTCAAGCTGAGCGTGAGCGATACCGGCAAGGGCATCCCCACGCCGATCCGCGAGCGCATTTTCGACCCGTTCTTCACCACCAAGGATCGGCACGCCGGCACCGGGCTGGGCCTGTCCATCGCCCACACGGTGGTGCTCGCCCATCACGGCAAGCTGAGCGTCGAGAGCGAGGAAGGCAGGGGGGCCACCTTCACCGTGCTGCTGCCCACGGCGGCAGCCGCCGCGCACCTGAGATGAAAACGGAGGGCGGAGTGAGCGAAGACAACGAGTCGCTGCGCGACACCGAGTCCATCGAAGAAGCCACCCTGCTCGCGCCGGGGCTGATCCACGAGCTGCGGCATCCGTTGCTCGGCATCAAGGGCGGCCTGGAGCTGGTCGCGCGCCGGCTGGGTGGAGCGCTGGCCGGAGTCGAGGAATGGGACCTCGTCCTCAAGCAGGTCTGGCGGCTGGAGGAGCTCTTGCAGAGCTACGAGAGCCTGGTCTCGCCCGTCCAGGGCGCTGCCGCTCCTTTCGTCGTCGACGAGGTGGTGCGGCGCGCGATCGAGCTGCTCGCCTTCCGCCTGCGGCGGTTGGGGAAGCGATTCGTCTGGAGCGCGCTTCCCGCCCGGCAGCTCGCCAGGGGCGCACCCAACGCGGTCTTGCATGCGGTGACCAACGTGCTGGTCAACGCCGTCGATGCCGCGGAAGAAGCCAGCGCCACCGGGCGCGTCGAGCTGCGGGTGCTCCCCGGCGCGGAGCACGTCGAGGTGCGCGTCAGCGACAACGGCCGGGGAATCGGTCCGGAGGTCCGCGCGCGGCTCTTCCAGCCGCGATTCACCACCAAGACCCCCGGCAAGGGGACCGGCCTGGGGCTGCACATCGCGCGGGCGATGATGCGCAACCAGGGCGGCACCGTGCGGCTGGTGGAAGAAGCCGATCCGGCGCGGCTGCCCTGGGCGCGCACCGAGTTCGCCGTCGAGATTCCCGCGGGCCCCCGGTAGCGCGCGATGACCAGGCCGAAGAGCGGAGCGCGGAGCGCAATGGAGGTGGCGGCCGCCGCCATCCTCCTGCTCTGCGCTGCCTTCTTCCTCTTCCGGTACCTGGTGTACCAGCCGCCGGCGCCGTCCGTGGAAACCGGTGCGGCCGGAACGGCCGGCGCCGCGGAGCCGGCTCTCGCGCCGCCCGCGCCGCAGGAGGCGTTGGTCCTCTCGGTGGCGGGACAGGTCGAGAGAGCGCGCGGACCGGGGCCGTGGTCGCGCCTGGTCCCCGGTGAGCACCTGAAAGCGGACGAATCGATCCGCACCGGGAAGAGCGGCCGGACCGACCTGCGCATCGGAGACAAGTCGATCCTGGCAGTGACCGAGTCGACGCAAGTCACCATCCGGGAGCTGACCCGGGCGGTCCATCGCTTCCGCCTCGAGCGCGGTCGCCTGGCAGTCGACTACAAGCCCGACGGCGAGCGGGTACTGAAGATCGAGAGCGAGAGCAGCGGCGCGGTGGCGGAGACGCGCGGCGCCCGGTTCAGCGTGCTCAGCACCGGCTCGACGATCGCGGTGGCGACCGAGACCGGTTCGGTGAATTTGCGAGCGGCACAGCACGAGGTCGAGGTGCGCGACGGGCAGACCGCCGCCGTCCACCAGGGCGATGCGCCCAGCGCCCCGCAGCCGATCGCGCCGGTCCCGGTCCCGCTCCTGCTCAAGGTGGCGGCGGCGATCCCAACCGAGAACGAGCAGCTCTGCGCACGCGTCAGCGGCACGACGCAGCCCGGCGCGGAAGTACTGGTCGACGGCGTTCCGGCCGAGCTGGACTGGGAGGGCCGCTTCAGCGTGGCGGTGCCGCGCAAGCCGCCCGACAAGACCGAGGCGCTGGTGGCCATGCGGGATGCCGCGGGCCGCGAGCAGAAAAGCTCCGTGCCGTGCGATGCGCTCGATCCGCGCATCCGGCGCGTCGGAATCCGTTGGGAGCCACCGGAGAAGGAGCTGTGATGCTCGCGCTCCTCGTCGCCGCCGCCGCGCTTCACATCGAGACCCAGCCTGCGCGGCTGGACCTCGGAGAGTCCTCTCCCCGCGCGGTGGTGCGCATCACCTCGCAGGCCGAGCCGCGGCTGTCGGTAAACGTCGGCAGGCTGGTGAAGCTCCGGCGCGACGGGCCCGAATCCTGGACCGCCGAGTACGTGCCTCCCCGCGAGACGTTCCCCCAGGTCGCGATCCTTGCCGCGGTGGTCGACGGCAAGGTCGCTTGGACCTCGCTCCCGCTCTGGGGCAGCGGCGTGGCGATGGTGCAGACCCGGGCCAAGGCGCGCATCTCGGTGGAAATCGGCGGCCGCACCTTCGGTCCCGCCCAGGCCGACGAACACGGGCAGGCGCTGGTGCCGGTGATCGTCCCCCCTGGTGTGCACGAGGTGCGCCACCGGGGGCGGCGCATCGCCCTTCCCGTTCCGGACGCGCCGCGGCTCCACGTGGTGCTGCTCGGAGAGCGCGCGCAGGCCGATCGGGCCGAGAAGGTGACCGTCTGCGTTCTGGCGACCGACGACGAAGGCAAGCCGCGTTCGGGAGCGAAGCTGACCATGCAGGCCGATCGCGGCGATCTGTCGGCTCCCCGGGAGCGCGCGCCCGGCGAGCTATGGACGACCTGGACGGTCCCTCCCGGAAGCGCCGGGGCTGTGAGACTGCGGGTCGCGCTTGCCGACGCTCCGGCGTTCGTCGTCCAGGCGCAGCTGGCGCTCGCGCCCGGCCCGCCCGCGGCGATCGAGCTGTCGGCCGACCGGGAAAGCATCGTTGCTGGAGCGGGCGTCGACGTCGTGCTGCGCGCTCGGGCGCGCGACGCCGCCGGCAACGTTTCGCTCGACCCTTTGGAAATCTCGACGCCGGAGGGCTTCGGCGCGCCTGTCGAGGCGCGGCCCGGCGAATGGCGCTTGCGTCCGCCGGATTCCTTCGGAGGGCGCCAGTCGCTCGAGGTGATCGCCCATCCGCGGGGGAGCGCGGAGCCGCACGCCTCGACCTCGTTGCGTCTCCTGCCGGGTCAACCCTCCTCCGCCTCCATCGAGCCGGGCTCGCCCGCTGTGCGCATCGGTCCAAGCGGGCGGCTGCAGCTCCGGGTGCTGCAGACCGACCGCTTCGGGAACCTGGTGCCCGACCCGGCCCCGGCCGCCACTGCCCAGGAAGGAAGCATCACCGGCGTCGAGCGGCAACCCGACGGCGCGTACCTCGCCACCTATCTGCCCCCCCGCTCCTGGGATCGGGAGGACACGGTCGTCGACGTGCGCTGGCCCGCGACGTCGGCGCGCACGCGCGTCCTGCTCTTGCCGCGGCTCGCCACCCTCGCGTTCAGCCCGAAGGCGGGCGTGCTCAGCAACTTCGCCAGGCTCACCTCGCCGCTAGCGGCGCTCGAGGCCTCGCTGCGCACCGACCGATTCGGGCCGCAGCTCGCGTTCTCCATCGAGCTGGCCTGGTATTTCTCCTCGACCCAGCAAGACGCCGGTCAGCTGGGGACCGCGCAGGGGCGCGTCGACTTCTTCGCGCTCTCCGCGCAGCTCGCCTTCCGCTTCCCGATCGGGCTCCGCACCACCGTTTGGGCAGGTGCAGGCCCGTCGTTCGAGGCGCTCGCCAGCAGGGTGAAAGTCGGCGCCGAACCACAGGTCTCGGAGAGCACGATCGTCGTCGGCGCGGCCGCCTCCATCGGAGTGGAACGGCGATTCGCCAGCACGGTGCCTTTCGCCGAGCTGCGCTGGTCCCGGCACCGCGACCCTTCGCTCTCGACCCTCACCGGCGCGATCAGCGCCACTTCGCTCGTCCTGGGGACCCGCTTTGAGCTGCTCTAGGCTGCGAGCCACGCTGCTCTGCGCGGTGGCGGCTGCTGCCTGCCACAGCGGCGTGCCACCCTCGCTCGCGCCGCGGCCGATGAGCATCGATCCGGCCGGCGGACCGCGCAACGTCGACGCGCAAGTGACGATCCTTGGGGAGCAATTCTACGCGCGCGGCGCCCAGTCGCTGTCGGCGCACGGAGGCATCTTCGTCGACGACGGCTTCACCGTCACCGTGGGCGTCGTCCCGCTGCGCGAGGTGGTCCGGGTCAGCGAGAACGAGCTGCGCGCCGTGCTTCCGGCAGGCCTCGACGCCGGCGCGCACGACCTGGTGGTGACCAACCCGGACGGGCTCTCCGGAACGCTGGCACACGCCTGGCTCGCGTCCGATCTCGCACCGAGCAACCTGGTCGCGACCGCGGCCGCGCCTTCCCAGGTGAGCACCGGCCAGTCCTTCACCGTCGCGATCCAAGTGCAGAACACCGGGGGCGCCGCGGCGCTCAACGTCTCGCCGTCCCTCCCGGCAGTGTCCGGAACGGGCGTGGCAACTCTCTCCGCGGGTACTCCACCGCCCCAGGACATCCCTGGCGGAGAGTCGCGCACCTTCGCCTGGTCCGCGCTGGCCACCCAGGCGGGGACAGTGACGGTCGCCGCCGGCGCGGCCGGCGTGGACGAGGTGTCCCAGCGCACCGTCAGCGCTTCGCCCGGCGCGGCGCAGGTGCTCATCGAGCAGCGCAGCGCGCTCGACGCG
>Ga0209283_10000010_pt1 | contig 96966 bp, 101 predicted proteins | sample CZO8metaG_2_FD_188354 | JGI IMG/M metagenome (GOLD analysis project Ga0209283, IMG submission 188354) | Vadose zone soil microbial communities from the Eel River Critical Zone Observatory, Northern California, USA - CZOApr15con2H1.8 metaG... | ecosystem: Environmental > Terrestrial > Soil >...
CGGTGATCATTCAGGGCGATAGCTATCGGCTCCGGATGAAGCGCAAGGCCGGCGTGCTTGGCGGGGTGGCAACGCTGCAGCGGTAGCAGTCTCTCAACTCAACCCAGGAGGGGGGTCAGGAGTTCTGTCGTTTGGGGGTCAGAAAGGAATGTCGCTGGACACCGCGCGCGTTCCAGGCCCGCCCTGGTGCGTTCGATGAGCCTCTCCCGCTCCTGCTGAGCCAGCCAACCAAAGATAGCGATTAACCCCACTGCTCAGCTGAGCTGATCATGGTTGCGTCTTGGATCGGGGTTTGATCTAACCTCGGCATGGCAGAAGCCCATCCTATCGAATTGAGGCAAAGGCTGGTCGAAGCGCACGAGCGTGGAGAGGGCGGATACATCCTCCTCGCTCGGCGCTTCTGTATTGGCGAGGCGACCGCGAAGCGCTGGGTGTGGCAGTTCCGGCGCGAGGGCCACGTGAAGCCTCGCAAGAAGGGTGGCGGCACCCCCTCCAGTGTCTCGCGCGAGGAATTGGAGGCGATTCTTGCCCGCCGCCCCGACGGGAACGCCGGAGAAATCGCCGCCGAGTACAACCGCAAGAGGCGCGGCAAGCAGCGGCGCCACGTGTCGAGCATCAAGCGGGCGCTGTATCGGGCTGGATATGTCGTGAAAAAAAACGCCTTCGTGCGCTTGAGCAACTCCGTCCCGACGTCGTCGCCAAGCGAAAAGCCTTCTGGCGCATGATCCGCCGCGTGTCGCCGAGCCGGCTTGTTTTCCTCGATGAGTCGGGGCTCAACGTCTCGATGACTCGGAGCCACGCCTGGGTGAAGAAGGGGTGCGAATACATCGAGCGCACGCCCATGAACTGGGGCAAGAATCTCACGCTGCTTGGCGCGATGCGGCTGACCGGCTGGGTCCTCCTCACCACGATGTTTGCCAGCACGAACAAGGAGCGCTTCGTCGATTGGCTCGCCAAAAAGTTGCTCCCCAAGCTCCAGCGGGGCGACGTCTTGCTGCTCGACAATCTCTCGGCGCATCACGACGAGCGGGTCGTCACTCTCTGCGCGGCCCGCGGCGTCCGCGTCATCTACCTCCCGCCGTACTCGCATGACTTCAATCCGATCGAGCCTGGCTGGGGCCTGCAGAAGCAGCAGGTCCGCCGGCACGCTCCGCGAGATGCGGTCGCTCTTCGCCGCGTCGCTCGCCGCGCGCGCTTTCGCATTACACCTCGCCATTGTCGCCAATGGTTCGCCCATGGCGGCTACGCGGCCTAATTCCATGTTCGACCCAGGTGATCACTGGGGTTAAGCCGCGCAACTTTGAAAGTTGCGCATCAACATGCCTGCATTCCTGGACTGGTGAGGACGGAAGCGTCACAAACGCTTCATGCACTCACGCTCACCCGATTCTGAGTCACCGGCCGATTGGAGAACGGCGATCCGTCCTGTGCAGCGCCGTGAGTTGGCGCTAGCGGCAATGGTGGACCTGCGCACTCTGCAGCGCGCTCTCGACGGGCTTCCAATCAAAGACCTTTGCCGCGTCCGGATTGAACGCGTGCTGGCCGAGCGCCACCTCGAGCGATGGCTTCCCGCTTCAGCTGCGCGGCCAGGCGGCATGGCGACGTGATTCCGCCTGAAGGTGCAGTTATGGCCGCCGAGTCGACAGCTCCGCCTTCGCCCGTGTTGCAGGAGGCCGAGACATTCCTTCGGGCGCTCACAGGTGGTGCGGACGTGCCCACGACATTCCAGACCTTCGTCGATTCAGAGGAGCTGAAGAACGACAAGCAAGCGTCAATGCGGCTAGCCAGGATCTTCCACGGAACGCTCGAAGGATGCCGGTCGGCATTGCTCGACCTGAACAGCCGAGGTGCAGGCGTCTTCGTAATGGTCAACGAAGGCGACGGCACAGGGCGCACAGCGAGGAACGTGCGGGCGCTGCGGGCCCTGTTCGCTGAGGACGACCACGGCGAACTCACGCTCGACCAGTTGCCGTTGAAGCCGTCGATCGTCGTTCAGTCACGCCATGGCCTGCACGTCTACTGGCTGCTTCGGCCGGGAGAGGCCGTTGCCAGGTTCAAGGTCGCGCAGAAGGTGATAGCAGAGGCGCTCGGCACAGATCCATCGGTGAACGATCTGCCGCGCGTGATGCGGCTGCCCGGCTTCCTGCATCGGAAGGACGTGAACGCGCCGTTCCTAGTCCGTGTTGTGCAGTTGAGTGCGGTCACCTACCCGATCGCAGAGGTCTTGGACGCCATCACCCCCGCCCTCAAGACGAAAAGGGCGTGTACGGCCATTGCTTCGGCGACCACGGGTCATCGCAACACGACCCTGAACCGCGAGGCATTCCGGCTCGGCGTCGATGCGATCAAAGGAACAGTGCCTCCAGATGAGGCGAAGGAAGCAGCACGCACCGCAGCGATAAAGACCGATCTCCCCCAGGACGAAATCGAGAGAACCATCGAGCACGCGTTCAGCGATGCCGCCTCCAAGGCGCGCGCCTCCACGCTGGAACTGATCCACGGCAAGTGCGGTCCGCGCGCGGTGCTGGCAAACATCATTCGCGTGTTGGAACAACCGGGCTGGGACGGCTGCATCGGTTTCGACGAACTCTCGCTTAGGCCGATGCTGCTGAAGGCGACGCCTGCTCACATCGAGAGGGGGGTTGTCGGGTCGTTTCCACGGCCGTGGCAGGACCACGACGACGCCATCGTCGTGCCGCATTTGCAGGAGCACTATCAGCTGTTCGTCAGGCCGAATCAGATGCCCGAGGCGGTCATCGCAGTGGCGAAACGACACTCGTTTCACCGTGCCCGAGACTATCTCGCGGGGTTACGTTCGGACGGTAAGGCGCGCCTGGACCGCCTCCTCGTCGACTACTTCGGCGCAGAGGACACGCGCCTGAACCGCGCGTTTGGATCCAAGTTCCTCATCAGCGCAGTTGCGCGCGTGCTTCGGCCGGGCGTGAAGGCGGATCACATGCTCATCCTCGAAGGCGAGCAGGGTTCCATGAAGAGTACCGGGCTCGAGACGCTTCTTCCGACGCCTGACCTTTTCACTGACGATCTTGGTGACGGTCTCGGCAAGGACGCAGCAAAACGCATCCAGGGCAAGTGGCTAGTCGAGGTTGCCGAACTCGACGCGCTTGGGCGGGCCGAGGTGACGCGCATCAAATCCTTCATCAGCCGCACGACAGACCGATTCCGGCCTGCCTATGGCCGCTGGGCTCAGGATGCTCGCCGGCAGTGCGTCTTCGCAGGCACCACGAACGCCGACGTGTACCTGAAGGACGAGACGGGTGGCCGAAGGTTCTGGCCAGTGCGCGTGGGCGCGATCGACCTCCAAGCGTTGAAGCGTGACCGCGATCGGCTGTGGGCCGAACCTGCCGTTCGATTCGAGCGCGGCGAAAAGTGGTGGCTCGACGAACCGAACCTCGTCGCGGACGCACAGCACGAGCAGCGGTCGAGATACCAGGAAGACCCATGGCACGACCGAATCGCAGAGTTCGTGAACGGTCGCGAAGAAGTCACGCTGTCGCAGGTGCTCGAGGCGGTGGGGGTCGAGCTCCCGCGCCAAGGACAGAGCGAGCAGAACCGTGCAGCGAAAACTCTCAAGGCGCTGGGCTGGCGGAAGACGCAGGTGCGGAGAGGCGAGGAACGGCCACGAGTCTATAGGCCGTCACCAGTGTCACCAGTCACCACTCCTTATCTAAAGATCCATGGAGAGAAGAAGGACGATCGAGAGGACGAGACATCAGGATCTGGATCAAGATCGGGGATCGGGGTGGTGTCACGTGACAGTGGTGACGGTTCGGAGCCCGCATGAACGCGCGTGCGCCTGCGGCCACAGAGCCGTTCGCCGACGAGTCCCTCTGGACCGTGAAGGACGTGGCCCGCCTGCTGAAAGCCTCGCCCTCGTGGGTCTACAAGAACGCCGGACGGGGTGCGATCCCGTGCGTCCGACTCGGCGCGTTGCTGCGCTTCAACCCCGCGGCCATCCGCGAGTGGCTGGCCAGTAAGAGCGCCGGAAACGCCTTGACTGAGACCGGCAATCAGAGCGTTGAGGTCGTGTCGGCCAAGCCCAATCGGGCCATCCCTCCCCAGGGAGAGAAAGGCTGACAGTGGCTTCCGTAATCAAGCGGGGCGGAACCTGGTACGCGCGCTGGAAGGACGGAGCGGGCCGGCGCCGGAGCGAAAAGACGGTCTGCACGACGCGGAAGGAGGCCCAGCGGCTCGCGGACGATCTCGAGCGCAAGGCGGAACGCCAGCGCCATGGCCTCGAGCCGCTGCACGAGGAAGCGCCGCCGATGACCTTCGGCGAGCTGTTCGACTGGTGGCTCCGTGAGTACGCGGCGCACCAGCGCAGCGACAGCGAGGGCTTCTACCGGAAGCGGCTCCTCCCAGGGCTGGCCAGGCTGCCGCTCCAGGAGGTGTCGCCCGCGCGCCTAGAAGGCCTGCTGCAGGCGCAGACCAAGGACGGGCTCTCGCCCAAGTCGGTGAACGAGCTGCGCGGGGCGGTCTACACGCTCTTCCGCCGCGCCACGCAGCGCGGGCTGTGGCGCGGGCTGAACCCGGCCGCCGGCATCGAGAAGCGCAAGGTGCCGCGCAAGCTCTACGACACGCTCCGAGCCGAGGAGGTGCCGTTGCTCCTGGCCGCCCTGAAGCCGCACTGGCGGCCGGTGTTCGCCACCGCGGTCTGGACCGGCCTCCGAAAGGGCGAGCTGCTCGGGCTCCGCAAGAGCGACGTGGACATGGTCGCCGGCGCCATCGCCGTCCGCCGCAGCTATGAGGCGGACACGACGAAGGGCGGGCACGCGGACTTGATTCCGATCGCTGCCGGTCTGCGCCCCTACCTGGCCGAGGCGATGCTATCGGCGCGTGGCGAGTACGTCTTCCCCGATGGCGAAGGGCACATGCGCTCGCGGCAGACCAAGCTTCGGACGGTCCTAGCGCGCGCGCTCAAGCGCGCTGGGCTCGTGGCGGGCTACGTCCACGTGTGCCGCCGCAAGCGCTGCGGCCATCGCGAGGAGACCAAGGATCGCGACCTCCGGCGGTGCCCGAAGTGCAACATGAAGCTGTGGCGGAAGGCGATTCCGCGGCCGATGCGCTTCCACGATCTTCGCAGTACGACCGCAACGCTGCTCGCGCGTAGCGGCGTCGGCCTGGTGGTGGCCCAGCGGATCCTGCGGCACAGCGATCCGCGCCTCACCGCGAACATCTACAGCCGGGTGGACCTGGCGGACCTGCAGGCGGGGGTAGACCGAATGGGGATCCCTGGGGCTGGCACGTCGCCGTAGTGGGACCTTGGGTTCCATTCGGGAGGGACCAAGCGCCCGGGTACGTTTCCGTCGTTTCGCGGAGGCCAATCGACTGGCGATCTCATCAGTTCCAAGCTATCTTTTCCCACAGATTGCGCGCCTACTTGACTCGCGAGTTGCGCGGTTGGCCGACGTGATGGACCCCACAAAGGTAGATCGGATCCTCCGGTACGCGATGGCTGTAGCTGCGTGCGAAGATGATTCTTGGGATCGGCGGTTGGGTGCCATCCATCTCCTCAAGTTCGTGTATCTGGCCGATCTCGCGTACTCGGAGCGGCACGCAGGCCAGACGTTCACGGGTGCTGAATGGCGCTTCTATCACTACGGTCCGTGGGCGGCCCAAGTGTTCGACCGCATCAAACCTGTAATGGAGGCTCTTGGTGTAGAGGAGCACCGTTTCTCGGGGACGCAGTACGAGAACGACTCGGTCCGGTGGTCGTTGTCCGAGGATGAAGATTCTGATGAGATCATTCAGCGGGACGAACGCGATCTGCCGATGGAGATCGTGGCTCGTGTTAAGTGGGCCGTGCATCACTTCGGGCACGACACAGCCGCGCTCCTGCACTACGTCTACACCACTCCCCCGATGACTCGAGCTGCCCCCAACGAGACACTGCGCTTTGAGGCCGTTGAGCCTGCAGCAAAGCGCGAAGTTCTGCAGACCGAGCAGCGGTCGGTGAGGGCGCAAAAGGAGCAGCGCCAAGCTGTCGAAGCGTTGCGCAAGCATGTGCAGGAGAGGCTCCGCGCTGCCTTGTCCCGCAGAGACCAAGAGAGCGGGGGCCTACCGCCGAGGTACGACGCCGTGTTCGTGCAGGGTCAGAAATGGCTCGACGAGCACGAGAAAGCCAACGTTGATTCTCTCGAGGGTGAGGTGGAGTTCCCTCCCGACATCTGGAAGAGTCCTTGGAGGCGTGACCCTGGTGCCTCCTCCTGATCCACCGCAGGACTACCCAGACGATTCGATTCAGGGAGTCGTGGGCTCACAGTGGTGGAAGCACACGACCTCGGGACAGGTTGCACGCGGGAGGTTGCTCTGGGCTTTTGTGCCTATCGTCGGCCTGACTCCGCGTACGCTCGAAGTCGAAGGGCGCACTTCTCCCACGGACCATGGCGCGGCGCGATTCAAACTCACGGAGATGCGAGTTCGTCAGCAGGCCACCGCGCCTAAGTTGCCTGTCGCTGCTCTTCCCAACTACCCGGGGGAGGCGTACGCCGTGTATCGAGCCAAACGGCGTCCGGTTCTGTTGGTCAGCACTGGAGGGGATGACTTAGCGCCAGAGGTACGCAAGGGCCTCGGCTGGCAGGGCGCAGCGATGCTTCTGGTCGCGCCCTACTTTGGCGCCGATCCAGGCGGCACGCGCGGCGGCTGGCCCGAGGAATTCGTGCGCCGAATCCGCCGCGGCGAATACCCCCAGTACAGCTATGACCGGTTGCCTCTCAGTGGGAGCAAGGAGTCGATTCTTCGCCTCGATCAACTGCAGCCCATCGGGCGGCATCACGACTCGTACGAACGCACTGAGTTCACCCTTAGCGACGAGGCGCTGGAGATCCTGGACTCCTGGCTCGTGTGGCTCACTACGGGCCGCCTCGACACTGGCAGCACCCTCTCGTACATGAGAACTGAGATTCCGAAGACCTTCAAGGACGAGGGCAGCTAGCAACGACAGCTTCAGGCGCTTGGGTCTGAAGCTCGCAGGCACGTTGCTGGAATGACGACGTGGTCGCTGCTAGCACCGGTGCCGGAGCGAGTAGCGATGCGCAATTGGCGGGCTTGAAGGAGAACTGGCTCTGTGCGAGAGCCCTTCTTCAGTGCGCGCCTGCTGGAGGGCCGATGGGAACTGGGACGGGAGCACTAGACGAATCGATGATGCGGGACGCGATCTGTGGTCACTGCCTTGCGTCTACGCGGTTAGACTGGGCCAAGGACGAGAAGGGGCAACAGGCGCCCTACGTGGTCCTTCCCGCCAAGGATGATCCGTTTCTCGATCACAAGCCACGCCTCTACTACGGATTCAGCTTTCTCCAGTGCCCGATCTGCACCAAGCCTACGGTTTGGGTGCGTTGGAGTCATGGCGAAGCGGACAGGCAATTTCTGCGCGTCTATCCGCTGCGGAGCGATCACCCGCTTCCTCCGCGAGGCGTGCCCGACCGTCTGAAGAACGCCTACGAAGAAGCTTGCAGGGTGGCGCCAGTCAGTGCCAATGCCGCAGCCGCTCTTGCGCGCCGCGTGCTCCAGCTTGTTCTGAGAGAGATCGTTCCCCCCGGCAGGAACCTAGACGCGGAGATCGAGGCGGCGCGCCCACAGCTACCGCCGTTCATCGTGGACGCCCTCCACTCGCTGCGGAAGATTGGCAACTATGCGCTCCACCCGGAGAAGGGCGAACACGTCGGCGAAATCGTGGAAGCCTCGCACCAGGAGGCGCACCTCACCATCGAGCTCGTCTCCGCGCTCTTCCAGCACGTCTACGCGGGTAGAGAGACCGCCGAGCGTCTAGGCGCTGCGCTAGATAAGCGCAAGTTACCGGCGAAGTAGGAGCGCGAGAGTGGCGACAGCTTGGGTCTACATTGATGAGTCTCAGGCACCGCACGAATCTATCGCAGAGCCCGGAAGGCCGTTCAGAGTGGGCTGCCTGCTGGTCGAAAAAGAAATTACCAACGAGATCGTGAATCAGGCATGGGCCACCTTTACGGTGGATCCAGATGTGACGCGCGGCAATAACAGACTAGATCGCAAGACCCTCGCGCGAGGCTACTTCCACGCCTCTGCCGATGGCAAGAACGCACATTCGGCCCTCTGCACCGCAATCGTGAGCGCAGGTTTGAACGCCGCCTTCAAGGATAGCCAGTGGCACTTCGACGTGCCGGGCTCGACGGGTAGAACGGAGGCGCATCTGCATGGCTTAGCTAACGCTCTGGCGATCATGTCATTGCTGGATCAGGACTACGACGAAGTGCGGCTGCTGATTGCGACCAGATCCAGCTTCGACTCGACAGTCGCACGAGGCTGGCTGGCGGACTCATTGGAGAAGAGGCTTCACAGCCAGCTCGTCAATCCGTGGATCCCTACGAGGTTCCCGCCTATTGCCGTGGACTTTGTTGGCGCAGATCACCCCGGCATTCAGGTCTGCGATTTCATGCTTTGGGCGGTGCAGCGGGCGCAATTTCCAGAGGCACTGGCGCAACCTGATGCTGATGGGAGGCTAAGGCGTCAGCGCGTCTGGCTGGAGCGAATGGGTCTGCGACACTTCATGAGCGTTAACATGGAAGGCGATCCGCAGCGTTCCTCAGAATACGTGCTCGGGAACGCACCATTCAGACCGTTCACACCAAAGACAGTTGGCGCACGCACTCTGGATACTCTCGGGACTCAGAGTCTGACGGAGGGCATCATCCAGATTGAGCACCTGATCCGAGAGCAGACGGCGATGGGTAAACCTATCCCAAACCGCCTCGCGCAACACGGAAATGACCTGCTCCGCTCTGCTGAGCGCCTGAGTAAGGCGCGCCTGTCGCTTGAAGATGTTCTGCTAGTTGCGCGGACATTCCTCCTCATTTGCGACACGCTACCCGTCTACGAAGTGAGTGACGAAGAGCAATGTCGAAGAGCCTGCGAGTTGAAGGCCATCGCAATCGGAGTGTGTGATCAGCTGCCTATTCGCTGGATTCGCATGGCAGACCACTGGAGTTATGTTCACTCCATGGTCCAGTCAGGCCAGTGGACCGTGACGTTTACGCCGGCCAAGAGAAATACGCCAGAACAGGTCTGACTCGCGGCGCGGTGCGCGGAGAGTGGTAGGTGGAACTTCTGCGCGCTCGCAGATTCTGCACGCCGCCCGCGGCGTGCTGGGCCATGGCAGCCGCAGCAGCTCGTCGCATTCGTACTCCGCCGCGCACTGGACGCGATCGAGCGGGCGCACAGCAGCTCGCACGGCTCGCGGGCCGCCTCGGATCAAGCGTGACCCTGCGCAGCGCCGCGCGTTCGAGCCCTCGCAACCTCGCCCGCGCCTGCTGGGGAAGCCGCCCATTGAGTTGACCCGAGCCAATGTACCATGTACTTACAGGGTAGTTACGGATGGCCAAGCCGCGGAACACGGTCGAAAGTTACACACTTACGCTGACCACCACCCCACAGGTGCGGTCTTACCTTTCGGAGTTAGTCAAGGGCGGTCTGCACGGAAAGAACGTTGCCGAGGCTGCGGAACGGCTGCTAGCCCGCGGAATCGACGAGTTGATCGAACGAGGGTCGTTGAAGCGGCTCACTGAAGCCAAGGAGGAGTGAAATGCCACCGGCAGCGCGAAAGACGGCAGACGAGCGCACTCGCCCTCCACCAGGGATCCTCGTGGACAAGCAAATTCGGCGCGCGATGCGGGAGAGTCGCATTGGTATCGAACCATTCGACGAAAATTATCTCGAGCCTGCGACCTATGACGTCCGGGTCGGGGACCTCGCTGCAGTTAGCACGGCATCGAAACCCATCGATCTTCGCGAGCATCGACTAGTGCCGATCGAGCCGGGTGCAATGGCGATCCTCCAGTCTCTGGAGGTGCTGTCGCTTTCGACCGAGATAGCCGCGCGACTCGGGCCAAAGACTTCCCTATTGCGACGCGGTGTCTTTGTGTCCACTGGACCACAGGTCGATCCCGGATTCAAAGGAAGGCTCATCGTAAACCTCATCAACCTCAGTCCTCGGACCTTCACTCTAAGACATGCCGACCCCTTCCTCTCCGTCGAGTTTCATCAGCTCAGCGACTCACCCGACAAGGCGTATTCTGGCGAGTACCAGGGGCGTATGGAGTTAAGCCCCGAAGAGCTCGACAGCTTACTTGCGTACCAAGGACCCACGCTTGCGGAACTACATCGGTCGTTCGGGCAATTGAGAGACAACATACGCGACGTCGCAGACTTTCTTCCTGTATGTCGAGCGCTGACCGAGGTCCTGGAACGCGACCTCGCTTCGCGAGCTACGCCGGTATTGGGATTTCCCGCGACCACAATGCACATTGAAGGATTCGGTGTCGAGCCGTATGACGTCATTCGTCCAATCCCGGTAACGTTACAGCGTGAGGGAGATACATTTGTCGCCGGATTCTTCGAAGCGAATATCCACGCGGGCGGAGATACGGAGCAGGAGGCGTTCGACAATCTGACGTCGCTGTTGCTCGACGTCTACGAGTCGCTTGAAAGCGAGACCGCAGAGCTCGGACCAGATCCAAGAAGGCAACTCGGCACTCTGAAACGCTACATGAAGAGGACCGCTTAGCTGTGCTCATAGGACAAGATGGCGAGAGAATCGCAACCAAGCTGCAGGCCCAACGTGCAACGGGACGTAGGCACGACTTGGTTAAGATCCACTTAGGAGGCAAGCTTGTAGCGCAGTACGGTATCCGCCGCGGTTCCGGCGAGCTGTCGCACGACTACATACCGCGCCAGATTCATCTGTCGCCGCGTCAAACCCACGATCTCAGCGCTTGCACGTTGTCCCGGGACGAGTACTTCGAGATTCTTAGAGGGAAGGGGCTCGTGGACTAATGGCGTCAAGCAATGGGGTCGATTCTATCTGCGTACGCGAGCGCCCACTCGAGATAGCTCACCTCGAACCTGCCTGCAGTGCGAGCCGCGGCAACGTGCTCGCGGATGTCACGCGCGAGCTTCCAACGGTCGACGCGTTGCCGCAACTCCGCCTCGCGCTGGCGTTCTTTCTGGGCTCTCTCCTCAGCCCTCCAGCGCCGTAGTTCTGCTTCATGTTCAGCACGTTCACGACGCTTCTGTTCTGCCCGGCCTTGCTTGTTCTGCGCCGCCAGCGACGGCATCCGCCCAATGACTTCCCCAAGGCACGCTTCAAGAGGACGCTTCCCGTCCTTCCATGCCGTCCTGCCGGTGTATTCGCCGTCGAGTCGCAGTTCGAGAATGCCGTTTGGAACTCGCTTTCTGCACCCCTCCCACAACTCCCACAGTCTGAGCTCTCTGGCCCGCGAAGGACGCTTCAGGTGCGCGGGAACCGGGGGTTTGTAGATGGACCAGTGCTCCCTGATCGAGAGAAGGAACGTCTCTTCGTCGATCAGGAGACAGGTCTGATGCTCGAGTTCTCGATTGATGGAGCGATAGCGCCATCCTCCCTTGGGCTCTAGCGAAGCGAACTTGATCGCGACGCCGTGGTGTTTGCAGGCCTTCAGCAGGGCATCGGCGATCCGCATGGCGCGATCCAGCGAAGCGGGAGCGACGTGGACGTCGAGGCGGCCATTCGATCGAACCGCAGATACCATTCCGTCATGGATCGCCTTTGACCGGCGCAGTTCACGCGCAGTCGCCGCGACGAGATCGTGAGGTCGCTCCAACGTCGGCAGGACAACCACCTCAGGGTTGGGGCCTTCTGGCGCAACTCCGGAGCCCGCCGGTTCAGGTTGAGGATCGTTTCGCCGACGAGCCGTGATTTCCTCTTTCTGCCCAGTACGAAGGGGCGGCAGCGGGGGCGGGCGTGGCGCGTGGCCGAATTTCCTCTTCGCCCAATAACCACGTGGTGGCGCTGGCACCCCGAGCTTGCGACACATCTTTCCCAGCGCCACGCTTGACACGCCGAAGCGGGCAGCGACAGTTGTCATCGGCTCGGCCCAGACCTGCTCGTACAGCTCACCTCGGCGGTACGTGATGGTGGTGGCGTCCATGCCGAGACTCTATCTCTCTGAAGCCACGCCCGGTTTTGTGGCCTGCCGCACTCGCTGCGCGCCGCGTGGGAAGTGCTGGTGTCAGGCCGGAACAGTACCCTCCCGGCATGATCCCCACGCCGGTCGCCGTGGATGAGCAGCTACCTGAACCCGAAGTCGCGTGCAGCCTGCTCTGCAGAGTCTGTCGTCGTGGGCTCCTTTACCAGCGGCAGGAACGGCCCCGGTATCCCCGCCATTTCTTCTGCTGCCGCCGATGCGGGCGCAGATACGCGGCGTGGGAAGAGTGGGAGCCCCCGGCAGAGCTCCGCCACTCACTCGTCTAATCCTTTGACAACACCACGACGATAACCGAACGGAGGAAACCTTGAGCGATAAGCCGAAGTATCCCGCAGACGTGATCCCTGGAGGTGTGACGGCTCGCCCGGACACCGCCACGACCGCGACCCAGCCCCGGGGCGAGGTCGTTTCGCTGCGTCCCAAACTTCTAACGGATCGCGCCGCCGCGGAGTACTGCGCTCGCAGCCCCAGCTGGATCAGGGCACGGCGCGCCTCCGACACGCAGGCTCGCCGCCAGGGCCGCCCGCCGTCCGGGCCGCCGTGGATCGTGATCGGCCGTAGCGTCTTCTACAAGCTGACAGACCTGGACGCCTGGATAGACTCGAACGCCGTTCCATATGGGCAGGTGCAGTTCACGAACAGGGGCCGCAGCCCCGGAGGACATGCGAGGACCGGCGGCTGAAGTAGCAAGCGAAGGTGGGAAAGGGGAGTTGCTTGCGGGTCGCGGGTGTTCATCGACTCTGCGAAGGTTCCCGCTTCCTGAGCGCTTCACGAACCTTGTGGAAGAACTCTGGATCGGACTGATGCTGTTCCACTATCCATTCTGCGAACGCCTCACTGTACTGCGGGGACGAGAACTGGGGCTTGTAGAAGAAATTGGGTTCAGTGTCCACGGCATGAATCTTCCGAATGCAGTGCACGTCATGACTGGTGATTGTGGCTCCACCGAGCAGCGCATTGACCCTGGCTACGAGTTCCTTCTGCCGGTACGGATAAAGGAGGTCGGTTCGGACTGCCCTGAATGCGGGCGCGTTCTGGTCCGTGACTAGCCGCACGCCGGTGCCGCCTTCCGCCCCGCTGAGATGAACTTCTCCTGGGACAACGCTGATTGTGGCGCCCGCAGGCGCCGTGACGACCTTCTTGATTCCGTCAAGCCAAGTGCTGCGAATGCGGTCGAGCTCACGGTCTAGTGCAAGCCGAAGATCTTCGGTTGTTCCGGGCTCACTCTTGGCTCCGTGGCGGAAGTAAACAGTGCCTTTCGAGAAGGCGGTCTTCTGTTTCCCGCCGCCGACGTCGTATGTGCCGGGTGCGGTGAAAACGATCGGCAGCGCAACCGAAGAGACGGTCAAGATCACGACCGGCGAGCCATGTCGCAAGCCACGTGAGAACGCGAAGCCGGCAAAGTGCTGCTCCGTATACTTCGCAATCTTGTCCATGAGCACTGCCGGATCGAGCGCGTGGATGTGTTCTAGATCGTGGCCAGTTGCACTCCCGTCGTCATTGACGCCGAAGAAGATCAGGCCACCACCTGAATTCGCGATAGCCACAATGTCTTTGATGAGTTCGCACCAGTCCTGAGGAGCAGCTGGGTCAAATTCCGCCTTGAACTCCAGGGCGGCGTTCTCCTTGTCGCTATCCTCGATCCTCGCAACTAGGTCCTCTTCCATCATGAGTACAATAGCGTCTGGGTCTGACATTGCAGCAACAACCCAGTCAGAAGAGCACCGACTGAGATTTTTGCGGTGATGCCGTATCTCAACGCCTGGCTGTATCGAGCGGACGCCGACCGCTGCGTAGGCAACGCAGTTGGAGGTCGATGTGCCGACCCGACTGCCTTCTCACCTAAGCCTGCGCTCCCGGCCGAGTGGAGCCGGATTCTGACGGAAGCCATCCGCGAGCTCTCTCAAGAACTCGCCGAGAACGCGCCGAGGGGCGGCCATCCGGATAGCACCATGGGACGACGCACTGCCCGCCCGGCAGTTCATGCGCTAGAGGCGCCCTGAGCACAGAAGCGAGCCTCTCCCAGTCATCGGCGCTCGGAGGGACATGCGAAGTGACGGTCGTCAGCACGTCCCAGAGGGAGCTGAACGCCGCAGACGAAGAGAACGCGCAACGTCCGTCGGGAGCGGACGAGAGCGCGATCGTGTAACAGCGGGTGCCCGCGGTTACTTGTGCGACGCGCCTATGCGGGCGCAGATATGCTGCGTGGGACGAGTGGCAGCCCGCGTGATAGCCACTCCGAGCAACACCACTCAGTAGCGCTGCACCCTCGGTGTGATGCCGGGGTTTCGAAAGTCGCCATGATGGCCGCAATGGAGATGGCAGTTCTCCGGGCCGCCCGTGCAGAGAATCACTGGAGTCGAGCGGCTACCGTGGTGAGCTTCCCACTGGCCTTTGCCCGCAGTAGCCCGGCTGCTGGACCACGACAGCTTCTTGCCGCAACACTCACATCGGCCAGCGGCTCGGTCGAACGCCCTTTCCACTTCATCGGCGGTAAACTCGTAGTCGTAGTCCATCGGCACACTCCAGCGACTGGGCAAGATGGTAGCCCAGCGGGCAGGGGAGGGCAAAGAAGGGCTGGAGGTGCGCGAGCAGGCAGTGCTCCGGTGGGTCCCGGCGCGGGCGGTACGCTCTCCCGACGGTGGCCACGACCCTGTGAATCGCCATCGCGATCGGCAATAGCGCTACTCCGGCGAGGGCCAGTGGCCCCAGCCAGGGCGTCGCCGCCGCGAGCAGTACCCCGCTAGCAAAGAGCGGCATCGTCGCTGCGTGGATGAAGAGATTGCGCCGATCGCGATGCGCGTTCGGATATTGCTCCCACTGCCATCTGAGGAGGTCTACTCGCATGCCGCGAAAGGTAACGGCAGGTCCCTGTGCTCGCTTGAAGCAACTGGCTATGTCGCGCGCAGGCACGCGCATTACCGGGGCCGGGCCTGGACCAGCAGGTTCATGACCAGCACCTGCACCGGCTCGCCATTCTGGTTCAGCGTGGTGGTGCGGCACTTTACGAAGCCCTGGCCGGGCCGGCTGCTGGATGCGCGGACTTCGAGCACCTCCGACTCCACGCGCAGCTCATCGCCGGGTCGGACCGGGCGCGGCCACTTCAATTCCTCGGCCCGCGTGCCGATGATTCCGCCGGCTGGGCGGAAACCGCTCTCGACCAGCAGCCGCATGGTGAGCGCGGACGTGTGCCATCCGCTCGCGGCGAGGCCGCCGAAGAACGAGCCGCGGGCGGCGTCTTCGTCGAGGTGAAACGGCTGCGGGTCGAACTGCGCGGCGAACGACTTGATCGCGGCTGCGTCCACGCGAAGCGTTTCCGAGAGATATTTCTGCCCTGGTGCGAAGTCTTCGAGGTGGATCATGACCGCCTCTCCCTCTTCTCTGGCGTCCATCGACCCGATCCGATCCGCGCGCGGAAGCACTGTCTGCGAAATCGTCCTCGCGCGGACGAAGTTTGGTCCAACTGGGGTCCAAAATCGCGAGTGCCGCGCAGCAGCAAAAAGCGCCACCCGCCAACCCTGCGAAATCGCTGAGCGAATTGGTCGGGGAGACAGGATTTGAACCTGCGACCCCCTGGTCCCGAACCGCTACCGAGGGGTTTTCCCCTCGTGAGATAGCTGTTCCTGGCGTCGCAAGCCCTGGAAATCCGGAACATCGATCGGCGTTCCAGGATACTCAGTCCACATCGTGCGACGACTTGCGAAGCAAGATTTGTCGCCCCGGTGTCGCCACCGAGAAAGCGCCACGACTTGAGCTACCGGTCGAGCCGCTGCTCTCAATCAAGGAGGTCGCCACGCAGCTGGGTGTCTGCCGAGCCGTTGCGTACCGGCTGTGCGAGCGTGGCGAGCTGCCCCACGTCCGGATTTCGAACGCCATCCGCGTCGCAGCGGCGGCTCTGGCCGCGTACTTGGCTAGCCGTGGAAAGCCTAAGCCGTATGTGTTGCCGAGCGACCGTGATTGAAGGCTGAGCGCCGGCTTAGCTCCCCGACTGATCTGCGTTGGACGTGAGTGCCCGGGTTGCGCGCCGCCGGGCGCCGCCGCACCTATCGCGCCTCTGATGGGCACGCTGCTGAGCATCGGCGGCCGATCCATGCTGCCCTGATAATACTAGTGATCCGACTCATCGAGGCCCAGTTCCTGCGTGAGGCGTCGCAAGCGTTTCCGGTCTGCTTTTCGTAGTCGCGCGTCCTTCGCTCTCAGCTTCTCGACTTCGGCGTAAGCAGCTCCGGTCTTGCGTGCGTGCGTAACCGCCCTTCGGATCTGGTCGATGTCGACCCGAAGACCGATCTGGCGACGGAATGCGACTTGTTCCGAAACCACTTGCTCGAGAGGCTTCGCGCGCTCGGCGTCCGCCTGTGCCTGCCGTCGATCGATCTCGCGCTTTCGTTCGAGTTGCCGCGCTTCGGCACGCTTCTCAGCACACCGGTAGCTGAACTCGGCAACGCCGCGCCTGTGCTCGGCATCGGTGATTTGCCTCGCCGAGAAGGGCGCGCTTGATGCGCGCTGAGCGCGAACCAGCGCATGCGTTGATTCGAGCCTTTCAGGTCCAGGCGCCCGAAACTGGCGCATCGATGCTGTGATCTCGTTCGGGGACATTCGGAGGCGTTTCTGCCACCACTCTTGCACGCTCTGTCGCGGCCAGCGGGTAAGGCCGATCGAAACCTCGACGGCGCGGAGATTGGGCCGAACGAACCGGTCGAAGCTGTCGGGCGAGATTGCTAAAGCAGCGATCACTTGATCTGGGCTTCGGCGAGGGCGCCTCGAAACCAGCCGTCGATTCGATGGAGCGGGAGCGCAGCGCGGAGGCGACCTAGCGCCCAGCGGAGCATCTCGACGGTGTCGAGACCCATTCGGCGCAGGTCGCGCTTCAAGTCAGCCCAGAGCGGCTCGATCGGGTTCAACTCGGGGCTGTACGTCGGCAGATAGATCGGCAATGCGCCGGCAGCCTCGATGGCGCGGCGCACGGCAACCATCTTGTGAAAGTTGAGATTGTCGAGCACGACGATGTCGCCTGGCTTCAGCCATGGTGCGAGTCGCCGTTTGACGAACCGCAGGAAGATGCGGCCGTTGACGGCCCCCTCGTTGGTCATGATCAGCGGCCGCCTACCGAGGCGAATCGCTCCGATGATCGACACCGTCTTCCACGAGCAAAACGGCTTGTTGCCTGGAGCTCGCTCGCCGCGCACTGCCCATGCGTGAGTCCGCCGCATCCCCGTCTTGCAGAACGACTCGTCGATGAAGACGAGTCGCGATGCGTTCACTGCCGCGATGAACGCGCAGTAGAGCGCCCGCCGATGGCGGTGCTCGGCCGTGTCGCGCTCGGTCGCGACCAGCGACTTTTTTTTCGAGTGAAGCCCAGCCGCGCCATCGCCCGCACCACGCCGGCGCGGCTGGTCTTGACCTCTGCGCGCTCGATCAGCGCTTTGGTCAGCTCTTCGAGGGTGGCGTCGTTCATCTCGCCCACGATGCGGCAGAGCAGATCGGCGATGCGGCCGTGAATCGGCGAAACCAAGCCGCCGCCGCGCGGCGAGCGCTCCAGCTTGCCGGTCTCGCGTCGTCGCCGCAGCAGCCGACTCACGCTCGCTCGACCGATTCCGAGCAACGACGCGATCTCGTCGTACGTGTGGCCCTCGTCTCGGAGGCTCACCACTGCCAGCCGCACTTGAATCGGGAGCGCGTGATCCATCCCGACCGTAGATCACGACTTCGTGATCGCCTCAAGCGAAATCCGCTTTAGCTCTGCCGTTGCACAGAGGCGACAAACGAGCGAACCAGTACACGGCGCATGCTTCGTCTCACGGATGCCGAGCGCAGCAGCGAGCGCGTGGCGCGGTACGTCTCGACGTCGCGAGGCGACCATAGTCGCTCCACGGGCACGCAATGCTACACCCGGAACGTAGTGCTAGTCGCGCAGGCGATGATTCTGGATAAGCGCCTCCTGCGGGTCCTCGAGCGCATCGCCGACGCGCTGTGTGCGCAGGGCGGACTGCGGCACGGTCGTGTGCTCAATGCCATCCAGATAGCGCCTTGCGACCTCGCGGCACTGGTTCTTGGTCGCGCGACGTGAACCGGGAACCCATTTTTCACGTGCAGCGCGGCGGGACCTTGATTCTTCTCAGGTGCGTCCTTTGACGGTCGCTGTTTCGAGCCGCGGCGACTATCTCCCGCACCCGCATGGGGGTCCGCCGCCGCGCGTCGGCGTAATCGGCCAGATCGGCTGGGCGGAACAGAAGACGGCGCCCAAGCTTCACGCTCGCCAACTCGACGGACTCCGCGCGCTTGTAGACTGTTGACGGTCTCAATCCTAGGCGTCGTGCCGCTTCATTCACATCGACAAGCCCGGCCTTCGTTACGTCGACGCTGGTTGCACGCGCCTCCGCGAACGCCAACGCTAGCGCACGAGGAAGCTCCTCGCGGAGGGCGTCTCGTACGGCGGTTCGGATTTCATCGGTCAGGGCGCTCATGGTTCGCTCCTAGCGTCGCCTCTCGCCTGCGTCGCGTGGCGGCTCCCCAATCTTGTATGAACCAGCGATCGACGGATTAACAGTCCGTTCTGACGGGGCGCTCCCTGGGAAGCTCCGAGGCAGGAGGGGGCAGGAAGGGGCAGAAAACCGCCGCGACCCTGCACAGACCCCGCACAGTCCGCGCCGGACACCGGCGTGGAACGCGGGACCGCAGCGATCCTCCCACTTCGGGCGGGTCAAGGTCGAGGTTGCGCTTATAGCGAGCCAGCAGTAGGAACCTCCAGGGGAGGCGACGATGGAGTGGAAGCCGATCGAGAGGATGAAGGGCAGCGCGGAGCCACGCCGCCATCCAAGAGACGCGTTGCTACTCGAGGTGACGGTTCGGCTCAGCAGGACGCCTCCGCCTGAATGGCAAGACAGGTTCAATTACCCATCCGGACACAGCCCGCTCGGTGAGGGTGCTCCGAAGTTGGACGGCGGCACAGTTTCCATCGCAGTCGAGCAGGGAAATGAGAAGGCCGGCATCGCGGTGATCGACGAGAGAATTGCGCGGGCCAACCGGGAATACGAGCGGGATGTCTTGCCTGAGATTCGCCGGCAAGAGGAGCAAGCGAAGAGCCGCGCAGAGGATGAGAAGCGGCGGCTGGAAGATGCCCGCAAGAGGCTGAAGGACGAGTAGAGCGCACCAGCATCGCGTTCCGCCTCGGCTCCGCGTCCGAGTGCACAACTGCCCTTGCCAGAAGCAAGGGTTGCGTTAGGTATCCATCATGCTGACCGTGGCCGACCCGAACGGAGGCGTTCAGAGACATCTGCTCCCCGGATCTCTGTTGTGGCGCAAGGACTCGTACGTTGGAGTCGTGGACCACTACGGGATCTTGCTCCAAGCTTTCCCACCCGTCGTGGCACACATCGACAAATCGATCGAGGGCTACCTCCAGCCGAGAGTTGAGTCCTACGAACAATTCGCCGCTGGTCGACAGGTGATGGGCGAGCCGGTCGCGGAAGCTATTCCGCTCGAGGTGATGTGGCCTCGGGTAAATGAGATCGCTCGCGTGAAGCGTCCATTCGGATTGATGGCCTTCGGCGACACCTGGAATTGCGAGTCGTTCGCTCGCCACGTCCGCGAGGGGATTGCGCGCAGCACCCAAGCTATCTCCGCGAAGGAAGCGCTGGTCATTCTCGGGGTGACGGTTGGAGTGGTCGCGCTGATCGCCACCGCTACGAAGGGATGATCGATCGTGACGTACGCGGCCCACCCTCGTTCACAGTTTCGCGATCAGCGGGCGGGCCGCTCCGCGGCGCTGTGGATGTATTCGTCCACGATGTTCGAGCGCCAGCGGCCAGCGTGCTTCAGGGCCTCGCGGTCCTTCGTTTTCTCGGCGAGGATCGTCGCACCCGTGTGCCGGGTGGTGTGGTGCGGCGTGACCCCGTACCGGTCAATCTTGGCCGTGGTTAGCGCGAACTCGTACGCGGGGCGGACGTTGATCTCGCCGAACATCGGCTCGTCCATTTCCACTCCGCCGCGAGCGCGCACCACGCCGGAACCGCCGCAAAACCTCATGTCGGCCGGATCAAAACCGCGACCCGGAAGTCACCGCTCTGTCTTGTGAGGTCCCGTTCGACGCCGCGGGGGTTTGCCACGAGACCGACCGGATCGTAAACGAAACATACCAAAGTGTGGCAATCTTGATGCTGCTGGTATCGCGCGATGTCGATTAGCAGCTCATCGCCGATCTTCTTGGCGGTGTGACCTGCGCGCGCCATTTTGGTTTCGATGACGACCTGCTCCCGTTTCAGAAGGAAATCCATCCGTCCAGCGCCACCGGCATAGCTTGGCGTCCACTCCTCCGGACGAACGTCCTCGAACTCGACAAGCAGAAGGGCGTGCAGCAGATCCTGCACGTCATACTCGTCGGTGACCTCCAGCGTCGCCCGTCCGTCGTGTCGGTGCCGCAGTTGTCGCGCCACCGTGTGAAAGCGCTCGCAGATACGCTGCACTTTCGCCATCGGTGGCGCGCCTTCCTTGGCCGACGGTGCTGGCTCAATGGCGGCGAGACGTTCCAAGTGACCGGCGTGCTCTGCGATCAGCCGAGCCTGAATGCCGATGTCGTTTGCTCTCTCGGCCGCCTTGTTCCTCCTCCGAAGGAGTCTCTCCGAACGCGTTGAGACTGAGGACGCGTCCGGGGCCGCCGGCATTGAGCACGGTGCTGATGGCGTCGTGGTTACGCCCGAGCGCAGCGGAAAGCCCCTGCTCGATAGCGACGCTCCACGCGCTCAGATCTTCTCTGGAAACCGCGCCCGACTTGGCGAGATCCGTTCCGCGTGCGACCAATTCTCGAAGCAAACGTGCGCCGTCCGTCGGGCCGAGCGATGGCGGTTCCGGAGCGGGCCGCGTATAAGTGGGACGCTTCGCCAATTGCCCTCCTTAGCGGGTAGGTCTAACCTTCGCGACCTAGCGGCGGTCGCGGGCGGGTCCGCTCGCGCCCAACGGCCTACAGCCCCCGCGCGCTTCGCTGCTGGTCGTGTGGGTCCCATTTCCCGTAGTTCACGCCGATCTCGGTGCGAAGACCGTCCTCCAGTGGCTTGATCGTGAGGTGAGCATCGTCTCCCCGTCGGGCGTAATCCACGCCGCCCTCGTTCCCGGGCTGAAGGGTAGTGTCCCGCTGCTTTTCGCTGTCGAAGACCGGAGCGCCGTACTTCGCCATCAGGCCATCTCGAACGATCGTTTCGGTACTTCTTGCCGCCTCGCTCGTCGGCCTCATGTACCCGGTTCGCCCTTTCGTAACGACCGGCGTACCCGGCATCGGGAACTGCACCGAGACGAAGGTGAGCCTCGTGTTCTCGAAGACGAAGCCGACGACCGCGTCGAGTCCAGCGACCTTGCGAACGAGGGTATAGTAGACGTCGCCCGTCTGCGTCGTCTCCTTGAGGCCCCCGGGGTAGAGCTTCTGCACCTGCGAGAGGGTCATCCCCCAGGTGGTCTTGTCGTAGCCACCGGCTCGGGCGCCCGGCACGAACATCAGGAATAGGCCGAGCAGCAGGGTCGCGGGTCGCACGGCGCGCATGCGACGCGAGGTGACTGGGTCGATGTCCTGCGGAGTAGGCGCCACCCGGGCAGCCTAGCACCTCATCCCAGTGTCTGACCCGGCCCTTTGGTGGGACCAGAGGAGGGCGAAGTTCGACGGAGACGTGGGATGGCGGGCGGTGCGGGATTCGAACCCGTGTGACCGGCAGCGGTTTTGGAGGCCGCCCCGAATCGAATTTCGGCTTGAGCCGTCTCGCCCAACCGCTCGCGCGCTGAGAGTGTACGCCGTCCGGCTGACCGCCGCCTTCTGTCTCGTGATAGAGCAGCCACCGGGGGCGGCCGATGACCGTCGAAGAGTACCTCAAAGGCTTGGCTGAGCAGCTCGTTTACGAACTCCAGCCCACCGTCAGCGTGAAACAGTTGACCGAGAATTCCGAGCTTCTCGGCGACTACGCAGAGGCCGCGATCCGCCGGCTGATCAGGCGTGTCGTCCATCCGATGCACGTTTCGACAGGCTCCGTCCTCGATTACCCGATGCCAGACGCTCTCCCTCAACTCGACGTGATCATTTGGGCACCATTCCCCGCTCCAGGTATCTTCGAGGTCGAAGGCTTCGCACTGGTCCCGAGAAGCAGCGCCTTCGGTGTCCTTGAGATCAAGCGCAGCAACTACAGCGGCGTTGACGTGGCGCTCGAAGAGTTCATCGCCAAGGCGGTATCTTGGATCGCGGCTCGCAGTGGTCCCTTCAGAGACGACCCACAAAAAGCAGTTCTCGGGATTGTTGGCGTCCTTGAGAGCAAGCCATCGGCTCGGCTCGAGCGTCTCATCGACGAGAAGAAGGTCGTCGCAGTATTTGACAAGACTTCCGATAAGGTGACGGTACGTGCGAACGATGTCTTCACCCTGATCAACGTTCTTCACTACGTGAGCTGGCGCTATCGCGTGCAGGCGTCCGGGCCAGGCTTCCCAGAAATAGTCCCGATTCCGCCGGAGAAAACTGGCTGACGCACGGAGCCGCATTGGCCGGTGCGCGGCATCGGCGGGAGCGGCTCCATGCCGGCGGTCTGTCACCGCCACCTGACAACCGCGATGGAGCTAGGCGCCTCGCGCAAGTAGGCTTCAGGAATGGATGTGTCGATTGCGGAGAAGAAGCTGCGCGAAGCGCGGTTCTTTCTGGACCACATGCGAGTGCAAGAAGGCAGAGCAGCGGGTGACCGGGAGGTCTACGATTTTTTCCTGAGCGCATTTCTCAGTGCCTCGCGCAGCGTACTTCTGCGACTGGAGGAGGCTCGCGGACCGTTCGCGAAGGTCTTCTTGCCGTGGCGGAAGACGGTATGGGGTCGTGGCCTACCGAGACCGGAACGGAAGGCGGCGAACCGGCTGGTAGAGTTCTTCGCGACCGAGCGCAATCTCGAGGTTCACCGCGGCGGAGCGAGACGGGTCGAGCGGGAGACATCGATTCCGGTGCACTCTTCGTATTCCGACCGTTCAGGCAACTATTTCGTGTACAGCCCGCCCGATGCACCGCCGGCCGAGCTCATCGTCCCAGAGTACTACGTCACCATCCGCGGGGTGGAACGCAAAGCCACGGAGGCCTGCGCTGAGTACCTGGGCCTGCTGGACCGGATGGTCGCGACGTTCAAGGCTGACCATCCGTAGGCCATGGTCGCTCTGCCGGGTGCTCCTGCCGATGCCGGGGGTCGACCGGCAGAGCGCTGTTTGCCAGTCAGGTTTGCCGCCGAGACGGGCGCCGGGTGCGCTGACCGCTTCGATGCGGCCGCCACAGCCCGGGCGGCGCGATTTTCCGGGCAGGGTCCGGCTACGGGCCGTCCCCTTCGCTGCCCTCGCCATAAGCGGCCGTTGGCGTTCCCGGCGTTTTGACCCCGCACAGGGACCACGCACAGATCACGGCCGCGGCGCTGCTGCGACGATCCGAGAGAACCCCCAGTTCTCCGCGAGCAAACCGCTCGTTGGAGTGGCTCCCCGAGCTGGGATCGAACCAGCGACCCACGGATCAACAGTCCGGACCGGGCTGCACCTAAGGTGCCGTCAACACAAGGCGAACCCGTCGCAAGCCGCCAGCGTGCAGTGCCGGTGCAGTAAGCGCGAGCAGCCGTGACTCGACGGGCGTGAGCGCACACCCGCGAACGCACCGTCTCGTCTGGCTCAGGCCGAGCCTTGACGTCGATCTTCACCATATGCATAATCAACCAAAGAGTGGCAACGTCGCCTGATGCCCCGCTGGCTCCGCACCGTCCTGACGCGCACCCGGAAGCTCGCGCTGGCGCGCAAGGTCTTCTTTACCCTGAAGGCTCGGCGAGAGCTGGCCAGTTTTCGAGTTCGGCCTCGACGAACAGGACGCATGCGACGTCCTGGCGAACCTGTCGGCCGAGGACTCCGCCGGACGGCTGAAATCGCCCGCGACGGGCGAATGGGCCTATGTCTTCAAGCCCCTGCTCGCCGGAACGATCCTGTACGTGAAGTTCATTCTTCGGAACCATTGCATCGTGGTCTCGTTTCACGAGGACCAAGGTGAAGGTCATGAAGAAGACGCGTAACCGGAAGACGTCAGCCGCTCGCCGCGCCCGGGTCCTGCCCGACGACGCCTGCCCGGCGTGTGGGACCCAGATGGTCGAGAGGCGCGGCACTCTACGTCTGCCCGTGAACGGCGAGGAGGTTGCCGTGCCGTCCGCTGTCCACCTCCGGTGCCCCGAGTGCGGCGAGGTCGTGTTGCGCTTTCAGGATTCGAAGCGGCTGGGCGAAGATGCGATCGCGATCTACCGCAGGAATCACGGCTTACTTTCGGCGGACGAGATCCGGGCAATTCGCGAACGATTCAATCTCACGCAGGCGGACCTGGCGCGCCTGCTCCGGCTGGGTGCGAACACGGTGTCCCGATGGGAATCGGGGAGGAACGTTCAGACGGCGGCGATGGATATCCTGCTTCGGATGATTCGCGACCTTCCGGGGAGCATCGAGTACTTGCGCGACCACGCGGCGTGAGATCTCGGCCTCTTAGCTCTACATCGACGGCAAGTGGGTCGCTCCTTCGGGGCGCGGCACCGTCGACGTGATCGGCGCCGCGACCGAGGAACCGGTTGGTCGCATTCCCAGCGGCGACGAGCAGGACGTGGACCACGCCGTCCGGCGGCGGCGCGGGCGTTCCCGGGCTGGGCGGCGACGCCGGTCGCGGAGCGCGCTCGCTGGCTCGAGCGGATCAAGGAAGGGCTGGCCTCGCGCGCGGAGGAGATCGCGACCACCATCTCCGCCGAGGTCGGCTCGCCCATCGCGAAGGCGCGCCGTGCTCCGGAATGCGCCATCGACCCGCCGGCCGCGTGCTCATCGCACGCGACAATGGTCGCCAGCGAGGGCGTCCCCGTTCACAAATCCGGCTTTGGTTTGCTCTTGGCTTTCGCCTCTTGCTCGGCCGTGTACTTCTCTTGGGCCTCGTCCCTTGCCCGCATCGCCGCGTTCTCCGAGATCCAGTGCAGGACAGGGGCATATAGGGTCAACGAATAGCCACTCGCGAAGGACAAGCCCTCGATCCTCGCCGTCAGGTAAGTCGGCCCACAATTCTCGATGAACCAGCCAAAATGCGGGGCCCTCACTAAGCTCGACTGGTCATAGTGGCCGCTCACGCACCAGCTCCAACCCGGTATCGGCTTGTCGTCCGCCATTGCGGTATGGAGCGGTTGTCCAGGTTTGCCGGGCCTCCAAAGGAATTCGTTACTGCTGCCCTGCCGGTATTGTACGGGTCCATATTTCTCGACCAACGCCTTGTAGATTTCGGTGCTGGAACCGGGATCTTTTTGCGGATACTTTCGCCTTTTGTTGATTCGTATCACCCGCTCGCTGCCCGGTGGTTTAGCAAAGGTTACGTATACATATTCCGTTCTGTCGGGTGATGAAGCCTGGATCGACTCGAGAAAGGGCGGCCCGCGGAAATACCCCCGAGGACCTCGTTTCGAAGAAGAACGTAGGAGACGTCCTTTCTTCGTACTTCGTCATCGTCTTGTGGCCCTTCAGGACGGCTCGCACCTGATCGGGCGACATTCCGAGCTTGACTCCTCCGACATCAGCGGTTGCAAAGAGCTTCTCTTCGTCGCTTAAGTTTGCGGGCGGCTCGTCTTCGTAAGCACGTGCCGCCAATGAAATGACGAGTCCGGCTGTTACGAATCCGGTACCGAGCAGGGCCGTCTTCATAGATGACCTCCCCCGTGGTTTCCGAATGCTGTCACGCGCGCACCGGTGCGTCAATTGAGCTGGGAGCCCCGCCCGTAGCGCCGCTTCTCTGTTGCGCCCTGCGGTGGCCACACTTGTGCCTGGGGACATCGGTAATACTGGTCGGCATGGCGAAAGATGGGATGAAGCGGCTGGCCGCCACCGCGCGTGGTGGCCGAAGCCCCACAGTGGTGCACGCGGTCGTGTGCCGCAAAAGGTGGAGGCCAGCCATGGAGCATCTTGGCATCGACGTACACAAGGTGGAAAGCCAGATCTGCATCCTGACGGAGAGCGGGAAGGTGGTGGAGCGGCGGATCCGGACGCAGCGGGAGCGGTTCGCCGCGGTGCTGGGAGAGAGGCCGCGGGCGAGGATCTTGATCGAGGCGTCGACCGAGAGCGAGTGGGTGGCGCGTTGCCTGGAGGAACTGGGCCACGAGGTGGTGGTGGCGGACCCGAACTTCGCCGCCATGTACGCAACGCGGAGCCGCAAGGTGAAGACCGACCTGCGCGACGCGCGGACGCTGGCCGAGGCGTGCAATCTGGGAGCGTATCGCGCGGCGCATCGGACGTCTGACCGACAGCGGCACGTGCGGACGCAGCTCTCGGTGCGGGAGGCGCTGGTGCAGACGAGAGCGCGCTACATCTCGCTGATCGGTGCCCTGCTGCGGCGCGAGGGCCTGCGCGTCGCGAGCGGGAGCGCGGCGAGTTTTGTCAGGCGCGTTGCAAAACTCGCGCTGCCCGGGCAATTGAAGTCAGAGATCGCGCCGCTGCTGGCGGTGTTTGTGTCGGTCGATCGGCAGCTCGCCTGGATCGACACCCGCCTCGAGCATCTCGCGCGGACCGACGAGACCGTAGAGCGGCTGTGCACCGCGCCCAGCGTCGGTCCGGTCACCGCCGCGGCCTTTTCCTCGACCGTCGACGACCCTCGCCGCTTCAAGAGCGCGCACCAGGTGGAGGCCTATCTCGGGCTCACTCCGAGCGAATGGAGCTCCGGGGAGAAGCAAAGCAAGGGGCACATCACCAAGGCCGGCAACAACCGGATGCGAAAACTGCTGGTGCAGGTCGCGGTCTCGATCCTGCGCCTGCGCAGCCCGCGAACCGAGGCGCTGCGGAAATGGGCCACTGGCATCGCGGTGCGGCGCGGGAAGAAGATCGCCATCGTGGCCCTGGCGCGGAGGATGGCCGGAGTGCTTTTTGCGATGATGCGCGACCGCACCTGCTACTTGCAGCCGGCATTACTCGCACCGGCGGCTCAAGTCGCCTGACTCGACTTACGGACCATCAGTGGTCACCGGCAACGGGACTCAGCGCAGGGAATCTCTGGAGGATACGAAAGCGGGTGAGCGCGAATCAAAGTCCTTGGCCTCCGTCGAGAACCGCGCCAAAGAGAGCGCCCCCGCCCATCGAACCCCACCATGCGCCGGTGAGCGAGCCTCGCCACCGAGAGCGCGGACAGAGGGTGAACAACCTCGCGGAGAACCGCAGTACCGAGTCCGAACCTGGAAGGAGTCAACCGGGGCTTGACCTGAAGAGCCGCTTCACAGAAGGACAGATAAGCGAACTTCTGTCGCCTCCCCCTCCTCCTGCCTCCTCGCGACCAGCCTAGCAGAGCGCGGCGGGAGGGCGCTACCCTCCGCCGCGCAGGGTTCGCTATGGTGGCGGCGCCGCCAACCCCTGCGCGACGACGGCGACCTCGGCCTTGAGCGCCCGGTGACGCAGGAAATAGCGGACCCCGGCGAGAACCGGCAGGCCCACGAATAGGCCCAGATAGCCGACCGCTGCTATCGGCGTCCAGCAGAGGATGATGAGCACGACGTATGTGACGATCCACTGCACCCTGAACGGTCGCGGCCCGACCAGCTTCTTGAACTGGTTCTCCACCGTGCTGAGCGCCCTCGTGTCGTGGTTGTAGATTCCCACGTACGGCCCCTGATCCTTGCCCTGCTTTATCCCCCAGATGAGCGAGACGCGATTGCCCTGGCGCACAACGAGATGCGAATCCGAAACCGCCACTGCATGTTCCCTTCCGTCCTCGGTCTTCACCAAGATCTGATCGTGCGTCGTCGTCCTCGAGGTGATCGGATTGCTCGAAACGTAGCCGCTTCCGCCCTGAATGAAGCCGCCACCGCCGCCTCCAGAGATTTGTGTCGTCGTCCACTTCTTTTCCGCGACGATGACACCTGAAGCGGAATGCAGGTCGATAACTCGATCTCCGACAGTGACGGTACGCGTCTGAGCCATGGCAGCGCCCCCTTGCCGCCACGCACGGCATAGCGTGGCGATTCCCCAAGCCATCCTAGGCACACCGGCAGCGGCGCGACAATCTCGGACCTTGGGAGCGATGAGAGGCGTGGCTCCGGTCGGATCAGGTGCCGGCCGTCTACCTCGCCATGCCGGAGCTGGCGCTCGTCTCCCCGTGGCGAGCCATGTTCGCGGCGGGCACCTTCGCGGGCCTGCGGACCGGCGAGGCGATCGCGCTTGAGTGGAGCGATCTGGACTTCGAGTCCCGGACCATCCACGTCCGGCGCTCCGTCGGCGGACCGTTAAAGGACGACGAATCGCGCATCGCGCCGATGCCGGAGACGCTCGCCGACGTGCTGGGCCAGTGGCGCAAGGTAGTGCCGGTGGGCACCGTGCAGGTGCTCGCCGCGTGGTTACGCGCTGGTTACGCGAAAGGCGTGGGTAGGCGTCGCCGTTCTGGCCTCCCGCCACGTCTGGGCGGTATCGTTCGACCATGCAGCAGCGCAACGCAATCTACGTCCGCACTTCCAGCACCGACCAGGACGGGCAGGCGCAGCTCCACGCGCTCCGTCGAACCGCGGAAGGGCGAGGCTGGACGGCCGCGCGAGAGTTTATCGACCTAGGGCACTCGGGCGCGAAGGCGAACCGGCCCGCCCTGGACGAGTTGCGCCGGGCGGCCAAGGCGGGCGAGGTGCGCGTGGTCATGGTCGCCGGACTCGACCGTGTTGCCCGGAGCCTCCGCGATCTACTCCACCTGCTCGACGAGCTGACCGCCGCCGGCTGCATGCTGGTGTCGCTCCGGGAGTCGATCGACTTGAGCACACCGTCGGGCAGGCTGCTGGGTGCAGCTCATCGGCGCGATGACGGAGTTTGAGCGCGAGATGATCCGGGAGCGGGTGCGCAGCGGTCTCCAGCGCGTGCAGCAGACCGGCAGGACGCGCAGCGGCAAGCCGGTGGGGCGACCCCGTCCGCGCCGTGGATCTTGCCGCCGTGCAGCGTCTCCGCGCCGAGGGGCGCTCGTGGCGCTCTATCGCGGTCGGGTTGAAGGTGCCAGTGCGCACCCTGCGGCGGGCGCTCCAGCGGCCGGACGCGGCCTAGGCGTGGCGAAACCCTCAGCGTCCAGAGCACCCCGGCGCTCCCTCTGACGAGCCTCGCCGCAGCCGTGTGAGGCACAAGGTCTTGGTTTCGCCCCGGCAATCGTGGCGGCCTCTCTGCTAGAAAGAGCCCCAGGCCGCGAGTCGGCGGCCGGCGATTCGCCGCAGGCGCGATCGAACACGAGGGAGTGCTCAGTGCGTTCTCCACATCGACTCCACGACCGCGCCAGTTTCTTCAAGTACATGCCTGCGTCTACCGCAAAGCTTGTGCTCGCGAACACTTCGCTGCGGTGGAGTTCGCATGTGCTCTTCAATGATCCCTTCGATGTGCCAAGGGAGCTTTCGTTCGGCATCACCCCGAAAGAAATAGCTGAAGCCGTTATCCGCAGGTTCGCTTCGCTGATCGAGCAGCCCCCACAGGACACGTCCGTGCTGCGGCCCGATCTGGCAATGGTCATAGACGCAGTAAAAGGAGGCATACCTCCTGAGGTGCGGGAAGAGGTTCTTGCGGCAATCAACGAGCCGCATGACACACAGCAACTCGCTGCGGCGATGGAGGGGCTTCGTACCCTTTGGCGTAGCTGGATTCCTGACTTCCGAATTCTCTGCCTGACAGAAAGTGCAACACATGCAGCGATGTGGTTGCACTACGCTGATGGATACAAAGGCGCTGTCCTGGAATTCAACTGCGATGATGAGGCAGATAGTGCGTGGCTCCAAGCCGAACCAGTGACCTACCCAGCCCATAAGCCAGAAATCTTCGAGGCGGATGGATGGGCGAATCTGATGATGATGCCACTCTACCAAGCCACGAAGACGATCTTACACGTCTCGACGTTCACGAAAGCGCCAGATTGGAGTTACGAGAAGGAATGGAGGGTCACCTCTTCCAAGCGCCGCGGCGATTCTGGTTTTTTCACAGATTATCAATTCCACACCAAGGAGCTGGCGACCGTCTATCTTGGGCCCTTGATGCCGGCAGACGATAAGGAAGCGTTAATCGCACTTACGAGGAAGTATCCGCAAGCACGGGTGTTCGAAGTCGCCATTGGGATGAGCAGAGAATTTCTATTGAACCGAGTAGGCTAATGCGCTACGTTGGGGGCAGAGCGGGCCGATGGCTGTGTTTCGTGCGCGCGACTGATCGGCGAGTGGGGCCCACTTCGAGCGCCGCCCTGCGGGAAGGTGTACCCAGTCGCGCAGATCGTCCCCAAGCTCGCCTAGTGCCGCGACCGGAGTGAGCTGATCGCATCGGCACTTGCAGTCGAGATCGGTTTCTGATCTACAGCACGAGATGCGACCTGTGCCTCTCGAGTTGGCGGCCAAGGACCGGCGGCAGTTGAAAGCGATGATGGCCGGCGGCGCGCGGATGACTTCGCGACGGTGGCGCCGGATCCGGACGTTGCTGTTGCTTGCCGAGGGCTTGTCGGCGCGCGCCACCGCTGAGGCGGTTGGGACCCATCCGCGCGAGGCGAGACGTGTCGGCCATCGCTATCGCGCCGGCGGCTTGGAGGCGGCGCTCGGGGAGGATCCGCGACCGCCGCCGCCGAGGCTGCTGGACAGCACCCAACACGCGGCGGTCATCGCGATGGTGTGCGGTCCACCGCCATTGGGTCGGGCTCGGTGGACAGTGCGGCTCGGCGCCGAGCAGGCTGTGAAACGCGGAATCGCCGACCGGATGGGACGCGAGACTGCTCGGGTAACGCTGGCGACAAGCGGCTTGAAGCCGTGGCGGGAAAAAAATGTGGTGCGTTCCCGAGCTGACCGCCGAGTTCATCGAGAGGATGGAGGACGTTCTTCGCCTCTACGCCCGTAAGCTTGATCCAGCGGAGCCCGTCGTTTGCCTGGACGAGCGGCCGGTCGTGCTGCGGGAGGATGCAAGGCGCGGAGTGGCGATGAGACCGGGCCGGATTTCGAGGCGGGACTACGAGTACGTCCGCTGCGGCACCGCGAACATCTTCTGCCTCGTCGAACCGCTCGCGGGGCGGCGACTGACCTTCGCCAGCGCAGATCGCAAGCGGCCGGCTTACGTGCGCGCGCTGCAAAAGATCGCGGCTCGCTACCCACAAGCGAAGCGCATTCATCTCGTCCAAGACAATCTCAATACTCATTCCCTGAAGTCGGCCATAGCCGTGCTCGGCGCTCTCGAAGGTCGTCGCCTCTGGCGCCGCTTCGAAGTCCACTACACACCCAAGCACGGGAGCTGGCTCAATGCCGCGGAGATCGAGGCGAGCCTCGTCTCCCGCGAGTGCCTCGGCCGCGATCGGGTTGCCTTTCTGGTCGACCTCATCTCACGCGTCGCTGCGTGGCGCCGAGCGGCCGAAGCCGAGGGGCCGCACCATCGACTGGACCTTTCGTGTCGATGATGCCCGACGGAAGTTTCGCTACGATGGGCTCATCACCGCACGGTCGCGGCACTAGAAGCAGCGGCCGTCTGGACCCAATTCCTAACGCCGCAGGGATACTCGCACCCGGACCGCAAGCTCTACCAGCCGACAGTCGGAGCAAAGATCGGATCGTCCTATGACGCGCTCGCGGTCTACGACGTACCAAGCGCGGCACCCCTTGGTCGTGAACATCGCCAACGTAAGTTGAGCCTCGTCGCCTCGGGCGACTCGGTACGGGTCTGACGGCCGGGATCGATGGGGCTTGTAGCGCCTCGCAGCCATCAGTGGCCCCCGCCATTACGAGCGGAGAGCGTCTTGATAAATTCGAGTGCGCGGTCCGTCTTGTCAGAGACTTCCGTGATCTCCGCCTCCGCGCGCTCGATCATGTTTTCAACGAGTGCGGGGAGCTTCTCGATGGCAGCCAATCTCGTGGACCTGTTAGCATTCACGAGGGGCGTGTAGCTCCAGTTCCCTTCATCGTCCGTGTAGCCTGACTCAACTATGAGCCGCCACGTCTTGTCCTCCTTGGTGAACAGCAGATTCTGGAACCCGGATCCCAACCCGTAGGGATCATCTTCGTCCATGGAGATCAACACATTGCCCGGTACGCCAAGGCGAAGGCTCGCAATCGCCTTCTCGGCCTGCGCGATTACTTCGTTCAGGGCATCAGTCACGCCCGCGAGTCTGTCTGCAACGGCCTTCGCTCGAACGAGCGAAGCCGCAAGGTCCGGCTTCTTAGCAGCCAAGGCTTCCTCCGCATGGGGATTCTGGCCCCATCGTCTGTTTCGCTGGCGTCCCTCGGCGTCACCCGGCGGGTCGGTCACCCAGCTTGAAGGCGATAGGGCCGATAATGCGGGTTTCCGTCCACTCGCCGCACCTCACGACCCCTCCTTCGGGCGGCGAAGCATGCCATGTCTAACTGATACAACGCCAGTCCACGCCGCGCGGCAGCCGCCGCAGCCGGGCGCCGGGCGCACCAGTACCTCAAGCGCGCCAGGGCCGCCCTCACGAGTCGTAGTTTGGCAGCTCGTCCCGCAACTCGTCAGCCGGTCGCTCATCCAGCTCGAGCTCCGCGGCCCCTCGTGCTGGCGCCTTCGGCGGCCCGGTGGCCGGCAGGCCAAGGTGTTCCAGGATCTTCTTCACCACGGCCCGTTAGTGCGCGGTCGCTCCCCAGAGCAGACCGCGGGCGAGTTTGGTAGGCTTCCCCGGCTGCGGACGGGGAGGCCAATTGGACAAAACATCATTTGTCCGACTTCTCAATGCGACTCGTTGTTGCGGGCACAGGCATCCCGACCGCGGTCGTAGCAGACCGTGTCGCAGCTGGCGATACGCTGGACGACCTCGCGTCTGACTACGAAATCGAGCGCCGCTCGATCGAGGAGGCCATCCGCTGCGAGAACCTGCGTCGGGCGGCGTGAGCCAGGTCTTCTCCGTCGATAGAAGCCTCGGGAGGCACACCGTAGCTCGCGCCCTGCGAGCCGCAGGGGCTCTCGTCGAAGTTCACGACGACCACTTCGCGCAGAACGCACCGGACGAGGTATGGCTGCCGGAAGTCGGACGCCGCGACTGGGCAGTTCTCACCAAGGACGAGCGAATCCGCTATAGGGACGCGGAGACGAACGCCGCGATCGCTGCCGGAGTCGCGCTGTTTATCTTCACCGGCAGGGGAATGCGCGACACCGTATATCTGCCTTTCGATCGGTGTCCACCAAACCGGGTCAAGCTCAAGAGCCGGGCCGGGCCCTTGAAGCGCGAGATAGCCGCGATCTTCGGCGCGTGGCCATTGTCGGATGAAGGTGCGACTGAGATAGCCGTGCGCTCCGGTGAGATTCAGCGGCGGAGTCGCCGAGTTCTGCGGGCAACCTAAATGTGCTTGCGTTTCTGAAGTGCGCGGATCACCGGCTCTACGAGGCGAAGCGCGCCGGGCGAAATCGAATCAGCTGACACGCGTTCGTGCCGACGCGCCTTGCCATGACGCTGGAGTCATGCCTTCGTCAGGGGGCCATGATAGGTGAGGGACTCGGCAACGTGCCCAAGGAGCGCCAGTGCAGTCGAGCCAGACGCCGCCCAAGCCCATCCATCCGTTCCCCGCTCGCATGGCCGCCTCTATTCCATGGGAGGAACTCCAAGGGCCTAGGCCGCTTCGCGTTCTAGACCCGATGGCTGGCTCAGGTACAACCCTGGTTGTTGCGCGTGCTCTTGGGCACGAACCGATCGGCTTCGACACAGACCCGCTCGCAGTGCTCCTCGCGAGGACTTGGTGCGCGGACATTCCCCACTTGGCGACCAAGAAGCGCGCAAGTGAGGTCTACGGCGCAGCAGGCCTTGATGCGCTGGGCATGCCTCTGCGCCAGGCCTATCCGGTCGGCGCCGACGGAGAGACGAAAGAGTTCGTGCGGTACTGGTTCGACAACATCAACCGCAAGCAGCTGACAGCGCTGTCGACGCGCATCGCGGCGGTCAAGAACAAGGCGATGCGCTCGGTGCTCTGGTGTGCCTTCTCGCGACTCATCATCGCCAAGCAGGCCGGCGCCTCTCGCGCCCTCGACCTGTCGCACAGTCGTCCGCACCGAGTGGACTCGAAGCCGACGATGAGACCGTTGGCTTTCTTCCTCTCGGCGGTGGACACTGTTCTGCGGGCGGCTCCCTTCGGGCCTCAATCGACCGCGCCGGCGGCAACAGTGGGCCTCGCCGACGCACGACGCCTTCCGCTACCCGACGAGAGCGTAGATGTTGTGATCACGTCGCCACCCTACCTCAACGCGATCGATTATCTGCGCGGACACAAGTTCTCGCTTGTGTGGATGGGCTACAACGTCGGCGAGTTGCGGACGGTGCGAGCCGAGAACATCGGCACCGAGGCCGCCCGCGCCGCCAATCCGCGTCACGAGGTGCCGGCGCGGGCCCTTCGTGCGATGGGTGGCGTGATGAAACTGCCGCACAGGCACCAGGCCATGTTCGCAAGGTACGCGCTCGACATGGATGCTGCTCTACGGGAGATCCGCCGCGTGCTAGTCCGCGGGGGCCGAGCACTCCTCGTCGTCGGCGATTGCTCGATCCGAGGCGTCTTCATTCGCAACTCGCGCGCCCTCGCGGAGCTAGCAGAGCGTCACGGCTTGCGGGTCACTTCGGTTTCGAGAAGGCGGCTCCCGCCCAACCGGCGGTATCTCCCGCCGCCCTCCGCGGACTCGTCTGGTGACCAGCTCGGCCACCGCCTCCGGACCGAGGTTCTGCTGCGCCTGACCAAGGCGGCATAGGCGCGTCTCACTCAACCAGAAGCCGCTTGCACGGCGCAGGGTCGATCGCGACCATCAGCGGCCGTGTAAAGCTCGTGAACGACACGAGGGCCTGACCCGCCGCGAGGCGCGAGACGCGCGACCACAGGCCCTCGTCGATATTGCCGACGGTCCGCTGCATCCTGCTCGTCACGGTGCTGTCCGTGATCTTGTGGATGATGAAGTTGTTCAGCAGGCCGAGCACCTCGTTCGGTAGGTGCTGCGGCAGCTGCGTCACGAAGACCAGGCCGAGCCACCGCTTGCGGCCGCGCTTGGCGATCCGGGCAACCTGCTCGAACAAGACCGGCAGCTTGGACAAACGAGACGCCGAGAGAAACTCGTGGGCCTCCTCGATGATGATGAGGGCGGGCACGACGGGCTTCCCCTTCTCGTTGGCCTTGTGGTACCGCGCCTCCTGCGCCTCCTGAAGTCCGCGCAGGATGTCGGCGATGACTAGGTTGTTGAGCTGTGGCGAGTCGGTGTCGGAGAGGTCGATCACGGAGACGCGGCCGGCCTGGAGCATCGATTCGTAGTCCACGCCGCTGACCTGCGAGACATCGAAGATGCCGAGCCTGCGGAGGCGGTGAAGTTTCCCGGCGAGAGCCTTCCAGCTGATCTCGTTCGGGCTGCGCTGCGCGTACACCCTCCTCATCACCTTTGCGGGGTCTTTTTTGAACTCAGACGAAAGCCACGGTCCGCTCGGGGCTTCTTGCTCCTCGGTTTCGCCCTCTCCCTCGAGATCGAAGACGTCGGTGGCCGTGCCTCCCTTGCTCTTCTTGACCGCAGGCTTCTTTTCCTTCGCCTCCTTGCCCTCGGTGCTGAGGCTGTACAGATAGGCGTTCACGACGTCGAGCACGTGCTGAATCGTCATCCGCGGATACCCGGTCGACAGCTCGTCGACTTCGAGCGCCTTGACCTCCTCTTCCTTGGTAAGGAGGTTGAAATCCTTGAGCAAAAGCTTGGTCACGTCGTAGGCGCGCAGAAAGCGCTCGTGCTGAGCATCCGACATCTCCAAGATCTCGGCGATCGCGTAGGGGGAGAGAGACGAGAATTTGAGCGCGAACTTGTGCAGGTTCTTGTGCCCCGCATTCGTGGTCTCGCGCCCGACGAGATGGTGCACATGCAAGTCCTTAACGCCCTCCGGCTTCTGTGACCTCATCTTCAGTGCTTCCAGCATCGCTGGATGGTCCGTGGGCTTGTCGACGTGGGTGTATTCGCCCTCGACGTCGAATACGATCGTCGCGATTCCCGCCACCTGAGCGCGATGAATCATGGTCGCGACGGTCGTGGACTTACCGCCGCCCGTCGTCCCGATCACGCCTGTGTGGCGAGGCAGCACGGACTTGTCCTTCGAGTTGATCCTCGCCTCCATGTTCTCGTAGCCGACGACCCTGCCGATGCAGAGATCGCCTCCGACCCCAAGGATCTGTTCGCTCTCCTTCTCATCCAAGAGGAACACGGGGCTCTTCGGCCGGGGCCGATATCGAGGCGGCACGATGCGACCGTGGCTTTCCTCACCGAGGAGCTCCACTTCGCCACGGCCGTGGTAGTCGAACGTGTAGTGCACCTTCTTCCCCTGGATCACGACGCCGATCGCCATCGTCGAGTTCGGGGGAACTGCGTCGGGCTCCGAGAAAGGGCCGCGCACGACGACTCCGAGGTACGAACGTTTGTCCTCGCGGGACTTGATCCGGACGAGCGTCTGCGACGCGATTCGATGAATGTCGTCGCGGGCCAGGAGGATCGTGACCGATCCGTCGCTGCTCGAGCCCGTATCGAAGTGAGTAAAGGCGACGGCGTTGGCAAGCTCGGGATCAAGCTTGTCAGCCTCGGTCTTCGCTACCTTGCTCAGCTCCTCGAGCTCGCCGAGCACTTCCGGCGGAGCGGACTTCACGAAGCTGCCCTTCTTCTTGCCGTCCTCTGATTGCTGTTCACTGTGCGGCATCTTCGACTCCTAGCGGCGAGTCTCGCGCTCGCCGAAGTACTGCACGGTTCCGCCTGCGCGTGCGTAGGCGTCGTGAATGAGACCGAGGAAGCCGTCGGCGCCAAACGCGCTCCGACACGTGACATCTGCAACATCGATGAGCATCGGGAATCCGCGTTCGGGGCGAAGGATGCTGTCGGCAAGCGCGATGCGGGCTGCCATGTGGACATGCTCGCGGTGTGCGTAGAATAGGTACGGAGGAGAGTAGGTCGACGCTCGAAACATGCCGAAGAGAACTTGCGGACCGCACTCCTCCACGAACTCCTCAGCGTGCTTCTTGTGGTCCTTCCCGTAATGGCCGTCCTTCACGATGTCGTGGCACTTTTTCTTGATGCTGTCGAAGATCGCGTATTCGCCGGCATCGAGAGCATTGCCGATGGTCAGCAGCGCGCGCTCGCCGGGAGCGCTCGGCACGAACACGAACTTCTTCTGCTCCATGATCAGGCGGCGCAAGACCTTCAGCGACGCCTCCAACAGCGGCATGCTCCCGGAGCCGGTGAGCAGCTCGTATGGGCAGGGGCTGCCGTGTCCGATGCGCCAGTCCGTAGATGACTTGTCGAGAAGAATCTTGCGCTCGGCGAACGTCATGATACCGCGCCTCGCGAGCTCCGAGATCCGATCCCCTTGGCCGACTCCTTGGCGCGTGTCGCGCCTCTTGATGAGGTCGAGCGCCTCCTCGTACGCGTCGCCGGACTTTGCGGCGATCTCCTTGCGGAAGATGCGCTGTGCGAAGGTCGCTGAGGTACCGCCATAGCTGACGACCGCGATCCCGATTTGAGTGATTCCGAGAGGGAGGCTGTCATAGGACACCGAGGTCCCATCGACCGCTTCCGTTCGCCCAGGGAAGAGCAGGCTGTCGTGGACCGTCGCCAGCTCGGTCGCCTCCGCCTTGTAGACGCCTGCCTCTGGCGGTGCATGGTCCGCGTGGCCGAGTCGCGGAAGGATTTCCCTGCGAATCGTCTGCCGGAGGCGCTCTTCCTGGCCGACCGCGGCGCTGATCTCGTTCTTGAAGCGCGCGACGGCGCTTTCCCAATCGATTCCCGTGGACCACTTGTCGATGTCGAGGGTGCTCTCGATGTTCTCGCCGAAGGCCTCCCTGAATTCCACCGCCCCCAGCAGCGGTTCCTGGTCGGCGTCGTCAACCGGTTCCGCCGGCTGGGCTTTCTTGCGCTCGCCCAAGGTGTCCTGAGACATGCAGCCTCCTAGCGCTTGCCGAACAGGTCGAGGACCGACGTGCGAATGGAGCGCTGCTTGCCGAGCAGAAGTTCTGCATACGCCTCCGCGGTATTCGCGGGGAGACCAAACTCCCTGGCGATGCGCGAAGCTGCCTCAGCGACAGGAACCGACCCGACAGCGCGTGACAGCGGACGCAGTGATTCCAGGACGGCGCGTGCCGGAGCGAGCATCTCGAACGCAAGTCGGTCGGCCCGCTGCTCAGCTTCTTCGATCGACCATGCGCAGACACCGCCGCGCACGCCCCGGTCCATCAGGCGAACTTGGAGCCCGAGGGGCACGCGATCGAGGACCGAGTAAAGGGCTTCCTCCTTGGTAGGTCGCCGGAGTCCGTCTAGAACGGGACGAACCTTGTCGCCGAACGTCTTGATGGCCTGTTCGCGGGGCAGAAGGTGATCGAGAACGAAATGCGAGGCTTCGTGCGCGAGCGTGAAACGTCTCTCGTGCTCATGATCGTCCGCATCGAGGAAGATGATGCCAACGCCGGCGCGAGCCGTGAGGCAGCCGTGCAAGGGGCGGTCTCGTTCCGCAACCTCGTGCCGGAGCCCACCGCGCTTCAGCCAATCGCGCACCGCGTGGGCCGAGAGCGTCCTTTGGGTCACGATCGTGAGAGGCAGCGCGAGTGGGATATCACAGCAGAGGTCCCTCGGCACCGATGACGGCGGGCCGAGACCGGAGGCGAGCATCGCCTGTTCAAGCCATCGACCCTTCACTCTTCTCCCTCCGACTCCGGCTTGCGGTCGCGCGCAGCAAGAAGCAGCTCCGACTCCTCGCTGTCGTCTCGCGGAGATCCGTCGCGTAGAGTCGCGACGACCTGTACGCGGCGCAGAATGGCCGCGAGCAAGGCTGCGTCGAGGCCGAACCGCTTGGCGATCGCCGACACGTGGCTTGCAAACCGCTCCGGCGTCGGTTCCCGGCACAGCGAAAGCCAGTTGAGTGTCTCGATGGAGCAGCGCAACTCACGCGCCACATCCTCAGCAGTCTTCTGCTCCAGCTCCTGGTACTGCTTGAGAACCGCGCCGAGGGTCCACGCATGGCGACCGCTCTCGTCTGCAGCGCGTCCCAGCCACTTAGGGCTCGTCATCGTCGATACCCTCTCCGATGCGTTCGAGGACCTTCAGGATGCGATCACGGTGACGCTTCACCGCGAGGCGCTGCTCCTCGATCGGCAAGGACGAAACGCCGAAGGCGTCGGCGAGACGGGTTGTCGCCCGCTCTCCAGCTAGGATCAGCTTGAGCGCGTCCCTGTCCTTCGCGTCCGGCAACGCAACCTCCACCTGTTTCCAGAGCCCTCGCGCCTCGATCCCGCGTTCCATCACCTCATTCGGAGCCGTAGCCGAAAGCTCGACAGCCTCCTGGAATGCTTCCTCCCGGCCCTTCCTGCGAGAGGACGACCTGAGGTGGTCGACGAGCCGGCGCGTCGCGATGCGCTTCAGGAATGTGGAGAGTCGTGCGCGATCTCGATCGTATGTGTCGGGTGCATCCAGATAATTGTAGACCGCATCGACCGCGGCGTCGTAGGCGAGGTCATCGTCAGGGCACGGCAACCCGATGCGCAGCGCCGCTGCGACGGGCTCGACGAACGCCTTGAAGGCATCAACCGAAGCAAGCGGATCGCCGGCGAGCACCCGCTCGTGCAGTTCCAGCTCTTCAGCTCGAGACGGGAAGCCCAAATCGGCTCCTTCGGCAAGGCGCCCCACGTCTTCTTCGGCGCCGACGAGCGGACTTCGACGGCCGCCTGTCAGAGCCACCGTATACGCTCGGTCTCCAGCGCTTCAAGGGCCCACGCGCCGGCGGATCCGGTTCGCTGTTGGTGCAGACGTTCGCATTGTCGGGTGTCGAAGAAGCCGCCGCCGCGCCGAAAGGGTTCGAAAGGAGGCTCGATGGCCGAGTTCAGGATGGAGTTCAAGGAGCAGATCGGGGGCGGCGGCTTCGCCGACGTCTTCCGGGCGGTGCGTCTCGATACGGGAGAAGAAGTGGCCGTCAAGGTCTTGCGCGACCACAAGAACGCCGACTGCCGACGGCGCTTCGAGCGAGAGGTGCAGTATCTGCTGACAGTGAATCATCCAAGTGTCGTTCGCATCCTCGGTCATCAGCTGCGCACCGACCCGCCGTACTTCGTCATGCCGTTGATGAAGCACGGCAATCTCACGCCGTGGGCGGGACGGCTGGATTTCCCCGTGGTGCGCGGCCTCCTACGGCAGCTCGCGTCGGTGTTGCAGTATCTACATGGTCGTGGCCTGCTCCATAGAGACTTCAAGCCCGACAACATCCTCGTCGACGCGGACGGCAACGTCGCCATCGGCGACTTCGGCCTCGGGAACGACCCGCGCTTTACGGTGGTCCTGACGGTGCACGCCGTCGGCACGCCAGGCTACATGGCGCCCGAGCTGCACTTCACATGGGGGCGGGCATCGCGAGCGGCTGACATCTACTCCCTCGGCGCCACGCTCTTCCATTTGCTGACCGGGATCAGACCGCCGGTTCGCCTCGGTGCCTCGCCACTCGATCCTTGGGAGCACAACAACAGCGTCCCGGAGGACCTGCGGAACCTGGTGCTTCACATGGTCCAGCACGATCCACGCCGCCGTCCCTCGGCTGCTCAGATCATTGAGTGGCTCGGCCTAGGCTCGGCCCAAAGCGGCGCGGGGCGCGTGCCGGTTCCCCCCTCGGCTGGGGAGGTACTCGCGGTCGGGGGCCTCGCGATCGCGGCCGTGCTCGCGTTGGCTGGCCTCTTCGGAGGCAACGAGTAGTTGGCGAGCCGCGGGCGCCAGGATCGATGCCGAGGGAGGCGGAGGGACTGCCGTGCTATATGTAGAGGAGTCGCCCGGGCACCAAGTCTAGATATGGGGAACCCGAAATGTTGCCGGGCTCGCATCGACCAGGTTCGCGTAACGAGGCCCGCTCGCTCGCTGCCAGCGGGGCGAGCAAGGTTGAGTACTCTCCCGAGCAGCTGGGCGTCATCCAACACCGGAGGGGCCACGTCCAAGTAGTCGCATGCGCCGGCTCCGGCAAGACCGAGACCGTGTCGATGCGCGTGGCGACCCTCTTGGCCGAAGGCGTGCCGCCGTCAGGCATCATCGCCTTCACCTTCACGAACGCCGCGGCAGACGCCCTCAAAGCGCGTATTCTGAAGAAGGTCGAGGAGCTGCTACCGGGCTACTCGTTGGATCGGTTGTCGCCGATGTTCGTCGGCACGATCCACTCCTTCTGCCTGCGCTTCCTCCAAGAGCGCGCTCCCCGCTACGCGGCTTTCGACCTCTTCGAGGACCATCGCCTCATCGGACTGATGAACCGCGAGTACTACGAGCTTGGGCTCCAGAACCTCGGCATCAAGAATCGCACTCAAGCCATCGAGGCCTTCCTTGCGACGGCGGCCGTCGTCGAGAACGAGATGCTCGATCCGAAGAAGCTCCCAAAGGGCGCGTTCCGGGAATTCTACCTCGAGTACCTCGACCTCCTCGACCGCTACCACGTCCTCACCCACAACCAATGCATCTACCGAGCGGTGCTCGAGCTCGAGAGGCCGGAAGTCTTCAAGATGTACCATGCCTCCCTTCAGCATCTCATTGTCGATGAGTTCCAGGACATCAACCCCGCACAGGCCCGGCTGATCGGACTGCTCGGGAAGTCGCCGGTGCAGATCTGCGTTGTGGGCGACGACGATCAATCTATCTACCAGTGGCGCGGCTCCTCAGTGGGGTACATCCGAGACTTCAAGCGGGAGTTCCGTGCCCACACCGAAACTCTGGCCGTCAACCGGCGCTCCCGAGAGGAGATCGTCGCCGCTGCCGCGGAGTTCGCCAAGTCGATCCCTGGCCGCCTGCCCAAGCGCATCCGCCCCCAGCGAGAGAGTCATGGGAAAGCCTTGCAGCTCTTCATCGCTCCGACGGCGCAGCAGGAGGCCGGACTCATCGCCGATGCCATCAAGCGGATGCACAATGTCGGTATCGAGTACCGGAACATCGCGATCTTGCTCCGCTCGGTGCGGACTGCCGGCGGCCCATTCTTGGACGAGTTCGATGAGCGGGAGATCCCTTACATCTGTGGTGGCAGAACCGGCCTCTTCTATCAGCCCGAGGCCGAGCTGCTCGCCCTCGTCTACGCCTACCTCGCTGGGAGGTCGGACTTTTACAACGCCCGCTCCCGTGAAATGCAGCCGGTCGACCTCGAGGCGCTGTTGCCACAAATACGTCGGATCTTCTCGCTCGACAAGCGAAAGATCGAGACGGCTCGTCACTATCTGCAGACTTGGCGTGCTGGGCTGCCGCGTGCTCGCGAGGCCGACCTGGTGGGTAGCCTCTATCGTATGCTTCGCCTCTTCGATGTTCAGAACTGGGACCTCGACAAGAACGCCGCCCGCCTCGGTGTGCTGGCGCGCTTCAGCGAGTTGCTCGCCGACTACGAGAGCGTCACGCGCCGCGCCCGCCGTGTTGAGGATCCGGGGGAGGCTCGCACTATTCGCGGCGGCCTCGCCGGCGGCGCGAAATACCTCGATCGGCTTGTCGACTACCTCAGCTACTACGCGCAGACCCACTACGAGGACTTCGAGGGTGAGCCGGACTTCGATCTAGACGCGGTGACCATCACGACCGTTCATCAGGCCAAGGGGCTGGAGTGGCCTGTGGTCTTTGTGCCCAGCCTTTCGGCCCGGCGTTTCCCGAGCAGTCGTTCGGGCACCGCGAAGGATTGGTTGATCCCCAGGGACCGCTTCCCAGCCGAGCGGTACGAAGGGAGCGACGCCGACGAGCGCCGTCTCCTGTACGTGGCGATGACTCGCGCCCGCGACCACCTCTATCTTTCGACCCACGACCGGGTAAACAAGCAGCGCGTGAAACCATCTCCTTACTTTGAGGAGCTCGCCGGCAAGGAGTTGAAGGCCTCGGTTCGACCGCTTTGGGTCCCCAAGTCGCTACCTCCACGCCCCTCGGAAGACGAGAAGCCCACGTTCAGCTTCTCGGAGCTGGCCGACTATTTCCTCTGCCCGCTCTCCTATCGCTACCGGTCGAACCTCGGATTCCAACCGCCAGCGGCAAAGGAACTGGGCTACGGAAAGGCAGTCCACCACGTCCTTCGTCGGATGGCCGACTTCGTGAAGGAGCGGGGTCGTCTGCCACGCCCCTCCGACATCGAAGGGCTGTTCGCCGAGGAGTTCTATCTGCCGTACGCTGATCGGCCCGCGCATGAGCAGATGCAGGAGAAAGCACGGCGCATCGTCGGCCAGTACGTGACGGATTTCGCCGATGACCTCGAGCGAGTCTGGGAGGTTGAGCGCGCCTTCGAATTGCATCTACCGGAGGCAAATCTCGCGGGCCGCGCCGATGTGATTCTAGACCGTGAGGGCGGAAAGGTTGGGGCACTCGCCCTGGTGGATTACAAGACCAAACCAGAGGCCCACCACGATCCCATTCACCTGCTTCAACTCGCGATCTATTCTGCGGCGGCGACTGGGGAGGGGCTCGATGTGCGAGCAGCCTACCTTCACGACCTGTCGGCGCCTAAGGCAGAGGCACGCAAGCAAGTGCCCGCCGGGGCAGCAGAGGTTGAGCAGGCCAAACAGAAGGCCTCCGAGATGGCGAGCGGCATCCGAAGCCGGTCCTTTGACCCAATCGTTGGAACTCACTGTCGGAGCTGCGACGTCCGGCTCATCTGCCCGTACGGCCCGACGCCCTAGGAGAAGTAATGCGCAAGGCCAACAAAACGGCGGCATCGAGGACGAAGCGCCTTGCCAATGGACGCCATGCGAAGAAAAGTGCCCCGATGGCCAGTAGGGCGCCGACGCCGAAGGTCGAAAGGCGAAGCGAGGACTACCGCCACGAGGCGAAGCGAACCAACAATCCTGAGGCAGGTCTCCAGAGCTTCGATCGCAAAGTGCCGTCCAAAGTGCGGTACGAGTACGATCCTCATCTTGATCCGCAACTCGTCTGGGCCAGCAAGGCCGAGCGCACCTCGTTCGAAGTGGACACCGTCTCGTTGCACATTCACGAGCGGATCTCCACGCAGGCGATCTTGAAGTCAGTTCAGCGAGAGCCGGCGCAGCGGTCGCTTTTTGCCGATCCCTCGCTGCCGCTGACAAAGGCCATCGAGTTCTACAAGCACGACATGGGCTGGTCCAACCGCTTGATCCTTGGCGACTCACTGCTCGTAATGAACTCGCTGCTACACCGGGAGCTGATGGGTCGGAAGATCCAAATGATCTATATGGATCCACCCTATGGGGTGGACTACCGGTCAAACTTCCAGCCGCGCATAGACCAGCAGGACGTGAAGGATCGTCGCGACGAGTCATTAACAAGAGAGCCAGAACAGATCAGGGCCTATCGGGATACCTGGACGCTGAAGGCTCACTCGTACCTGACTTACCTTCGCGATCGACTGCTCCTTTGCTGGGAGCTTCTCGCCGACACGGGCAGCATATTCGTCCAAATCAGCGACGAAAACATCCATCACGTTCGGGAGCTGCTGGATGAGGTGTTTGGGTCGGAGAACTTTGTCGCGCTCATACCGTTCCGCAAGAAGACCATGCCGCTCGGAACCGTCTTTATCGAGCAGATGTCCGACTTTCTCGTCTGGTATGCTAAACGCGCTTTCGACGACGCGGGCAAGAGGCTAGCGAAATATCGGAAGCTATACCTACCACGAAGCGTCGAGGGTGAGTTCCACCACTGCTGGTACGAACTGCCTGACGGCACTCGCCACCGGATGTCGAAGCATCAGCTTTTCAATCACGCGCTTCTGCCCCCGAACGCAAGGGTCTACCGCCTAAAGTCCCTGGAGCCATCCGGACCGATGGACTCCGGGATGTATGACTACAAGTTCGAGGGGGCGGTCTACAAGCATCCTAAGAACGGTTATGGAACGCCGCGGGACGGTATGGACAATCTTGTAAAAGCTCGTCGCATTCAGGCGGAGGGGAACCGTCTGACATTCATCATGTACGCAGACGAGGGCACCGCAACACAAATGACCGCGCCGTGGACAGACACGGTCGGCGCCGACGACAAGGTGTACGCAGTTCAAACGAATACTGAGGTGTTAAAGCGCTGCGTCCTAATGACGACGGATCCCGGTGATCTTGTCTTTGACCCCACTTGCGGTTCGGGAACCACAGCGTATGCGGCCGAACAGTGGGGGCGTCGTTGGATAACATGCGATACGAGTCGAGTGGCATTGGCCCTCGCGCGCGAACGGATCATGACCGCCACGTTTCCGTATTACAAGCTGGCTTACGAGAAGCAGGGCGTCGTGGCCGGATTCATATATCGAGAGATCCCGCACATAACGCTGACGTCGATCGCGCAAAACAAGCCGGCTCAGAAGGACAAACTCTACGACGATCCCGAGGTGATCAAGAATCTCGTTCGCGTCGTGGGTCCTTTTACTGTTGAGGCGATCAATACCCTCGACCCTGGTGAAGCGCTCTCCTTCGAGCCCATCGATGAACACGGCCACAAGGACAGCAGCTCACACCGCGGTGGCCCCTCGGCCAGCGTCAACGACCATCTTGCCGAGATGACCGACCTTCTACGGCGTGACGGAGGCATCAGCGTGCCGGGCAAGGGACGAGCGGAGATCGAAGGTCTTCGTCGGGTGGTGGCACGCGACCTTATCCACGCCGAGGGGACGATCAAGCTCGACGGCAAGAGTCGCCGCCTCGCCGTGGCCTTCGGTCCTCGCTTCGGACCGGTTACGGCTGCGCGAGTCGAGGACGCGATCCGTGAGGCGGGTGGAAACTACGATGCGCTGGCAGTGGCTGGTTTTACCTTCGACCCAGAGGTCTCCGCGTTCCTCGACAAGTCGCCGCCGGCAGGGTTGCGTCTGCTCCGCGTCCAGATCGCCCCTGATGTACTGATCGGAGACCTCCTCAAGACAGGGCACAAGCAGGACCTCTTCGCCGTTCTGGGCGAGCCGGACTTCGATGCCAAGAGGGAGAAGGATGGCTGGGTGGTCACGCTGAACGGGGTCGATGTTTACGATCCGAACAAGAATGAGGTGGCGCCCACCAGCCTCGAGGAAGTCGCCGCTTGGTTCGTTGACCAGGACTACGATGGCCGCTGTTTCTTGGTCGGCCAGGTGTTTCTACCCGCAGAGAAGGGCAAGTCGTTCGAGAAGCTACAGCGCGCCCTCAAGGGAATCGTGAACGAGAAAGCGTGGCAAGGAATGTCAGGATTCGAGTCGGCCCCGTTCCAGGCGGGGGCGCAGAAGTGTATCGCTGTCAAGGTAATTGATATACGAGGCAATGAGGTCGTTGGCGTGCGGAAGCTGGGGCGGTGAGGCATGGACCCCCTCTTCTCGAAGATCATCGTCAACGATGCCTACGCTGAGCCGACTCGGCACCTGAACCTGCTTCGCAGTGGTGCCGACGAAGACGAGATACTTGCCGGCCGCCGACTCGCCGGCTACTTCCTCGGCGGGAAGTCTCAAGACGAGGAGCTCGTAGCGCGCCGCGAGTGGCGGGAGCTTGGGGGCGTCAACAAGATTCGCGAGCGCGTCGGCCACTGGCGAAGGACCGGCTGGCCCCACGTCACTCAGGTGACTAAGGCACTTCTCGAATGGTGGAACCGTACTGACCGAGCAGGCGTGAATCTGTTCTTCTGCCAGCGCGAGGCGGCTGAGACCATCATCTGGCTGGTCGAGGCGCCCGAGAGCGATCGCGCCGGCCTGTCGGAGGTCGCCGCGCCGGACCCCTTCATCCGCTACTGCTGCAAGATGGCTACTGGCTCGGGCAAGACCACGGTGATGGCGATGCTCGCGGCCTGGTCGGTGATCAATAAGATCACCAACCGGCAGGACCGGCGCTTTTGCGACGCGGTGCTGGCAGTCTGCCCGAACCTCACCGTCAAAGAGCGGCTCCAGGTCCTTTTCCCGAGCCATCCGAAGAACGACTACGACGAGAAGGGACTCCTTCCTCCGGGCACCGACTTCAAGGAACGGCTCTCCCAGGGCCGGTTCCAGGTGTCGAATTGGCACCAGCTCGCTGTGCAGAGCGATGACCGCAAGCGCCAAGTGGTGCAGCGGGGCGAGGAGTCGGACTCGGCCTTCTGCAAGAGGGTGCTCCACGGGCTTGGAGGCAAGGAGAACCTTCTCGTTTTCAATGACGAGGCCCATCACGCCTATCGGAAGAACCCTGAGGGAAAGGGGGAGGAGGGCGACGAGGAAGAGATCATCGAGACGGAGGATCTCGATGAGTTCGAACGCGAGGCGACTATCTGGGTCGACGGACTGGATCGTATCCACCGAGACCGGTGCGTCCGTCTGTGCTTGGACCTCAGCGCCACGCCTTACTACATCGCACGGTCAGGCTACGAGGACGGCAAGCCGTTCCCGTGGATCGTTTCCGATTTCGGTCTCGTCGATGCGGTGGAGTCGGGGATCGTTAAGGTGCCGAGGGTCCCTCGCGGCGACGACTCCGGCCAGTCTGAACCCCGCTACCTTCATCTTTGGGAGTACATCAAGAACAAGCTTCCGAAGAAGACCATCGAGGGCGATGCTGCCGACGCTCCGCTCACCCAGGTGCTGATGGAGGCCGAGGGCGCGCTGCAGAGCCTCGGCTACCTCTGGCGCAAGACCTTCGAGGCGTGGAAGGGGAGGAGCGAGATCCCGCCCTGCATGATCGTGGTCTGTAACAACACCCGGACCGCCGAACTGATAGCCAACTTCATCGGTGGCGGTGAATTCCGAAACGAGTTCAAGAACAGCGAAGCCGACGAGCGAACGTTGCGCATCGACTCGGTGCTGATGCGGAAGGCAGAGTCAGAAGGGGAGGGCAGCCTTGACGCCAAGGCCCAACTCCTTCGCAAGAAGGTCGCCACTGTTGGAAAGCCTGGCGGCCCCGAAGAAAGCCCGGGAGGGCAAATCCGCTGCGTGGTGTCGGTGGCCATGCTTTCGGAAGGCTGGGACGCGCGGAACGTCACCCAGATTCTGGGGCTCCGGGCCTTTGCGTCGCAGCTTCTCTGCGAGCAAGTGATTGGGCGGGGACTGCGGCGCTCAAGCTACGAGGACCTCTCCGAGCCAGAGTTCGTCGACATCTACGGCATTCCATTCCAGCTCCTGCCAGTCCAGAAGCACGCCCCTGGCGGGCAGCATAAGCCTTCGACTCCGGTCCGCGCGCTCCCCGAGAGGGCCGAGGAGTTCGAGATCACATTCCCCCGGGTCGTGGGTTTTTTCCTCGACGTGGGGACCGACCTGGTGGTCGACGAGAAGCATCTCGAGCCGATCGAGCTCTCGCCGCAGAACGAGCCGGGCCAGTTGATGGTTGCCGAAGGCGTTTCGTACTACGGCGGTCTCCCCCTCGATCAGGGGCTCTCGGCTGCCAGCGGGACAGTGGCGGCCGAGGACGTCTATGCCTGGCGGCTCCAAACGACTATCTATGAGATTGCTCGCAAGATCGTCGGAGAGATGCCGGCCGAGCATCGCCCGTACCTATTCAAGAGGGTGCTCGCTGTAGTGAGACGCTACGTGAAGGACAAGGTCATCTCGAATGCTCTCCCGAAGGAGATGATCGCGCTGCAGAAGTATCAGACCGAGATCGTGAGCCGAATCCGTCAAGCCATCCGTACCCGGACTGGCGAGGCGATTCAGCTTCCCATTTACGATCTCGTGCAGCCCACGGGCAGCTCCCGCTACGTATCCTTCACGACTCGCAAGCCCTACTACGAACCAAAGAGGAGTCACCTCAACTATATCGTCTGTGACCCAGCGAACGACAAGGATCCCCCCAGGGAGGCATGGCCCAGACTCTGGGAGCACCGCGTCGCCAAGACGATCGACGATCACCCTGCCGTGCGGTCCTTCGTCAAGAACGATCATCTTGACTTCACGATCAGCTACACCTTCGAGGGCGGCCAGTCCCGATACGCTCCTGACTTCCTCGTCGCCCTGCGCAGGACCGACGGTACGGAGCTGATGCTGATCCTCGAGGTGAAGGGCGAGGAGGACAATCGCGACACGGCCAAATACACCGCCGCGCGCAGCTGGGTCGACAGCGTCAACCGCGACGGCCAGTATGGGCGCTGGGCATTCGAGGTCGCCCACGCACCGGAGAACACCACGTCACTTCTTGAGAAGCACATCAAATCCGGTTATTAAGGCTCCACATCGCCCTGCATATCGCCCTTGAGACTTCACGGCGGCTTGGGCTCTTACAGTAAGTGAAGTCGCATCCCGAGTCGGCGCGAGGGGACCTGGCCCCGGTGACCGCTGCGGCAACCTGCCCGATCGCAAGGTGCCAATGCCAGCCCGCGAGGGGACGATGCCGGTACCGCCCGAGGTCGAGAAAGCACTTGAAGCAGCTGCTAAGGCTGCGTGGCGCTTCCATGAGAAATGGGAGGCAAACAAGGAGCGCGAACGCAGCGAGCAGGTCGCCACCGAGCGCGAGGAACAGAAGGAGCGCAAAGGGACCCGAGTCGCTCGGCTGCGTCTTCGCCTCCGGCGAGGGCTCGCCCGAGTTCGGGACCGGCGCTGGAGCATCGGGCTGCTGACGCGCGAGGTGGGGCTCGAGGTCGCGCATCGGGCAGCTTCGTTCGCGGGCTTCGTGCGCGAGGTGGAGTCGGCGGCAACCCTTCGCAGATCTCGTTCCGAGCGGGATCAATACTCGAGCGGCTCGCCGCCGCGACCGACACCGGCGGCGTCTGGTCGCTGCTCGGGTTGCCCTTCCCGCTGCTCGCGGACCGGACGCAGGATGGCCGGGAGACTCGTCTCCACGCCGCTCGTGCCAGCACTGATGCTCAGACTCGTGTTTCGCCCTTTCGGACATCCGGGCCAACTTCGCGTCGACAGCGGCGGAGAGCAGTTTCGGCTGGACGCATCGGAGAAAGTGGCGATGAACAGGCAGGCCGCCTACGAGACAACCGCGAGCGAAACGTGGCGCCGCCGCGGTCGCTCCGCAGCACAACGGGGTCCGGCGGCATTTGGTCCCAGGTCCGTCCGTCGAGCAGGCGCCCGGCCTGCTTCTTGTCGTTGCCACCCCACTGCTTGAAGAAGAAGGGCACCTCCGCCCGGCGGCACTGGTCGCGCAGGTCGATCGCCCACGTGGGGTCCATCGGCTGTGCCTTCGAACCGGACTCGCCGCCCACGATGACCCAGTCGATGCCGCGGATGTCGAGGTCGTGGAGCGGCCCGAGCAGCGGCTCGAGCGACAGGAACTTGAGCCGCGCGCGCGTGGCCGAAGGTCGTCGGTGCGGGAGCGGTACTCGTCGCTCTAGACGCTCACGCCCATCCAGATGGTGGGCGCCCACTCGATCTTCGGATCGAGCTCGGCGAGGCGCTCGGAGCGCTTCGTGAGCACCTGGAACCGGTGCCAGCGAGCGTGGCGCATCACCTCGAAGACGCGCTGGATGTACTCGAGCGGCACGTCCTCGTGGAACAGGTCGCTCATCGAGTTCACGAAGATCGTCTGGGGCTTCTTCCACCGGAGCGGCAGCTCGAGCATGTGCGGCTGGAGCGTCAGCCGGAACCCGTTCCGGTAGTTCTCCTGCCCCATCGCCTGCAGCCGCTCCGCCATGCACTCGCAGTGCTTGCAGCCCGGGCTGACATTCGTGCAGCCGGTGACGGGGTTCCAGGTCGACTCGGTCCATTCCATGCCGGAGCCCTGAGCCATCACTGCACCCCCTTCGTCAGGTCACACTTTCCGCCCCAGCTCGGGGTAGTTGCCCGCGACGGCTCGCAACCGTGGTGGCAGCCTAGCCTTGCCGACGACCGTTCGATCTTTCTCGCCGACGACGAGGAGCGTCTGGCTTACGCCGCGCGGCGCAGAAGTCGTTGCGCAGCTCGGTCGTGAGCGCTCGGCGGTCATGGGGCCCTCAGCGCTAAGCGAAACGGCCTAACACGCACACTCATCATAGACATACACTTGACTGTACTAACGTATGTCATTAGGGTCTGCCCATAGTTCGGAGGGCGCGTGCCTGCTCGCAAGCTTTCGGTCGTCAACCAGAAGGGCGGCGTCGGCAAGACGACTACGGCGGTGAACCTGGCCGCCGTGCTAGCGGACCGCGGCTATCGCGTCTTGCTCATCGATTACGACCCGCAGGGAAATGCATCACATTTTCTCGGCTTCGTCGAGCGACTCGAGGAATCTGCCCTCTACACATCCGCCGACTTCACGCTTGGCCGCGGCCGCTTCGCCTCACAGGTGACTGCCATCGCAGGTCTGGAACTGCTGCCCGCAAACGAGTTGCTCGCACGCATCGAGCGCACGCTCCTCGAAAACGTGTTCGCGGGCTCGCGGCGCCTCGCTACCGCGCTCCGCCTGGTCGAGGACCGCTACGACTTCATCATCGCGGACTGCGCGCCGACGCTGGGGATGCTCGCGATCAACGCGATGGCCGCATGCCCCGAGATCCTCATGCCGATCAAGCTCGCGCCGGCGAGCGTGATGGGCGCTCTCGGCCTGCAAGAGCACGTCGCGGCGCTGCGCGAGCACGTCGAGCCGAGAATCCACATCCTCGGCATCCTCGGCACTGTTCCACAAGGAGACGGGCTCGATGACCCGCGAGGTGCTGACCAAGCTGCGCGTGATCTTCGGGGAGCAGCTTCTCTTCGCACCGTCATCCATGCAAGCAACAGCGTCGAGCGGTCGGCCGGAAAGGGCGCGCCCATCTACTTGCTGGAGCCGCAGCGTCGGGAAGCCGTCGAGTACGACTTGCTGGCCGAAGAGATCCTAGAACGCGGAGCCATGGTCCGACACAACGTAGTGCCCTCCGTACAGAGGAGCGAGACGTGAAGACGAACAGCAACGAGACGAAGAGAGGAGCACCCACCAGCGACGGAATCGACCAGGTGGTCGCGCGGAGAGTTCAAGAGGCGAAGCCAGACATCGTGAACGGCGTCACCGGGCCACTGTCTGCTGACGGCGAGCAGATGCGCGTGCCGCTCGAGCTTCTAGACGACAACCCGGACCAGCCTCGGCAGTACATCGATTCCGACTACATCGAGGAGCTGGCCGAGACGATCCTCAATCGCGGGCTGATCCACCGCATCGTGGTTCGGCGTGTCGGCGTGCGCTTCCAGATCGTGGCCGGTCACTGCCGCCGCGACGCCTTCAAGCTCCTCCGTGAAAAAGGCGCGCCGGGCGAGTGGGGTGCGATCCCAGCGGAAATCGTCCAGGTCAGCGACGAGCAGGCCGCGCTCCACTGCCTCCTGGAGAACATCCAGCGCGAGGACCTGTCTCCAGCCGAGGAAGGCGCCGCCTACGCGAACCTGATGCAGAAGTACGGGCTCGCAACGGCGAAGGCGCTCGCCGAGCGGCTCGGAATCGATGAGCTCCGGGTCTCGCGTCGGCTGCGCATTTTCGAGGGCCCCGAGTGCATCAAGAAGGCACTCACGCGTGGACTCAAGGTGCCCGTCGGGGACGCCGCTGATGGCAGCGGCCGCAGCAAGCAGGAGACGCGGCGGCTGACGCTGGATGCGGCGCTGGAGTTCCTGAAAGTCTACGAGCAGCACCGGCGGAAGCATCCTGGCACCGAAGGTGGTCGGCCCGACGGACGACCGATCGCAGACGTGAAGACGGAACCGGTCGTGATGCGCGCGCTGTCGGAGGGTTGGAGCCGACAACGGATCCGCTCGCACGTCGAGCGCCTCCTGTCGGGTAAGGCACCGGCGGAGGATGCAGATGACGGTCCGAAGGAACTGCCGACATTCGAGGTGAAGGCGGACAGGTTCGTGGTGTTCACGAAGCGACTGGCTCGTGCACCAGTCGATGAGCGCGAAGCGGTCCTCGAGCAGCTCCGGAAGGTGCTTACAAGTGGGGCCTCAGAGCCGTGACCAGGCCGGGTGCAGTACCAGGACATCGCTGACACAAAAGTTTCAGGACATCGCTGACGGTGATCTTCGCAGTTCGTGCCCTGGAAAGAGCAGCGAGTCATGAGCCTGAAGCTGAGATTCGTGGAGCAAGCACGCGCGCCCAGCGCAAACATCGCGGCCCTCTGTCGTGAGTACGGCATCTCGCGGCAGACGGGCCACAAGTGGCTGCGCCGCTATCGCGACGATGGGCCGCTCGGCCTGGTCGAGCAGAGCAGGCGCCCGCGCTCGAGCCCGCTGTCAAAGGCCGAGGACATCGTGGCCGCGATCGTGGAGCTGCGCGACCGGCGCCCGAGCTGGGGGCCGGACAAGATCGCGCGGATTCTGGCGGTGAGGTTCGGGAGCGAGGCGCCGTCGAAGAGCACGGTGGCGCGCGTGCTCAAGCGGCTGGGCAAGGTGAAGCGGCGTCGCCCGCTTGCGCGACTGTGGACCGTGGACGAGCGAGAGCACGTCGAGGTGCGCGCACCGAACGAGCTCTGGACGATCGACTTCAAGGGCTGGTGGAAGGCCGGCAACGGGCAGCTATGCGAGCCGCTCACGGTGCGCGATGCCTATAGCCGCTATGTGCTTGCAGCAAAGCTCGTGGGCAACAAGACGCGCGGGACGGTCAAGTGCGTCCTGCAGCAGCTCTTCAAAGAGCATGGCGTGCCTCTGGCGATCCAGTGCGACAACGGCTCGCCCTGGGTCAGCCTCCAGGCACGCGGCGGGCTGACCAGGTTGTCGGCGTGGCTGATCTCGCTCGGCATCCGTTTGATCCGGTCGCGGCCAGGGTGCCCGCAGGACAACGGCGGCCATGAGCGGATGCACCGCGACCTCCGCGAGCTGCAGCTCAGGCCAGCGCGCAGCCGCACGTCGCAGCAGCTCGAGTGCGATCGGTGGGTTGTGGACTTCAACCACGTCCGCCCGCACGCAGCGCTCGGCGGCAAGACGCCGGCGGAGGTGTATTGCGTGACGGAGAAGCGGCCCATCGCGCTCGCTCTGCCCCACTATCCGCCCGAATGGCGCACACGGCGCGTGGCCACGACTGGCGCAATCTCGTTCGACGGCGACCACATCTTCATCAGCATCGCGCTCGCGGGGAAGCTCATCGGCCTTCACTACGAGGGCGGGCTTCGCTGGAGGGCCTTCTTCTTCGGCGTCGACCTCGGAACCATCGAAGTCGCTTCACTAAACGGCGTGGTGTCAACGGTAGCTGTCAGCAGTGTCAACCGCGAGGACGGCGGCAGCACTGCAGGTGTCAACCCTCAGGAGGGGGCAGATGAAGGTGCTGCTGTCAGCGCATGAAACGGAACAAAAGTGTCAGCGATGTCTTGAGTTGTTCCCCGGCGTCGCAGGCGACGGAACTCATCAGCAGGGTGGTTCGCAAGGTCGTCCGCAGGGTGGTTCGGCGCCTCATCACAAAGGTCATCACCACATGTACGAGTTCGCAAACCACCCTGCTGATGAGGCGGCTGATGAGTTTGGATCACGGAAGTCGTTGTTTCTGCGGGGAAGAGCTGGCCACCCCGCCCCCCGCCAATGAGGGCGAGATCTCGGGCGAGGCTGCCCCCGACCCCTCGCTCCCAACGACCGGATCGAGGGGTCGGGGGCAGCCTCGAAGCTTGGTCCAATGGGCGGGGGGCGGGGTGGCTAGTTGGGAGGAGGGTCAGAAGGGAATTCGGTAGGTCAATTGAGGAAGAGGAACAGTGAAGAGTTGAGGGAGTGAGGTTGAGTGATGAGAGAGGGAAAAGAAGAAGCGATAGAGAAAGAGGAAGAGAGGGAAAGCCCGACGTCGATCGTACGTCTCACCGGGAGGGACAAGGAGCTGATGGGGCATGTAGCGATGGCGAGATATCTCACGCTCCAACAACTCAAAAAGATCGTGTTCCTCAGGTCGGTCAGTGGGAAAGAGGGAGGGGGAGCGGGCGGCAAAGAGGGGCCGTCTGACATCGTCTGCAGAAGACGGCTGATGAGACTGTGCGAAGTCAGGCCGGCGTACCTGCGGCGACTGCAGTACCGCAACCGCGAAGGTGCATGGGCGGCGGTCTACGCGACCGAGCCGCTCGGCCATTCCGTTGCGCGCCAGGTGCTAGGCCGCGCGCCGGCGCCGGCGATGCAGGACGTGAAGGCGCAGTTCCTCGAGCACACGGTGAGGCTCAACGATCTGTACGTCGCCCTGGCCGAAGGGTGCGCGCGCCAACGCATCTCGCCTTCGCGTTATCCCTTCTGGTGGATCTCGACCGACAACGTCGGGCTCCCGTGGCAGGAGCTGAGTGGACGAACAGGGCGGATGGAGGAGCGGCGGCTCGTGCCCGACGCGATCCTCGAACTCCCCAACGAGCGCGTCCGCATCTTCCTCGAATGCGAGATGGGTGGGCATCCGCTGGTGCGGAAGGACGAGAACGCCCTGGGTTCCGCACTGTCCAAGCTCAACCGCTATGCGGCGTTCGTATTGGAAGGCGCGCAGCAGACGTTCTACGCGCAAAAGTATCCGGACGGATGGCGCGCAGAGCTCGCCTTCCTTGTTCACTCGGAGCAGCGGGCGGCGAACCTAGCCGCCATCATCGCGCGCTGGCGGGAGCAGAACCGGGCGGTTCCGCTGGCGGTGAGCGGCCTGAGCTTTGGGAAGGCCGCCGCTCATTTCTCTGGACGCCTTCGCCTTCCGGCGCTGGCGGAGACGCCTGCGTCGGTGGAGCGCTTCGAACTCCGCCTGACCTGCACGTTCGTGTCGCAGGTGGCGGCGACCTACAAGGCCGTGCGCCAGTACCTCCGCGCGAATCCGGCGATCCGAGCGCAAGGCTGTCCCTATCCGGAGTACACGCCCGAGTTCGAGCGCATGGTCGCGCTCGTCGAGCGCTACCGAACGCAGCTGGGCAGCAAGCAATGACCGGTCTGACCGCGACTGGGCGTCCACGTGAGGGCGTGCCGTTTCCGGTGCGAGCGCTCATCACCGTAGCGGTCGCCATCGCTGTCTTTGAGGTCGCCTTCCGCTTTGCCTGCCCGGGGGTGCTGGCGCGCGAGCTGCCGATGCTCGCCCGGACCTTCTGGCCGGCGCTGCTCAGCTACGGACGCTTGCGCGCGCCGTTCGCGGCGCATGCGTGGCTCGCAGTGCTCGCCGCTTTGGTCGTGGTGGGTGTCGTAGTGCTGGGGACGCGTGCCGCGCTCCTCCTTTGGCACAACCAGGTGGTCGCCCGCGTCACCGGCTCTTTTCTTAGGCCGGACGAGCTGAAGTTTCCGCAGCGGAAGGTCGACGTGCTGGCGGAGATTGCCCGCCGGCCCCCGGGAACGCTGTTCGTGGGAGTGGAAGCTCGCCGGCGCCGCTTGGGGTGGTCCTGGCGCCCCGTTTACATCAGCCAGCGGCAGAAGACGATGCACCGGCACGTCCTGGGCAAGACCGGGTCGGGGAAGACCGCCAGCGTCCTATGGCCGGCGGTGCTGCAGGACGCCCTCGATGGCAAGGGCATCCTCGTCATCGATGCCAAGGGTAGTGACGAGAACATCCGGGTGGTGAAGGCGATTGCGCTCTTGGCCGGTCGGGCCGAGCAGCTGCGGGTGTTCGCCTTGCCCGCTTGGAACCAGCCGCAGCTCGCGAGCCATTCGTACAACATGGTCTACGTGCGACCGCGCCGCCCGAACGACCCGGGCGGCGATCCCATCGCCACCGCGGACCGCGTCTTCGCCGCGCTTACGCCCGAGCTGGGAGACAACCAGTACTTCAACACTCAGGCGCGCATCATGTTCGACAACATCTGCCGGCTGCTGCACGGGATGGTGGACGCGCAGGGCTACGGGTTGCCCTTCACCATGGAGGACATCGCCGTCTGCTTCAAGGGCATCGGTGCCAACGACACCGGCTGGCAGCGCGCCTTCAACTATTGCTGCACGAACTCGGTCGATCGGCGGTCCGCAGAGGAGATCGCCTCGCAGCTCGCCCGCCTGCGCAACGACGTGCAGAAGTGCTTTTCCGGCATCGTCGGTGCCCTGGACAAATTCCAGTCGCCGATCGTCAACGCCTACGACCCGGACATCGTCTTCGAGGAGGTGCTGGAGAAGAATCTCATCGTCTACGCGCAGCTTCCCGCGAACCTGTTCCCCACCCAGGCGAAGGCGCTCGGCCGGGTCCTCTTGCTCGACGTGCAGCAGGAGGGCTCCTTGCGCCAGGTCTTCCGGCAACAGCGCAATCAGACCCCCTTCAGCGTGAACGTCGACGAGTTCTACACCTTTGCCGACGTGCGCTTGGTCGACAGCCTCAATAAGCTGCGCGACGCCCACCTCGAGTACACGCTCGCGCACCAGTCGATCGCGGACCTGGAGCTGGTCTCGCGCGAGTTCGCGACCGCGGTCTGGGACAACACGCGGACGAAGGACATCCTCAACCAGGACAACCCGCAGCTCTGCGAGAAGGTGGCCAAGTCGGTGGGAACGAAGCAAGACGTCGAGCTCACCGTCCGCCGGCAGCAGGGGGCGCTGATGACGATGCTGACTACCGGCGATGCCTCGAGCCGCCTCGTCGAGGCCTACCGACTGCACCCCAACGCCATCAAGAGCCTCGCCCGGTGCGGGCAGGGCTACCTCTACAACGACGAGGGGATCCGGGCGGTGTCCTATGGAATGCTCCCCGAGGAGCTCACCGCCGACTACGTTTTGCCAATCAACGACCAGCGTCGCGCTCGCGGCCTGCGCATCTACCAGCGGTATCTCGGTGGCCGCGCAAAGTGATCCGGCGGCGGTCGCGCCGGGCTCAACTGCCTGCCCGTCCCGCCCCCCGCATCTGTCGGCGCCTTTCTGGCGCCTCCTCTGCTTTTCGGGAGTGAGGGGCTGCGCTTCCGCAGCCTCGAAAGGAGGATGCGATGGAGTTCGGTGATATCGAACCAGTGTTCTACGAGGACGATCTGGAAGAATTCGAGCGGAACCAGCTGGCGAGCGACCGCGCGTACGAGCGCGATGATGAGGCGTCGTCGGGTGAGGAGACCGAAGACTTCGGCGACCTGATCGACTGAAGCGATTGCGGGCCCGCCCTCGTCCTGGAATTGGGGAGCGGGTCCCCCCTGGATAGTCAGCCTCGTCGAGTGCGCGCGGCGGCGGGCGCGTTCGCGCCCCAATGCGCCGCCGCGCAATCGAGCCTCTTCGGCTCGAGCGGTAGCCGTGTCGGCTACGCCGCCACCTCCGGCGGGCCAAGAACGCCCGCCTCCGAAGGTGCGCCCGGGCCTTCCGGGCGCGGATCGATCTGAAGCGTCGGTCGCGCCAGGCCCAACTGCCGCCTGTCACGCCCGTCGCGGGCCGCCTCCGGCGGCCATTGGCTTTCGGGGCGAAGTCCCGCTCGGGACGCAACCCGGAGGCAGCGCGTGAACGTATACGAGATCGTCACCACCCGAATTCTCGACCAATTGCAGAAGGGCACCGTGCCCTGGCGCAAGCCGTGGAGCACCATCACCGCAGGGCCGCGCAATCTCATCACGAACAAGCCATACCGCGGTATCAACGTCTTCCTGCTCGGCGCTCATCGCTTTGCATCCCCGTACTTCCTCACGTTCAAGCAGGCGCTGGACCGCGGCGGCGTGGTCAAGAAGGGGGAGCGCGGCTGCCCGATTGTGTTCTGGAAGTGGCGCGACAATGAGGAGGACAGCGCCGCGGAGAGCGAGCACGAGCGGAAGCCCGCTGCGCCTCTCCTGCGCTACTACACCGTGTTCAACGTGGAGCAGTGCGAGGGTGTGCCCAGCCCCGCTGTTGAGACTCGACGGCCGTTCGAGCCTCTGCCGGAGTGCGAGCGCGTGGTGCGCGCGATGCCCAATCCACCGCGCCTCGAGCACCAGGGCACGCAAGCCTTCTATCGTCCCAGCACGGACACCGTGACGTTGCCGCCACCGGAGCGGTTCAACTCGCGCGAGCTCTACTACTCCACGCTCCTCCACGAGCTGACGCACAGCACGGGACACGAGTCGCGCTTGGCCCGCAAGGGGATCACGGACGCGGTCCTGTTCGGGTCGCACGAGTACAGCCACGAGGAACTCGTCGCCGAGATGGGCGCTGCGTTTATCTGCGGGCACTGCGGAATCGACGCGGCGACGCTTACCGAGTCGACCTCGTACATCGCGGGCTGGCTCCAGGCACTCCAGAACGATACGCGGATGGTCGTTCTCGCTGCCGCGCAGGCGCAGAAGGCAGCGGATCTCATCCTGGGCCACGCCGAGGCCCCTGCTGTCGAACAAGCCGCCTGACATGCTGAGCAGTCCCGCCAGTGTTCCTTCGCGCACGGGGCTGCTCATGTATCGCTCGCAATAGACCCGCCGGCTGCGAGGGCGGCCTTCGGCCTTAGCGGTAGGCGTGACGGCTCCGCCGCCACCTCCGGCGCGCAGAAGCCGCGCGCCTGCGCAAGGAGCGCTCGGGCCCTCCGAGCGCGATTCGATCTCAGCAGCGTCGCTCGCGCCAGGCCGCAACTGCCGCGGCCTGTCACGCGCTCCGCGTCCGTCGCCGCGCACAACTGCCGCGCGGCTCCTCTGCCTGGCGGGGGTGAAACCCGGCGATCCCTCAGAAAGAGCCCGGGTGCCATCGCAGGCCGAGGAGTTCGCACGATGCCGCACGCGCCCGAGTCATGGAGCAGCAGCGAGATCGACGTCCACCGGATTGAGTATTTCCGCGCAGTGGCGGACTTCGCACAGATGGTCGCGCGCGGTGCTGACCTGCGCGCCGTCTGCGAGCGCGCCGGTTACGTGCAGAGTCCCGTTCTTGCGCTCATGGTTCCGATGCTTTCACCGTCGGTTGGGACACTCTCCAGCGCCGACCTGGGCGAGCTACCGCAGCTCTTGGCAGATGAGCCGCGATCGGTACGCAGCGTCCTCTGTCAACTCATCGCAAGGAACTGCCTGATGCGCGACGTGCTCCGCTGCGTCGCGCAGCATCATGACCAGGACGTCGCCCAGTTCTGGGCCGCCCGCCTTGCCGCGTAATGCGCAGGAGTATGCCGGCGAGGTTCGTCATTGTTCGCGGGCGCCATGTTCAGATCGTGATCGGGTGCGGTCGAAGGCGAAAGGTCTTGGTCATCTGCAGGTGATGCCTGTGTAGTGGCCGGCTACAGCGGTCGACCACCAATGCCGGTGTCTACGCCAGCGCGGGAGTAGACTGGACAGCCATCAGACGTAGAATTTGAGTTCCGGAAGTGCCTCACGATCGGTGGAAGCTCGCGCAGGATCTCTCCTGCCAAGCGCGAGGACTTCAGGGTGATGGGCGGTGCTCCCTCATGGCGGGCCGAGTTCGAGTTCATCTCGTGAGCGGAAGGCCCCCAAGGAAGTCTCTCGCGGGGCCTGTCCTGCCACAGATGCTCGGCTATCCGCAGCGGGGAAGGGACGTGCATACTGTGAAACTCGCTGAGTTGCGCGCGTCCCTCAGATCGGCCTAGATAAGCCATGCCCAGACGGTCCTCGCATCCATTCGATCTCCTAGTCGACCGATTCGCCCAGCTCTTTGCCGAGCGCATCTCCGCGGCTCTTCCCGCAGTCACACGTCGCGGCGGTACCCAGAACGGCGTGCGCAGCAAACTTCGCGGCCGTAAGCTCGACATGCGCTGCCACTACCCAGGTTGCAAGAACAGGTCAAAGGGTCCGCGATTTAGGTTCCTATGTGAGGACCATCTCAGAGTCCCGAAAAAAGAGCAAAACGCGGCCTTGGCAAAATGGGCCGCGAAGAACGCAGCATCGTAGGCGGGGCCAATGGCAATGTGGAACGATTTGTTCTGGGACCGAGCTCCTATGGGCGCTACCAAATTGGGCCGCCGACGGAGCCTGATAATCTGGCGACGCTGGGCGGTTGGCGCAGGCGATACGACCACGTCATGGGCCCGTCAGCTGACAAGCCCGTGTACGAGGACCGAGAACTTTTCGCAGAAGAGAACGAGCTCCTGCGCCCGAATAGATGCGACGAAATTGGGGTCCTTGGACTTAGGCGGGTAGTTCGAAACCTGGATTGTGACGTCCTCAAGCGTTTGGCTATCCGACGAGAACTGCAGGTGCCCGTGTGACGCGCCGTTCCGAATATAGCGCGTCAACTCGCCAAGAGTCGTACATCTGCCCTTGGTTATCACCCATTGAGGCCATCCGTCCTCGTTGAGATGCTCTAGTCCGATGTTGCGAAAGCGTTCGACGATACCCTTCTCCCAGGGGAATACGACGAGCCCGAGTAGGGAGTTCACGGCTTGTGTGACGACGTGGACGTCGGCCCCGGCAGAGAATGCCTCTCGGATGTAATTGAGGGTTCTTGCGCGCCCGCTCCGCGAAGCCGATCGACGCTGAACGAGAATCGAGCATCAAAACCTCGGCATGTCTGGTCGACTGCGAAGTTCGGATTGCTGTATTGGAGCACAGAGAGGCACGTGACGTCCAAGGGCGACAATGGGTACTGGCCTCCAACCATCTAAGGCTTAGCCGTTCAAGGGCGCCCGAAGTTTGGTGCATTCCAGCTCGCCTCGATGAACGCGAAGTCGAATGCCTGTATCCGACACACCTTCCTGGCGTAAAGAAACTCGATTCGCTCGCGCAGATTGCTGTCTTGCGTAATCCGGAAGCCGCAGCGCGCTCCTAGGGACACGAGCTCAGCATCGACGATATCGTTCTTGTCGGACTTTAGCAGCTTTGCGTATTGGCCGAACGGGCCCTTTGCCCGTTCGGCATTGGGGATAGTTTGTGCGAACTGAGCAAGCCGGTACAGAAACGCGAATGTCCAGGTCGCCAGGTATCTTTCCGGCTCGGCCTTGGCGGCCCGCAGGCCGGTTTCCTTGTCGTGCTTGGCTAATTCCTGGATCAGCTGGCCAGCCACGTCGTCGCATATCTCATGCGCCTCAGCGGTCCACGGGTGTGCGAGCACCGCAGAAATGGATTCTCGGAACTTCTCCTCCGACGCGTACGCAGAGGTGAACTTCTTCGCCCATTCAGCGTACTCCGCGCGCTTTTTTCTTCGCCACTCCGCAAAATCGCGCCCGAGTAGGTCCACAAGCGTACCGGCTCCTCTTCCACGTGTGCACGCCACTAGATCCGATTCGAGGGCAGCGAGCGAGCGCGAGACTGCATGGGGAGGCTCGGCCCACTCCGCGGCGATCGTTTCATCGAGCGTACCGGTCAGCAGAATGCGATCGCCAAGCTCGCGGAACAGGTTGAGAATCACGCCGAGGACGTCCCGCCGCTTAGGATCCGGTGTGGCAGCCATTTCGTAAACGGCCGTCGAGGGAATCCACGCCCTGCCATACTCCGGTTTCGCCGTCATCTTGTGCAACTGACACGCAAGCCTCTCGTAGAGGCGTCGATCCACCGCGGCGCATCCGAGCACGGACGAATCGACCAGAAAATCGGAATGCCAGATCTCCCGCGGCTGGTCTGATCGCGGAATCACCTGCGCGCTCGTCATCCTAGGCCCCCTCAGCGTCTCCTCTTCGCGGGCAGCCTACCCTGACCTCAGGCCTGGCGTCGCGTGACCGAGAGACGGCCTTGCCGCGGCAGTCGCATCGTGCCCGGCGGGGACGCTGTGGCGGGGCGTAATGTCAGATCCGTCTGGTTTACTGGGAGCCCCAGGGATGAAAAACCCCCACTGCTTCCGCTCGTCTCGTGACGTGCGATAGTAGTGAGAAGGAGCCTACGCATGTTCGAAGTGATTGAGTGCGACAGCCCGGAGCACTTTCTCGAATCTCTGGCCCCGGTGTCCCGCCATTTTCGTTCGGAGGAGCTCAGTACCGACACTCTCCTCTTTCGTGGTTGCGCAGACGCTTCGTGGCGTCTGCTCCCTAGTGCACTGAGAGGCGCGGATTCGCGCAAATTGGCGTATCAGGTTCGGCTCGAGACCGACTCGCTCGCGCGCTTCGTATCTGAGTGCGATGAGAATGGACTCCCTGTTCCGAACGACAGCGAGAAGTTGCGTGCGCAGATGATTCGGTTGAACGAGCCTGGAGCTCAGCCACCATTGTGGTTGGAGTCGGGGGTAACGTGGCCCACGGATCCTTGGGTAGCCCTGATGGCATTGGCGCAGCACAGTGGACTCCCGACGCGGCTACTGGACTGGACTACCAGCCCCTTTGTAGGTGCTTACTTCGCCGCCCTGCCGGACAGTAACGTCTCCAACCCTGCGCAACTCGCCGTTTGGGCGCTCAGCCCATTTCAAGCCGACATAACGGCTCTCGGTGGTGCGCGTCGCGTCATTTTCGCCCACCAGAGATCGATCTCAAAGTTCATCTGGATGAGGGAATGGAAAGGGTTCGCAGTCGTGGATACAACGCGCGCAGGCAATCCAAACCTGGTTGCGCAGCGTGGATATCTTACGGCGCACGTTCTCGGGGCAGTCCCGAATGAGATGTGGGATGCGCCATGGAACGAGTCGCCCCTCGAAGACCTATTGCACGAGTGGGATTCGCCCCAGTCACCTCGACTGAAGAAGTTTGTACTGGATCGCCGACACGCGCCGCGGGTGCTCGATTTCTTGAAGCGGTATGGCGTTTCGACTGCAGTTATGTTTCCAGGGTACGCGGGCATCGTCAAGAGCGTTCTAGAAAAGCCGCAGCGCGGACCTCATGACCTCTAGGGCCATCAGCCGCGAGTGTCGCCCACTCGAACACCTGCGTCATCCGAAGCCCTCCTCAGTGCGAGCATCGTCGAGTCCCAGATAGTATTCGGCTAGTGTGCTTCAGGCACCTAGGATCGGTGTCACGCCTTGACAGCAGGAATACGATTGGCAATACTCAGCCGCATGACGCAGCGCACCCGCATCTCCTGTGGGCTGCCGAGCGTGAGTGGCCTCAAGAGGCCATGCTTGGTGCAGATCTACGGTCCGAACCTGGGCCGAGTAATACTCCTGGACAGCCCGCTCACGACGCTGGGCCGCGCGACGGAGTGCGACGTGGTACTAGAACTCGATAACGTGTCGCGGCAGCACTGTACGGTTCACGCGCGCGACGGCGGCCACCTTGTCCGCGACGGCGGTTCCACAAACGGTACGTTCGTGAACGACGAGGAGGTGGACGGTGAACGTCTGCTTCGTGCCGGAGACTTCGTGCGGCTGGGCTCTGCCGTGTTCAAGTTCCTCGCCGCCGACCAAAGCGGCGAGATAGAGGCGCAGTACCACGAGACCATCTACGGGCTAACCATCACGGATGGACTCACGCAGCTGTACAACAAGCGCTACCTGTTGGAGTTCCTCGAGCGGGAGACGGCCCGTGCGGTCAGACACCGCAGACCGCTTTCCGTCCTCTTGTTGGACATCGACCATTTCAAGCGGGTGAACGACCAGCACGGCCACCTCGGTGGTGACTTCGTGCTTCGCGAGCTCGGTGCCATCCTCCGTGCGCGAACCAGGCGCGAAGAGTGTTTGGCTCGCTACGGCGGAGAGGAGCTGTGCTTTGTTTTCCCGGAGGCGGCCCGGGACGATGCCTTGCGCCGCGGCGACGAGCTCCGGCGCCTGTGCGAGAGTCACGTGTTCGTCTACGACGGCGCGCGGATTCCAGTGACGTTCAGCGCCGGCGTGGCCGAGATGGCGACGCATAGCGTGCCGCTGGAGCTACTGAAGGCTGCTGACGAGCGGCTCTATGAGGCGAAGGGCAATGGACGGAACCGTGTCTGCTAAGGGAAGACTATGAAGCTCTCGGACGGCTCAGCTCGAGGCCTCGGTGCCCTGGTCGGCGTCGTTGCATTCGTTGTGGCGATGAACGTGTACATCCTTGCGCCGATCCAGCACTCGTTCCGAACGGGGTGGGTTCCGTGCATGCTCGCGTGGGTCGTCTACAAGCTCGCGTGGGCGAGGCTCTCCGTGCTCCGACGGTGCCCAGGCGGTTGTGGCGCCCGGATTTACTACCGCCTCGAGTCATGCCCTCACTGCCTGACGCCTTTGCCGTCGCGGGAGAAGGATCCAGGCCCGAAGGCGTTCCATGACGAGCTCCGGGCGGCGAAGTTGGCGCGCACAGAGCGTGGATGAGCCGTGCCTTCTGCTTCTGAAGTTGCTACGAGGGACCATGCCCAAGACTCCGACCACTGAACGCGAGACCGCCACCTTCCGTCTGCCCGCAGCGCTCCTCGAGCGAGCCCGAAGGGATGGCGCGGAACGCGGATTGGCGTATGTGCGGTCGGTGGAGGAGGCTCTCGAAGTCTACTTCTTTGCGCGGCTGCCCCCGCCGATGGCCGAGGCGCTCGAGCAAGACATCAAGGACCAGAAGGTCTCGCGTGAGAACTACTTCTACTCGCTGCTCGATGCCCGCTACCGCCAGATCCTGGCGAAAGAGCCGGGCAAGGCCGCGCAAGCCAAGAAGAAGTAGTGTGACGTACTGATAGACATACGTATGTATTGACATGACGGCTGGCGGCCTGCTAGATCGGCGGCCATGTCGTTAGGTTCCTATCCGCTGGCATGGACCGGCAGCCCGCTCGGTCCGCGACCCTCTTCAGACACCTCTGGATCAGCAAAGGAGCACGTATGAGCAGTCACAGTTCCAGTGCTGCCCGGGCACAAGCTCTCGGGCAACTCGCGTTCCTCGCAATCTTCGTCGGCTTGGCGCTGTTCCAGCCTGCGCTCGCGGACTACCTCGGCAAGCCCGTCATCGATTGGGTGGCGCGGTGGCTCGTCATCCCTGGCGGGATCATCTCACTCGTTATTGCCGGCTTCTGCGCCATCTGGCGGCCCGACTACATGATGAGGGGCATCTACTCGTTCATCGTCTGCCTCGCCTTGCTCTTCGTCATCAAGTCCGCCGACTTCCTCGTGAACCTGCTGCAGCAGGAACTGGGCTGAGGTGTCCACGATGCCAGCGGCGACCGTGTACAGGCATCTCGACGCGAAGAACCGTCTGCTTGGCCTATCACTCGGACAGGCGTTCGCCGTTGGGGCGGTTGCCTTCCTGGCGCTGACGGCCCTGTCGCCGATCGGCGCGGCCGTCGTCAGCGGAACGGCCTACGCGGTCATTCGTCTCGCGCTGCGAGGCCGCCCCGAGGGGTTCGTGCGGCACTGGACCTGGTGGACGGCTCGACACGTTCTTGGCGACGGCCGCCTGTCTGGTCACGCGCGCTGCCGCACGCCTCGCTTCCCGTACGCACCACACATCGAGAGGGATGTTGCTCCTCGGAGAGACGCGCGTGGAACTGTCTCTCGCTGAGGCGGTGCCACTCTGGCGCACGCTGCGGGACGAGGGCGTTACTGCGCTCATCACGCCGGCGCTCGATTACGTTGGCGGGTTGGAGCTCGGCACCAAGGACGTCCGCTTCGAAAGCGGCGAGGCGATTGCGCAGCTCGGCGAGAGCCTTCGCAATCTGATCTCGTCCCTCGATGACGGCTGCTCACTCCTGTTCGTGTACCGCGTGACGGATGACGTCGAGGATGTCATTCGCGAGTACGAGAGCGTGTGCGCGTCCGGTGAATCCTCAGCCCTGCGCGTTTACGTGGCCGCACGCGCAGACTGGCTGCGGAAGCAGCGACTTCGGCGCATCCGGGTGTTCCTGTTCTTCTCTCTCGCCGGCGTCAGCATCTCTGCGCTCGGTCGCGGTGCTCTCGGCGGGAAGCTCGTTTTCGGCAAGGCAGACGCCATCGCGCAGGGGCGCCATCAGGCGGAGATGAAGTGCCTGGCGCAGTTACGGGACCGGATAGCAGGGCGATTCGCACAGATGGGCCTCACGGCACGCGAGCTGTCGCCCGAGGACTTCTGGCGAATCCACTACCAGCTTCTCAATCCGGCGCGCGCGCGGCAGCGGCTGGCCGCTCCGGAGGTCGCTGTGCGCGATGACATCTGGAGCGAAGGCACGGTCAGGTCGCTCGGCGACCACGTGCGCGAGTACTCGGAGGCTGAGCAGCTCTGTCACGAATCGCTCGAGGACGAGCGTAGCTACTTCCGTCAGAGCGACCGTTTCCGAAGAGTCATGACTCTCAAGGTCCTTCCCGAACGCGCGACGGACTACTTCGCTTCGGAACCGCTCCTTTCTCTATCGCTCAACCGCGGCGGCGTTCGCGAACCCGTCCCCTACACGCTCGCCGTTGCAGTCCACGTCGCGCGCCAGGGGTCCGCCCGCTGGGCGCTCAATGTGAAGCATCGTCTCGTCGATGCGCTCCGCCGGGCGCTGCCGATCATCGGCGGTGGTGCCACCGTCGAACAAGTAGCCGCGGACGACGCCCACAAGGAGAGCATCGAGGAGCTCTTCCGGGAGCTCCACGAGATGTACTCGAAGATCGTGAGCCTCTCCGTGTCCCTGCTGCTCGAAGCATCGACCCTCGAGGTGCTCGACGCACAGACTGAAGCCGCGCGAGCTGCCTTCAACGCGGTCGGCAATTCCGAGCTCGAGACGGAAGACGTCTCGCAGGTGCCCGCGTTCCTCTCGATGCTTCCCGGAAGTGGTGCCTATCAGCTGCGGAAGAAAGGCTGTACGTCCCGCAATGCCGGAGACTTCCTCCCCGTGTTCGCGCCCTGGCGCGGCTGCAGCCGCGCTGCGAGCGTCCTGCTTACGCCGACAGGCGACGTGTTCAAGTTCGACCTCTTCGACAAGACGCTTGGCAACGCCTTCCACGGCCTGGTCGCAGCCGATACCGGCAGCGGAAAGTCGGTTTCCCTCGGTGCGCTCACGATCGACGCACTCGCCGCCGGCCTGGACGCAATCCTCGTGGACAATGGCGGGAGCTGGCGGCCGCTGACCGAGTTGATGGGCGGTGTCTACATCCCCGTGAACCTGCGGACGTCGATCTGTCCGTTCCCTTCGTACGAGGGTGTGGTCGATGCTGCCAACGGCGAGCTCGACAAGGACGAGATCGCCAGCATCGTGAACTTCATCGATCTGTGTGTCACGGACCAGGGGCGGCCCGGGTTCGACATCGTGACCACCGATGTCGTCGCCCGCGCCGTCCAAGGCGTTTATGAGGGTCGGCTGCGGCGGTGCGCCGCGGAGCGGCCGCTGGTGGGTCACTTCGCGGACGCGTTGAGGATGTACGGGGAAACAGCGCAGGACAAGGCGATCGCGCAGGACGTGGCGCGCAGGCTCGGGATCTATTGCGATGGCCTCTACGCCGACTTCCTCAACCGCGAGTCGGAGCTACGCTTCGACAGCCGGTTGCTCACGTTCGACATGGCCGAAGTGAGCCAGAACGCGACGGCGAAAAAACTGGCCATGGCCACAATCATGCGCGCGATTGGCAACCGAGCCGCCGCGCGTCGCAACCGCACGCTCGTCGAGGTCGACGAAGGTCACGAATATCTCGGAACTGATGCGGTGGCCGAGAAGTTCCTCGCTGGCTGCTACCGGAAGATGCGCAAGTACGACGTCGCAATGTGGATGATCTCGCAGAACCTCGTCGACTTCGTGAACTCCCCGGTGGGCGAACCGATCATCAACAACGCGCTCATCAAGATCTTTCTCCGGCACGGCAAGGGCGCCGGTCGAGACGGCGTGATCAGGTACTTCAAGCTTTCGCCGCGTGCCGCCCAGGCGTTTGGCGAGCTCGAGCGGAGGTCCGGCTACCACTCGGACTTCTTTCTCATCTACGGCGAGCGGGCGACGACGGTGCGCCTGGCGCTGCATCCACTGGCGTACTGGATCCTCACCACCGACCCGGCCGATCGAGAACTCATCGAGCGCGCAGCGGAGAAGAACCCGCACCTGAAGCGACTGGAGCTGCTTGAAGGTCTCGCGGAGCGCTACCCGCATGGGGCGGCGAATGGCGGGCCGCGCCGCTCTGCTTCGCCGGAGGGCCACCGTGTTCCGACGTCCTAGACTCAAGTTCATCGCGACAGTGATGCTCGGCATCTTCGGCGTAACGTATGCCGCGTCGGCGTCGACCCTCTTCATGCCCGACGCAGACAGCGCGACGCTGGTCGCCATCCTCAGCAACGCCATCAAGACCGTTTCGGCGCTGAACGAACAGCTCGGTGAGCTGCGAAAGGTCTACACCGAGGCCAAGCGCCTCGCGGCCTACGCCGATGACTCGCGCCAGGCGTTCGACGCTCTGGCAAGGCTCGATTTCGCGCGGCTCGAGGCGATGGTCGAGCGGTCCGTGCCCAACGCCGGCTACTTCGGGCGGGAAGCCAGGTATGGATACAAGAGTTGGGGTCACGGTTCAGGCGAGCTCGAGATGATGATGAGCTTGTGTCTGAATGACCGTGAGGCCGCATGGAAGGTCGCGGCCGAGACGGAGAACAGGCGACCCAAGACCGACCCGAATTCGGCAATGACCGCAGCCCAGGCCGCCGACGTCGAGAAGTGGCGGCGCGAACGGCCGGCGCCGCGACCGCGCATCGTGGAAGATCCGTGCGAGACGCTGCAGCGCCGACTGTCGGGCCAGGAGGTGTCCGTCGCGCTCGAACGACTCTTCGGGTCGCCGGCGAGCGCGCCCGGCACACAGCAGGCTGCGGAGAGCCGACTCAGCGCAGACGCGCAGCAGGTTCGAGACACCGCGCGCGCGGAGAGGGCACGAGCACTGCTGCGCATGTGCCAGGACGCGACCGGGTCGGACTTCGATGACTGCCAGGCCGCAGCCATGAGCTCCGAGGTGGGCTCGTACCAGCAGCTCATCGAGCTCACGGATCAGGTCGCGGACCTGAACCGAACGGAAGCGACGCGGCTCCTCCAGGAAACGGCGGACAGGGAGCGCCTCCGTCGTGAGGCCCAGAACCGCGGCCAGATCCTCCAGCAGGGAATCGAGGACCTGCCCACGCAAACGCCGAAAGTCGACGCTCCAGGTTTCAGCTTCACGGAGCAGCAGTGATTGCGCTTCTTGCCGCTGCGGGTGCGTCGGCCGCCAACGACGTTCTGATTTCCTTCAAGACCGGTGCGATCGCGGAGATGGTCACGACGACGCTGCGCATTGCGCGCCTCTACTTTGTCTTCGCCCTGCTCGTCGGGTACCTCGTGGAGTGGGCCGGGAAGAGCCCCGACGCCCCTCGAGACTACGCGGGTTGCACCTGGCGTTCGTTCATCGTCCTCTTCCTGCTCGCCTTCTACACGCAGGTGTTCGGATCGGTGGTCAATCTTTCCAACGCGATCACACAACAGGTGACGCCGCCCACGGTCGGCGAGCGCCTGTACACCGACTTCAAGACCCAGCTCAAGTCCACGTATGGGCGAATGATAGATGCGCAGGATCGTGCGGCCCAGGCGTCGAACCCCGAGGCCGCGGCGAAGGCACTCGAGGACGCGGATAACGCCTCGGTGGACCTCATCGGCAAGGTCACCGGCGGGATTCTGATGGACAGCCTAGTTGGCCTGTTTGCTGCAGTCGGTCTCGTCGTGCACTGGCTCATCGCGCGACTCGCAATCCTCCTGATGACTCTGTTTTACGTCTTGGGCCCCCTGGCACTTGTCTTCTCGATTCCGGCCGTTAGCGACATCGGCACGAAATGGTTTTCCGAGTTTCTATCGTTCTGCGCGTGGCCCATCATCAGCGGTCTGCTCCTCCGCATCACAGTCGCGCTGGGCAGCCACCTCATCTTCGGAACCGGCGCCGGGGCCATCGAGACATTGGCCAGCAGCCTTCTGATGACCGCCTCGGCGATCGCGACGCCGGTGCTTTGCAGCAAGCTTGTGGGCGGCAGCGTGAAGAGCGCCGCTTCCCACGGCGTGGATGCGGCGCGCAACTTTGCTTCCTCGAGCTTCGACTACGGGAAGCGAGGCCTGACGCTAGCGAAGACCCTCACTGGAAAGGGCGGGGCGGCCGAAGGCGCAGCTTCCGTCGTGGGCGGCGCCAATTCGGCCACGTCGTCGCCTCCTACGAACAGCCCCGGAGATTAGCGTCATGCGATTGAAGGTCCTTCCACCCGGCTCACCGCCCGCGATTTGGGCGGCATTCGCTCGTCAGGCTGCATGGAGAGAGTGGGTCATTGCCGCGCTCATCGCGGTCAACGCTCTAACGATCGTCGCTGCGGTGCGCGTTGCTCGGAAAGACCCGGACGTTGTCCTGGTCGCGCCGGATGGGAAGAGCTCATACGTGCCTCGTGCCGTGGCGAACGAGGCGCTGCTGCGTTTCCTGGCCGAACAGAAGCAGCAGCCCTCCGACGTGACGGTCGTTCACTTCACGCGAGAGTTTCTGCAGCTGGCGCTCGCCATCAATTCCTCGACGATCGACGGCGCCTGGCGCGATGCCCTGGCCCTCATGGGCGCGCAGCTGCGGGAGCGGTTTCCACAGCCCGCTGCCGGCCAAAAACTCCTTGAAACCTACAAGCTTGCCAGGGTACGCACAATGCTCTCCGTGGACAGCATCGAGCTCGTCGACCACACCAGCTCGCTCCTCCACGTTCGGGCGGTCGTCACGCGCAAGAAGGGAAGTCTTCTTGCCGAGAACGCGCCCACCGACGAAGACCGCCTCTCCGTAGAACTGGTCGAGCGCGTAGTCCCGCGCACCAGCGCGCGCCCGGACGGACTGGAGGTCGTCGAGATGCGAATCAAGCCGATCGCCGCGGCGAGTGGTGCCGCACCTTCTTCCGAGGCTCAACCATGATCCGCATGGCGGCCATCCTGGTTTCGCTCCTGCTCGCAGCCGGCGCCGGCGCAGCTCCCGCCCAAAAGAAGCAGCCACCGCTGCCCGAACCTGTACGAGCGGAGACCGGAACCGAGCGGCAAGTGAAGAACCGAGTGATCTTGTTCTCCGATGAGAATCGCGCTTCCGTACCCGAGCTCCACCTGGCTCAAGGCATCCCGACGACAGTCGTGTTTCCACTTAGCATCAACGAGGCGGCAACCCGTCTCGCTGACTCCCAGCGTCTCATCTACCGGCCCCAGTTCTTCAAGAACACCGCCGTCCTTTCGCCAAAGACGGATCTCCCAGCCGGCGCGCTCATACCGCTCACCGTCGGGCTCGAGGACGGGACGCTGCTTTCGTTCGTGCTGCGTACCGTGCCTGCCGAGGCGGACTTCCAAGTCACCGTGGAGGTCAAGTTCCAGCGCGAAGTATCACCGGAGTCCGTCGAAGGACTCAAGCAGACGATTGCGCAGATGCAGAGCCGGCTCGATGAATGTCAGGCAAACGCGGGCAGCTCCGGCGTGTCGCAAATTGCCGCGCTGGTGCTGTCTCAGGAGCCGCAGTCGCCCACGGCGCGTACCTTCGAGGGTCATCCCCTCAAGGGCGCCGACAAGCAGTCACGGCTTCTGGTGCGCCTGCAGCACATCTATCGGCTATTCGGTCACTCGTATGTGCTCCTGACCATCGAGAACCGCGACCCCTCTCGGACCTGGGTGCTGGACAGACCAGAGGTGAAGCTCTTCGGCGGTCGCGACAGCCAGAGCCTCAAGGTCGTGACTTTTGATACGGATCTCAAGACCTTGCCCCCCGCAGAGGTGGCCAAGGTTGTGGTCGTCCTGGATACACCAGCGCAGATGGTAGGACAGAAATATGCCCTGACCCTCCTAGAAAAAGGCGGTGCGCGGCACGTCACGATGGATTTCGAGCCGTAAAGCCCGAAGGAAGTTTGGGCGTTGGTGCATGAGACCCGATTCCGAACCGCGGTGGCTCGGATTCTGGCCCATGGCTCTTACCCCGGAACTCGTGTTACGCGCGAAGCAGGCGAAACATGGATGCCAAGAAGGGAATTGAGCTTCCGCCCGGAACCAAGATCAGCTTCTACGAGGTTCTGCCCGCGGTCACGGGCGAGCAGGGCGACGTCGTACGCACCTGCATCGGGTATGGCGGGTTCGGTGCTCTCTACCGTGTCTCGCGCGGCAGCAAGGTCTTCGCGCTGAAGCTCGCGCACCAACCGTTGTCCGCGTATTCCGCCGCAGAACGACAGTGGGTCGAGGAACGCGGCGATCGTGAGATCGCCACGCTGAAGAGCCTCCGGCACCCGAACATCGTGCGCGTGCACGCGTTCGACCGGTGGCCCGATGACGAGGGCCGAGCTTTCATCGTCATGGACTTCGTCGATGGAGATCGGCTCGACGTTTGGCGTGCGAAGCACAGCCCATCGATCCGGCGCATCTGCGAGGTCTTCATCGCCGTCGCACGCGCGCTACACACCGCGCACAAGCAGGACATCCATCACCGCGACCTGAAGTGCGCCAACGTCCTCGTCCGCCTCGTCGACGGCCAGCCGGTCATCGTCGACTGGGGCATCTCGAAGCCCGGTTCGTCGTATACGATCACGCGCGTCAACGCGACGATGGGAACCTCCACGCACTTTGCCCCGGAGTACTGCAGGTGGGCGCTGTCCCCGGACAACACCAGGTTCGAGACGACGCCGGCGACCGAGCTTCATGCCGTGGGCTACATGTTTTACGAGCTTCTCAGTGGACGCGGGCCGTTTCCCTTCGCGGCAAATGAAGTCGAGTTGATGCGGACCATCATCACGATGGACCGCGGGAACGGGCTGAAGACGCCTTCCGAGCTGAACCACGCCTCGCCGAAGGAGCTCGATACGGTCGTCATGCGACTTCTGGAGAAGCAGCCCGAGAAGCGCTACCAGAGCGGCGAAGAGCTCGCGGTGGATCTCGATGAGCTGCTCGCGCACGCACCGGCGAACTGGGACTCTCCACTGGACGTACCGCCTGTCGCGGGCTCAAACGGCGCGACCCGTGCCGACCGCGGCCAGTTTCAGCACAGCGTTCTCGAGCTTTCGAAGGACGAACCGGGTGAGAATGCTTGGCTGCCGAAGCCTGCACAGCTCTCCATTCGTTCTCTTGAGCGCCCCGGCTTCGTGTCCATCGAGGCTCCCGCGCCGGCTGCAGCGCATCTCCCGCCACTCGCGCCTCCTCTCCCGGACGCCATCAGGGCGGCGGCCGAGAAAGTGGGCGCAACCGGCCGTGCGCGCCGAACGCTGCGGCCAGCGTGGGCGGTCGCGATGGGCCTCAGCGTCGTGCTGGCCGGCGTCGTTGCCGTTGCGATCCTTGGACGTACCGGACGAACGCAGCCGGAGAACCTGCTCGCGAAGATCCAGCAGCAAGAGCAGCTCCCGGCTGACACGCGAGCCGCTGGATCTACGCAAGTCGCACAGCCGCTGCACGAGACATCCGTTCTGCCGCCGGCGCCGCACCAGCAACCAGTGCCATCAGGCCCGGGTGCGTCCAACACAACCGCGGCGTCAGCGTCGGACGAGCATCGCAGACAAGCGGAGCGCTCGCATCTGGCACCGATCCAACCGGCGCAGTCGCGACGCGCTCAGGTTGGGACACCCGCCGGCGCGAAGCGCGGCATGACGACGGCTGCGAACTCCGCCCGCCCGCCGGACGATGACGATCAACCCGCGTGGCTGAAGCCGGTCCAGACGAAAGTTCCCGCCCAACGCGCGAACGCGAAATTTGGCGTTCCGACCGGCGCACACATCCGAGCGCGCCTGGTCACGAACCTCGACAGCCGAACCGTTAGCGCGGGCCCTGTGGAGGCGAAGCTCATGCGCCCGTTTGTCCTGGACGGGCGGTCCGTCTTCCCGTCGGGAACCGTGCTCATCGGGAACGCCGCGACTTCTGGGAGCCGCTTTACGATTCGGTTCGTCCTGTTGCGGCTGCCGGACAACCGGGAAGTTACGTTCGAAGGCCTGGCGTACGACGTCGCCGAGCGCAAGCCTGGGCTGGCGGCGACCCGCAGGATGGACAGCGCGCCGAACAAGACCGAAGGCGTGGCGACCAAGGTCGTCAAGGAAGCGGCGAACACGCTCCTAACCGCCGCTAGCAGCGGCAATCTTGGCGCCACGCTCGCGACAGGCGCGGGACGCACCGTCGTCAACGAGCAGGGCCAGGAGGCAACGACGCTCACTGGTGACGGCACCGTGCTGCTGCTCGACGCGCCAGCCGACCTCGACGTCTTCGTCGCTCGCCCGATGTGACGCCACGCTTGCAATATGAATAGACATACGTTTATACTGCACCCCGTTTCTCAAGGGCCGAGACCCATGTCGCAACGTTCAGCGCATACGATCGTTCTCGCCGTCGCCCTGGCGGTCGCCGCCTGCGGAGGCGGCCCCGGACTTTCGGTCTCATCTCGAGCGAAGAACGGCAGCGGCAGCTCCGCCACGGCTTACATGGTGCCAAACGGGACTGTGACGGCGTATCGACTCGACGGTGCTGCTCAGCGTGGCCCGGCAGTAGGAACCGCTGCTGCGGACGCGAATGGCGTCTTCCAGCTCAAGCTGACCGAGCCAACCACTGGTCCGCTTCTCATCGCGGTCTCGGCGGGAAGTTACGTGGAGCCCGCCACCGGGACGCCAGTGAACCTGAGCGGTGGCGAGCTGACCGCGATCGCACCGAGCCAGGTCCGTGTGGCCGGTGACGTCATTGGCGGTGTCGTCGTCTCCCCAGTCTCACACCTCGTCGCGCAGCTCGCCGCCCGCTATATGCGGGGCGGTAGCCTCAGCGTCGATGCAGCCCTGAAGCAAGCCGCGGACCTTCTGAATTCCCACTTCGGCGGCGTGGATTGGCAGTCTCTCGGAGCGATCCCGGACCTCACCAACCCCAAGGTCGGCGTCGTTCAGGTCAACAACGAGACCAAGGCCGCGATCATCTTGGCGGGTCTATCGATGGAAGCGCGGGACCTCTCGGCCGCGCGTGGCCTGACTCCTGGCGGTGCGCTGAATTCCTTCACACTCCTGGCCGCTCTCGCCGATGATCTCGGCTTCGATGGTTTCTTCGACGGCGTCGCTGGTCAGGGCAAGCTGACGATCCCGAGCGGGTCCGGGAATGCGTACACGCTTGATGGGCAGACCGTACGGGGAGCGCTGGCCGACGCAATCCGAGACTTCCTGGCGAGTGCGCGCAACGCCTCCCAGGTGAGCGGCGCAGACGCAGAGCCGATCGCGCTCGCAATTGCGACTGACGCCAACCTGCAGATCTTTCGGGATGCCGGTGTCGGTCCGATTCTGACGAACTCTCTCAGCTTTGTCGCCGCCGATGGCAGCACCCACTCACCGGTTAGTTTCTCCGGTCAGCAGCTCGTCAGCGGCACCCTGAATTTCACGGTGACGGCAAACAGCCCTGCTGGCGTGGCGTCGCTCACCGTCGTGCAAGGGACGACGACGGTAGCGCCTGGCCCCGGCAGCACGATGCCGACGAAGTTCACCGGGAGCTTCGACACGACCAAGGTAGCCGACGGACCCCTCACGTTCACGGCCACTGCGAAGGACTCGGCCGGAAACAGCAGCGCGCTCAGCTGGCACGTGATCGTCGACAATACTCCGCCCGCGATCGCCTTCACTCAACCGCTCGCCGGCGCGTATTACTCCGTCGTCGTTCCGGCGGCAGCGGTCGCGACAGACGCGAACGCAGTCGCGAGCATCGTGGAGAGCTCCCTCAACATTGTGAACCTGACGAGCGCCCCGACGTTCTCCGGCCAGTGGACGATACCGGGCGTGCAGTCTGACGGGCTGGTTACGGTCCAGTACACGGCCTGTGACATCGTCTTCAACTGTCGTGCGGTGCCAGTCAACGTGGTCGTCGATCGCACGCCGCCCGTGATCACCGTGAAGGTCTCGCCGTCACGCTACACGAACAATCTCAAGCAAACGGTCAGCTTGACCGTGACGGCAGATGATGCCGGTGCCGGCATCCAAGCGGTCTATGCGAAGAACATGACTTCCGCAGCCAACCCGATCGCGGGCGTACGGACTGCCGGTACGAACATCTGGACGTTCTCAACCATCCCCTTGGTGCCGTACCTGGACAACGTCATCGTGGCCTTTGGAATCGATGGGGCGATCGGCGGCGATGGGATGGCGCCCGCTGGTAACTCCGGGTCGGGGACGAGCCCGCCGTATCAGCAAACCGTTCGCTCGCTCTGGAACAACACTCCGCCGTCTCCTTCATGGACGCCTTTTGCCTCGTACTACGACGAGAGCAATCTGCAGCTCGTTCTCACCGGCGCCGATCCCGACAATGTGAGCTCATGGAGCTACAATCCGTCGGCGTCTTACAATCCTGGGAGCGGGAGCAAGGCCGCGGTCGACCTGAACAATACGCTCGTCGTCCGCAAGACCACAACGAGGCTCAGCTGGTTCGAAGCCGCGCCGTCAGTGAGCGACCTGGTCGGCGCGAACACCACGAACACGCCGCTGATCCCGTACACGATCCCGTTCAACGCGGCTACCGATCCTCCGATCGCATCGGTGACCTTCAACGCGACCGTCACCTGTGCTGGATGCCCGGTGCTCGCTTCCGCAACTGGCGATCTCATTCGGGACACGACGTACTCCGGGATTCGTTACCTGCTGCCCGTCACGTCGGACGCCATTCCTGCCCTCGCTCAGGTGACCGGGCAGGCGACCGTTTCGGTCTTGATTACGGCGACCGACGCCGCTGGGAACATCGGGCAGATCACGCCAGCACAGCAGTTCCAGTTCCGGGTTGTCACACCACCCGTCGCCTTCCTCGAGGATGCGAGCTACGTGAATGGTGCGGATCCGCGATCGGTATTCGCGTCCAAGCTCGCCAACAACACCTATACGGGCATGTTCAACAACACGACGTACCCAACCGACACAGCCCGGTTCGTGCGCTACGTCGCGTACAACCCAGCAGGGAAGGCCTTGTCCCTCCTGTCGCAGTTGGGCGGTGTCCCAGGCGACCCCGCGCATCCAGCCGCGGCCGTTGAGCGTTGGGAGGCGTGGTCCGATTACCTGCCGAATCAGCCTCTGGCCGGTCAATGCTATCAAGCAGCCGGAGTTTGTAACGATGTGTTCTACTCGCATTCCCCGTGTGGGCGCGCAAGTCCAACGGTCTACTTGTCCAACGGAACGACCACGTGCGTTAAGCCTCAGGGCGTCATCAACCCTGAAGCGTACCAGGATGCATGGCCGCTCAATGCGCTTTCCTATGAGCTCGTTGGCACCAGCGAACAGTTGCCCGCGATCGCGAGCAACAACGGTGTCATTGTGCCTGCAGCGAACGGCTCCATCGTCGGTCGCGTCGCTATCTACCTCTCGGTACCCTCGCGAGTGGTTCCCAGCACCTTGACTTGGGACGCATCGACCGGCCGCTATCAGTACCTCAATGGCCATTACGACGACGGCTTTGCCGTCGCTAGCTCTTGTGCTTGTGATCGTAGTGGTCCCGCAAGTTGGTGTCCCGCCTCATATGCCTGCTATCCGGCGCTGCAGCCCTGGTACCTGTATCTTGGGCAAGCAGACTCGAGACTGTACGGGTCGTTCACGTTCAACAGCTCCAATCTGATGCCAGGTGCGACGGCGACCACAGTTCTTGGCCCCCCGAGCCGAAGCCCTACGACTGTTGTGTTCTCTCGCGCGATTCCACACTGAAGGCTACTCTTCCATGCGCTCAATTTTCTCGAGTCTCCTCCTAGCAAGTATGGTCGCTGCCTGCAGCAGCCGCGGCGACGTCGGGCCCGCAGGGCCTCAAGGACCGGCGGGGCCTACCGGACCGCAAGGGCCGCAAGGGCCTCAGGGTCCGCAAGGGCCACAAGGTGTCCAAGGTGCGGCCGGTCTTCCGTTCACCGTCTTCGAGAAGAACGGAGCTGCGCTCGGCGCTATGCTCGGAGTTTCGGGCCACACGGTCACCTACGCGGACTCCTCGTCGTCGCATTACATCTGGACGGTCGATCTATTCACGGCAGTGCCAGCTCTTCCCCAAGCGACGTTGTTTTTCGCGTCGACGGATTGCACGGGGACCCCGTACGTCGAGGGAAACCCTATGCCGCAGCTACTCTTTGTGCCCGACCCGACGTTCACTAGCGTGACCTTCCCCGCGGACCTGTATGCCCGTGACCCAAACTCCTCGTCGCTCGTTGTCGTGAACACTCAGTCGCAACGTACGACGTCCTGTTCGCCGGCTGCGGGATCACGCGGTCTGTTCCAAGCCGTGGTGGCGACGCAGCTCGCCCAGTCAACCGTCGGGCTTTGGCCGCTCACCTACCGCTGAGAGGCCTGGGAGTCATCGGTGAATCCTCGTCGCGCTCTTCTGCTCGGTGGGCTGCTGCTCTGCGTGGGCACTGCCGCCGACGCCGAACGCGGTGCGCTCTCCGCAGACATCGGTTGGGGAGTCGGCCTCATCAACGTGCGGGCGCCGTACGCCGAAGGTTCTCCGTCGCAGATCGGCAGCTCATTTGTGACCTCGCTCGGATTTCGGTATGCCCTCACGAACGCGCTCGAAGTCGGCGCGGCCGCGTTCTACCAGCCGCCGACGACCTTCACGCACGGCGATGCGCAAGTGCCGTCGCCCGGCGGGCTGCTACCCGGAACGCTATCCGAGCGGACTCAGCAATTTGGGTTCCTGCTGCGGGGACGATTTGTGCACGGCTTCACGTGGCGGTTCGTCGCCGGCACCGACGTTGGCTTCGCCACTCGCACCTTCTCGAACATCGACCACTACAACGTGAGCGATCCGGCGACGGGTCCACGCAGCTACGGACTCAACCTCGCTGACACCTCGCAGAAGAATCTCCTGCTGGCGCCATCAGCCGGTGTCGAGTGGGCAGGGGACCACTTCACGATCGGTCTCACCCCGCGTGTCGAGTTCCTTTTCGGAAGCGTGCGCACCTGGGCGGTGAGCTTGCCGCTCGGCATCTCGTGGTCCTGGTACCTGTGATGACATGGGACGCCTGCGTCCGTACGAGCTTGAAGGTCCGCTTCGAGATGCGCTGCAGGCCCTGGTAGAGCGCGGACTGACGCTCCCCTTCGCGGGCACGGTCTATCGCGTGATGCGGCTCGAGTACTCGAGTCCCGAGGATGCAGTCAGCGGAGCTGGCGCCGCCAGATGGGGCGGGCGCTGGAACCCGCCCGGACTCGCGACCTTCTACGCCAGCACGACTTACGACGTCGCTCACAAGGAGGTTCGCGCGGCCGCCAAGTACTACGGGGCGAGCGTTACGAGCGCACTCCCACGAGTAGAGGCGGCGTTCGATGTCCAACTCGCGAGGACGCTCGATCTCAGTACCCGGCGCGCACTGCGGCAGATGCGCCTGACGCAGAAGTCGCTGCGGGCGGTCGACTGGCGGGCCGCGAACGCCCGGGGACAAGAGGCGCTCACGCAGGCAATAGGGCGCCTCGCTGCTATGCTCGCTCTTGAGGGGCTCATCGTGCCATCGGTTGGGGTCCGCGGCGGCAGGAACCTCGTGGCTTTCTCACGGCTTTTGACGCCTGGAAGTCACATCCGCGCCAGGGGCTTGGAGACGCTACGTGGGCTCGTCTCGCACTGAGGGGGGCGAAGTAGTGCATGCAGAATTGCATGCACTTGCGCATGCGACGAGTGGAGTCTAGACTCCACTCATGGCGACAAGGAACACGAATGGCCGCAGGAGGGCATTCAAGGGCTCCGCCACCGCCCTTGCCAGGAGCGTTGCCGCGAGAGCGAAAGTGCCCAAGACGCTGGCCGTGGCGCAAGGCGTCCGCCCGAGGCAAGGCCAGGATGTCGTCAGGCTTCGGGAGGCACTAGGGATCAATCAGGCCCTCTTTGGGCGGCTCACTGGCTACTCCACGCGGACGATAGCGGCACTCGAGAACGACGAGGCAGAATTTACGCCGGGCATCGCCCGAAAGGTCACCGAGGCCGCACGCCTCAAAGAGGCACTGCTTCGCGTCATTCCGCAAGACGCAATCGCGCGTTGGTTGGACACTCCGAACCCAGCCTTCGATGACTTGAAACCCGTTGAGCTGGTCGAACGCGGTCACACAGACAAGCTGTGGCGGATGATCTACGAGCTCGAGTCAGGCCAACCTGGATAGCGTCGGGGCGACGGTGTTCAGCGCGAGCGACAGGTCGTCAACGAGCCTCGAGCTCCGCCACCAGCGCACCAAGAAGGCGTAGTGTACGAGGTGGCACCCTGCGAAGCCGGCGCAGAAGGTTTCGCAGCTCGGGCGGCATCGCGGGGCTTCCTGGGTTGAGCTTCAGCGGCGACGCGACACCTTGCGATCCGGTGCGACCGACCAAGGCATCTGTCGGGATGTCGAGCGCCTCTGCGATCCTGACGAGCGTCGGAACGCTCGGCAGCGTTCGTCCCCTCTCGATCCTGCCGTAGAACTCGGCGCTGACGCCGATGCTTTCGGCGGCATCCTGCTGCGTGAGCGAGCGGGCGCGCCGGGCGGCCCTCGCTGCAGAACCGATCCTCTTCGCCAGGTTTGTGTCCATTCCGCCCAATCAGGGCGGGTGGACGAATAGGCCCTGTCGGGTTGACTGTGAAGGAACAGTCAGGTAGGATCTAGGAAATGGCCTGTCAGTGTGTCTCAAGCTGCGCGGAGACACCACACCCGATTCCTCGCAACGCGCACGTTGAGACGCCCACGGACCAAAGGCGAAACGATGCAGAACAGCTGTGGAACCGTGCTGATCGTCGATGATGCTGAGCCTATTCAAATCATGACACGCCGGACGCTCGAGCGCGCCGGCTATGCCGTGCTGCTGGCCAGCAACGGCGAAGAGGCGATTCGCCTCTTGCGTGCGAACTCGGTCGACCTAGTTCTGCTGGACATGCGCATGCCCGTCATGGACGGAGAGGAGTTCCTTGCGGTTCGAGCCCGGGACGACACGTTGAGGCGAATCCCAGTTCTCGTCCACTCGAGCGAACCCAACCCACCGGTTCGTTTGGGCGAGGTCAGTGGCCATGTCCTCAAGCCTGCACAGGACGACGAGCTCCTAGGCTGTGTCGCGCGAGCAGTTCGTGGCTAGCGAGCGCGGTCTTCGAGAGCTCAGATCATTGCAACACGGAGCGCCATCAACGGGTGCATCGAGGGGTGAATTTCTGCCGACCCTCGGTCTCTAGCCAGCATTCCGCAACTGTTCTGCGATTGCGCTGACCCCAGCGCTTGCCGCGTCAAACAGCACCTCGATGCCTGGCTTGCGCACCCGCGCGCGAACCTGCCGCACGCTCTGCAGCGACTTTGTCAGCTCGGAGGGGTGGGGCTCCTATCAGACCCGGGAACCGCTTGACACACAATTGTACGTTCAATAATATTTCTCACGCTCCAGAGAGCGGAGGCGAGAATGTCCTGCCCGGTTCCGGTCCTAGCTGACGCGATCCTCGAGTATCACCGGGTCGAGCGAGCCCGGAAGGAAGCTTCGGCCGCAGCGTTTGGGATCGACGATGTTCCGGTGGTGCCGCGCGCGCTGCGGCTTCTGGAGCTCATTGCCAGCACGTGCCGTCAAGCGGTCCGGACGGCGAAGAAGCTCGAGGATCCCGCGACGTCGGATCCAGGTGCGGTGCCGACTGTTGCGCTCGCCAAGGCTCGCGAACTGGCAATCACGACCGCCCTGCGGGCCGGAGCGGCCGCGGTTGAGGCCTGCGAGCTCATTCAAGAGCTAGCGAGACACACCACACATCGGCCGGTGGGCGAGATCACGCGCGAGGCGATGCGCAATCTCGACGCCGCGATCGACGACTCTCTGAAGACCTTGAACGAAGGCACCTGATGGCCAGTGCAGCCAGACACGTCGAGGCTTTGCTCGACCGGAGCGCTGCCGACCGCGCTTCAAGCGCCGCGAGGAACGCGCTCATCACGTGCGCCCTCGCCTTCGGGCGGCGCGGAGGTGGCGAGCACGAAGTTCTGTTCGCGGTCGCTCGCAGCTACACGGCAGCTGCACGAGCTCGCTACGGGGATGAGCGGCTCGCAAGCGACGTCGTCCAGGTCGATGACGGCCGGATCGTGCGCAGATTGCTCGGACAGGCGGAGGACACTCTCTGCCATGCAGCGAAGGCTCTGCCACACTTCAATCGCCACACTGTTCGCCGGCTTGTCCGAGCAGCGCGCGCCTACACCGATGCCTGGGAACTCGATCGTGCCTGGGCGGTGCATCTTGCGCACTCCAGCGCGTCGTCCAGCTACGCGCCTACCGAGGGTGCCCAGTCTCCCTCGAAGTCCTCTGGAGATGCAGCAGTCGCCCCGTCACTCGTAAGGAGCCGCCATGTCATCGCTCAATACCGTCACTCTCGTCGGCCATCTCGGCCGTAAGCCAGAGCTGCGCTACACGGCGGTGCAAGCCGCGTACGCGCTGCTCTCCCTCGCGACCAATGAAACGTCTCTCGCCAAGGGACAGAAGCAAGAGCGCACGGAATGGCATCGGATCGTGACCTGGGGCCGCACCGCAGCAGCCTGCGCCCAGCACCTGGACGTTGGACGCCAGGTGCTCGTGCGCGGGCGGCTCCGCACTCGTTCCTGGACCGACCGCCAAGGCGTTCAACGCTGGTCCACGGAGGTCCTGGCGGATCGAGTGATCTTTCTTGGGGGCGCGGCCAAGCGTACGAGCGAGCCCGTCGAGCAGGTCGAGCCTCCGCCGCCGGAGGACGCTCCCGCCGGCGCCGAAGACGACATCCCGTTCTAGAAGCTCACCTCCTGCCGGCGCACGACCGGGAAGTAGCGTGTCCCGCTGGCTGGACGCCAGGGGCCACGTGGTGTCCCGGCTGGCGCTTTTCCCGGCCGACCAGCTCCGCGCCCGCTAAGGCTGGCTCGTGTCGCTTTTCCATGGCGCGGGGCCCGCGTGCGTCCGGAGGCACGAACGATCTCGAGCACGGCTAGCTCGACTTCTCTCCCCTATCTCTCCCCCGACAGGGGCAAGTCCAGACGGAGCCCGTCAAGGTCTGTCGAGTCGTTCTTGACGGTCCGCGCCCTCGGATTCCCTCGCGAATTCGGCTTTGGCGTGCGTCGTCGCGGGGTTGTGATTAGCTCGCTCGGTAGAGTTCGAATCTCTGTGGGGACGCCACCTTTCTTCTTGGTTTTCTTCTGGATGTTTCAGCCAGGAGTCTGGGTCTCCAGAAGGTCTCCAATTCTTCTTCGCGGGCCCGTCGAGGACGGCGATCGCCGCCTCCTTCGAGCCCTTCGCCAGGTGCATGTAGCGCATCGTCGTGGTCAGGTCCGCGTGGCCAGCCAGCTCTTGAATCACCTTAGCGGGCACGCCGCGCATCGCGAGGTGCGAGCAGATGGTGTGCCGCAGGATGTGGATCTGGCCCTTGTTCACGGCGAGCCCCGCCTGCCGCTGAGCGCGCTCCATCCAACTCCGCAGCGTCGTCTCGTCCACGGCTGAGCCGTCGCATTGGAAGAAGACGCGCTCGCCGCGCAGGTGCCGGATGGCCGTGAGCGCCTTCTTCAGCGCCTCGGTCATGGGCACCACGCGGGAACGGCTGCCCTTCGGGTGTATCTGACGGGCGGTGAGCGGACGTCGATGGAGGTCGCCGAGTTCCCGAGGCTCCGTAAGCTGATGGTTCGCATCGGGATGGAGGCGAAGCTCTACCCGCTCGACCCCGAGCCGTTCCGCGCCTACGTCGGCGACGATCCCGACGAAGGTTAGCGCTGCGCCCATCCACGTCTTGGCCGAGCTTCTACACGAGCTGAGCGGACACTGCCGTCGGCGCAGAGTGGGTTGGCACGGTGTCCGGCAAATACACTTGTCCGTTAGTAACGGACATGACATAATAGCGGACAGGATGCTGGCCCCTGACGAGTTGGAACCGTACCTGGCGCACCTGCGAAGGCTCCCCTTCGTGCGGGATGCGAACGCCGAAGTCTCGCGCGTCGCCCCGGTCGATGGCGGCCTCGACGCCGTGGTTCGGCTGAAGACTCCAAGGGGTATGCGTCGGCTCTACGCGGAGATCAAGCGGACGCATCTCAGCTATGAGTTCGCCAGTCACGTGGTGTCTCAGATGCGCCACTCGCGGTGGAAGCCCTCGATCCTGATGACGCCCTATGTCGCACCGCGACTCGGCGAGTTCCTTGAGGAACGCGGCATCAACTACGTGGACAGGGTCGGAAACTGTTTTCTGTCCCTCGGGGCCGACTATGTCGCGCGCGTCGAGGGTAGACGTCGACCGCCGCGCGATCTCTCACGCGCGACGCTTCGAGCTCCTAGCTACCAGGTTCTCTTTGCGCTGCTGGCGCACCCCGAATTGGCGAACGCCTCTGTCCGGGTGCTTGCGGAAAGCGCCGGCGTGGGAAAGACAGCGGCAGCTGAAATGATTCAGCGCCTTGAGTCTGAGGGATATCTAGGTCGCACTACCAATGGCCGACAGCTGCTCGAGCGCGGACGGTTGGTGGAACGGTGGCTCACAGGCTACGCGGATATACTGCGCCCATCGCTGACGTTCGGGCGCTTTCGAATCGCGCAGGACGATCCTGCCGAGTTGGAAGCCAGGGTCGGGAAAGCGCTCGGGCAGGCGAAGCCTTGGGCGTGGGGTGGTGGCGCGGCTGCCTTCCGGCTGACAGGGCACTTCCGAGGTGAGGACTCGGTGCTCTGGATTTCGGAATCAACGTCGGACGTTCTGCGGAGGCTCAAAGCGCTGCCGGCGAAGGATGGGCCGCTGACCATCCTTCGACCGAAGGGTACCCTCATGCTGGAAGGAGCAAAGTCGCACACCGCTCACCCGCTCCTGGTCTATGCGGAGCTTCTGACCCGCCCATCCGACCGTGCGGCCGAGGCGGCTGAAGAAGTCCGCGCGAAGTACCTGAAGCACCTGGAGCCGGCTAAGTGACGTTCACCCCGGGACAGGTCGCTGCATTGAGGAACCTGCGCGAGCTCTGGCCCGATACGCCGTTCGTGCTCGTCGGAGCGTCGGCTCTTGGCTGTTTCCTCGACTTCCGGTGGCGCGCCACGAACGACATCGACATCTCCGTCTCGATCGAACTCGATGAGCTGCCCGCGGGACTCGATCGGCTTCCGGGATGGTCGCCTGATCCGCGCGCTGAGCACCGGTGGCTAGCGCCGGAAGACGTCAAGGTCGACATCCTGCCCGCGGGCCCGAACTTGCGCCGCGCAGGTATCCTTCGTTGGCCGCGAAGTGGGAACGAAATGAGCCTCCTCGGCCAGCGACTCGCATTCGAGCAGGCGCGCGACGTGCAGGTGGCCTCGGGCCTAAGCATCCGAGTTGCGCCCGTACCGGTCGTCTGTGTGCTGAAGATGGTTGCCTATCAGGACCAGCCTCAGGCGCGAACACGCGACCTGGAGGACCTGGCGCACATCTTCCACGATTATGTCGCAGCCGACGATCAGCGCCGGTACTCTGACGAGGTCCCCGAGACGGGAATCGAATTCGAAGTGGTCAGCGCGTTCCTGCTCGGGCGCGACATCGGTGCACTCGCACCTCGCTCTCGAATGGCGCGCCGGTCGCCAAGGAGTCACGCCAGGCTGCGACATGTCGCTCGGCCTCATCCGGGTGGACAGCAGCCTGCCAGCACGAACCCGTGCGGTCTACGGCGGAAAGCCCGGTGTACTCCGTCCACCGGCGGCTCACGAACCTGCTGGAGCCGTCGCGCAGGGCAGTCCACGCCATCGCCGGCATCATTTCGATGACGTCGCGAAGCTCTTTCTCGCTCCGCCCGGCAGCATCCTCGGCTTCCTTGCACTCGCGGGCGTCGACCCGGGCTTCGGCGCGACCCTGCTCGGCGTTCGAGGCGTTCTCGCGCGCACGGACCGAAAGGCGCCCCGTGATCAGTCGCACGAGCGATGCGGTGGCCGCGAACATCGCCACCGGGTACGCGGTCAGTCGGGCGACGGCGTCGCTGACGCGACTGTTCGCGCTGGACTTCCCCCAACTGACTGGCCGCCGCTTCATCAGCCGACCCCGACTGCGGAAAACAGGCTACTACAGCCGCGCGGCGACCGTACGGAGCAGGATCCCTCGCGGCGCGATGCTCGTCACGGGAAAGCTCGCTGATCCATTTGGGATCACGCTTGCAGACCGTGGTCGACGAGGCGAACAGCAGGGAGCCCCGTTCAAGCGCGCACATCGTTGGCGCGACTGCTGCAAGTGCGGCAGTTCCATGCACATTCATATCGTGACGGCGCCTGGTCCTTCGACCGATGATCACCGCAATCGAGAGTTTCTCCTGCAAGGCGGGGGCGTCCCTGGCGCCGCAGAACCGCTGCGCGGTCTGGTAAGCATTCGCGCGTTACGCGCCTTCGGCCCGGCGTCGCTTCCGGTAGGCGGCAACCTTGTGGCGGTTGCCGCAGAGCGCCGGACTGCACCAACGGCGGTGGTGCGATTTGGTCTGGTCGGAGAACCAGAGCACGCAGGTCTCGTCTTCACAGCGTTTCACGAGAGTGAAGTCGGCTGTTGCCAAGAGGTCGGCGGCAGCTTCCGCGACCGGCCCCAGAACCCCCGCGGGCGTGTCCTGCCGCCTCACGCGGTCGATCGTCGGCGAGCGCGGCTTGTTCCACACCAGCCGGGGATGGCTCTGCGCCTGGACCAGAAAACGGTTGAGGACCGACGGATCCCCTCGCCGCCCGGCCCTTCGTTTCTCGACCAGCAACCGGATGCTCTCCCGCAGCGTTCGCGCGGCATCCACGAGGGACGTCGGCGCCCTGTCGGGGCGTCTGGCGACGGGGAATCCGGCTCGTTCGAGCCAACGCAACACATCCCCGTCGCGCTGCAGGAAGTCCACCAACTCGCCATTCACCCGCATCCGCGTGTTGAGGAAATCGAGCGCAGGATCACCTGCCAGGAACAGGGCGCCCGATCCGCTGATCGTCTCATGAACCATAGTATCGAAGGGATTGAACCAAGGCATCTCGTAACCTGAAATGTCGTCCTTGACAAGTCACAAGGCGGACTCTACGGTTCCAGCATGTAACTTGGGACCTGTCGGTTCTCAGGTGTTCGCGGGCAACGCCCGGGACAGGAGGACATCGGTCATGACTCAGGGTTCTCGACCCCGAAGCCAGAACCCCGGCGGCGTATCCCGAACGGAGTCATCCACGGCGGCTCCTGGTCGCCGGAACACGAGCTTCCTCATGCCGGTGACGTCCATCCGCAGGCTCGACGTGGGTGGCGTTGGCCTCTTCTACCGGGAGGCGGGCCCACCTGACGGGCCGGTCGTGCTCTTGCTGCACGGGTTTCCGGCATCCTCGTTCATGTTCCGCGAGTTGATTCCGCGCCTCGCCGATCGATACCGGGTGATCGCGCCCGACCTGCCGGGCTTCGGGTTCACGGAGGTACCGTCAAGGCGAAACTACGCGTACTCGTTTGACACGTTGGCGCGGACCATCGAGGCTTTCACGGAAGCGCTCGACCTTGCCCATTACGCGCTCTACGTGTTCGACTATGGAGCGCCCACGGGCTTCCGCCTCGCGATGGCTCACCCCGAACGCGTCGCGGCAATCGTCTCGCAGAACGGGAATGCGTACGAAGCCGGCCTTGGCGATGCCTGGGCACCTATTCAGCGATACTGGCGGGAGCCGACTCCCGAGAATCGCGAAGCGGTCCGCCGGATGCTCAGCCCGGAAGGGATTCGGATGCAATACGTCTCCGGGGTGCCCGATCCCGAGGCGATCGCCCCGGAGGGGTACACGCTCGACGCGGCAATGATCGCACGGCCCGGGAACATGGACATCCAGTTGGACCTGTTGCTCGACTACGCGAGCAACGTGCGACTGTACCCGGCATTCCAACGCTACTTCCGCGAGAGGCAGCCTCCGTTCCTGGCGATCTGGGGCAAGAACGATCCCTTCTTCATTCCCGCGGGGGCAGAGGCGTTCCGCAACGACATCCGAAACGCGCAGGTCGAGTTCCTGGATACCGGTCATTTTGCGACCGAGACCCACGTCGTGGAGATCGCCGCTGCGATGCGGGAGTTCCTCGATGCGAACGGCGGAATCGCACTGGCGAGCAAAGGAGAAGGCGATGGGCTTGGGATGGCAGCAGGGGCCGCTTTCGACCAGGTCGGTGGGGCGGTTCCTCGTCGCTGATCCGCTGCCGGAGCGGCTGCTGTTCGCCGAGCCGCTCCGCCGCAGGATGCGCGGGCGGTTCGCCGGGCAGTGGGTGGTCGACAGCGAGGACGTCGTCCTGCTCCATGAGCCGGACCGCTACCCGGTCGCGTTCTTCCCGCTGGGTGACGTGCGCGAGGGCGTGCTCATGCCGGAGACGCGCACGACGAGACATGGCGAGCTCGGGCCGACGGCGTGGTTCAGCCTTCGCGTCGGGGACGAGCAAGCGCAGCGGGCCGCGTGGCAGTACACGGACCTGCCGGGCTACGCGGGCATCTTGCGGAACCGGGTCGCCTTCACCTGGCGATCGATGGACGCCTTCTATGAAGAGGACGAGCGCATCGTGGGCCATGCGGCGGATCCGTACCACCGCAACGACATCCGGCAGACCTCACGACACCTCGTCGTTCGTTACGGGGACCGGGTCATCGCCGAGACGCGGCGCCCGGTCGTGCTCTTCGAGTCGGGCTTTGCGCCCCGCTGGTACGTCCCCCGGGAAGACGTCGACCAGTCGGCCCTGACACCGGTCGAGGGACAGACCTTCTGCCCGTACAAGGGGCTGGCCAGCTACTACGACATCGGGCAGCACAACCGTGCCGCCTGGTCGTACCTCGAGGCATGGTCCGAGGTGGCCCGGGTGTCGGGGTTCGTCTCGTTCGAGCCAGATCTCGTGGACGTTTACCTCGACGGCAAGAAGCTGGTCCTCGAACCGGGCCAGGCCGTTCTGCCGCATGGCCTCGACCGAGGCCTCGATCCCGACGAGGTGCGCCAGCGCAGCGTCGGAGCCGACCACTCAGGCTCACGCCAACTCGCGGGTGGATGATGGACTACCGCCTCGAGGTCATCGCTCTCCCTGTCAGCGACGTCGACGCGGCGGTGCGCTTCTACACGGAACGCGCAGGCTTCACCCTCGATGTCGACTACCGACCCAACAGCCGATTCCGCGTCGTCCAGCTCACCCCACCAGGGTCATCCTGTTCGGTGCAGCTCGGCGTCGGCACCGACGCGAAGCCAGGATCGGCCCGCACCACCACCCTCGTGGTGACCGACATCGAGGCCGCACGCCGGGAGCTGATCGGACGGGGGCTGGCAGTCGGCCCCATCCGGCACAAGGCCTCCACGCACGACTGGCAAGGGGACTACTCGCCAGGAGTCGACCCCGAGCGGCGAAGTTACGCGAGCTTCACCGACTTCGCCGATCCAGACGGCAATACCTGGGTCGTCCAGGAGCGCGGATTCACCAGCGCGGCCTCGACGAGTGTTCGGAGGAGCTGAACCGATGGCAGGTGAAACCGCAAGAGTCCGTTCGGTCAACCTCGGTGGCGTGCGCAAGTTCGATTATCACGGCCGCCCCGCCCAGAGCGCGATCTGGAAGTCGCCGGTGAGCGGACGGGTCGCCGCTCGGGGCGTCAATCTCGCGGGCGACCAGCAGGCGGATCTGGAGGCACACGGCGGATTCGACAAGGCTGTCTATGCCTACTCGGTGGAGGACCAACGCTGGTGGGAACGGGAGATCGGGCGTCCGCTCTCTTACGGCGAGTTCGGAGAGAACCTGACCACCGAAGGGATCGAGCTCAACGACGCGCTCGTCGGCGAGCGCTGGCAGATCGGGAGCGCCCTTTTCGAGGTTTCCGAGCCGCGAATCCCTTGTTGGCGGCTCGGAGTCCGGATGAACGACGAGACCTTTCCTCGCCGCTTCAGCAAGGCGTTGCGACCCGGTACCTACCTCAGGATCGTCGTCGAGGGCGATGTGGGCGCCGGAGACGAGATCCGGGTCCTGGAAAGGCCTGATCACGACCTCACCATCCGGGATGTCTTTCGCATCTATACGCGCGATCGCGACGAGGTTCCGCGGCTGCTTGCGATTCCGCAGCTGTCCGAGAGTTGGAGAAGATGGGCAGAGCACTTGTCCAAGCGGGAGCCCAGAGCCAATCCGTGACGCCGCGACCGCGATCGGCGACAGCGCGCGGTAAGGAGACGACCGTGGTTCGCGCAGCGACCCCGGAGCGGTTGAGCGCGTTCTCAGATGGGGTTTTTACCGTCCTGATCACCATCCTGGTTCTGGATCTGCGGCCGCCTGAGGTGCCCGCCTACAAGGCGCTCCTGTCGCGCTGGCCTGCATGGCTGAGCTACGCGGTCAGCTACCTGTTCATCGCCATCGTCTGGGCCAATCACCATCACCTCATCCTCTACGCGAGGCACACGACGGCCCGTCTGATGTGGTTCAATTTCGCGCATCTATTTTCCGTGTCGCTGCTTCCGTTCTCCACCGCCTGGATGGCGGTGAGCGCATTGGCGCCCCAGGCGGTTTCCTTCTATGCGGCGGTTTTCTTCCTGGTGAACGCGACCTACATCCTTCTCATCCGGGAGCTGATTCACCGCAGTCCTGTCGATGACGCACCGCCGAAGGTGCGCAGGGTGATGCGGGTCCGATCGATCGCGACCCTTTGCCTCTTCGGAGTGGCCGCTGTCGTAGCGCTGAAACTTCCTCTCGTCGGATTGGGGATCTGTGTTTGTTGCCTGGCCGTCTACGTGAAGCCCGAGGCCCCAGGAGCGGAACCTCGAGTCCCTGGGCCGATTCTTGCGTCCTTCCCACCAAGACGGAGGTGACACCATGACTGGTGCATCCGAAGGCACCGTGTTCATCGTGGACGACGACGCGAGCATCCGGGCGTCGCTCCAGGGTATGCTCCGATCGGTCGGCTTGCGTGCCCAGCCGTTCGCCACTCCCGAAGAATTCCTCCGCTCCCACCGCTCCGACGGACCGAGTTGCCTGGTGCTAGACGTGAGGCTGCCCGGCGTCAGCGGGCTGGACGTGCAGCACCAGCTGGCGCAGACGGGCGTCGAGCTCCCCATCATCTTCATCACCGGGCACGGCGACATCCCGATGACGGTGAGGGCGATGAAGTCGGGCGCGGTGGAGTTCTTCACCAAGCCGTTCCGCGAGCAGGATCTCCTGGACGCCATCCAGCAGGCGCTCGATCGCGATCGCGCCGCGCGCCAGCGGCAGGAGGACCTCGCCGTCCTGCGAAAGCGCTACGACCTCCTGACCGCCCGCGAGCGCGAGGTGATGGGGCTGGTGACCTCCGGCATGCTCAACAAGCAGGTGGCCTCGCAGCTGGGGACCAGCGAGATCACGGTGAAGGTGCACCGCGGGCAGGTGATGCGGAAGATGCAGGCCGGATCGCTGGCCGAGCTTGTGCGGATGGCGGAGAAGCTGAAGCTGTCCTCGCCGGCGTGACGCCGCGCCCGGGCGCAGCCGGCGGCGGCCCGTTTGTCGAGATAGTTGCCGATGGCGCCGCCGGCGACGCCGCCCACCACCGCCCCGATCGCGGCACCTTCCCACCCGCCCGCGATCTGGTGTGGGAGTATGTTGGCGACATGGATGCTCCAGCGAGAACCATGAACGTCGTCGTCCGCGGACGCGCCGGCGGGCTCAGGCAGGACATCGAGGCGGGACGCCACCACCTGGTCTCCGACGAGCCCGTCGGCCTGGGCGGGATGGACGACGGACCGACGCCCTACGATCTGCTCACCGCGGCGCTGGGCAGCTGCACCGCGATGACGTTGCAGATGTACGCGCAACGCAACGGCTGGCCGCTGGAGGCCATCGAGGTGCGCTTGAGCCACGCGAAGATCCACGCTCGCGATTGCGCCGACTGCGAGACCAAGGAAGGGAGGATCGATCGCATCGAGCGCGAGATCGTGCTGCAGGGCGCGCTGGACGCCGCGCAGCGGGCCCGCCTGTTGGAGATCGCGGATCGCTGCCCGGTCCACAGGACGCTCACTTCCGAGATCGAGATCTCGACGCGGCTCCTGTGAACCGGTCCGTCGCGGTCAGGGCGAGGCCTGGCTGACCACGTTCGAGCTCTGGCCGCTCACCGGAACGACGTCGTCGCGGCGGTTCTCCTTCCAGGACTCCTCGTCATGTCGGTCGCGCGCGGACGCTCCTTGCCGTAACTGATCGTCAAGATCCGGTTCGCGGACACCCCCAGATCCGTCAGGCGCCTGACCAAGAAGCAAAGGCAGTGCCAGGCGCTCGTCGCGGCGGACCCGCGCTCCGCTGCCGCGGCATGTTCCCTGCATCGGGGCGTCGGGCAATGCACCTCATCCGCCGCCGCCCGGCCTATCTGCGGCTCGTGCACGAGTCGCCAGCCCCGCCGCCGCCCGCAGTCGCTCCCGTGTCCGCCGGGATCAAAGGCGGCCTCGCCGGTGGATTCGCGATGGCCGTCGTGGCGATCCTCTGTGGCGCTCTGAGCGGGCGCGGCGCGTGGTACCCGATCAATCTCTTGTCGTGGGGATTCTTCCCCGGAGCGGCCGCCATACCGGCCGCCGAGCTCGGCGTGTTCCACGGCGATTCGTTCCTGGTGGCCCTCGCCATCCAGCTGATCGCGTCGGCGCTCGCCGGGCTGCTCCATGGCGCGCTGCTGCCGATGGTCTCCCGGCGGTGGGCGCTGATCGCCGCCTTCGCCGCCCCGATCCTCGGGTCGGCGCTGCTTCACACGCTGGTCGGAATCGTCAATCCGTTGCTCGATCGCCGCATCGACTGGTTCTGGTTCGTCGTCGCCCAGATCGCGTTCGGGATCGTGGCCGGAATCGTGATCTCCAGGCAGCTCACCGGCGTTCCTTCGTCCCCCTTCGGCGCCCGCGATCGCCTCCGATCGCCAGGAGCTGCGCGGCCTCGGTACGGGACTCCAGGTCGCTGAGCATTCCCTTGTCGGACAGATCGAGCGGCCTGCCCGCTGCCGATCACGATGACGTCGAATTTCATCTCGCGCCTCCTATACGAAGGTATGATGAATCGCGTCCCCGCAACGTGAATGCTTCGCCCGGAAGCCAGGACTTTCGACGGGGCCAATGATCGCGGACGCGGATTCGACCGTTCTGATCCTCGACATCCTCCAGAGATACGATCGAGTACCTCCGGGGGAACTCGATCGAGACGCGTGCACCGGGGCGAGCAGATGGCGTTCGGTCCCGACCGCTTGCCGAAGCGTCGGAGTCGGGGCGGATGCTGAACGGGGGGGCGGTCATGCCTCTTTCGGAGTACGCACTCGACGCGCTTCGTTCCGATGGGGACTTCGTCCTCTACCGGGGCAGGCATCGAGCCTTTCCCGCATCGGGGACTCCCTCGGTTCTGGCGCTGGCGCCGGCGAGGGAGCATCCAGCGCCGGAGCTCCTCCGCACGCTCGAGCGCGAATACTCGCTGCGCGCCGAGCTGGACGCGGCATGGGCAGTCCGGCCCGTCCTGCTCACCCGGAACGAGGGCCGAACCACGCTCATTCTCGAGGATCCTGGTGGAGAGCCGCTCGATCGGCTCCTGGGAAAGCCGATCGAGCTTGGACAGTTCCTGCGGATCGCAGTCGGCCTTTGTGCCGCGGTTCGCCAGCTTCATGGCCGGGGTCTCATCCACAAGGACATCAAGCCGGCAAATGTCCTTGTCCATCCAGATACCGGTCAGATCCGGCTGATGGGGTTTGGCATCGCTTCGCGGCTTCCGCGCGAGCGCCAGGCGCCCGCACCTCCCGAGGTCATCGCCGGAACGCTCCCCTACATGGCGCCTGAGCAGACCGGGCGAATGAATCGCTCGATCGATTCGCGGAGCGATCTCTATGGTCTCGGCGTTACGCTTTACGAGATGCTGACCGGGAGTCTGCCATTCACGGCATCCGATCCGATGGAATTGGTGCACTGCCACATCGCGCGCCAGCCGGTGCCGCCCGGCGAGCGGTTGGAGGGTATTCCGGGCCCGCTTTCCGCAATCATCATGAAGTTGCTCGCCAAGACTGCTGAAGAGCGCTACCAGACGGCGGCCGGCGCTGAGAGCGATCTTCGTCGCTGCCTTGCCGAATGGGAAACGCGCCGTCACACCGACGAGTTCCCGCTTGGCGAACACGACACGCCAGATCGATTGTTGATTCCAGAAAAACTGTACGGGCGAGCGTCCGAAATCGATACGCTGCTCGCCACCTTCGACCGCGTCGTAGCGGGCGGCCGGCCGGAGCTGGTGCTCGTTTCCGGCTACCCCGGTATCGGCAAGTCGTCAGTCGTCAACGAGCTCCACAAGCCGCTTGTTCCTCCCCGTGGTCTTTTTGCATCCGGCAAGTTCGACCAGTACAAGCGTGACATTCCATACGCCACTCTGGCGCAAGCCTTCGAGAGTCTCCTCCGTCCGCTTCTGACGAAGGGAGAGGAAGAGCTGAGCCGGTGGCGCGATGCCCTTCGAGAGGCGCTGGATCCGAACGGACAGCTGATCGTGGATCTGGTTCCCGAATTGGAGCTGATCATAGGAAGACAGCCGCCGGTTCCACCTCTTTCGCCACAGCAGGAGCAGGGCCGCTTCCAGCTGGTCTTCCGCCGATTCATCAACGTATTCGCGCGGCCGGAGCATCCGCTGGCCCTGTTCCTGGACGACTTGCAATGGCTCGACGCGGCGACGCTCGAGCTGATCGAGGATCTTCTGACGCAATCGGATGTGCGGCACTTGATGTTGATCGGCGCGTACCGGGACAACGAAGTTGATTCTTCCCATCCGCTCATGCGCAAGCTCGAAGCGATCCGCAGGGCGGGCGCGACCCTGCAGGACATTGTCCTTGCGCCGCTGGTGCGTGAAGACCTGGAACAATTGATTGGAGATTCCCTTCGCTGCGAGGCGGAGCACGCTGCCTCGTTGGCGAGCCTGGTGCACGAGAAGACTGCGGGCAATCCATTCTTTGCAATTCAGTTCCTGTCCTCGCTTGCTGAAGAGCGGTTGCTCAGCTTCGATCATCACGAAGCGCGATGGTCTTGGGACCTCAAACGGATTCACGCCAAGGGTTACACAGACAACGTCGTGGACCTCATGGTCGGGAAGATGACCCGGCTTCCCCTGGAAACCCAGGAAGCGTTGCAGCTCCTCGCGTGCATGGGGAACAGCGCGGAGCTCGCCCTGTTACAGATGGTTTCTCAGCACTCGATGGAAGAAACGCATGACCGACTTTGGGAAGCGGTTCGAGCGGGCCTCATTCTACGCACGGAACGTTCCTACGGTTTCCTCCACGACCGCGTCCAGGAAGCAGCCTATTCCCTGATCGCGGAAGAATTGCGCGCGGAGGCCCATCTCCGGATCGGAAGATTGCTGGCAGCCGGAATTCCGCCGGACAAGCGGGAGGAGAACATCTTCGAGATCGTCAATCAGCTCAACCGGGGTGCAGCCCTGATCACCGCACGAGACGAACGTGAGCGGCTGGCTGAGCTCAACCTGATTGCAGGCGAGCGCGCCAAGGCGTCTACAGCGTACGCCTCAGCCCTCAAGTATCTGATCGCTGGCGCAGGACTGCTGGCGGAGGACTGTTGGGAGCGCCGGCATGAGATTGCCTTCCGTCTAGAAGTGGGCCGGGCCGAATGCGAGTTCTTGACTGGTCAGTTGGCGGCTGCGGAAGAGCGGTTGGCTGCGCTTTCATCCCGCGCTACGAACACAGTCGAACGATCGACGGTCGCGTGCTTGCGGGTGGATGTGTACACGACGCTCGATCAGAGCAGCCACGCGGTAATAATGAGCCATCCAAAGGAAGGCGTCTGGAGGAGCGGCATCACCCGCAAGCACCTCTCGCAACGTCGGCAGTATCACCTCGGCGCGAAGCGGATGTGGCACCACGCGGCGAGGGTCGACGTGTCGCTGTGTGTAGATGGTCCGAACGAACTGCCAACGCGATGCGAGCTGCTCGTGCCGCATCCGTTCGATGAATCTCGACAGAGTGGCGAGGGCAGACGTACGAAGTCCCTGGTTCTGCAGACGAGCGAATTCCGCGTACTCTGGCCACAACGCAGCCACAGCCGCACCCAGTCGCTGCAACCCTTCGAAGTAGTCCTTGTTCCAGTAGTGCATGGCGCCGGCCTTTCATCGCTCTTAGCAGATCGCCCCTCGATGTGGCCCTTTCCAGAAAGCATTGGGGGGCGGGACGCTATTGCTCGCGTTCCGACGGGCTGCTCAAGTACGCCCGGCGCAAAGACATCGCCCAGGTCGCGTCCGCGAAGACCTCGACGGCGCAGCTCAGGAGTTGGTCCGGTTACCCCAACTCCGCTCCGGTGATGTCCCCGACGACGTGGACTTCGCCGGAGCGGAAGATCTCGCTCGACCCGACGATGGTGTGATCCCGTGGATGGTTGAAGTCGTGAACGTAGTCGACGTCGACCCTGAGCTCGCCGGTGAAGGCCGGCGTACTTAGAGGCGACTTCTTCGTCCGGGCGTTGCCGGTCAACCAGGTGAAGTCTGCGAAGGCGAACGGCTCTGCCGGCGCTCCGGACGGGGCGCTTGGAACGGAGCGGCCGGAGCAGCGGGCGCCGCGTCACTCGAGGTGGGCACGCTCGTCTCGGCGACTGCGCGACCCGCCGGAAAGCACAGGATGACCAAGACCGCGAGTCTGGCCATGGGTGGAGTCACGGGACGCTCCTCGAACGTTCCTGGCCATGGGAGCAATCACCGTGCCGGTCGCTGCGCCCCGGAGGTGCCTGGCAGTAGCTGTCCTTCCCCGAGCCCTGTTGCCAACGGTTGGCCAACGCCTGGCCAATTTTCCGCCGTCACGGCCTGGCCGGTGCTGTCTCCGCAGATCCTATGGCGCCGGTGCAGATCTGATTTCAGTTGGAAAGGGAGCCGTCCCCGTGAGCTCCCAGCCGTCATCCGACTCGGCGAACGCATCTCCAGACAGGCTGAGATGCGTTCGCCGAG
>Ga0209283_10000013_pt1 | contig 83245 bp, 90 predicted proteins | sample CZO8metaG_2_FD_188354 | JGI IMG/M metagenome (GOLD analysis project Ga0209283, IMG submission 188354) | Vadose zone soil microbial communities from the Eel River Critical Zone Observatory, Northern California, USA - CZOApr15con2H1.8 metaG... | ecosystem: Environmental > Terrestrial > Soil >...
TGTTGGTTGGGCTTGTTTAGAAAATAGGAAGGGTTGGAGGGTCCACGAAAGACGGACGTCTATGGTTGGTTTGTGGGGGTCCAGGAGATGAGGGTCTCGCTGGCCGTTATTCCGTTGATGCTGTTGAGCCTTCCAACGGAGGTTTCCATGAGCTCATCTTGGCTGAAGCCTCGGAAGCTGGCCACGACATCGAATTCTCCAGGAGTAACGTGTGCTTCGACAAGGTTCGGGAACGTCTTCAACTTCTGCAGAACGCTCCGGAACTTACCTTTGATCTTGACTAGCGCAAAGGCGAGCGGAGGCTCAGAGTTTTCCTCCCGGTTCTTGCTGGTGTTGGAGATTTTTTGGACGGATATGGCTGTCTGGGTGGAAGTGATCCCGTTGATTCCTCGGATCTTCTCGACTAGATTGAACGCCTTAGTGGGCTCGTTGGTCTTCAGTTTGATTACTAGGTCGAATCGTCCGGTGACAGGCGTTACAGATTCTACGCTGCTTATGTGATTCAGTTGGCTGATGACGTGTCCGAGGTCACCCTTGGTGTTTGCGAAGACGAAGCTTGTAGATTCAGACTTCGACATTTTTTTCACTGAACCTCGGGTCGAGTTGGCGAGTATTTCTCAGCGTCTGAACCAGACAGCTGGCAAGATAGTAACACAGATCTGGGTAATGACTACAGGCAAGCCTTAGAACTGGGTCTTAGACCACACGTCGACTATCATGAATCGATGCGATTCCTGCAGAAACATTTCCACATGTCCCGCGTGCAGTCGGTCCGCGGCCGATTTCCATCATGTGGGCGTCAGGGGAACATCGAGTCATGTAAGGATCCCGGTCATCGACTACAAACTAACCTACGATACTCAGCCCTCGGGAGTATGGCACTACGCTCGTCCCTGCGGCCATCGGATCTATCCGACAGCCCCGTCGTCGATCGTGAAGTACAATGGTGGACCGCTATGGGAGGATGGTTACACTTGGCAGAACGTCTACTGGGGAACCTACTTCGCTAAACCTGCGGCGTCCCAGTGGATCAAGCGGCTGGAACTCGCAACAACGCACTTGGAATCGGACAACAGCTACTCGGGCGGGCTGAGACAGTACAATGTCGGGATTGGCAAGCTCATTGCTCCCGTTACTGTGCAACAGGACCCTCCTTCACAGATATCTAACGACCAGATCAAGAAGGCTCTAACAGACTGGATATCTGGGGGCACTGTTGCAGACCTGACTACTAAAGGCGCCCACAACATATTCCTCCCACCTGGAACAAGCGCTTCTCTCTCCACTGATCTTTCCTGTAGCACGTTTTGCGATTATCATGACACTGTTGATGGGCCAAACGGACCCTTCTTCACAGTCGAACCCTATCCCTGCGCTCAGGGCTGCAATCAGTGCACCAGTGATCCCTTTGACACGCTGACACAAGGATTATCGGAAGAGATGGTTGAATTGAAGACGGACATGGACCCCGGCACGGGATGGGTGATCGGAAACGAGGAGATTTGTGACTATTGCGACACGAACTTTGTCTGCAACCGGATAAGCACTGGAGAGTACGTTAACTCCTGGTACGATAAGACCAAGAACGCTTGCTGGATAGGCCGCCAGTAGGAGATGAGGAAAACAACGGATCTCTGGTCCTGCTAGGGACCCGTCGGAATCTGCTCAAGCATGGATTATCGTGGAATCATCGAAGAAGAAGCCAGGCGGAACGGAATCCGGGTCTACTATCACAACCCGGAGTGCTCAGTGGGGTCGCTCCGGTCTTGGTGGTAAGAGAATCTTCATCCCTACACCACATCGGTTTCCCAGCTTTTTCACCGGCCTCCACGGAATCGGCCATATCATGAGCAACCACCATTCCTGGGATGGAAAACCCGAATATCTCTGGGAATACGAAGCCTTCTACTGGGCCGTAAACTTCTGCCGGGAAGGAGAGATCAAAGTCCCGCAGCGAACAATCAACTACGAACGCAGCATCATCGCGGAGAAGATCCGGGAAGCAATAGAGCGGCACCTCAAGAAGATTGATCGGAGAGTTCTCAGGTTCGTGAGAGAAGGAGAAGACGACGACCCTGATATTGTCTTTGTAAAGAAGAACCTCGCGGATGACGGATCACTAAACAAAATCTCCCGTTAGTTTTCGCTTACCATTTTGCAGGAGCTCGAGGCTTCTCCTGGCTGCGCCACAAGTAGAGCGTCGCAATGGAGGAATAGGGATGCCAGTTCCTGCCTAGTTGCAGGAATCTGTCTCTTGATGGAAGCTTACGGAGTCTGTAAGCCCTCTTGGCGGCCTTCTGCAATCCGAGATCGTCAACAGGCAACACGTCGGTTCTACCCAGCTTGAACATGAGGAACATCTCAGCGGTCCACCGACCAATCCCTCTGACATTGTCCAGTTCCCTCACGGCCTCCTCATCAGAAACGTTCTCCAATCTCTTCAGATCAAGAGTACCATTCTCCAGCCTCTCTGATAGATCCTTGAGGTAGGATATTTTCTGGGGCGATAGTCCGCTGCCTCGGAGTCTTTCGACATCTGTGGCGAGATATTCTCTGGGCTTGGGAATTCTGCCTCCGTATATTTGTTTGAACCGGTTCAAGATTGCTTGGGCCGCGGAGCCCGCGAGCTGCTGGAAGATTATTGATCCTACGAGTGCTTCGTAGTGATCATCGTCCAGCTCGAACTTGACTCGACCCACTCTATCGATTATCCTGGCGATCACTGGGTCACTCTTCTTTAGGTGGCGAATTCCTTTCTGCCAGACCTTTGTGTCCGTTAACGAGCGTTCTGGCAATGATCGGTCATGTTCGAGTGGCGAAGCTTTTGTCTTCTTGGTACTGAATTTGGCGCGTCGACTCGATCTTCTCTGTCTGGTTGGAACCTTTATTGAAAGACTCGTTGCTGATGCGGGCACGATTGGCACTCTCAGATAGAGAAATTAGTGCGGCCATAAAAACTGGACAGCTCCAAATCCGCCCCCGCGTCACCAGGTTGAACCCTGCAGGCGCGGATCTGAGCATTGATCGGGATCTAATGCTGAAACCTGGCGAGCAAACACTCGCGGCCAGCATTGAACGCGTTGAACTCTCAGAAAACATTCTAGGGATACTCCACATTCGCTCTTCTTTAGCGCGCGAGGGAGTCATTGCGAGTCTTGCTCTGGTCGACCCGGGCTTTCGAGGGCAACTGACAGTGAGTCTCTATAATGCTGGAGATAGACAAGTTAAGCTGCGGAAGGGTGAGAGATTCATCCAGCTCTCGCTGTTAAGACTTGGCAGGCGCGCGACTCAAGGATACAGTGGAAGATACCAGGACAGTCGCGGAGTTGTGACGAGTCGCCGGAAAAAAATAGCGCGGCCTCGCGAGAAGGAAAGTGTTATACAGGGTATCCGGGGCTAAACCGCGGATACAAGCAATGAAGGACACGTCGCGCATTCTCGATCTCAAGTACAAACTCATGACTATCGAGCTGCTGAACCTGGCGAAGAAGACTTACACTTACCGAGAACTCTCAGGCATGGTCCATCTTCCAGAGACAGTACTGAGTCGTTATGTCAAAGGTCACGTGCTTCCCACAGCCGACCGCGCCGAGGAAATCAATAAGACTCTGCAGAAATATATGAGTCTAGAAAAAGAAGTTCAGGGAAGAATTCACTTCGACGATCTAGGCTACTTTGACAATACTAGCATCATCAGTGACACGATGCTGCTAGAGCGAGCGGTCCAGAACGCTGTTAGCATGTTCGCTGGCAAGAGAATTACAAAGATTATGACGGCGGCCGTTGACGGAATACCACTCGCAACACTCCTAGCTCACAGACTGGGCGTCGGACTAATCGTGGCGAAGCAGGCGAGGGAAGTAGGTGTGCGGGAGTTCATCGAGGAAATCTTTGTTCCGCCCAAGACGGCTATAATGAAGAGCTTGTTCGTCTCGAAGGACGCTATCAAGAGGGGCGATTGCATACTCATAGTTGACGACATCATTGACAGCGGTGAAACCCAGAGGGCGATGATGAAGATCGCGATGAGAGCGAAGGCTGAAGTTACAGGTATCTACGCTCTGGTGGCCATAGGAAACGACTGGAAGGCTCGAATCGAGTCTGCCGGGAACGTTCCCGTCGAAGTCGTCACTGTGGTCGTCAAGAAGGAAGTCCCTGGAATGTTAGCATAAACTATCTTTCAGCGTAGAAAAGGTACAAAACCGTCGGAAAAACCGTCAAACAATCATTCTAATCGGGACCGGAGGCTCTCCTCGAGGGGCTGGGACGCCACTCCACGATCCGTAATGATGCCCGTCACCAGCTCTGGCGGCGTAATGTCGAACGCCGGGTTCAAAGCCTCAACTTTCCGGGGAGCAAAGCGCCTCCCACCGACGTACAATACTTCATCCTGGTTTCGCTCTTCAATTACAACCATCGAGGGGTCCGTTTCCATATCGACTGTTGAAACTGGAGCTGCGACATAGAAAGGAACGCCGTAAAATTTCGCCGATAGGGCAATCGGTAGCGTCCCGATTTTGTTCGTCACATGACCTGTCCTTAGAATTCGGTCTGCACCAACGACAATCTTGTCGACTACACCCCGCGCTATCAACTGAGCCGTAGCACTGTCGCAGATAATTCTGACAGGAATCCTATCATGGGCGAGCTCGAACGCCGTCAGTCTCGACCCCTGCAACAACGGACGAGTCTCAGTGGCGATAACGTTGATGCGCTTACCTTGCTCGACAGCTGCTCTCACCACGGCCAGGGCGGTCCCGTAACCTGCGGTGGCGAGTGCTCCCGCGTTGCAGTGAGTAAGAACTGTATCATCATCGTCGAGAAGGGGCGCGCCGTAATTTCCGATCTTGTGCGCAGCTTCGAGCTCTCCTTGAAAGATCGCGTCCGCCTCGGCCTCAAGCTCTTCTTCTATGTTCGAGGTGGAGTTCGCGCGAGACGAGGCCTTGAAAACTCGCTCTACAGCCCAGCGAAGGTTCACTCCGGTGGGCCGGGTCTGGATCAACATGTCTGCATATTTGCGGAGTTGGGTTCGAGCATCTTTCAGATCTTTGGTTCTGATTTTCTTTGTTGCAAGCGCGAGACCGTAGGCGCCGACGACTCCGATCAACGGTGCTCCTCGAACCTTCATTGTCTTGATTGCGGAACAGACTTGTTCCACGGTTCGCATCTGAAGATATGATAATCGCGCAGGCAGTAATGTCTGATCGATCGCTTCCAGTACTCCTCCACGCCATCTGACGGGTTCCAGTTCGCGGGTTTTCTTGCTGCTCATTAGTCCCTGACTATTTTGTCAGGGGCTTTCTATTTGAATGGCTTTATAGCCACGCCTTCGCGTTTGGTTCGCTTTGAAACCCTTGGAAACCAAAACAGACGATGTTGTAGTGACCTTCGAGCCGCTAGAGGCCTACCTGTCCAAGGGACAAGTCTTTCTACGAGAGCCCGAAAAACTGATGGACCTTCGAGAGAAAGCCTTCGGCACACTGGTCAATGACAAGATTACTCTGAACCCGTATGAGACGTTCTACCTTGTCGAAAAGAGAAGAATCCGAGTTGTCGACGAGAAGACCAAACGAGACAAGTCGCTTCAGGAGCTAGTGACCAAGCTCTCCGTGGGGAAGGCGACCATATGGACGAAATACTTGGTCTACCGCGATCTCCGGGACCGGGGATATCTGGTTCGGGATGGAGAGTCCGGGTATGATTTTGAGAGTTTCGGGAAGGGGGCGATGAGAAGGCTGGTCGCGATAGTCTTCGAGGGCGGAGAATCCACCCTGGAAAAACTGGCGCGGCTGTCAGCGAAGGCGAACAAGGAGGGCAAAGACCTTGTGCTGGCGGTTATTGACAGGCGGACAGACATCGTCTACTACACTTTGAACACTGGAAATTTCAAGGGCATGTGATTCGAACCCGGGAAGGCACTATTGCTTGTCTGAAGGACAATTCACGCTTCCCCGCGGAATGAAGGACGTTGAGCCGGAGGAGATGGCTCGGAGGATATGGCTCTCCGACAAGATACGACAGGTTCTCTGGGACTATGGTTTCCAGATACTGGAACCCAGTCCTCTGGAAAACCTAGAGACGCTTGAAGCAAAATCCGGACCTGCTGTTCGAGAACAAATCTACTGGTTCAAAGACAAAGCCGGGAGAAATCTAGGGCTTCGCTTCGATCTCACAATCGGCATGACACGGATGATAGCTAACAGGTTCGATCTACCAGAACCAATCAAGATCGCGAGCCTGGGGGGTATGTGGAGGTATGAGGAGCCGCAGTTCGGGCGGTATAGGTATGCTTCGCAGTGGGACGCTGAAATTTACGGCGTGGCTGAGTCGTCAGCTGACGCGGAGATTATCGCGCTGGGGTCTGACATTCTAGACAAAGTTGGACTGGTACAGCACGAGATAAGAATAAGCAATAGAAAACTCGCTGAGGGATTTCTGAAAAGCATCGGCGTCCAGGCACAACCTGACGTTGAACACATTCTCAGAATCATCGATGGACTCGGAAAGCTGGGACCCGACCAGGGCGAAGGCGAGCTCACAAGAGCGGGTCTGACCAAGGACAAGGTCAAGAGAATACTTGGATTCGCCGACATTGGAGGCGAACCCGACAAAGTTCTCCCTGACCTCGAGAAAAGGCTGCCCAAGGAGGGGATGATCAAGATGGGACTGGAGGAGCTATCGGGAACTATCGAGAACGTTGAGGCGTTGGGCAAACTCTCCAAGTGCAAAGTCGACTTGAGAATTGTTAGAGGAATAGGCTACTACGACGGAACCGTTTTCGAAGCCTACGACCACGCTGGTGAAGACATCGGCACAATCTTTGGGGGCGGACGATTCGACAAGCTGTGCAGAATCTACGGTAAGCGAGACATGCCGGCAACAGGAGTTGCGGGAGGCATAGAACGCCTGATACTCTCGCTAGAGCGAAAAGATCTGTTCCCCAAAATCGAACAGAGACCGCAGGTCTTTGTCGCGATGGTCAACCACGAAGTATGGAGCGAGAGCGTTCAGCTGGTGCAAGAACTGCGAAACCACGGAATCAGAACTGATTACGATCTCAAACAGCGCCCGCTGAAAAAACAGTTGGACTATGCGGATTCCGTGAAAGCGCTGTTGGCGATGATAGTTGGACCGCGCGAGCTCAAAGAGGGGAATGTTCGGTTGAAAGACATGAAGACCGGGGAAGAGAAGAACGTGAAAAAAACCAATCTAGTCGACGAAATCAAACGAAAACTGTCCTAGTCCAGGGATTCTCGACTGATCCGTATCGAGAAACTATCCAGGCCAGAACAGTTCGCAGAGTCAATTCCGGTGCAGAAGAGCGCCTGGGGACAGGAAACCTCCAGCACAATCCCAACCCACCTCTTGATCGCAGCCCAGAACCACGGAGGCCTGGTCCTAGGCGCCTACGACGGAAAGAAAATGGTCGGCATACTATTCGGCATAACATCAGTCGATGGGAAGAGACCATACCAATACTCCCACATTACCGGGGTGACCAGAGGCTACCAGTCCAAAGGAGTTGGGTTTAGGCTCAAGCTATCCCAGCGGGACCATGTCATTCGTAGAGGACAGGATCTTGTGAAGTGGACCTACGATCCTCTACAGGCAGGAAACGCCATCTTCAACATTCGAAAACTGGGCGCCATAGCTCGAACTTACAGGAGAGACCTCTACGGGCATCTGAATGATTCTCTGAATCGTGAAAGATTGACGGATCGTTTCGAGGTCGAATGGTGGATAAAGAGTAGAAGGGTGAAGGAAAGGATTCGAGGCGGATACAGACCAGTGTCTCTGGCAGAAGCTTTGGGAGATGGGGCTGAGCCTGTCAACTTGACAAGGAAGATAGATTCTAGAAGTAGGCGTCCAGTTTCTTCCCGTCTAGGTCTTCGAGGGATAAGGCTCTTGGTGGAGATTCCCGACAGCATTGTCAGGGTTAGAGATGCGAGTCTTGCAACAGCCAAGGCGTGGGCTTTGCATGTTAAGAGGATTTTCGAGAATTATTTTCCTCGAGGATACGCTGTTACGGACGTGTTGGTTGAGGAGGGTCGGGGCGAGCGAAGAATCTTCTACTTACTCGATTCCCGCCGACGATTGTAGCCGGAGAATATTGTGAAGATAAGGTCGGTTCAGCTTCGACAGCTACGAATTCCCTTCATTTCTCCTTTCGAGACGAGTAGATGGAGAGAGGAAGAGAAGTGCTGCATCATCGTCGAAACGCAGAGCGGCGCGCACGTGGGCTACGGAGAATGCGCGGTCAGCCTAGCACCTTGGTACAGCTCAGAAACAATAGCCAGCGCTTGGCACGTGATGGAAGACTACTTCATCCCTTCAATCCTGGGCAAAGAGATCTCGTCGGCGGAGGAGTTTCTCAACATGTTGTCGTTTGTTCGCGGGAACAATATGGCCAAGGCGAGTTTTGAGATGGCTTTCTGGGACCTGATGGCGAGACAACGAGGCGTGTCTCTCAGCAAGGCTCTGGGTGGGACGAAGTCCAGAGTAGAGAGCGGCGTGAGCGTGGGAATACAGAAGGACACTAATCGATTGATTGACGTTGTTTCCGATTATCTCAAACAAGGTTATCGGAGGATTAAGATCAAGATCAAGCCGGGCAAAGATATCGAACAAGTATCCGTCCTCAGAGAGCATTTCCCTGACACTCTGCTCATGGCTGATGCTAACGGGGCTTACAACTCCGACGACTTTCAAGCCCTTGTCAAATTGGACCAGTACGGATTGTTAATGATTGAGCAGCCGTTTGCTTGGGACGATCTCGTCGACCACGCGAACCTGCAGCGCGCAATCAAGACACCCATCTGCCTGGACGAAAGTGTCGCTAGCTTGAGCGACCTGAGAACAGCGTTGGCTCTACGAAGCTGTTGCGTTCTCAACATAAAACCTGCCAGGGTCGGAGGACTATTGATCTCGAAGCAGATGCACGACATGTGTCGCTCTCACAACATGCCCGTCTGGTGCGGTGGACTATTGGAGACAGGAATAGGAAGGGCGCACAATGTAGCCCTCGCCAGTCTTCCCGGATTTGTTCTGCCTAATGATATCTCTGCAAGCAATCGCTACTTCAAAAAAGACATTGCCAATCCGGAGTTTAGATTGAACCCGGACGGGACCCTGACGGTTCCCACGGGTCTAGGCATTGGTATCGAGGTTCTCGAGGACCAACTTGATGAATATACCCAGCAAAAGAAACGGTTCACAGCTTAGGGCTTCGATCCGATTGTTCGCCTGAGTAATCCGGATGAGCAATTTTCTTGAGGCGGAATACTTATGTTCGACGAGGTACTAGTGCCCTTCGATCGTCGCAAAGACGCATGATGTGTTAGTGGGCTGAATAATGTCAGGTCAACGTGAGACAACGGATCTTCGCTCTAGGAGCAAGACCCTGAGGCGCAGAAGGGTGAGGAAAGAATTCAGGACTCGTCTCATTACTGTGTCGGCCGCCGCCGGCTGACAGGAAGGGAATGCTTCCTCTCTTGTCCGCTCATTCTTGAGGGCTTAGGTCGTAGGTCTCAGGCGGGTTCTTGGGCATAACGTAGCGGATGAACCCGTAGCCGTATTTCTCGTGGAGCTTGTTGCTCTCGTCTATTCCTTTCTTGTAAGCGCTTTCGAACGCTTTCCATTCTCGGGCTTCGATGCTGTCGGTGATTGGGTTGAGATTTGTCTGGATGAAACTGGTTATGTCGTGGGAGTACTTTGGTCTCAGGGTTACTCCGGCTTTCATTAGGCTGATAATTTGCTTCAGTTCGTGCTGGGCGAGTTTCCAGTTGCCCCCTTTCGCCGCGAAATAGAGGATGTGATATCTCTCGCCGATTTCCTTCATCAGGCGAGCCATGCCAGGCTGGACCTCTGCTAGCTGGTCAAGGGTCAGTTCGCCATGCTTGGTCTTGATTACGATTTTCTCGTCCATTTCATTCTCACTTTGGCTTGAGCTCTGAAGCTTGCCTCACTAATCCAGCTATTGAGCTGACGTCGATATCTTCTAGTTTGTGGATCTTAATGTGACGCATTATCTTGCCTGAACCTTCAAGCAGCCCTTTGGGATCTTCTAGGTCTACTCCTCTGAAGAAGCTTAGATCCACCCAGGCACGTGTCACCATTATGGTGCAGACATTCTCTGTTCCTGAATAGCTTGGGAATCCCCATTTCATCTCCTCGACTAGCTTTGGAGCGGTTTTCTTCACAATGGAGCGAAGTTGTTCGGCGATCTTGCGAAGTTCGGGCTTCTGTTTGGTCAAGTAGTCGTTGACGCTGCTCCCTCCACGGGGTGGCATTTTCAACGGCAGAGCTTCTCAATGGGCCACTTTGAATTGGTCAAGAGTTAAAGGCTACCTTGACGCGGGAAGTCTTCTGGGCGGCTCCGGGTTATGTTTGTTGAGTTCAAGTGTCCACTCTGCGGGAAAGACCTGGATGATGATAAGACCATGGCGAACTTCATGGTCTGCAACGATCTCTCACATGGAGTCTTGAAATTTTTCACTGGGGACGGATGTTATTTTACGACCAACGAGAAGGTTGCAGAGGAGTTGATGAAGACGGGACGACGGGTTCACGTGATTGACCCCAAGGAATTCTTCGGGCACTAGACAGTGGGTCTAGAATAGCATTTTGGTCCGACTTAGGAATCATTAACTATCCTCTCGTCCCCGACAAGACTTGGGCCCGTAGCTCAGCTGGATAGAGCGGCAGCCTAGTAGGCCGAACCCCCTATGCCCTGAGCGGGTTGAGCTGTAGGTCCGGGGTTCGAATCCCCGCGGGCCCGCCAATCACGAGGAACGTTAGCTCATTCGACAAACTCGTCTTTTTCCTCAATGCTACATGACCGAACTACAAAAGTTTCTATGGCCAGCAAGCTTTTTCGCAAGCTGGATTGCGTTCAGACAGTTCAGAGAGCGGAGTCAAGGTAGATACCAAAAGACAGTGGTCAACAAGCCGAACAGCGCTGCCGGCCTAGTCTCCCTTACGAAGGGTGAATCTGATTTCTTAGAGGCCAATGAAATGTGCAGGTTCGCCACAGCCTCAGCCAAGGGAGAACCGCACGTCGTCCCAGTCTCCTACGTCTGGGACAATGACAAGGCTGTCATCGTAACTGACTACAAGACCAAGAAACTGAAGAATCTACGGGAAAAACCCTCACGCGGCCATTCTGGTCGACACGAACGCAACACAGAAACTGTTGCTGGTCAGTGGACCGGTCGAGATTATTGAGAAGGGCGAGGAGTACAGGCGACTCTACAAGCTCTTCCACTCAAAGCTAGCCTGGGTACGCCGAGACCCATGGAAAGAGGGTGAGGCACCTTTCGTCAAGATAACACCCACCTTCAAGGCCGGCTGGGGTCTTAGCAGCAGAAAGACCTGAGCAGCCACTTACTATAGACTCACTAACCTAACTCCAACACTCAGGACATCACTCTCACATTGGAAATATTGGAATCGTCCTGCCCCGCATGTCAAAATCCTACTCTACAATCTCGCCCTCAAGACAGACAAGGAACAAGAACCATAGTCCAGTGCACCAACGCAGAGTGCTCCTTTCAAGAACTCATAATCGAAGAATCCTGTTGCGAATAGCCCCCGGCTTTTTGCATGGGCTGTTGTTCTATCCGCAAAATTCGACATGACAAAAGTACTCTGCCCAGTCGGGTCTGGTTACAAGAATTAATAATATCGTAGCGAGGACCAATCGGCGTTAGAGCTGAAACAGTAAAATGGCAGATTTCTGTGCGAGATGTGGAAAGACGCTCAGCCTAATCGACCCGCTGCTGGAACTCAAAGGACTACGCTTCTGCGAAGACTGCTATCCTGACGTTAAACGAGAACATGCCGCAACCAATATGTCGGAGAAATCAGACAAGAGACAACGTACTGCGTTCGCGGACGACGACACTGACGAGAACCTTCGAGGCTCGATAATCAAGGGCAAACAAGCTCTCGCCTCGAAAGAGAACGAGTTCAAATGGGACAATCCGTCCCTCTCGCTGATCGCGAGTGCGATGCGAATCCTCACCGACCAGCTTAAGATCGTCATGAAGCAAAACGAGCTCATACTCCGAGAGCTTGAGACCAGAGCCCCCACTGCCAAGTCAAAGTAAATACAAACTTCTGAATCGCGGCTGGCTGGGCCTCCCTAGCCCCAATACTAGATTGGTCCCGGGGGCCGGACTCTCACAGGGCTTGTCCTGATTTGAACCGGCGACACTCCGTGGCCTAACCCCCACTCCGGTATCTGTGCGCCTGGTCGGCTGGCTGACCCGCACATTGAGTGCAGGACTACAGCCGGAAGCTCTTCCAGGCTGAGCTACCCCGGGACCGGAAGCTACCCGGGTTTTTATCGTAGTTAAGACTTCTCGGGTGAAGCATGGTGATTCTCCCGAATCCACCTGGCTAAGTCACGCAGAGCAATGTTCGACGATACATCAATCACCGGGACTTCCATGTTACCTACGCGAATGAAATTGTTGTACTTCACCATTGGTGCATGGGAAACATTGGACGCGTAGATTTTTCCTTTCACATATTCTTCAGGCAGGGCTTCAGGCTCAACAAAATCTGCTAAGAAGACAACGCCTTCCGCCCAATACAGAGCCATGGGCTGGCTGGACACATTCATAACGAACGCGATCATCGAAGCGAGGTTTTGCTGCGTGGAAAAACTCGTCAGGCCCGTCACGACTATCTCCTGCGGAGGAGAGTGAGTTATAGATACCAAAGTTGGACTATCTCAGCCAATCCTCTCGAAGAGCAGATGTTAAGCCTTAGCCGCTAAATTCTTGATGCAATTCCAAATGAGGCAAACAACCACTATTTGAGGGAGGGGAGTTTGGCGCCCAGGGCGGGATTCGAACCCGCAACGCGCTCGAGCTTCCTCGAGTGTCGCACGGGTGACAGCCGTGCATACTATCGGCCGGCTCCCGCAAGCCGCGGACCGGGCTATACTACCTCTACGCATCCATTGTTAGGATCGGGCGCGAGCCCGGTTATTGTCCTGGGCAATTGTGCTACCGAAAAGCTGGCAAGCTTAAACCTTCCCCAACGTGGTCCCGAAATAGTATCGAATTACCATCGTGATGGTACAACGGTTTCAATATAGGCTAATCGAGACCTAACGCTGTTTCTCGCAGGAGAAAAGTCGCAGATGGTTGCTCTTGCTGCTCCTTCTCTAGGCACGGGATTGGTCAGCGTCATAATCGGTTTCTTGGTCCTCTACGTAATCTACCTGCTGGTCATCGGCTTTGTTCTCTGGCTAGCAGGAGAGATAGTAGTTGGTAGACGCGTCACCTTTGGCGAAGCCCTTGGCATAGCAGGAATCGGAACCTTCCTAGTAGGAGCAGTCATCGTATTTCTCGCTGGCATAATTGGTCTCGTTCTCGGCCTCCTAGTTTTCCTATTATTGGTGAAGCACTACTTCAAGACTGGATGGCTCGGCGCGATAGGAGTGGGAGTAATGGCTATCATCGTAGGTGTAGTGCTAATCTTCATTCTAGGCGCCCTGGCTCTAGGTGCATTTTTTGTACTCCCAAAGCTACCCTTCTAGACACTTCCCGAAGAAGAACACGCGTTAACGCAAGAAAGATGGAAGGAGCCGGTTTACGGCTCCTCCTAGGGAGATTTGGGAAGTGTCAATGCCCCGGGCAGGTATAGGGCTAGGCTTCCTCTTTCTTCGGATTCTCTTCCTGCTCAGAAGAACAGCCGCAAGTGCTGCACATGGTTCTTCTAAACCGCAAAAAGCACCCTTCGTCCTAATAAACCTACAAGATTGAACGGAAATCCATTCAGGTCCTACGATTTCGGCTCGTGAGCTTCAACCCATCCCACCAGAACCTCCAAGGCTTCTGGGCATAACTTTCCAACGCCTCCCTTTTCTCCTGGAGTCTTGAAGCTATGGTCTCCATTTTCCATCCAGTGAATCTGAGCGTTGGACCCTATTTTTGAGACTGCTGATTCGAGGAGGTCTCTTTTTGCGAACGCGTCCCTCGTCCCTGAGAGGAACAGCATCGGTTTCTTGATTCTGAACAAGTGCTGATCTCTTAGCTGCTCAGTCTTACCTGGCGGATGCAAGGGATAGCCGAGAAAGAAGAGGCCGTCAACGTCTGTTCCGTTCGCCGCGATTTGGGAGGCGATTCGCCCGCCCATGGATTTTCCCCCAATGAATAGGCTGACAGGCTTGAAATGGCTTGAGCGGACTTGTTCAACGATTGTCGTGTATGCTTCTTCCAAGATCTGTCGCTTGTCCGGTACTTTTCTTCCCGCTTCCATGTAGGGGAAATTGAACTTGGCCGCGAGAAATCCTTGCTTGGCGAGTTCAGTGTGGAAGTATCGAATGAACGGTGAATGCATAGGTCCCCCCGCCCCGTGAGCAACAATCATACCCGTCAACGCCGAGTCGGGGTTGGAAGGTGAGCAGTAGACAATGCTGGTCTCCCCGCCAAGCTTGAACTCGACTTTTGTCTGCTCAGTCTTGACAGGGATATTACTGGCTTGCAAATCCCTGCACCTAGAAGAGAACTCGTGAACAGATATTCTTTCTAGAGGTCGGGGTTTCCGATGAAGATTGCCAAGTATCGCAGAGGCTCCATACCTTCCCTGATGGAGCTATGCACTGTGCCGGGCGGTATTACCAGCATTGTTCCAGGCTTGATCCTCACCTCTTTCTGACCCACCCGAGCCAAACCTCTGCCCTCAATGTAGAAAATTGTCTCCTCGACCGCGTGTGAATGGGTAGGAACAATTCCATTAACTTCGACATATCTCACGGCCAGCGTGTGGCCCGATTCGGCCTTTGAAAGGTGCCAGCGCCTGAAATCTCCAACCCGCTCAGGCACGACTTCAGAAAGATGCTTCACTATCGTTGCTAACAGGCCTCCGGAAACAATTCCAAGATGGGCTGTTTAAGGTATGTAGGTGAAGCTAAGGATGTGATTCTGAAAAACAAAAAAGGCCGAGTCGATTCCATATGGTTCAGGAATGTTCGTTCTGGAACGGCGGCCCATGTTGGATTCTCTTCCGGAATACTTCCATAAGTTCGGGTTTGTCCATTGAGCCCCAACTTGTAGCCATCCACCAAGTCGCGCCAGCCTTGTACCAAGGCCGAACTAGCTCTGCGGCTTTCGACGGGTCGTCAGGCAGACTTCTTCCTTCTACGACAATATCATAGGAGCCCTCTCTAGGTCGGTTCGCCTCGATGAATTTCTTCATTCGATGAACCTCGTCTGGAGTCGCATTGCGCACGGTACCGTTGGAATCGATCGTTGCAGGTATCAAACCATCATACCGTAGCGCCCGTCGCATAGACCTCATCCGTGGCCATGCACCTACGACCCAGATGGGAATGCGGGGTTGTTTGAGAGGTGGCGGCGGCGGATAGAAGCTCGATTCTTTGATGTGGTAATGCTTGCCCTGGTAGGTGAAGGGCTGGCCACGCCATAGACCTGTAAGAATGTCAAGACCCTCGTCGAGAAGTTCAGCCCGGGTTTTTCTGTCCAAGACTTCGCCAAACGCCTCAAACCCGTTATCGATAGCACCCAGTCCCACCGAGATTGTCAGCCGCCCTCTTGAGAGATGGTTCAGAGCTACCGTCTCGCTAGCCAACTTCCACGGCCGCATCCGAGATAAATGGTGTAATCATCGTGCCGAGCCGAATCAGTTCAGTCCGCATCGCCGCAGCCGCCAACATGACCCAAGCATCAAACCCCCAAACTGGTTCCCAGACAAAGAAACCATCCCACCCAGAGACTTCCGCATCATGAGCGAATTCGGCAGCTAAACGAGGATCTCCCTTAGGAAAAACCATTCCGAATTTCATGGTCGTCTCGGTTGTGAGAAGTACTCGACCTTATGACTATACCTCGAGTTGTGGCGGGCCCGCCGGGAATTGAACCCGGGACAACCGGGTGTCCTCCAGGAGGTAAAAGCCTCGCCAGAAGAGTAATTGGCTCTTCTACCGGTGCTCTACCTGTTCAGGGTCTCGCTAGGAGACCTGGCTGAGCTACGGGCCCTATGATGGCCCACCGCAAGACTGGGTTCAAAAAGAATTCGGGGATGATAGCTAGCAGTATCCTTCGTCTTCACTAGCATCTTATCCTGCCAGCGTCGATGCGGCGTTGCCTTCCAGATTCCGAGTCCACCACTACGGCTCTGGTCTTGCCATCAATCCCCGAACGCGTACAGGGCCAAACTTACACGCCCTAAAGAAAACAGGTCCGAATGTTAGGTGAGGGCAGTCATGGTTCGCGTCGCTTCCACAACCGTGTTCTGAAGCCTTCCCAAATTCTCGATTTTGGACTCTATCATATCGCCCGGCTTCAAGAGATACGGTGTCTTGTCTGGTTTCCTGTAGATCGCGACGCCTGAGGGTGTTCCGGAGGTAATGATGTCGCCAGGCTCTAGGCTCATGGAGGAGAAGAATTCGATCAGCGCTCGTATTTTGAAAACCATGTTTTTCGTACTGGAAAACTGTCTTGTCTGGCCGTTGACTCGCAATTCCATTCCTAGGCTATCAGGGTTGCCAGCCTGGTCGGGAGTGACGAGGAAGGGTCCCATGGGGGCGAAGGTGACGAAGTTCTTCCCAAGGTTGCAAAAGCCTCTCTTCATCTCAGCGAATTGAATGTCCCGAGCGCTGATATCGTTGAATACGGAGAAACCAGCGACATAGTCTAACGCGTCTTTCTTCGATACGTCTTTGCATCTGCGACCGATTATGGCAGCGAGTTCCACTTCATAGTCAAGGAGCTTCACAGTTCGTGGATAGATGACCGATGCTCTGTGTCCAACTAATGATGTGGGTGACTTGAGGAAGGATATTGGAAACGGGGGAAGTGTGGTTGAGCCTTCTTTGAGATGATCAGAAAAGTTGCCTCCCATACAGATTATCTTTGTTGGATGGTTTATCGGAGGAAGTATTGTGATCTTGTCCAGTTCAAAAATTCCCTTGGCGGTCTTGTCCACCTTGCCGTTCACTATTTGCTTTCGTCCGGTCTCGATAGTTTGTTCAGCTTTAGCTTCACGCTTGTGGTCTTGGAGAAACTCCAGAACCGGTTCAGGGTTCTTCGATGAGGCAAGCTCCGCGACATGGGTTGAGTTTAGCGCTATTCCTATTCTGTTCTCGCCTGGCTTTTGCTGGAATCTAACTATTCTCATACTGAGCGACCTGCACTACGCCCTCGCTCTGAAACGGATGATAATGTAAACTGTTCTATCAGAACACTGATCTAAGTTCGCAGTTCAATGGACGATGCTATCGCCTATTTCTTGAAAAGGGTCTTTCTTTGACTATCTTTGATCTCGTCGAGAAGCATCAGTACTTGTCGAACTTGCTCTCGGAGTTCTTGGCTGTTCTGACGAACTTTCTTGATGGAAATCAACGTTGCACAAAGCTTCGCACTCGGCCTTTGTTAGAGAGTAGAGATGAGTGAAACTGTACCTTCGCCTCTGTATGGAAAGTTTCTTGAGGATTGATGGCGAGTCTTTTTATCCGCCATTTCCTTCCGAGTCTTTTGAGCGAGGCGATTACGGTGACTGTTGAAGAGTATCGGCTGGAGAAAGACACTATGGGTGAGGTAAAGGTGCCCAGTTCTGCCTATTATGGCGCAGAGACGCAGCGGGCCATTCAGAACTTTCCGATTTCAGGCTTGCGTCTTCCCAAGGAATTCATACGAGCCATGGCTCTAATCAAACTGTCTGCTGCCAAAGCCAATCTGCAACTGGGACTGTTGGACCCCAAGAGGGGGGATGCGATAGTGTCAGCGGCCAAGGAGATTATGGAGGGAGCCCTCTACGACCAGTTTGTCTTAGACGTCTTCCAGACCGGGAGCGGGACATCTTCGAACATGAACATGAACGAGGTCATTGCTAATCGAGCAATCGAACTCTTGGGAGGAAAGCGGGGCGATAAGAGCATAATTCACCCGAATGATCACGTCAACATGTGCCAGTCAACTAACGATGTCTTCCCGTCAGCGATTCACGTCTCGGCGGCTGAGGCGATCGCGCGCAAACTTATTCCTGGCCTGCGAGTGTTGTTTGATGCCTTGGAGAGAAAGTCCAAGGAGTTTGAGGATGTTGTTAAGGCGGGCAGGACCCATCTCCAAGATGCAGTCCCTATCACTCTGGGCCAAGAGTTCAGCGGCTACGCCAGCATGATCAAACACGGTGTAAAACGAGCTGAGCAGGCTAGGGACGCCCTTCTAGAGCTGCCCCTAGGTGGAACAGCTGTCGGGACTGGTCTCAATGCCCATCCTAAATACGCCGAGCTTGCGATTGGTGAGATTGACCGGCTAACGGGCCTGTTCTTCCGAAAGGCGGAGAATACTTTCGAAGGCTTGCAGAGCAAAGATGCCTGTGTTGAGGCCAGCGGTTTGCTGAAGACTATTGCCACCAGCTTGATGAAAATCTCTAACGATCTTCGCCTTCTGAACTCTGGTCCAAGAACCGCACTAGGCGAGATTGATCTTCCCGCGATGGAGCCCGGATCCAGCATAATGCCTGGTAAGGTTAACCCCGTGATTCCTGAGGCTGTTAATCTAGTCGCCGCCCAGGTTGTGGGGAACGATGCCGCCATAGCGGTTTGTGGTTCCCTAGGCCAGTTGGAGTTGAATGTCATGATGCCCATCATCGCTTACGACCTATTGCAGTCGATTGAGATTCTGGCCAACGGATCGAGAATACTCGGCGAGAAATGCGTAGCCGGAATAACGGCCGACCGAAAACGGTGCATGGACTATGCGGAGCGAACGCTGATGATGGTGACGAGGCTAACTCCCAAGATAGGTTACGACAATGCTGCGAAGATTGCGAAAAAGGCCATGGCGGAGAACAAGTCCCTTAGAGAAGTAGTTCTAGAGGAAGGCATCCTGCCTAAGGAGAAGCTGGACGAAGTTCTAGATCTGAAGAAGATGACCAAGGGCGGCAGGGCCTAGCAAGTTTCAAGAAAATCACTCTCTGGACTGGACTGGGCACAATCTTGATCGACACCCAGCAAATGATGAAGACAGCTCTGAAACTGGCCGACTTCAAGAGCATTCCGGCTGACAGCCAGATTCACGTTAAGGGCCGAAGGATCAGAAGGGTTCTTGTCGCCATCGACGTAAGCGTCAGTGAACTCCTGCTCGCACGCAATCTCCACTGTGACGCAGTGATCGCTCACCACCCTGCCGGTGGAACGGCCAAACTCGAAGGCCGCAAGGTGTTCCTACGCCACATCAACCAGATGAAACAGGCAGGCGTCCCTTCACAAGTTGCTGAGGAGGCTGTGAAGAGCAAGTATCGTGTTCTCGAGCTTCAGCATCATCCCGACAATTACGATCAGACTCCCAGTGCTTCTAAGAAGCTGAATATGCCCTTGGTTTCTATTCACAGTCCCTGCGATGAAATTGGCCGTAAGATGATGGTTAAGGCGATCAAGGATCTCGATGAGGATGACACTGTCCAGGAGCTCGTCTCCAAAATTGGACACTTCCCGGAGTTTCAGAAGGCTGAGTCCAAGATTGAGATAAGGCTCGGGTCACCCAAGAGGAAGGTTGGCAAGATTGCAATTTCTCACGCCTGCTACACCAACGGTGGTTATGACATTGCCAAGGCTTACTTCCAACATGGGATTGGGACCCTATCCTACATTCACATCTCCGAGGCAGATCTGACAAAGCTGGCCTCGGAGAACTTAGGCAGCTTGATTGTTCTGGGTCATATCGCCGGCGATTGGCTTGGCATCAACCGACTACTCCATGAGCTAGAAAAGAACGATTTGGAATTCGTTGCAACCACAGATCTTTACCAGCCAGGCCGGAAGTAGATCGCTCAATGGCGCTCTCAAGCTCGTTTTCTTACGGTTCTAGAGTCTCCATGTCAAATCGTCCAGTTCTTCCTCTCCAACAGTTCCCGAAGTTCAACTAGAGAAGAGAGTATGAGGTCCGGTTTCTCACTTGAAAAGTCATTGTAGAAGGAGAAGCCCGTCTTCACAAGGACCGTTTTCATTCCTAGCTGCTTCCCGGCCCTAACATCCCACCAGGAATCTCCTACAAGAAACGCGTCACCAGACCCTAGATCCAACTCTCCTAATGCCCTAGTCACCAGTTGAGTTCGCTTGTCCACCGTTTCCTTCAAAGATCCGAGAGTTCGTCCCAAACCTAGGTCCTCCCGGGTCAAAAGCAAATCCGTGAAAGGAGCAACTCCAAGATGATTTAGTTCGGACTCTACTACCCGTCGAGTATACCTCATCGTAGCGATTCCAACCTTGAACATTGCCTGCTTCAACGCTCTTAGAATTACCAGGGCACCGTCTTGGAGCGTTGCCTTGTCGACTGTTTCCTGGAATGCCTTCCTGTAGGATTCGTAGGCAGCCTCAACCAACTCGGGGCTCTTCCCTGCTAGGGCCGTTTCCAGAACCATCCGGGGTCCAGTGCCAATCTCGTATGCGCGACGATAGTAGTTCTTGACGTAGAAGTTCTTGTCGATAGGCTTCGCGCCTTGGTCCCTTAACGCTCTGTTGATGCAGTAGAACTCCCTCTCATCAATATGGACGAGAGTGCCATCCCAGTCAAAGATAGCCCCCTTCACGATTTTCTCTTCCCGCGGTTTAGGTGGATAGCGTGTAACCATATGGGTTTCCTTGGGGTTACGCACAGAATATCACGAGACCATGGGAAACTTCTGTGCATTCTGGACCGAACATTCAATGCCCAATAATCTTCCCTCTCCGGCTCGAGACAATACAGCAGATCTTCTGCTCGGCATCGGAGTGGGTTTCCTAGTCAACCTCATCCTGGGCGTCGGCCTACCAGAAATAGGTCCCTTCATAGCAGGACTAGTAGCAGGGGTCATCGTCAAAGGCGGACCCTTCAGGGGAGGAATAGCAGGGTTCTTAGCGGGCACCCTAGGGGGGTTTGCCAGCGTAGGACTTTGGATCGGTACAAACCTGCTCAGCTTACCAGGTCCTCTACTTCCCGTAGCTCTTGGAACTGCGATTGGAATACTAGTGGCGGCGAACGCGATCCTGTGCCTCTCAGGCGGCATCATCGGCAGTGTACTCTCTCTCCAACACTGGCCGAGAATCCACGAATTCCTCCTCAGACAAAGAATCACATTCCCATTCCACCTACGCCATATGTCCCAACCTCAGATCCAGAATAAGGAGGATTAGGCACGGTGGCTTTCACAGCGCAGCGTCTCTTGGATACGACCCCCAGATGGTTGAGTCTGACACTGGTCTGCTTGTCTGGTGCTCTGCTTGCTTCTGGGATTGGAATCTTCTTCAATCTTCTGGGTCAATTCAACATTACACCTTACACTTTACTTCTTCACCTCATCTGGGCCATCGCTCTCTCAGCGGGAATTCTCAACCTCAGAATCAAGATGAATCCTGAAAAGAAAGCGCTAGTGGCCATCGGAGTGGTACTGGCTATAGGATCAGCCTGGAGTTCCACCCAGCAATGGATTGCTTACCTTCAAAGCGGACTAGTTAACGATCTAACTCTCGTAGCTGGAGCCATGCTAATGGATATCGCAGGCGGCTCCGTCACGTACATCCTATACCATCTGAACATCCTGAGAAAGTAGTCTCTTCTCAGTGGGTCCCGACGAGCCCACGTTGTTGAGCCGATTTCTCCGTCACCTTGAAAAAGGCTAGACCAACTAGGAACGTTACAATAGCGAGTCCGAAGGCAAGCGGCAGCTCAATCACTGGACTCAGAATCGTCGATGATCCCGCAGCCGCATACCTCAGGAGATCCGCGAAATAGGTGAAAGGGATTCCCAGAGATACAAGTCGTACTGGCGTCGGTAGGATCGTCAGCGGGAAGAAAACACCACACAAGCCGATAACGAGGAACTGCGTAAGGTTGGCCAGTATGTTGAACGATTTTATTCTGAAGGTTATCCCGGCGAAGATTAGCCCGAACCCCAGTACTGCGAGCTCGAGGAAAGCAAAGACAAGGGCAAACATCAATGGATTGATGATGAAGATCGGCTGACGCCCTAGTAGGCCGATCAGTAGGGCGGTGTAGCCAATTATCGCTAGGTCAGTGAAAAAGGTCCGGGCGAACCTTCCAAAGATAATCGTCACCCTGCTAACAGGCGCGAGGAATAATTGTTCAAGGGTCCCCTGCAACTGCTCCGTCCGAATGTACTGTCCTATTCCCCAGATGCTGGTGCTAAAGACGATCAGGAAGACGAATCCCCAATAGAAGAAGCTGAAGGTAGAAGTCGAACCGAGAGTCGCCGTAACGGTTCCCTTCTGGACAAAGTTTGCTGCGACCCCCACGGCAAACAATACGAACCAAGCCGGGAGAGTAATGAACTCGCTAACTATCCATGAGGGATAGCGAAGGTATACTTTTACATCCTTCAGGAAGACGGCCCGGATCTCCTCTAGCAGCCGTCCAGCCCGGCTAGTACTTTGAAAGGTCCCCAGAAACCTTAGCCCTCCTCTCGAACAGTTTGAAAAAGGAATATCCCAGGAACGGATAGACAACAGCCATCGCTAGCAAGATGAAGATCGTCCCGTACGAGCCAACCAGCAAGCTTACAGATTGAACTGATAGCCTCATGTCTTGAATAACAATAGTCTGGGGAATTGCCTGAGACACTATCTGGACCCAGAAGGGAAGCACCCCAACACTGTAGAATGTTCCAGTGACAACGGCGAACAGAATGTTCACGGCCTGCGTAAAAGCATAGGGCTCCTTGAACCTCACAACCAGCGCTGCGAAAACGAAGCCCAACCCGAAGAGCGGAATCAACCCGACCATCAAGATGAGAAACGCTCCGACAAGGCCCGCGGCACCAGCCGGTGCCAATAACAAGACACTCACAACCACGACCCCGACGAACATGAATGTCGTAATGACAATCTGGGATAGTGCCGTCCCGACCAGGAGGAGGAATCTGTTGATCGGAGCGAGGAAGTTCTGTTCAAGTGTCCCCTTGATCTGTTCATCCCGGAGGCTGGTCCCAATTCCTTCCAGGACAATCCAGGAGATCATCCACACACCTGCGCCGATTATCAGCCAGACAAACGGGTTGAGGGATGATCCCGTCTGAGACGCGAAGTTCACGCTGGCGTTCGAGCCGCCTACAGAGCTGCCCATGGCCACAACCATGGCGGTTAGAAAGTATGGTATTATGAAGACGAAGACTAACTCGCCGGGGTACCTGATCATGTGTCGGAGCTGTTTCTTGAATATCGCGGCCAACGGGGAAAACTGCTGGCCTAGGCTAGTCACGTAGGGCCCTCCCGGTTAGACTGATGAACACGTCTTCCAGTGTAGGTTCCGATATCTTAACGTTGGAAATCTCAACCCCGCCCTTGACCAAGACTCCCAGCATTTCAGGAATCACATTTTTTCCATTGGAGGAGTGGACTTTGATCAATCCCTTCATCGAGGACCCGTCTTCAATCGACGATGCTACGTCTGTTACGCTTCCGATTTCCCGGATTTTCTCGACGATGCTCGGGTCGATGTTCTGAGCTTCAATCTCAATGATTTCCGTCTTCGTCACAGACTTCTTCAACTCTGCGGGAGGAGCTAGTGCGATTATCTTGCCATGGTCGATGACGGCTACTCTGTCGCTGAGCTGGTCCGCCTCGTCCATGTAATGTGTTGTCAGGAGAATAGCATGCCCATCTTTCCGAAGGTCTTGGATGATCTCGCGGATCAATCGGGCCGATTGTGGGTCCAGGCTCATGGTGGGCTCGTCCAGAAGCAAGACGGGTGCTTCGTGAAGAATCGACTTTACGAAGGAGAGTCTGATCCTCATCCCGGTAGAATAGTTCTCGACTAGCGTACTCTGGCGTTCTTCAAGGCCAACAAGTTTCAACAGATAGTTGATTCTTTCTTTCGCGTGCGTCTTCTTCATATGGTAGAGGGCAGCGAAATACTCCAGGTTCTCCCGGCCGGATAGTTTCCAGTAGAGGGTCCGGTCTCCGGTAAGCATCACTCCAAGACTCTGTCTCGCTTTCTGAGGGTCTCGCGTTATGCTGTGGCCATCGACATAGGCGTCTCCAGACGTTGGCTGTATCAGAGTGCATAGTATCTTGATGGTAGTTGTCTTTCCGGCTCCATTTGGGCCTAGGAGGCCGAAAACTTCTCCCTTCTTGACGTTGAAGCTCACTCCCTCAAGTGCTTGGACAGTCTTGGCTGTCTTGCGGAAGACAGCTCCCTCCTTAACGGTGAAGGATTTGACTAGGGAAGAGGCTTCAACAGGGTCCATTATGGGCGAGACGTCCCAATTTTAACTGACCGGTCGGTCAGCATTTAAACCCGCCGGTCAGTTTTTCTGAAGTTTTCGTGCCAACTAGGATCGGTTGCCGGCGATAGAGGGTCGAAGGCAAATTGCGGCATAAGTTTTGGATGGCTCAATGTTTCGATTTCGATCAATAACACACTGAATGGGCTATGATAATCCCAGCACACGTGACGTGCACACTTGAAGTAGGAGAAAGTTGGCCCAGATTCACAGGATATGCCCGGCAAAGCAAGTCCCCCTGGCGTAGGCCAGGTATCTTAGAGAACTAGTTGGATCTGGTTCTTGCTTGAACCGGTAAAGGTTCCCTGATCAGGGTTCCCTCTTTCGGGTCTTGCGTTATTCTTTGGAATGCTCTGATGATTTCTCTGGTAACAGGTCCGGGTTTTCCATCTCCGATGGGAACTCCCTGGATCTTCACGATTGGCACTATTTCAGCGAGGGTTCCTGTTAGGAAGACCTCGTCAGCGGTGATAAGTTCGTATGGAGTAATGTCTCGCTCGCGTGCTTCGGAGCCTAGTTCGTCAGCGAGTTTGAGAACCCTCGCTCTCGTAACCCCATGGAGTATGCCAGCTGCAGAAGTAGGCGTATGTAAGATTCCTTGCTTCACTAGGAACAGGTTGGATCCATGGAATTCAGAGACCATTCCACGATGGTCAAGCATCACAACTTCGTCTGTGCCAGCGTCTATTGCCTGGAATTTCGAGAGGACACTCTGAATGTAGTTGAGCGACTTGAGTTCGTGGCTCGTCCCGTCGACCATGTCTCGCCTGTAGCTGGATATGATCGCTGTCTTTCCTTTTTCGCGTGCCTCCTTGCCTTGAGCTAGAGCTACCGGTTCTGTCATTATGATGACGGAAGGCTTGGGGGAGCTTCTCGGGTCTAGGCCCAAATTCCCACGTCCTCGCGTTATCACGAGGCGAATGTAAGCATCACTGAGATTGTTTCTACGAAGAGTCTCAACTACCACGTTCATCATCTCCTCTTTGGAGAGGGAGACGTTGATCCTGGTGACTCTGAGACCTTCGTACAACCGTTCAATGTGGTCACGAAGGTGGAAGACTATGCCGTTGTATGATCGTATTCCTTCGAAGACTCCGTCGCCGTAGAGTAGGCCATGGTCATAGACGGATATCTTCGCATTTTCCTTAGGGTAGTATTCACCGTCGATATAGACGACTGGTTCCTTACCCGCCATAAACGTCCAGAATGAAAACTGGGCTTGCCCGGTATAAAAGGTCAAGCTCCCGAAAAGGCGAAGGCTGAGTAATTTCCACCTAAATCGTAATCTACCTCGTCTCTCGGCGGAAAGTCCCTTGTGAGGGCCGGTAGTTCAGCCCGGTTAGGGATGCCTCCGGAGAGAACGTCCGCCTTACACGCGGAAACCCTCCTGTTCGGGGGCCGTAGGGTCGGGAGTTCAAATCTCCCCCGGCCCACCATGCGCAAACCTGATCATCAATATGCTCTTGTAATACTTCGACCGACGAAAATGAGTTAGTGATCTGAAATGAGCCACGAACATACATTGGAGGATTTCAAACGGTATCGACAGAAGATGAACGAGAAGATCCTCACGCGGGGAAACTTGGGGATTAAGCGGTTTTTCAATCTCGATACTCAGGTGTACAATGATGGCGCACTTCCCGGTAAGACCAAGGAATTGCTGGGACTTGTAGCGTCCCTTGTTCTTCGATGCGATGACTGCGTAACATACCACATCATCCAGTGCGTAGAACAGAACGTAACGGACCCGGAATTCTTCGAAGTTCTCAACATAGGCCTGGTTGTAGGGGGGTCGATAACCATTCCCCACTTGCGGCATGCCGTCGAAATGTTAGAGGAGTGTCGAAAGAAGGCCAAGAGCTAGAGAAGCACACATTATGCGCTTCGTCCTTGAAGGCCCTAGAATTTCAGAATGCCGGGATTGAGGACCAACAAATAATACCCCAACACGAGGATTCCAATGATGATTATCAAATAGCCGAGAGACGCTAATCCTCTCTTGAATCTTAGAAGTCCTACTTCCGTCAATACAGACTGGAAAAATCGGTAGATTCCGTGGAAAAGGGAACCTGCAATGGTTACAAATACGAAGAGGGTGCCAAGCAGGTGACCTGTCACCAGGGAGCCCGCATCCTTACTCCCATCGAAAGGCCACAGTCGAAACGGGTAAGCAATACCAGTCAGATAGATGAGAACGGGCAGGAAGAAAGCCGCGACCATACCTCCGATGGAAAAGATTCCCCAGAGAATCGCGTGAAGCCTAGCGACACGTGGAGGTTCTTCTTTCATCGCAAGACCAGCAACCAAATGGCTAAGTAAGAGATTACCAGCAAAAGTACGACGTTCACGACCAAGGCCTGCCAGGGTTTAGAAGTGGTCTTTCCAATCTTCACCGGCACGACCTGGCCCAACAGGTAGAACCACGTTGTAGCGTGGTACAATGTGAAGATGAGTGCGACGAAGCTAAAGGCGATCATCCCGGGATTCTTTAGCAGATCTAGAAAAGCACTTCGAGATCCGGTCACCCAGAGTGAGAGACCGTAAATGTAGACAAGGCTGAACACTGCAACGAAAAGGCTGGTCCACTCGCGAATCATATACTGCGTGTAGTGACCATTCGAGGTCCACCATCCAGGAGTCAGCTTTCTTCGGAGCTCCGGGAAGCGTTTGTTCTCTGTCATCTTATCGTCCTCCTCTAGGCATCAAGATCGACCGCAGAGCATTGGTTGCTCCCAGAATCTTGGTCTTCTGAATCGCCAGCATCGGATCAACACCCTTCGGACACACCACACTACACTCGCCCACGAGAGTGCACTCCCAGACTCCTTCCATCTCGTGAACAATCGGAAAACGAAGACTCTTTCCCTGGTCCCTAGAATCCTCGATATAGCGATAAGCAAGGGCTATTGCGGCGGGACCGAGAAATTTCTCGTTGAGACCATAGATGGGACACGCAGAGTAGCAAAGCATGCAGTTGATGCATGATGAGAACTGCTGATAACGTTCCAGCTCCTCAGGACTCTGCTTGTATTCGCCTTGTTCTAGGGGAGTCTCTTTCTCTCGAATAATCCAAGGTTTGATCTTCACAAGCTTCTCCATGAAGTCCTCCATGTTGACGACTAGGTCCTTAACGACGGGGAAGTTGGGTAATGGCTCGACGGTTATGGTTCGTCCTTTGAACTCATGAAGGAAGCTGGCACAGGTTAGCTTAGGAGTCCCGTCTACATTCGCCCCGCAACTTCCGCATACTCCCATTCTGCAGGACCAGCGGTAGGTCAAGCTCCCGTCGATGTTCGCCTTGATGTAGTTCAGTGCATCTAGGACTACCATGTCCTTACGATACGGGACCTTGTAGTCTTGGAAGTAGGGCTTCGAGTCCTTCTCTGGTCTGTATCGGGTTACTCGGATGGTCGCAGTGTCCATGCTCACGGCTAGTAGACGCGCTCCTCAGGTTTCCAACGAGTTATCGTCACCGGGCTGAAGTCTATTCTCGGAGGTCCTACACTCGAATAGGCCATAGAATGCTTTAGAAATCGGAGGTCATCTCGCTTGGGAAAATCCGTTCTAGAATGAGCCCCCCTCGATTCTTGCCGTGCGAGAGCCGAGTAAGGTATAGTTTCTGCAATATCCAGCATAAAATCCATCTCTAGAGCGGATACCAGTTCGGTATTGTAGACACGGTCTTTGTCTTCCACTATTCCATTCTTGAGTCGTTCCTTCAGATGGCCAATTATTCTGCAGCCCTCCTTGAGACTACTCTCATCTCGGTATATTCCTACGTGATTCTCCATACTAGTTTGCATCTCGGTCCTAATTGTTGATATTCTCTCGCCCTGCTCATGCTTCATGAGCTCGTCAAAGATTCGTTTCTCCTCGGTCATGGCTAAGCCCTGAACTGGGTTGCCGAAACTCCGACTGTTTTCCTTCAACGCGTATTGGGCCGCGGCTTTGCCCGCCTCCGCGCCGAACACGAGACACTCCGTCAGCGAGTTGCTGCCCAAACGATTGGCGCCATTCATGCTTACGCATGCGACCTCTCCCGCCGCATAGAGACCCGGCATTCCGGTGAATCCGTGTACGTCAGTGTGGACTCCGCCCATTTGATAGTGTTGGCCGGGTCTGACTGGAATTGGTTCGTTAGCAGGATCTATCCCCAAGTATCTCTCCGCGAGTTCCTTGACGAAGGGTAGTTTTTCCTCGATGACCTCTTCGCCAAGATGTGTTAGGTCAAGGTGAACGTAGGCTCCGTACGGTCCCTCAAAGGCTCGTCCTTCTTTGATCTCAGTCATCTCTGCCCTGGAAAGTATGTCACGGGGTCCGAGTTCCATTTTTCCTGGAACGTATCTCTTCAAGAAGCGCTCCCCGTCCTTGTTTAGTAAATGGCCTCCTTCGCCCCTAGCGGCTTCGGTAATTAGAATCCCTGTATTCGGCAGAAGTGTGGGATGGTATTGGACCATTTCCATATCCTTCAGCGGCACTCCCGCCCGGTAGGCCATGGCCATCCCATCACCAGTTTTTATCCAACCATTGGTGGTAAACTGGAAAATTCTTCCGCACCCACCCGTGGCGATAATTACAGCTTTGGCTAGAATTGTGACCAGTTCACCCGTTCGGATCTCGATCGCTGTTACGCCGTCGATCCGACCATTGTCTAGTAGAAGAGATGTGACGAACCATTCGTCATAACGATGAATATTCTCGTACTTTAGGGTCGTCTGGAACAGAGTGTGGAGAAGGTGGAAGCCTATCTTGTCGGTGGCGTAGAGCGTCCTCTTGACGCTCATTCCTCCAAAGGCCCGAGAGCTAATCCTTCCGTCCGGGTCTCTACTAAAGGGGCATCCCCAGTGTTCTAGCTGAATCGCTTCTCTAGGCGCTTCCTTGACAAAGAACTCTACAGTATCCTGATCTGCTAGGAAATCACTTCCCTTGATAGTATCATACGCGTGTGAGTCCAAACTGTCGTAATCTCGTAACACTGCGGCCATTCCTCCCTCTGCCGACACAGTGTGGCTGCGCATTGGGTAGACCTTCGAAACGACCGCAACGTCTAGTTTGGGTTGGAGCTCGACCGTAGCGATGGCAGCACGAAGACCTGCCGCACCTCCTCCAACAATGACAATGTCATGGCTGAGATGCTCCAAACCGCTTCAATATTCCCGTTGAAAGTTCTTCTGTTAACCGGTTTGACCGTACTTTAATTAATCTTAGTAGAAAAAAGAGAGGCCGAATCCTCGTCAACGCATCCTGCGGTTCACAAACTGCGTTCCCTATTCATTAGAGACCTTTACGGCCTTTACGCCCGTGTTGTCCAGTTTTATTTGCGTAGAGAATGCTCCGTGCAGTGCTCCGAGGAATCGAGGTTCCACGGTATTCCGATTGGCAAGGAACAAGGAAGTAACGTTTGGGGCACTCAAGAGGTCAATTAACTGTTTGATTCCCAAGTAGACCTGTTCCCAACGGTCACCCCTTATCAGCTCTGTAATGCTGTCGAAGACAAAGCTCACACCCATGCTCTTACTGTTCTCGAGAAAATCAGAGGCTATGGAAGCGACCAGACCGAGTTCCTTGTCGGGGATTTGCATTTCACCATCCGGTAGCTCATCTGGAGCGGATATCATCGATGAGGCGGCGACGATTTTGATCATCCGCTTTCCCTTGATTGCCCTGTAGAGCTTACTGGACTTGGTGGTGAATAGACACAGACTTCTGCATTGCTAATTCCCTCAGAAAGAAACTTGTCAACCATAGCTTCATAGTTGGAATTCGTATCATATTCCAGCAATATGCTGGAGCCGTGTATCTTTTGATGCTCCAAATTGACGAGGGACGAGAATGGATCTGTGGACTCGGAAAGGTTCAGGAATTCTATGTCCGCATTCCGGCGGAGGAACTCTGTCAGTTGAGGCCGTGGGGCCTTGCTACTTTCGAGGAGAAACACTTGGGCGAGAGCTAGTGTCTGATGTTTGTCACGAGGGTCCCTCTCTACAGGAGCTATTGTCCCTTGAAGGTCTTGTCCGCTCAGTTCATTGAGGTGGATCATCTCGGTAGGCGCCAGGCTAAATCTTTCTGAAAGGCCTTCTTTGGGGGGGCCTTCATCTTCTTTCGAGTCAGCCAGGACAATTTTGCCGTTCTTGAGCCAAGTATTGAAGTGAGGGTCGCTTAGAGAGAGACTTCCAAACAGCCAGTCGTTCTTGGAAGTGTTCATGATAATTCTCGCGCCGGACTCAATTAGGCCTCTCAGGGTGGACGAAAAGAAGGACATCGTTCGCGTGCCAGAATCATGCAAGATTAGATACCGATGGCCGGGCTTGATGATCGTCTCTGGGAGTAGTTGTCCAGCCCAGAATTTTGTCGTCCCGATGGGATCAGCAACTGCGATGGACATGAGGAAGAACAGTGATGAACTCGTTACGAAAGCTATCTGGTAAGCGTAAGGCAGTGACACTCCAAGTATAGGAGGTTGGGTTCCCAGTGCAAACAGAAGCAGGGCGAGGGTGACAAATACAAACCATGAACCAGAGAGAATGCTTAGCATGCGCTTGATGTTTGAAGGCTTGGCCCTTTTCTGGCTGTACATGAATAGGGTCGTAGGGTAGATTATTACTGCCCCCAGCAATAGGAGCGTTCCGAGAGCGTAGAGTTGTGGAGCAACGAGGTAGAAGATGACCCAGAATAACAGTATGGCTTCGTATAGAACGAACGAGGCCCTTTTTCGGATCAAGTTGATAGATTCTCCAAAGGATCGGCACTCTGGGCAGAAGTACATGACTGAAGCTAGAATTCCCACTGTCGAGAAAATTGCGTACAAGCTCATTATGATACCATATGCTGCCCAGGCGTAGCCCAGATTGCGTAGGACGTCGAAGGTAACTGCAACTAAGAAGTAAACGTCGGCTTGAGCAAGATTTAGAACTGTGAGTCCCATCACGGAGATTCTTTGACGGGTCAGGCGCCAAAGCCCAACAATGGGTAGGATGACTGCTGCGGCGTCGAGATAGATTTCGGTATACGTGCAATGGTCAGCTCCGAACGGGGCGAAAGGGCTTGGATTGGGACGCTGCTCAGAGGGTTTCAATCTGGCGTTACTAGCCGTTGAAGTTGAACGGTACTGCGGATGGTGCGACAGGTTTCGGGCCTAATTGGCCAACTGAGAACGAATTTCGCCAACGAGGCCAAGGTATCCCTCTTGGGTGAGCCTCTTCCTACGTCGGGGTCCAGCCCATATCGGACGTCCCCACATGGAGTCCGTCTTGTAACGGGGAACGAGATGCCAGTGGAGATGAGGCATTCCATTACCTAGGAGTTCGTAGTTCATCTTGTCGGGTTTGAGGGTCTTCGCTAACGCGCCCGCTATTTTGGACATGTCTTCAAGGAAGGCCTTTCGGTCCTTATCCAGGAGTCGATAGAGCTCTTCTTCATGCCACGTTAGAGTGACGAAAGAATAGCCTTTGAAGAACTGGTCCGGGTTAAGTTTTCCCACAGAAATGCGCGACTCGTAAAACACGAGCTCTGCAGGTTCTCGGAGACTCTTGCAAATCCAACAGTCTGGCCTCAGAGCAGGCAAGGATGGTCCTGACTGCTGTTACATATAGAATCCAATATTTGGATTGCTAGCAAGCGCTGCCCTGAGTTTCTGGAACAGAGGGGGAGAAAGTCTCATTGTTTCTGCGATATGCCCATGCGAAATTTGTGGCCCTCAATATGCCATTCTGCCTCTAGTCCAGCCCTCGGTCGTGATTGGTCTGGACGGAGGAGAAGCAGAGATTTCGCTCGGACTTCTTCCATTATGTAGTCTTTCTCGTCTTCAAGCCATTCAAGCATCTCCGGGTCACCTATCGACACAAAGGCGTTTACGAACGCGTCCACGGGGAGGTCTAGGCGTTTTCTCATTTCCTGCAAACGACGGATTACGTCCCGCATGAGCCCTTCTCTCGCTAGTTCTTTTGGAATGGTTAGATCTACGTAGACTCGGCCTTCTCCGAAGTTTCCTGCCGCAAAATTCTCCGGTACTTCCTCTCTGAATGTAACCATGTCGCTAGTGATTCTGAATTCGTTATTGTGAGCTTTCAATAGGAATTGACCTGAATCCTCCATCGCTCGGAATACTTGTCGACCTTCTTGAGAGCGGAGTGCTTCTGCGACCAGGTTAGCTTCCCCCTTAAAGGCAGGTCCTATTCTTTTGAAGTTGGGTTCGACTGTTAATTTCTTCAGGCGTTCTTCTTCGCTCAGGCTTACCGTTTGAATCGTTTTGGAGTTAACCTGTAGCAGAAGCAGGTTGCGCAGAGTCTTGAGCGCGCGCCTGACTAGAGGGTTGTCAGTGACGACTAGAATCCTTAGGACGGGTTGTCGGAGTCTGATCTTCTTTGACTGGCGTGCTGACGCTACAGCGCTGGATATCTGCTGGGCAATTGTCATTTCTTGTTCCAGTTTCTTGTTAATCCATCTTTTCTCGGCTATAGGCCATTGCAACATGTGTATGCTTTCAGATCCGGATGGTTCAGTCCCTCGGACTGCGTCTTGGTAGATTCGCTCCGTTAGAAATGGGACGAATGGTGCAGCTAGGATGAGCCAGTTTCTTAACGCGTGATATAGGGTCCCGTATGCGGCGAGTTTGTCTTTGCTATTTCTTTCCAGCCAGAAGCGTCTCCTGACCAGTCGAACGTACCAGTGGCTTAGGTCTTCGATGACAAACTCCTTGAGCAGTCTTGCGGCGAGATGTATTTCCAGATTATCCATGTTCCTGGTGAGCATTAATTTCAAGTTCTCCGTTCTCGAAACGAGCCATTTGTCTTCGGGACTCAGGTGTCCCCACAGCTTTCTCACGGGCCAGCGGGCGGGGGTGAACTTGTCGAGGTTCAGGTACAGCATTGCAAAGGAGAACACATTCCACGCGATTAGGAGATCCTTTGACGTTGATTCTAGGGAAGTCCAAGAGAATCGGAAGTCCTCCCAGACTGTAGATTGGAGAGTATAGAGACGTAGAGAGTCCCGGCCAAACTTGGATACAGCGTCTCCGGGGGCTACGAAATTCCCCTTCGACTTGCTCATCGTCTCGCCTCGTTCATCGAGGGTCCATCCATGCATCAAGACGGTCTTGTATGGCACTTTGTTGAATACGACCATGCTTGAGCCAAGTTGGCTGTAGAACCAGCCCCTTGTCTGATCAGGGCCTTCGACAATGAAATCTGCAGGCCACCACTGCTTCAGGTCTTGAGAATCAGCTGGGTATCCCAAGTCTGCCCAAGACGCAACCCCTGAGTCCATCCAGACATCTATGATGTCGCGTTCTCTATTTGCGCTGCTGCCGCATTTACAGCGTATCTTGATTGTATCTACACCATTTCTATGAAGTTCAAAGGTTTTTGGCGCGTTTATCGCGAGTCTTCGAAGTTCCGATTTTGATCCTATTATCGTGTGATTTCCACATGCTTCGCATGTCCAGACTGGTATCGGAGCGCCCCAGTATCGCTGTCTGGAGATTACCCAGTCTCTTGCGCCTTTGAGCCAATCCTGGAATCGCTTTGACCCTGCCCAAGCCGGGACCCATCTTACTTTTTGGTTCTCTCTGATCATTTTCTCCTTGAAGGCGGTGACCTTGACAAACCACTGGTCGGTAGCACGGAGGATCAGGGCGGTTTTGCAACGCCAGCAGTGAGGATAGGAGTGCTCTATAATCTGCTCTTTCCAGATAAGTCCTTTCGCTCTCAGGTCGTCGATGATTATCGGATTCGCGTCTCTTACGAATAGGCCTACGTATTTTCCGGCGTCAACTGTGAATCTGCCTGATGGATCAACCGGCGATAAGACAGGTAGTCCGTTTTGTCGTCCGACTTCAAAGTCTTCTTCTCCGTGTCCAGGAGCCATGTGCACCGCTCCGGTCCCTTCCGTCATAGAAACGTATTCCGAACTCAGGAGTATTTTGTAGAGTGCATCTCCTGTTTTCGCTTTCGTCTCCTCGAGGAGTGGAGGAGTGTAGCGTATACCCTCCAGATCCCGTCCCTTGAATTCTCGGAGTATCTTGTAGGATCGATCCCCTAGGACATTTGCGATTCTTTCTTTGGCTAGAATTATCTTGTCTCCATCAACTTCCAGTTCAGCGTAGAGATGGTCGGGGTGAACCATCACTCCAAGGTTCGCAGGTAGGGTCCATGGAGTGGTCGTCCATATGAGGATGAATTCTCCTGGACGCTCTGCTAGGGGCATCTTTACGTAAATGGAATGGTCCTCGACGATTCTGTATTCGTCTGTTACTTCGTAGCCCGATAATGCAGTTTCGTCGCGGGGGCACCAGTATACTACTTTGATTCCTTTTGAGAGCAGACCCTTCTCGTGGGCTTTCTTGATGGTCCACCAGACGGATTCGATGTAGCTATCTTGGTAAGTGATGTAGGGGTTTTCCCAGTCCATCCAGACCCCTAGGTCTCTGAAAACTTCGGTCTGCGCTTTGACATTCTCTGAGGCGTATTTCCTGCATTCTTCTATGAAGTGGTCAATGCCTACCACGGCTTCGATATCTTTCTTCGATGTTAGTTTGAGGCTTTTCTCGACCATGACCTCGATTGGTAGGCCGTGGCAATCGAATCCTGGCTGGTCTCGGACATTGTAGCCTTTCATTCTCCAGAATCGTATGACAACGTCCTTCAGTGTCTTGTTCCATGCTGTACCTACGTGCGGGGCAGCAGTAACGTAAGGGGGACCATCGAGAAAGTAGAACTTGGGCTTCCCTAGAAGCTTCTTTTTTGTCTTCTGATAAGAACGGTTAGTCTTCCAAAACCGAAGAATGTCCTCTTCGTTACGAGGCGGGTCGTATTCTCTGGCAAGTTTGCCCACCGCTCTTGGCACTAAGTTCTCCCTCGTACCAAGGGCGGGATTGCTGAATCGAAGACCTCTAGCCTCGCTGGAAGGTCGCAATTATTGTCTTAAAAAGTAATTGATGATCTTCCAGCCGGTCCTAGTCCAGTTTTTCTTTGAAATGAAACCGAATCTTTACGATCGAAGAACCATTTCAGGAAAGGGTCTTCGTTAGAACGAATGCCAGGGCAAAACCAACTAGAGGAGACAGCACCCAGCTTGATATGATGAGAAAGATATTGCGTACGTTCATCACTCTCATTCTTCGCGCTAGCCCGGACCCGATTATTCCGGACGAGACTGTTTCTGTCGTGGAGAGTGGTACTCCGAGCTGGTTTGCCAATTCCACTGTCGCAGACCCGACGAGTTGAGAGAAGAAGGCATTGGGATAGCGTAGACTGAAAATTCCTTCGGTCAGTCTTCGGAGGGCTCCTCTTCCCAAGACGAACGCTCCAACGACGCTGCCCAGCCCCACCGCTATGGTCGCATTGAATGTTTGATTATATGGAACGCCTGCGATGAGTCCCAGACTGTTGCTTCCTATGACGTAGGCTGAGAAGAAAGCAACTACAAACAGACCTGTCTTCAGTAGGGTCAGTTTCAACCAGAGATTTCTAGGACTCAATCGATCGTCGAGTCTTATGAGCAAAACCCCTAGCGTGGTTGCAACTAGGGGAACAAGGAACCAAAAGTCTAGGATCAGAATTAGGAAACTCGTTCCATCCAACATTCCAATTGCGGCACTCACACCTAGAATCGCCCCAGTGAGCGCCTTTGAGAGGGAGAGTGGAACCCTAAACAATTCGCCGCCCAGAAATACTAAGAGAGTTGCCAATAGAATCGAGAACACTCCTGCAGAAGTGTCGGTGGGCAGGAAAACCTCACGCACACGGAAAAGCTTCGGTCCTTCCAGCGTCAAGCCGAGAACATATCCCGTCACGGCAAGCAAGATCCCTGTCCGTCTGTTGACCATTCCGCTGCCGATGATTGTCCCCGAGCATGCAGAGAGATTGTTTCCTCCGACTACCATTCCGAGAAGGCCGGCTAGGGCCAGGGAGGCCGTGTCTATTGTGAGGTTCATTCTTATCTCTAGGCGCCCAGGGCCTTCATGACTGCTATGACCAAATCAGATGCGTCCTCGCATAGGTCCAAAATGTCATCTGCTTCTATCGTAGTTTCGAGATAGTTGTGGAACGAAGCATAGTCAAGCTTCTCCCATGACCCATAGATTTCGTCCAGCATCGCGTCCTTCACATCATCTCCCTGCTCTTCTAGACTCTCGATTTTCCTAGCCAAATCCATGGCTTGAGTCCTGTCAGACCCTGCTAGACCCAATAGCTTTCTGAAGGCTTGAAGCTGAGTCAGCCCAATTTCGATAAGGCGAATCGGATCTTTTCGGAATGCAGCGTCAAACTCCTTCGCCTCTCGCAGAGGTCTTCGAGTAACTCTCCTCAGCTGTCGGGACAGGGCGTGGGCTCTATCAAGAATACTGTCCACATTGTCCGCGAGCCTTTCAAACTCGTAATCCAACGAGGCTGATATCGAACCCTTCCCGAGCATCTCCTCGAACGACTGGACGATCTTGTCCCCCTCCTTCTCGAGAACATTGATTCGCTCGGTGGAAGCCTCTACTTCGGCGAGACTGTTATGGGAACCGTTGTTCGAACATGACAAGATCTTTACGAGGAGCTCAAGAGATTCTTCACCTAGGCCAGCAAGCTCTTGAATGAGGAGAAACGCGTCCTTCTCACCCGGGGCAAAGAAACCTCTGACCCGCCGAACCAAATCACTCAAGCGCTGGTCATTCCCCGTAGAAGAGTTTCGCGGATTCCTCTGCTGGACCAACAATGGGATAGAAAAGAATACTGTATCCTACGAGACGCTAGGAATACTTGTGCATGGATTCGAGTTCTGGTCGTTTAGAGTCTAAGCAGCAGAATGGCGTTTGCAATGATAAGGTCGAAGACAGTTAGAGGGATAGACCTTTTCGCAAATTTGCCGAAGCTGAGTCTTGGCTTATCCTTGTTGAGGATGTTAAGAGCGACAAGGTTTGACGCTGTGCCTATTGGAGTAGCCATTCCTCCGATTCCAGCTCCTACAGCGAGGGCCCAAGCCAGTGGTCCCACAGGCACGCCAGGGAACCTTGCCATCGCCCCAATAACGGGAATAAATACAGTTACTAGGGGCACGTTGTCCACAATCTGAGAGATCAGCGCCGTAATCCAGAGAACTAGTGTCACTGACAATGCCAGATTCCCTCCCGACCATTGAACCAGCTGATCACCTAGTACGATCAGTAGACCTGTCTTCGCGAATCCCGCGACAAGAATGAAGAGTCCTCCGAAGAAGAAGAATATTTGCCAATCAATTCTTCCCAAGACATGCTGCACCTCGCTTGTCCGGGAAGATTCGTATACCAGAATGATGAAGGCGGGCAGAAGTGTGGCGAGGGCGGCGGAGACGCCGAGAAAGGTGTGGACTATGAGAAAGCTGACCGCCAGTCCCAGTGAGACTAGGCTAACCCGAAGGAGGCCTCTGTCCTTCACCGCTTCTGACGGGTTTCGCAGTTGAAGCGTATGTCTTTCACGATGTCGTTGCATCGCCTCACGATGCAGAAACCTATGGTTCCTCATGTAGAGGATGGACGCGTTCGCGGCCAAAATGACCAAGGCTATTGGAGCTGTATTGCCCAGGAACTGGTTGAAGCTCAAGCTCAACGAAGAACCGATGATGACATTTGTAGGGTCCCCTACCATGGTGGATATTCCGCCTACGTTAGCTGCGAGGACCTCAGATATGACAAAAGGGATCGGGTCGATTCCCAAACCGTCGAAAACTTCCACCGTAAGAGGAACTATGAAGAGAGCCACCGTTACAATGTCTAGTAGAGAAGCCATTCCAGCTGTCATGAGGGGTAGGAGAATGTACATCCTAACCGGGTGGGCGTCCACCGACCGGGCAAGATAGAGGCCCACCCATTCAAAAAACCCAGCCTCCCGGAGGGATGACGCGATTATGAACATTCCAAGCAACACGCCGATAGCTGTCCAGTTGATGGCTGAGGCCAGTTCGGTTTCGCTCAAGACCCCTGTCCCAACCATCAGGGTGGCACCCAGAATGGCGGCTGAGGGTTTGTGGAACTTGTCGAAGAGTATCAGACCGTAGATCCCAAAAAACACGCCTACGACGAGAACCGTGAGGGTGACAGAGAGAGCCAAATCTCTCGCGGAGAGAGGCTCACCTCCTAAAAAGCCTCCCGAAATTTCTGAGACTCTAACGGGTTACCTAGCTCTTAGCAGCCTTTGCAAGTTTATGATAGTTTTTCTTGAAGCCTTACCTTTGGGACTGGCAGCTAGTTGGTTCCTAGGTCTACTGACTTGATATTGTCGAAGTCCAAGGGTGCTGCAGGAGTATTGATTTCGAAAGTCTCCGGCAGATCGCCTTTTCCGAGACATTTGAATTCCTTATTGTGGCATTTAGGACACTTGAGGTCGTAGCGGTGTTGTCCCTCCTCGGCTTTGTCATCACGCCAGATGCGATAGCCGCATCCAGGACGCGTGCACTCGAAAACATAGGGCGTGTCGGTCAGAGTTTTGTGATGAGGCGTCTTCATAGTTCCAGTCCTCCTGACGGAAGATTGTTTGCGGCTGGGCAGACGGGTTCGAGTTTTTCGCAAAGAACGGGTCTTGGAGGCTCGCGGCTTTGTTTCGCGCGTTTTCCTTCTCGTAATTGGCAAATGCGTCAACATGCATGCTCCGCGTCGGAACTTTCAGGGTAGTGTAACCATCATACCACGTGTGACAGGAAAAGATCATGGTGAGACCTTTCGATATCCGGAAATAGTGGTGCGGACGGGGCCGAGGCTCAGGATGAATATCGAACATATTTTCCCGAAGCGTTGTAGGGCGAGTTATCTCGAGATATCTTGCGCCTTAGGGGTATTATGGTGGTTCGTTGGATTGGAATGAATCGACTCGAATTCTGCATGATATACATGCTTGCCAGATATCAACAAGTCGAATCGAGAATGCAGCTTCTCAAGGTTGGGATTCTTGGCTACCGTTGAATGAACTTCCTTCATATGAGATGCGTCTCGGAAACGGGCAATCTCGATCCACAATTCCTCGTCACCGCCCAAGTCTATTGCGGATGGAAGACTCAAGCCTCCAAACTTAGAGTCCATGTCCTTAGGACGGAGAAGCTCGTCCGACAAACAGCCCGAGTCCTCGAACAGCTTCATTATGGGCTTCAAGGCTTGAACGAAAGCCTCCGCTTTCCTTCTGGGAACCCGGTACAAGAAGATGGAGCAGTAGGGCATCGTAGAGACTTACCCATTCATCCTGGGCGGCTTTTATTTAGACCCCACCCAGGATGGTAGAACTAGAAGAACCCTTACCAGCAATGGGATCGTCGTGGTCGTCATGGGCAAAGGACCTTCTCAGAGAGTTGAACGATTCACTGAGTCTGTCATACGGGAGATGACACGGCTGTGCCAGGCCTACGGTGCCATCAATCTCGCGCAAGGATTCCCCGATTTTGATCCGCCCTCCTCGGTGAAGATGGCTGCTTCCCGGGCCATCAAGCAGGGCTACAACCAGTACTCCACTACCCACGGGTCCATTCGGTTAAGACAGGCCATTGCTCGCAAAATGGGAACTTTCAATCACGTCCAGTGCAATTCTGAAGAGAACGTTACCGTGACGTGTGGGACAACGGAGGGAATGATCGCCTCCCTTCTGGCGCTTCTTAACCATGGCGACGAAGTTGTAATTTTCGAGCCGTTCTACGAGAACTATGGCCCTGATTCGATTCTCTCAGGCGCGAAGTGCCGATACGTCAATCTTGACGAGCCTTCGTTCAAGATTGAAGAAGAAAAACTCAAGGACGCGTTTAGTCAAAAGACAAAAGCTGTCATAATCAATACGCCTCACAATCCCACGGGTCGAGTCTTCACCAGCGATGAATTAAGACTGCTGCGTGACCTTTGCGAAGACTACGACTCATTTGCAATCACTGACGAAATCTATGAGCACATCATCTACGATGGCAGAAAACATGTGAGCATTGCAAGTCTCGACGGAATGGAAGAACGCACCATTACCATTTCCGGATTTTCAAAGACCTACAGCGCGACGGGCTGGCGGGTTGGATACGTTGTTGCTTCGAAGAAACTGACCTCAGCGGTAAGAAAAGTCCACGATTTCCTAACAGTGTGCGCGCCCACACCCCTTCAGGAAGCTTGTCTTGCCGCACTGAAGCTACGCGCCTCTTACTATCGAAATCTCAAAGCCGAGTATGACCAGAGTCGGAGACTCCTATTGGACGGCTTGGAGGGAGCCTCATTCCGGTGTACCGTTCCAGAGGGTGCATATTACATCTGGACCGATATCAGTGGAACTGGCTTCAAGGATGACAGGAAACTCGCACGCCATTTGATTACCAAAGTCGGCGTAGGAGCAGTTCCGGGGTCAAGCTTCTACCACAACCCGGCGAATGGAAGGCTGAAGTTGAGATTCTCATTCTCAAAGAAGCCCGAAACCATTCGAAAAGCCGTCAGGAGATTGGAAAGACTCAGTCAGACGAGGCGGAGAGAGTAGGACCTAAGATCCTCGTCCCCAAGGTCGAGCCAGTACTATGGTGCCTACCTTTTCCTTGTAGGGGGAAGGCTAGCACGAACTATGAAAACGCGCGCAGATTTCGAACCGGGTTGATTCTGGGGGTTTCCAGTGAGCAATCTCTATTTTGAGCAGTTACGAACTGCAGGTCTACAGAGGGAACCTGGCTTCAGCCCAACGTCCGCTGTGGTCTAGTTGCTCATCCACTGTTTTTCAAGCTTCACCTTTTCCAAATGCCATTTTCGTCGGGGCGGGTGAAATTCTAGCCTTGGTGGGTTCGACAGGAAGGTCCCTCTAAGGAACGCGCTCTCCGACCGGTTTACTTCCAAGAAGCAGGCGCCGCTACCATCCCACTGCTTTGCTTTCCCTTTTTTCGTAATTGAGACAGCAATATTGTTCGCTACAACTTCGGCTTGGCCCTGGGCGAAGACTCCTGCTTTCGGCAAGAAGGGAGCGTGTCCATGAGGAGTCTCAATTGCTGCAATATCTCCAACGGCGAACACGTCTTCGTGCTTGGTGGCCATAGTATACGGATTGACTTGAACCCAGCCCGAAGAGTCAGTTAGGCCAGCATCCACAACAGGTCTTGGACAATGATGCGGGGGCACGGTGATTAGTAGGTCATATGGAATCTCGAGGCCACCTTCGAAAATAGCCTTATTCTCTTCCACTCTCGCCAGCTTTGTCTTTGGGTGATACGTTATTCCTCGGCTTGTCAATAGTCTCTCTACCTGCTTTCCGATGACCGCGCCCGCGGCGGGAACAGGAAGTGTTTCCGGAGTAAAGAATTGAAGATCGGCTCTCTTCTTGGTCCGTCGCAAGTGGTCTTCAAGTAACAAGGCCAGTTCGTATGGTGCCGGGGGACACTTAATGGGCAGTCGAGATATTCCAATCGCTATTCTCCCACCTTGGAAGGCCTCAATGAACTCTTGGAGACTTAACGCGCCTTCAAGGTCGTAGGGATTATGAGAATATTTTTCCAACCCTTGTATCTCCTCGGGACAAAGCTCAGCTCCTAGTGCAATGATGAGTCGGTCGTAGGGCACATCTTGGGATCGGGTTTTTACCCTTCGCTTCTGGACGTCGATACTCTCAGCTTTCTCTTTGACAATATGCACATTTTTCCTACGGGCCAATTTCGAAAGATTTCGCTGCACCTCTCTCGGCTGTCGCCATCCAAATACTAACCAGAGAAACGCGGGGGGAAAAGTAAGACTGGCTCGTTGCTCAATGATCGTGATGGTCGCGGCATTCCCCACTTCTTTGGACAAGATTCTGGAGGCGGTGAGGCCGCCCATTCCGCAGCCCAACACGACAATATTGGTTCCCGCAGGCAAGACTCTGGTCCGGTTCGATAGTTGTCGCTGACCGACATAACGCTTTGCAACTAGAAGATTGGCTTTGATCTGGTTGATCTTGACAAGCCCTCTAAGAAGTCTCCAGGGAGTATCTTACTGGATTATCGATGATCCGAAGTCCATTTACGACTTCATCAACACAAACGTCCAACTGGAATGGGAGAACGATGTTAGAGATTCGGAGGGTTTCGTCGAGAGAGACCCGTGGTTGCAGACTCTTTCAAAGAGAAGATGGACTTTAGAGGTCATTCGGTTAGAAGAGGTCCGGTTGAACCCTATGGTCATGAACTATGGGAATGAAGCGAAAGGCTACGATTTTCAGACAAATCTTGCAAAACGCAGCTTGCTTCTGGAGAAGGCTCTGGGGACTGGAGCGGTGATATGGCCGTTGGTGGTCGATGAAGGGATGTGGCTCCGTGATGGTTATTGTCGCTATTCCACGCTAACTAAGCTGGGAATCTCAGAGGCTTACTGTTACCTAGGGGCTGTCTGACACGAGCGGGACCTCAAGATCCCCTATGGACCTCGCCAAGAACCATTTTTGGCTAGAGGTGTCTGTTTCAGGATGCGGCTTCCACTGGGAAATCTCCGCGGGTCCTCACGAGGCGTAGGAGGCGGAGCTGCTTCCGGGCTTCTTCGTAGCAGAAGTTGCAGAGCCGGACGGATTTCTCTCCTGGTTCAGGCATGAACCAGGTTGTCTCCGAGGTAGGTTTAGGGTCTTTACAGTAGGCGCACTCGATCGTTTCCCTTGAGAGAAGGGTTGTGTCGCTCATACGGGCCTAAGTGACGCACGTCGGGAAAGATAAGTCTAGCGTGTACCTTGAATTTTTACTCCTAACGCCATGCCTGAGCTTAGAGTTGGCGAGATTGTGGATGATATTCCGCCAAACCGTAGTTTCTCAGCCAGAGTTGGAGTAATCCCTGTCGTCACTATCAGGTATAGAGGAGTATGGCGAAGAGGGCCGGTCTTGAAGGTCGAGGCGGATTTATTGATGTGCCCCGCAGTTGGGACAGGCGCTCGAGTTCTGGTTCATGAGACTCTGACAGTATTTACAGCGCACTTGTGGACCCTGTTGGGTTGGAATTGGTTGAGTTTGCTGCTGCGCTCCATATCCCGACATCGGCTGGCCATACCCTGGACCCATAGGCATCCCATACCCGGGATTAGGATTGTACGCAGGCCCCGGTCCATAACCGCCGTACCCCTGTTGAACGGGATACCCACCTGGCTGAGGCATGTACCCTGGCATTCCCTGTGGCATACTTCCAGGGGGGACGAATGCAACCTGTGTTTGGCCACTCATGTGAGGCCGACCCTTGCACTCCAAAACCACTTTGAGACTATTCTCCACTGCGGCTCCACCTCGAGTGGCCCGACAGGGAGGTATCCCAACGCTAAATGGAAAAGTCTGAGTTGGACCCTTACCAAAGTCGCTGGGCCCTGTGACCTGGACGTCCCTAGAGTAGAGAACATTTTGCACCCGGTGCATCTCTTGGATCCGCTGGTTGTTAATTGTCACCCAAACGGGTTCTTCGAAACTCTCAAAAACCCGAGCTTCAATCTTGATACCGTTAGATTGAATGTACTCATGTGCATCCACGTTAACCTTTCCGACCACAGCTTCCCCCTCTTGGAAAGTCGGCTTGTCGAAGGTAATCCACACTTTACCCTTCGGGGGAATAAGATGATTGAGTAAGCCCGTATCTCAGTTCCTCCTTAACCTGTCATAGCGTTCCCAGCGCAACCTATGAAGAAAGCGTAACCCAGACCTTGTTGTGCGAGGGATGGCTGTGCCCGCTGGAAGATGCGTGCGTGTCAGAAGGTTTAATTTTTCCCAGAAGACCCTGGCTGTCAATCACGAAAATGGTAGGCGTTGACAGAGTAAAAGTGATGGTCTGAAGGTGAGCTATATCTTGGACGAGAAAAAGGCGCGAGTCAGCCCGGAAACGGTAGCCGCTCAACCATCTAAACCTCTGCGCTCTCAGAAGGTCGAAGACAAATCGGAACCCGAGCCCAGCGCAAAGATTTCCGAGCTGGAACAGGAGCTGGATCAGGAGAAGGAGAAATCGGAGGATCTTCTACGCCGGTTACAGTACCTTCAGGCGGATTTTGAGAATTATAGGAAGAGAGTGGAAAAGGAGATGGGGGACGCGAAGCGGTTCGGCAATGAGCGACTACTCTCAGATCTTCTGCTGGTTGAGGACGAACTGGAACTAGCCTATGTCAAAGCTTGGGAGAGCAAGCAGAACCCTGTCCTCCTGGAAGGAGTAAGCATGGTCCTGAAACGATTACAAGGGCTATTGTCCAAGGAAGGGGTTGAGAGGATTCCTGGTGAAGGGTCTAAGTTCAATCCTGATTATCACGAGGCCGCGCTAAAGATCCCGTCTGACAAGGAAGAGGGAACCGTGGTGGAGGAAGTTCGTCCCGGATATTTGTTGAAGGGACGCGTTCTACGTCCGAGTATAGTTAAAGTGGCAGAGAAACAGGTCCCGGAGGGAACTTAGTCCGTATAATCTAGGAGATTGAGTAGGCTAGAGAAAAATGAGCAAGCCTGAGACGGAAAAGATCATAGGAATAGACCTAGGAACGACAAACTCCGCAGCCGCAATAGTGGAGGCAGGCCGGCCGGTAGTGATTCCCAGTGCTGAGGGCCAGACTGCCGCGGGGAAAATGTTCCCATCGGTCGTCGCATTCACGAAGGACGGGCAGATGATAGTTGGGGAGCCCGCAAAGAGACAGGCGGCCACTAATCCTGATGGCACCATTCAGGAGATCAAACGAAAGATGGGAACCGACTACAAGGTTCGCGTCTCTGGGAAAGAATATTCCCCACAACAAGTTTCCGCTTTCATCCTTCAGAAGATCAAACGTGACGCCGAGACATTTCTAGGCCGACCCGTTAAGAAGGCTGTAATCACAGTACCGGCCCACTTCAACGATAACCAGCGTCAAGCAACGAAGGATGCGGGGGAGATTGCTGGGTTTGAAGTAGCCCGAATAATCAACGAGCCCACCGCGGCCTGCCTCGCATATGGACTAGACAAGACGGACAAGGAGATGAAGATAATGGTCTTCAGCTTCGGAGGCGGAACACATGACGTCACGCTAATGGAGTTTGGAGGCGGAGTCTTCCAAGTACTATCAACGAGTGGTGATACGCAGACTGGCGGTGCGGACATTGACAATGCTATTGTTGATTATCTGTTGACAGAGTTCCAACGGCAGACTGGAATCAACCTTCGAAACGATACGACGGCCATGACGAGGCTGAAAGAAGCGGGGGAAAAGGCCAAGATCGAACTCTCAACGCTGTTGACTACCGATGTGGATCTGCCTTTCATCGCGTCTGATACCAGTGGAGCCAAGAATCTCCACGTAACCCTAACAAGGGCGAAGCTGGAGGAACTCGCCTACCCGATAGTCCGAAAGGTGGAAGCGCCGATCAAGAGAACATTGCAGGATGCCAAGCTCCAGCCGAAGGACGTTGATCGGACAATTCTGATCGGAGGCCAGACTCGGATGCCCATGGTCCGGAAGTTTGTGGAGGATTTGATTGGAAAGCAGGCCGAGCGCGGCATAGACCCTATGGAATGCGTCGCTGATGGAGCAGCGATTCAAGGAGCAGTGTTAGCAGGTGAAGTCAAGGACATTCTGCTCCTAGACGTGACACCATTATCGCTCGGTGTCGAAACATTGGGAGGCGTCTTTACCAAGATAATGGAACGGAACACCACCATCCCGACGAAACGGAGTCAGATTTTTTCAACAGCGGCAGACTTCCAGACTACTGTGACAATTCATGTCATACAGGGTGAGCGGGCGATGGCCGCTGACAACATCAGTCTGGGAATGTTCAACCTTACTGGTATTCCACCAGCGCCGAGAGGGGTGCCGCAGATCGAGGTGACGTTTGACATCGACGCCAACGGAATCATGAACGTGACGGCCAAGGATCTGGCTACGAGTAAGGAGAACAAGATCACGATTACTGCGTCTACGAAACTGTCCAAAGACCAGAAGGAGAAGATGATGCATGAAGCAGAGCAGTTTGCAGAGCAGGATCGGAAGCGGAAGGAAGAGGTGGAGCTCCAGAATAGTGCAGAGAGCATGTTGTATACTGCTGAGAAGACGAAGGAGGAGTTGAAGGACAAGATAACACCTGACCAGGTGCAGACGATCGACAAGGCCGCTGGAACACTGCGGGCAGCACTTTCTGGCAAGGAGGCCGACAAGATCAAGAGTGCTAGCGACGAGCTAAGCAGGGTTCTGCAGAAAATTGGAGCGGAGATCTATCAGAAGGTAACAGCCGGACAGCCCGGTCAGTCGGAGGGAAAGGCTCAGGAGGCACCTCCTCCCGGAGCGGATCAAGCCGGAGGCGACAAAGTGATGGATGCAGATTTTCGCGAGGTTAAGGATGAAGGTTCTCGGTAGAGAACGAGTAGAATGACGGTGAAATGGAGAAGAAAGACTACTACGACGTCCTCGGTGTCCCTAAGGGCTCAGACAAGGACGAGATAAAGGGCGCCTATCGTAAGCTAGCGTTACAGTTTCATCCAGATCGTAACAAGTCGCCTGACGCGACGGAACGGTTCAAGGAAATTTCTGAAGCCTATGCTGTCCTATCGGACGATGAGAAGAGGAAACAGTACGACCAGTTTGGCAGGGCGGGAATTTACGAGCGGTATAATCAGGAGGACATCTTCCGCGGGGCGGACTTCGACTCTATCTTCCGCGACATTGGCGGTTTCGGCGGCATCTTCGAACAACTGCTTAGGGGGTTCGGAGGGTTTGGTGGCTTCCAGGGCTTCGGGAGTTCGCAAGGGCCGTCCCGAGGCGAAGATCTCGCTTACGATTTGCAGATTAACTTTGACGAGGCCGCTCACGGGGTCAGTCGGGATATTGAGGTTGCACGGCTAGCCCAGTGTAATGTGTGCAATGGATCAGGGGCTCAGCCTGGTAGTCAGCGGAAGACGTGTAGGACCTGTAGTGGCCGGGGCCAGGTTCAACAGGTAAGGCGGTCAGGTTTTGCACAGATGATCCAGATTACTACTTGTCCTCGCTGTGGAGGAGCAGGGACCACTATTGACAAGCCTTGTAAGAACTGTAGTGGCAGCGGGTTGACTAGGGGTCGGACGAAGTTGCAGGTGAAGATTCCCGCGGGAGCAGATGAGGGTCAGAGCCTGCGGTTACGAGGGGAGGGTAATGCGGTTCAAGGTGGTCGTCCGGGAGACTTGTATGTTCGAATTCATCTGAAGTCTCATCCGTCATTCAAGCGGGATGGGGATAACGTGGTGTATGAGACGAGGATTAGCTTTCCGAAGGCGGCTTTGGGTGGGGAGTTAGAGGTTCCGATTATTGACGGGAAGGCGCGGGTGAAGATTCCGCCGGGGACTAAGGCTGGGACGGTGTTTCGGTTGGAGGGGAAGGGGTTCCCGCATGTTGATGGCTGGGGGCACGGCGATGAGTTGGTAAGAGTAGAGGTGGATATTCCACGTGACCTGAACAAGCGAGAGAGGGAGTTGTTGTTGGAACTGGCGCGGGAGCGGGGAGAAAGTCTTTAAGCTGATTTTTTCTGGTCGACTGACGGGACGACTGGAACTATTGCTGTAGAGTTAGTTGCTGTTGAAGTTGGGGCTACCTGTGCTGCGGGTGTGGGCAGTGTTGATTGTCTTTCTTTCACTGTAACGCTCGGGAGGCGTTCGTCTATTGTTGGAATACTGGAGAGTACCTTTTCGACGGTCCCTTTGATCTTGGGAAAGGCGATTGTTCCCAGCCGGATTTTCGCATGCTTGAGGTTGCGGTAGAGGGTTGCGGCGGCCGCGCTACCAGCTAGGCCAATTCCAAGTCCTAGGACAATAGTGTAGGTTGTGAGATGTTGTAAGATATTGGTGTTGACGTATATTTGGAAGTAGATGTTATACTGATATTCGCTGAAGATCCAGAATGCGAGGAAGCCTATGATGCCCGCTTCAAGAATCATTAATGCTTTGACGGAAACTGGCGTGATCGACTTCTGCGGGGTCTTCGTCGGGCTCATTCTAGAAACGGCCCCTGCACTCATGATGACCAGTGGGGTCCGGGTGGATTTGGACTGATTGTATCTCGGAAGACCGACGGTTGAGAACGGTATGCTCGAACGATTGCGTGGTGGGCTCTGGCTCTCTCTCTTTACGCGTTTCAAGCTGAGGTCAGAGTTAGAAGCGTAGTCGTGAGGATTCATTAAGAAACGGGTTCATTCTCCGGTTTTAAGCCTGGAATGGGCTGGAATCGCGAATGTGTAAGACTCGAGAACGAGTGGAAACTCCCAACAAGACGAGAAGGAAGGGAGCAATAACGAGCGAAAGCGCGCGACTCTGGGAGGCCTCCGGCGTCTAGAAAAGATGTTTTCTTTAAGGACAACTTTCGCAGAGGAGCTCGAAAGAACGCTTGAAGAGGATGTTTTTCTTGGTCCCAGACTGAATTGGTCGGATTTGCCGCATTACAGGGTAGCGCACCATTCTTCGATCCCGAGAAGTATTCGGTCCCGTCTTGAGAGGTTCATTGAAATATCAGAAAATATCGTCTAAGAGCTAGTCGAGGCTAGGATTTCCAGATGCAAACCCAAGAAGACGTTCAACAACAGTTGATCTCAACCAAAACATTCAGCAACCCCGCTATCCTTGAACTGGTCGGGAAATACAGATCGATAGCCGCACTGAACCATTCTACGTCCCTTCTTGGCTGGGACTTAGAAGTTAACATGCCTGAAGGCGGCGCTCAAGCTAGAGGAATAGCTGCAGCAGAAATGGAGCTGATGACCCAGACAAAGACCATCGCGCTAAGTAGTCTTGTAGAGAAGGGTGACAAAGAGAAAGACCTGAACGATTCTGAAAAAGGCGTCATCAGACTCGCCCAGAGAGAGCTTTACTATTATCAGAAGGTTCCACCTGCTCTAGTCGAGGAGCTGCAGAGGGCCTATGCAGAAGCTGCCTTTCCATGGCGAGAAGCCAGAAAGAAGTCAGACTTTGGCCTGTTCAAGCCTCACTTGGAAAAAATTATCCAACTGAAACAGCAAGAGGCCGAAAAGCTTGAGCCTGACGGTGAGCTCTACAATGCGCTTCTAGATATTGCAGACGAAGGGCTTCGGACTGATGATCTGGACCGGATCTTTTCAATTCTCGTTCCGAATCTCAAGAAGATCCTTGCCAGAGCAACTTCAGAGAAGCTACTTACAGAAACTCATCCCCTCGAGAAGGTGACGTACGATCCCGAAGCTATGAAAAAGCTCAACCAAAAACTCGTTGAGATAATGGGGATGCCAGAGAAAAGATTCAGACTTGACGTTTCCACACATCCATTCACAATCAAGATCGCCCACGACGATGTCAGAATAACGGTGAGATACGAAGGAGAAGACTTCAAGGCGTCAATGTTCAGCCTGATTCATGAGGCGGGTCACGCCCTGTACGAGCTCCAAATCGACCCATTACTAGCGTTTACACCGGCCGGAAGAGGCGTGTCGTCGGGGATCCATGAGTCCCAGTCTAGATTCTGGGAGAACATAATCGGTAGAAGCAGGGAATTTATCTCTCTCATCTATCCTCTACTGATCGAGAATCTCAACTTTCTCTCAGCCTATAACCAAGACCAGATCTATTCATACTTCAACACTGTCAAGACGAGCCTTATCAGAGTAGATGCTGACGAGCTGACCTACAACTTTCACATCGCAATGAGATACGAACTAGAAAGGAAGCTCTTGGAAGGAAAAATCTCAGTATCGGATCTTCCGTCTACTTGGGATGACATAATAGAGAACTATTTGGGAAAAAGGCCGAAGAACGATGCGGAAGGAGTCTTGCAGGACATTCACTGGAGTTTCGGTGCATTCGGCGTCTTCCCAAGCTCCCTCGGAAACATAGTTGCCGGAATGTTGTGGACTCGTATGAAGAAGGAAGGCTTGCTTAGATTAGGTGCAGAGCACGGGGTCAACGCGCAGAAGAACTGGCTGAAAGACAACCTCCACAGGTGGGGAGGCACATATCCACCGAAAGAATTGTTGAACCGAGTATTCGGTCACGGATACGACCCTGATGGGCTAGTTCGCTATCTCGAGCAAAAGTATCTGACTGTCAATTAGCAACTTGCCTTGGTTAGATGCCATACTAGAATCGCACGGCAAACAACACCGTCTAGGTTGCCCAAAACTAGCTGGGGTCAAACCTAGAACAGTCTACGAATGTAGAGCTGATATGTCCCATGTAAGCGGGACCTGTCGAACTGTCTAGAAAACTGATTTGATGAGCCCACCATCGATTGCCAGCATTGTCCCGTTGATGTAGCTCGCCTTATCACTGGCTAGGAAGGCCGCGAGATATCCTATCTCTTCCGGCTGTCCGTATCTTAGCTCGGGAACGTCTAGAAGCAGCTGTTTCATTGCCTCCTCAACAGTTTTTCCCGTTCTCAGAGACATGTCTTGGGCGACCTGTCGCTGTCTATCTGTAAGGATGTGTCCTTGCATGATCACATTTGATGTTATTCCCTTAGAGCCGTATTCGATCGCGAGAGATTTGGAGAGTCCAGCTAGGCTTAGTCTTACTGTGTTGGATAGGACTAAATTCGGCACCGGCTGTTTCAGTGTCGATGAAGCGATGTAGATGAGCCGCCCCCACTTCTTCTCGGTCATGATAGGCACAAGACGCTTGGTGAGCCAGACAGCGCTCAACAGGAGGAGCTTCACACCTTGCTCCCAGTCAAGATCACCTAGCTCTGCGAATGTGCCGGGTCTAGGTGGACCTGTATTGTAAGCAAGAACATCGACGGTCCCAAACTTGCTGGTGGCCCGGTCGACGAGCTGGTCCACGTCCTCCTTGACCGTGAGATCTGCCCTTACGGCGTATACGTCTCTGTTTCCAGTCTCATTTACAAGGACATCTCGAGCTTTTGAAATCGAGTCTAGCCTCCTAGACGAGACTACAATTCTGCAACCTTCAATAGCGAGAACTTTTGCGACGCCGAAACCTATGCCTCTGCTCGATGCTGTGACCAGCGCCACCTTATTCCTGAGTCCGAGGTCCAAGGCGGCTATTCTCTTACTTCGACCTAGCTTATAGTTAATGCTCGTCGAGTCGCGTCCAGAGATTCCCGCACGTGCATCTTAGGATGAACGTCATGGCCTACCTGAAACGAATTGGCTATACTGGGCAGCCTCGGCCGAGCATAGAGGTTCTGCGCAAACTGCACAAGAGGCACTTGCTTGCGATACCGTTTGAGAATCTCGACATACACTTGGGACGACCAATCATCTTAAGCGAGGCCGCATTTTACGACAAGGTCGTTAATCATCGTCGCGGAGGATTCTGCTACGAGCTGAACGGCTCATTTGCAATTCTACTGAAGAGATTAGGTTTCAGGGTTTCCATGCTTTCTGCAAGAGTGGCTCGAAACGATGGAGGCTTCACCCCGGGTTTCGACCATATGACACTTTTGGTGCGGCTCAAAGAACGTTGGCTGGCTGACGTTGGATTCGGAGACTCCTTCACGGAACCAAAACGGCTCGACACTTCTAATCCACAGAGCGATGACAAAAAAATCTACCGTATCATCCGCATAGGTCGAGAGAGGTTGGTATCACGGTTCGATGAGAAGAAGAATTCTTGGGAGTCTCAATACGCTTTCACACTACGCTCACGGAGGCTAGAGGATTTTGTCCCGAGATGTCGCTACCACCAATCTTCACCAGATTCTCACTTCAGAAAGGATCGCTTAATCACTCGCTTGACTTCTACGGGGAGAGTGACCCTTACCGATACGAAGTTCATCGTGACCAAAGGCAGCAAAAGAGTTGAGAGGCCAGTGAGAAACCGTAAGGAGTTCAACGCGTTGCTGAGTAGACAGTTTGGTATGGACCTCAGCTGAACGGTTTTCGCTCAATAAGGGCTTATCGAGCTGGTCATTACGATATTTTGGTTCGGATTTTCGGGCCTTCCACTAAGAAACCAACGACACACCTGACCAGGCGCATCTGAGCTTGGGGCCGGATTTGGCCAGGTAGAGCTGTTTCCGCAACCTGTGTGTAAAATCATAAGTTTGGTTCTGACGCCGCAGTATCCAGCATGAAGCTGGATAAGTCACCGCTCAAGATGGAATTCCTTAGGAGGAAACTGAAATTTGTCCGGGAAACGATGAGGAACCAGGGCATTGACACGTGGATTACGTTTAGTCGAGAGGGGAACGAGGACCCCTTGGCCCAGGACTTGCGGTTCAGCGATCTCACATGGCGCTCAGCAGCTATCATTGAACAAGATGGGACGAGAAAGGCGATTGTTGGAAATCTTGATGCGGATGCGGTCAAGCAGAGCAGATTCTATGATGAAGTGTTCGGGTATGGCAGTGAAGGCGCAGTGCCTAAGCTGCGACAGCTGGTAGAGAGGAGGAAACCGAAGAAAATCGCGGTTAACACGAGTTATGATTCTGGTGCGGCGGATGGCCTCACGTCAGGCATGGAGAGATATCTGAAGGCTGCGTTGAAAGACTATTCGAAGCGTCTTGTCTCCGGGGAAGATTTGGCCATAGCACTACGGGCGCGACTAATTCCTGAAGAGGTGGACTTGGTGAGGAAGTCTATTCGTGAATGCGAGAAAATCTACGATTCTATTGAGAATGGCATTCGATCGGGCAGGAAGGACAAAGATGTTCATGATTACGCGCATAGGTTGCTCAAGGAGAGACGTTTGGATACTGCTTGGCTCTATGACCGTTGTCCATCTGTGAATGTTGGAAACATTCCGGCGGGACACCTAGGCTATCACAACGTCAAGATAAGAAACGGGGATTTTGTCAAGCTGGACTTTGGAGTAAGCTACCAAGGCTACTGCAGCGACATTCAACGAGTATACTTCATAGGATCCGGAGCAATTCCAAAGGGAGTCGAGCGGATGTTTAAGACTACAAGAGATGCAAACGATGCTGCTCTTTCTGCATTGAAGCCTGGTGTGCCAGGATATCGAGTTGATGGGGCTGGTAGAAGCTTGATTGTGAAAAGACGCTATCCAGAATACAAGCATGCGCTAGGTCATGTTCTAGGAAGGAGTACACATGAAATCGGCCCGCTTCTTGGTCCCAGATGGCCGAACAGGTATGGTAAACAGGGAGAGAAACCGGTTCAGAAGGATATGGTCTTCACCGTCGAACCCTCGGTGACCAGTAAATACGGGACATGTAATATCGAGCAAGATGTCCTCGTTACATCGACGGGATATGAGGAATTGTCGAAACCCCAGGACGAGATAATCAGGGTCCGCTAACACAATTGAGAGTTCTTGCCAGCAATCTACCGTTTGGGTGTAACTTGATGAATGCCGATGAGTCTGCTCAAGAGGCTATTGGGGACGAGACTACGCTCCTTCACGATCTTCTATCCCCTTCTTTACGGGTCTGAATGCGACAATCAACCACCACACGACAGCCTGACCCGCGATGGTCATGGCCGTGAAGACCAAGCCACTGATTGCGAATAGCGGAATGAAATAGGTCAAAATGGCGGCTGTGGGAATGCTGGCTGTCCTTCTTGGAACTTGAGAACTCTTGTTAAGCACGGTCGGCAGGCTGAAAACAGCCAACCCTGCGCTTCCTATCGAAATCAAAAGGTCGACTAGGGTCACTTAGAACGCCTCAACTTTCCCACAAGACCCCACAACAGGAGATACATATTTCAACTACAACATGAGTGAAAAGTTACGATTCGGTCTGTGACATGGGAAAACAGCTAAGGTTATGATCCGGCGGATGTTGAATTGACTACTCTGGTTTCTCCATGTCTTCTTGACTGATGGTGAGAGAATTGAGGCTGGTTTTGAACCCTGGTCGTTTTGAACTGGTTCTATATTTTGCGAGAAGATAGGTCAGCTGAAGGAACACAGCTACTGCCAAGAAGATCCATCCCGCATTCTTCATCATAGCATTGTCCCCAAGTATTCCCCAGTAGAGGAAAAGAAACGATAGCACGAGAGCGATTCCAGGGGGCGTAACGCTCTTGAAGTCGAACATGGCGCGTCCTGAACATACTATAGCCAGATGTGTTAGGTATGGTGAAACACGAGAGAACAATCCACGGTACTCCAGATACGCTACCTTCGAACGCGATAATGGGGAACATCAAAATTAGATTGAGCCTGGGCGAGTGAGCGTGGGACGCGATATGTCAAAGGTCCAAGGCAAGGATTCAGGCCTCTTCGGCGAGATTTCTAACACGAGTTTGAAGGACAGATGCGAATCGTGTAGGAAGATTACTGCCTGCAATGTTTGCGGCAGTTCGATTTCCGGGTTTGAACATGTTGGTGTAAGGGCGACGGCTGGTCAAGGATCAGGAGTCTGGCATTACGCCAGTCCTTGCCGTCATCGGAATCGTATCAGTCTCGGGTCGGCCAATGTGAAGTATAACGGTGGGCCGCTCTGGAAGAATGGTTACACTTGGCAGAACGTCTACTGGGGTCCCTACTTTTCAAGCCCGGCTGCACAAGCCTGGGTAAAGAGCATTGAGAAGGCTGTGGCAGACATAGAGTCGGACAAGACCTACTCTGGAGGACTGTCACAATACAATGTTGGGATTGGGAAAGTCAACCCCCTCATAACTATCAAGACCGCTCCGGCCACGAACCTCTCTGACGGACAGATCAAACAGTCCCTTAGTAGCTGGATTGCTTCTGGGACTGTTCCCAACCTCGGGACGAAGGGGGCATACAACATATTCCTGCCCCCAGGAGTCACGGCATCTCTCACATCTGGCGAAGCGTCCTGTGCTGTCTTCTGCGATTATCACAACACTGTCAACGGGTCCAACGGACCCTTCTACACGGTAAAACCCTACCCGTGCAGTCAAGGTTGTAACCAGTGCACCAATAGTCCTCTGGATACTCTGACTCAGGGATTGTCGGAGGAGATAGTAGAGCTGAAGACGGATATGAACCCTGGAACAGGATGGGTCATTGGCAACCTGGAAATCTGCGACTTCTGCGACGCGAAATTTGTCTGCAACAGAATAAGCACCGGCGAATACGTCAACGCCTGGTACGACAAGACCAAGAACGCCTGCTGGAAAGGCGTCTAACCCCGCTAGGGGATCCTCCCCCCAGATGGGCCTCCTAACACTCTGCTAAACTCACCATAATCAACAAGGCCGACGCTTTGTTGTTTCGTCTCGTTGGGGACGAGTTTCGGATTTTCAGGAGCGCAAGTCGGCTCAATCGATTTGACTTCAACGGAGATATTTGACTAGAATCCATGATCAGCAGTTCTAGCGTTGGCTAACGCGGATAGGATTGGGCCGAAGTAGCCACATTGCTGACAATAATACCAGGCACGAGTCCTCCCGGCTGCGATTCCTCCCAACCAGAGATGTGTCTCGTCAGACCCACACCTAGGACACTGTCCACCCGTTACTAATCACCTCCCACATTCTTAGTTCTGCTTTATAGGAAGTGATGAGATTCGATATCCGTTCTCCTAGGAATTTGTTTAAGTTCTCCGGAAGGTTGGCCGCGTCGAATCACTCGGGCAACTGCAAGTGTGAATGCTCATGTTCGATTCTCGACCGGTTTTGACAAGGTTCAGAGAGAACGCGTTCGTCGTCATACTGATTGGATATTTGATGGCGCTTCTGACTTCCTATGCCTATTATGGAGTACTGTTCCAATTTTCTCTTGGACTCGTCTTCCTGATTCTCCTGCCGCTAACCCTATTCTTGGGAAGGACGACGCAGTTGATCAGAGAACTCGCTCCGTTCCTGTTTCTTCTCCTCTCTTATGAGGCTCTCCAGGGAGTAGCTGGATCCTTCGCCTCAGGTCCAGTCGTCCAAATCGTTCCTCATACTGGCACGGCTACGACTTTGAGCTTCGTCGCCACTATTCAGACAGCGTTCTATTCTCCAGGTCTGACAGACGCAATGAGCGTGGTGTACGGCTTGCATTTTCCGTTGGTGATCGCATCAGCAATCTTGCTCTGGTATTCCGACAAGTTCCTCTACAAGAAATACGTGTATTCTCTCGTCGCTTGCTCCTACGTTTCGCTTCTCTTCTACGTTCTAATGCCCTCGGCCCCACCCTGGTACACGGGCGTGGCCACAAACCTCCTTGAGCCTGGAGGGACTTTGCAGAGTCCGTCAAATCTCATCTCTACGCTGGCGAACATTGGGGAGCTGATCGAGTCTGACAAACTGGCCGCATTTCCAAGCCTCCACGCCGCGTATATTGTGCTCTTCTGTTACTTCACTCTCAAGCTAAAGAAGGTCTATGGAATAGTGAGCGTCCCAATTACAATAGGAGTATACTCTTCTCAACCATCTACTTGGGGCAACTTCATAATCGACCTAGTGGCAGGTGCTTCAGTAGCCGCAGCCTGCGTTCTAATCGTTACTAGAGTTCGAATACCAGGGTCTAACATGAGTACTTCACGGAAGAGACTTCGGTAACGACGGCAAATTGGGTGACCCTCGCATGGTTGTGTAGGGTTGCCCGGTAGGGGGAAGATAGACCAACGGCATGGGAAGAGCCAAAAGAGCTAGACACTGACAATGAAGCCGTTATCAGCCTCTACGATGGCATCAAGAAAATCCTCGGCAACCAAACAAAACCCAAGATTAAGCAAGAGAAGAGACTCCCCAGAGAAGCGAGGCATATCTTACAGTGCGGTAGGATTCTCAAAGTAGATGTAGAACGCAAACTCGTCGTCATCACCGTGGTGAAATCAGACGGCCAGCTTCACCAGCTTCGAATCGAAGCCAACGAAGACTAACAGACAAAGGCATGTCCAGATCTAGAACTCCTGAAGAATGTGAGAAGAGGTCGTGCGTAGCAGGAGAGTAGCCACCGAGGCTGCGTAGTGCTTCCTAGTTCAGTTGCGTTCTAACACAAACTGCGCTATTTCTTCGCTGCCTTCCGAAAGAGTTCTACGAAGTTCTCGGCCCCACGTTCGCCCTTAGAGCCCGAAGGCTCCTTTTCACTGGGCTTTGGGTTGACTTTCAAATCTTTTGGCGAGGCCGAAGACTCCAACGAACAATATTACTCCTGCTGCAACATTGACGATCGCGCCGATTACGATCGTGCCAATCCCGATTGATTCTATCAGGCTGGTCACTTGGTCCGCTGGCAGAGATAGTGACATCAAGAGCGACACAGCGTTTCTAAGTGTCAATATAGTGAAAGCAGAGATGATAAGTGTCCAGGCTCGAAATGATCCTGTCGTCTTTGTTACTCGGTAGGCATAGTATGCAACGCCTGCTTGTAGAATGAGTTGTATGACGCTAATGAAGTACAGAGTCGGTAATACTACGGGGTCGAGCGCCAATGTTTCTCATCCCTTTTCACCGAAGGAGAGCTTCTTGGGAATACTGTAACCTCAGTGATAACATCAAGGTCAGAGGACCAGTGATTACTTGATTCTGCTGGCAGCCTTCAGGACCCGGAGGGCGTTTAGCGTTATCATCTTATTGGGACCTTTTCGTCCCCAATCCACCACTTCAATGTTCGAATTGACAACTTTCGCGGTTGACAACGGAGTTCGTCTGAGACTCCAGTAAAATCCCTCAGCACGCCATAGTCCATTGGAAGCCCGCTTCTTCTCAACCAGGTCTAACGCCTCTCTGGTTCTTGGATCGTTCAGTTTTCCAGCTCGAGAGAGAATTGTTAGGGCTTGTAGGATGTCGTAGTGCCAGTACAATGGGTAGTGAAGTTGAGTGAAGGGATGAACGGACCGATAAACCGAGTTATGAAACGTCTCAGGCTGGCGTACCGCTCCGGTGCGGCAAGAACGGAAAATCCGGTGCTTCAGAAAGAACTCGGCAGTTTCCTCTGCACTCCTTAGAGAGTCTTTGTCGCCGGTAGCCTGGTGGTATTCGACCAGCCCCCATAGTGGTGCAAGACTCTCATTGAAGGAGGAGTGTCTCACATCCTCCCTTCGGTCGCAGTTCCATCCTCCATCAGGCCACTGCCACTCCACCAAAGACTCAGCAAGCTGGACTACGCGTGGATCTTCAGCCAGACCAAGGCGACTACAAACTGTTAGGGCGTTTCCCTCTTGAGATGCGCATCTCCGGGTCAGCCCCCGGATCTTTCTGATACCGCTAAGATGACCCTTCCCAGTCAACCATTTCAGAACCTGATCAGTCGCTCTAACCGCCGGCCGAAATCCTGGAGGTATTCCGAGTTCGACGAGAGATACCAAGCGCCAGTGTGCTCCCATCCATTTCTGGTAAGGATGAACGCCGAAGCCGCCGTCTGGAAGTTGCCCCTGAAGGAGGGTCTTGACAAAGGGGCCTTTGGGAATCTGTCTTTTTGCGGCCTGAGCTTCTGTCGAGTCTGACGGCTTATCAAGCAAATCTGTGAAGGTAAGATAGCGGACCGAAGGGTCTTCTGAATCCAGGAGCCAGTCGACCGCGGGGTCTTTGACGTCCATTACTCTAGTTCGTCCAACTTGGAGAGTAAACCCGGTCCGGAATAGGAGTTTCACATTTCTCGGAGCCTAGGCTCTAGAGGGCCGTGTAACCTATGGCCCACCCGTCATGTAATTTCAGTTCCTCCAAATGCTCTTCAGGAGGTTTAGTTGCTTAAGTTGTTGTTACTAGCTCAGTTCTTGTGGACTACTAAGTATATACGGTAGACCAGTTACTAGGTTCTTAGATGGTAAACACGAGAGAACAAGAACCTTCTCTACCTGTCACAGCCATAGCCGAACTGGAAGACAGCGATCTGTCTCCGCGAGACACGGGTATTCTTCGGTCCATACAGGAAGAAGGTTTGACAGTTTTCAGCTTCGACGGCCTAAAACGACTCCTCGGAGTCCACCAGGAGATGCTATCGAGAGTCCTCGACAGGCTCGAAGACGAGGGCCTTTTGGAGAAGGTGGCTGACGGCTACAGACTGACCGTGAAGAGTAGCGAACTCCTGCTTCCGCGAGCTATGGGTTCGGCCGAGCCCCGTATTCCAATAGTGCAATCTTTGCTCCCCCAGGACATCGACATGGAAAGGATAGTCTCTGGGTTGAAGGGTCGATGGTTCGGAACCCTCCGCTGGCTAGGATACAGCCAGAACGATGAGGGAACAGTTCTCAAATGGATAACAGAAGAGGACGGCATCCAGATAGACGCAAAGTTCACTGACACTTATCTCAGTATTGATGCGAAGATCCCGGAGGGTAAGGACGTTAGCCGGGCGGTCAAAGCGTCACACCAGCTGCTTGGCTACATCTCACGACTGTACGGAGGCCCCCAACGAGTTAGAAGAATCGCAAGCCCGATAGTTTTCTATCCGGGCTCATCCTTCGCCTAGTCTGTTAGGCCGTCGGACAAATCCGACGCTCGAATCTGCATCTGCAGGTGGGTTAATGACTCTATTTCTTCTTCATAGCCACGGACTCGACTTTGCCATGGACTCTGACTGTCCCAACTTTCAAGGATGAAGTTGCGAGTTCCATTGTTACGTCGAAGTTGAAGGCGTAGTCCTTCTCAGTCATCCTTTCCAAGACTTCTGATAGCGAGGACGGGGAGGATTCAGGCTTCTGAGGCATAACGATCCAGTTGCCTGGTGGGGTTGTGCAGAGTATAAAGCTCTGTTATCGGCTCTTAGCTGCCTTCTCCGCGCTTGCGCTGGGACGACGAGCCTATACGTCCACCCGGGGAACGGCGTACACTCGGTGGATGGACTCCTCACAGGATTGCACGATCCAATCACTAGCCACCTGGCGATGCTCAGTGCTGTCGCGGCTCTTGATCGGGTCAAGAAGGCCTATGCTGAAGCAGTCCAGTATCAATTATCTTTGGCACGAGTTCGGCGACAGCCGTCTCATCTGGCGACAGAACATGAACTGACATCGAAGAGACCATGTCCGGCTGTTGAAGCAGATCCATCATCTGATCTGTTCCATTCCCGGCTTGATTGAGGAAGCTTGTGACTCTCTCCGTGGGTCCTCGGTCAACAAATAGCATAGCCCCACCCTATATGGTAGGTAAAAAATGAGTAAAACAACCAATTCGTCAGTTCTTGAATCAATCAGCGACGCAATAGTCGACGTTAGTGATCGCGTCTCTAAGTCCGTCGTCCGTGTCGGCGCCGGGCGCTGGAGAGGCGGAACAGGCACAGTATGGTCCAAAGATGGCCACATAGTCACAAGCAACCACGTAATCGGCGGAATACGCGAAGTCGAGGTCGGCTTCAACGATGGAACCACCAGTACAGCGAAAGTAGTCGGGCGCGACCCGTACTCGGACATCGCACTCTTGAAAGTAGACTCCAACAGTCTTACACCCGTCGAGACCGGCAACAGTGACAATCTCAAAGTCGGACAATTCGTCCTAGCAGTCGCCAACCCGTTCGGCCGCCAACCAAGCGCAACCAGTGGAATAATCACCAACCCTGCTCTCAGCACCAGAAGATGGTGGGGCGGAGGAGGCCTCGACAAGGTCCTCGTTACCGACGCACGGCTCAACCCAGGCTACAGCGGCGGACCACTTGTAGACGCACGCGGAAGACTCATAGGAATCAATGCAGCATACGCCAACAACCGCGGAATCAGCGTACCAGTCAACATCGTCAAAACCGTCGTCGACAAGCTAATGGCTGATGGCAAGATCAAGCGAGCCTACATGGGCATAACCGCAGAGACAATCGGACTACCCGAAAGCCTCTCAAACCAAGCTGACATCAACCAGAAAGCTGGACTCATCGTCTACGGTGTCGACCAGGACAGCGCTGCCAAGAAGGCCGGACTAGCACTAGGCGATGTGATCGTGAAGCTCGAAGGGAAGCCGGTTGAAACTCTCCAGGAGCTACGCGAACTCTTAGACGACAAGGCTATTGGACGACGCGTCAAAGTATCAGTGCTTCGCGGAGAAAAGTTCACGGACCTGACGATAACACCCACAGAAGCAGAAGAAGACTAAACCTCTCAAGAAAGGGCTCTGGTCTAAACACCAGAGTCAAACTTTTTTTTCCTGATCTTAGACATGCGCAACAGCAGAAGCAGGCGCACTTGCGAAGTATGTTTTCACTGGTATCTTAGAAGTTTTCGAGAACTGACTCGGTCCCCCACACGCCTTACAACTATCGTTCCGAGAAAAGCTCCGAGGGCTCCCACGACCGTATCTCCCACGACCGCTATGACCCATACGATGAAAGGCGATGCGACTCCCACGGCTTGAAGGAGGATGAGTCCGACTAGGGCCATGACGAAGTTTCCTAAAGCCCCCGCCATAACCATATGACCTGTCCCGTAACGGCGCGACTCAGCACCTGTCAGACGAACATACAGGTCGAAAACAAGACCGTTTGCGATCAAGGATATGGTGATGTGAGCTGCAAAAGGAGCTGGGGTGCCTAGGAAAATGAAACCGTTGACCGTGCCGAGTAATGTGGCGCTCCAGGGTCTCCGAGTTACACCGGCCAGAACTGTGAACAGGACAGCGATGAGGAAGAACAGGTCAAGAGAGCGCGTCGCAGTCCGAAGCGTGACACTTGAAAAATAACCATAGGCCAGATACAGGCCGGACAAGCCGGCCACGAGGGCCAAGTCGCGGCTGGTGAATGAGCCATGCTTGCCCTTCATCATTCCGGATTGCTCCCTGAATCCATGAGAGGAGCAAGTATATTGGGATATGAAATGATAGCCGTTAGCATTTCATGGATTAGATGAATACGCCCCGAATCGCCTGTCAGTCTGGTTTCTAATAGGCTGGCTGAAAAACCGAGATTGGAAGTTCTAGATTACATCTTAACCGGTATTGCGGTTGCTAATCCTTTGCCAAAGAAGGCTTTGACGTGGGGTCTTGTGATGTAGTAGATGATGCCTAGGTTGACGACTATACCGATAGCGCTTGAGTAGTTGCCGAATGCTAGTTGTAGGATGTTGCTGATGATAGACAGGACGAAGACGATGATGCCCAGCGTCCAAGCCCACCCCTTGCCCACCATCGCGCCCCAGCCCTCCGCGAGCCAGAAGATGCCGACGAGGAGCGAGAACCCGCCTAGAATGCCTAGCACCGCCGCGACTGTGCTTGTTGTAACGTAGCTGGAAAGCATTGAGTAGCCTTGGGATGTGAGGTAGTCTTTGAGCGATGATGTGATAGTTCCGACGGCCAAAGAGGCTGCTAGTAATGCTGCCCCAAATGCTATGCCCACTATACCGCTGATTATGGCTAGTATGCCGAGTATTGTTACTCCGGTAGGCCTTTTTTGCGCCTGCATGCTCATATTCGTTTGAGGTTTGAGCTGGGTAGTTAAGGAGAATCCCGTTTGTGTACGGAAAATAGTACAATGCCCCTCCGTCACACTTTCTCGCGCAAGGCGACGCGCGTCGTGGGTTACAACAGGTGGCGTTGCTAGTTCAACACAGATCGGTCCTACCCTACAGCTCTACGGTCTTCTCAGGGTAATTGCAACAGTGGAAGCGTATTTCGTATTCCAAGAAGTAAGGGAAGCGAAATACTAAGAACAGTCCCTGAACACATTAGCTTGCACTCCGATTCGAAACTTCAATCCAAACATCCTTGAGACCTGATGTATTCATCGGAGGAGATTGTCTTGGTGAGAAAGGGTCTTCCAAAGAGTGCACCTAGATCGGGTGTACCGTACATGCCGGGTTATGATATGATGTTTGCAAAGGGTCGGAGGTCGCTACCTTGGACATGGGCGGCTGAACGCCTGTCGAAGGCCCAAAACTATTTTCTGGTGACCGTTCGACCTGACGGAAGGCCACACGCCATGCCCGTTTGGGGACTATGGCTTGAGGACGCTTTCTACTTCAGCACGGGCCGGAGGTCTAGGAAGTCTCGAAACCTAGCAGCGAATCCCAATTGTGTAGTATGCCCGGAGAGCGCTAGTGAAGCGGTTATCTTAGAGGGTAACGCTCTCGAGGTCGCAGGGTCATCGTTACCTCGCAAGTTCAACAGTGCATATGAGAAGAAGTACAATTGGAAAATTGAAGGGAATGAAGGCCCGTTCTACGAGGTCCAACCCCAGGTCGTGTTCGGGTTCGATGAAAACGCCGGGAGTAATCCTACTCGTTGGATATTCCGTACACCCTGATAGTCGATCTAAGTTTCGGGAACAGTTTGTGGAACGCTTTCTAGTCTTAAGAACCTCGAATCGCGAGTATGTCTTGACGCGGGGGTACCCGAGACCATGAACGGGAATCCTGTAGTGGCGGGATTCAGGTCAAAGGGGCAGGGCTGCTCTGAAGAGCGGTGCTCGACTTAAGATCCGGCTCGCAGGAGAAATCCTGTGGCGTAGGCCTTCGTGGGTTCAAATCCCACCCCCCGCACCAGTAGTAATGCAGTTTTTCTGCCGGAACATATTGAAACGAAGCTATTGCACCAACAGGTTCTGGAACAATTGTCGAACGAAATACTCGTGAAACCTCGAGTCGCCTCAAAGCTCAGTCTCAAGGCAGATAGGCTCTAGACTGATTTGTCTAGCTGGGCATTCATGATAATGCTAAAGGTCATAAGAGAAGTTGCCTGTTTACGAGCACATTGGCCAGCAGCGATGTAAAGCCCGACTAGAGCCTATCAAAGTCAATTTCGCTTGAGATACTTCTTCATGTTGTAGCCTCTTACGTCAAAGCCTTGTCTCTTGTATAGCTTGACCGCGGCGTCCTGTTCCACAGGAACATCTAGAAGCACTAGGTCTATGCCTTCTCTGCTGAAGTTCTCGAGCAGACTATTCAGCAGTGCGGTTCCAACTCCTCTTCGCCGGTATGAAACGTCTACAGCCATCAGGTCAACATAACCGACCCTTGCCGCATTCCACGTCCTCAGAACATTTTCCGGCACTCCTTTTCTCTCGTATCCAGTGATGAAGCCCACAATTCTTCCATCATCCTCTTGGGCCACGAAGAAGAATTCTGGATTCCTCAAGTAGAGACCTTCTATGTCAGCAGCTGTGGGCTTAGCATCAAACGAAGTGTACTTCGCTGCTATCTGCCATACTTCTACGAGGTCCTTAGGAGTGCAGGGCCTTAAACGAAACATTTCTCATTCGAGAAATATCCTCGCGGTTAAGTCTGTCTAGCTTCAATGGAGTACTGTCCAAGTACAGCGCGTGGCAGTTCGTTGGAGAACCTCTATGTTTCCTTGTCCTCTTCACTTCTCTGTGGCATCTGTCCGATGGATTTTCCTGAGAAGCTAAGGACTCTCCCGTGAACTTTCATAATGTGTTCTCTAAGCTGTTACTCTGACTCTATGAACTGTAGGAAAACAGAATCGCAATAGGGACAGGTAAACTTCACGACTTCTCCACCACCAGGGTGAGCCCATCAGTTTCTATGACCTTTACCCTAGCCCCTTTTTCTATCGTCTCTCCCCGCGATTTCGCGGAGAACTCTTCACTGTTTACAAACACCGTTCCCGTTGATTGGGTAACACTAGAGGTTGAGTATTCTACCGAGCCAAACAATCTTCTCTTGAGGCTCTCTTTAGTCAAATTTGACGGTGCAGTAGTTTGACCCGAAAATGCGTAGATTAGGAACCAAATTGCGAGCCCTCCACCAATTGCACCGATTATTGCCCATAGAGCGACATCCACGGAACTCATACAATACACTTCTCAAAAAGACAAAACTGAGGATTAAGTCTTACCCCTCACAACGCCGCCGTGCGTCGGACACCTGTCTTCAATCCAGGTTGAGAACTTACGGGAGATTCGGTGAATTAGCAGGTGAAGGTCTGGGTCTCATTCTGGCCAGATGGGCTGAAGCTACTAGGTATAGGGTTGCAGGTGTGGATTCCGAGGTATGGACCGGAAGTCAGGTTGATCCACTGGACCGTAACGATGTAGCTGAAATTGCTGGGGAGATAGACGAGATATGTTTGGTTTGTGACGATGCTGGTAAGGTTAAGCGTGTGCGCGTTGGCAAAGCTGATTATGTGGGGAGTCCCATGGTATTGCGCGCTCAGTGTAACTTTGCCTTGGAGAAAAGTCACCGCGGCGGGAGCCGTTGCATATCCATAGAAGACTCCGATGAGAAGAGCCACGATTCCAACTGCGATAATAGCAATGACATACCTTCCGTGACCATGCGGCTTTGATCCTATCTCTGTCATTCTTCCGTCGTTCCCGTCTCTATCACGTCTTTGAAGAGTTTCAGAATTCGAGTTTTTCCTGGTAAGCCGCTAGGTCTAGGAATCCGTGTCCTGAGATGTTGAATGCTATCACCCTCTCTTGGTTCTTCCGTTTACACTCTAGGGCTTCGTCGATAGCTGCTCTGATAGCGTACGCAGACTCTGGCGCCGGAAGGAATCCTTCTACTTGGACAAAGGTCTTGGCCGCTTCAAAGACCGTCCGTTCATCCTGAGGATAGGCAACGGCCTTGACTTTGCCTAGGTGTTTGAGGTAGCTGATGAAGGGCGCGGCCGCGTGATATCGTAGTCCGTCCGCCTTTATCGGGACCATGTCCGACCGGTGTCCCAACGTGTACATCTTCAACAGCGGCGTCTTCTCCGCGTGATCCCCGTAGTCATACCTGTATTCTCCCTTGGACAAGTTTGGTGCCGAGGCTGACTGAGCCGCTAGAAATTCGCATTCCCTCTTTCCCTTGACGACTTCTCCGGCAAATGGTAAAATGAATCCTCCAAAATTGGAGCCACCGCCCAGACAACCAATCATCAAGTCCGGCTCCTCACCAATCATCTCAAACTGTTTCATCGTCTCCAGTCCAATGATCGACTGGTGAATCAGGACATGGTTCAAGACGCTTCCAAGACAATAGGCGTAGCCCTTGTTCCGCTCCGCGTACTCCAACCCTTCAGATACAGCGATTCCCAGACTACCAGTATGATCCGGATTCTTACCCAGCAACTCCCGTCCCACCTCAGTCTCACGGCTGGGAGAAGCGAAAACCCGTCCTCCATACAACTGCATCAACGCCCTCCGGTCCGGCTTCCAGTCATATACAGACCGGACCCAGAAAATGACACATTTCAACCCCTGAAGACTAGCCGCATACGCCAGCGCAGTGCCCCACTGTCCCGCACCCGTCTCTGTCGACACTCCAATACAGCCCTCCTCTGCCGCGTAGTAAGCCTGCGCGAGGGCAGTGTTCACCTTATGTGACCCAGTTGGAGAAAGATCCTCACGTTTGTAGTACAATTTTGCAGGAGTTTTCAGATACTTTTCAAGACGCCGAGCGCGGTAGAGAGGTCTGGGCCTGCCAGCTTGACGATAGAGGTCTTGGATGGGACCAGGAATAGAGATCCATCTCTCAACCGACATCTCCTGCTGGAGGCAGTGCTTCAACAACACCTTCGACAGAAACTCGAGCCGTGAGGGGCCGTTCTCAGGGTCCCTCGGCCTGGGAAACTCGCCGGGAAGGTCAGCTACGATGTTGTACCAGGAACTCGGAAGATCGTCAGGGCTTAGAATGATCTGGTCTCTAGTTTTCGTGAGAGCGCTCTGCACCAGGACACGTCCAAGATAATACCGCTCGGCTCGTAGGTTAAAGACTTCTCGGGATAAGAGCCTCCATCTGTCCGCAAAATGGTCAGTAAAACTATCTCAGCGGCCCTCTATTTTGCCAGGTTTGATAGTGTATTACCTCTTGGAAGGAACGCCTTCCTCTATTCAGAGAAGGAGATGGAACATGCTTCTGGGAGTCCGGGTATCCGATGCTGATCACTCCCACCGGGACGAAATCCTTCGGAATACTCAACTCCTTTCTCAAAAGGTCCGGGCGGAACGCCCCTGCGAGATAGGCGGCTAAGCCCTCATTGACCGCGGCGAGAAGCACCAGTAGCGATGCGCATCCTGCGTCGAAGTACCAGTAAGGAATAGGCCATTCAATCTCCGTCCCGTCAGGGCGGATCTTGTCCGGCTCACGATAACGGTCGTGGTACAGTTTCTCGCTGACACAGGGCACTATTAGGACGGGCGCGTTGCCTCTGAGGCGGCTCACCTCTCCAAGTCTACGGACTCGCTCAGGCTCGCTGACTAGGATGAATGACATTCCCTGGCTGAAACCAGCGCTGGGATAGTGGAGAGCTACTTCTAGAATTCTATGGATTTTCTCTTCGGGCACAGGTTCCTGTTTGAAAGCCCGGATCATCTTCCGTTTCCGTACTACGCTGGCGAACTCCATGTCGCGCCGCTAGGTCTACTGCTTGAAAAGAATGCTTGTTGAGGGCCGGGATCTGATTTTGCTTCATGTTTCTTCTTCATCATTTGGGAAGGTGTCCGAGACTTCTCATCCATCGGGTTCAACAGGGCTTAAGAGCCATTCCGGTCCTATCTCTCTCGGACAAGAATTGCGAAAGATAATGGTCCTAGTTGGAGCAATACTATTACTTCTCGGCATAGTGGCTGAGAGCTTGTACATCACCAGCGCCAGGGTTGCCTATAACGGCCTAACACTATCGACGAACACGTATCTCGTATCAGGAATCATCGCTATCTTCTTGGGGTTCATCCTCACCTGGACGAGTGTCAAGATACCCAAAGTCCGCATCTCCTCATCCTAACGCAAATCGGATACTTTGGTCGAGACTCCTGTGCAACAGGAGCTCTGGTCGACCAGGCCGTCCACTAGTGTAGTCTGGTTTGGATTCCCCTGCGATAGGCCGTGATACGGCGGCGTCGAAGTAGAAGGAACGCTAACAAGACTGCTCCCGCCTCCGCAATGGCGATAACCATTACGGCCACTCGGCTAACTCCGCTTGTCAACGTAGACGTCTGGCGTAGAGCCTCTAGGAGAAGTTTTCCGACTGGAAAGAGGGAACTTTCAGGTGGCTGGTTCGACGGAAAGAGAATTTGGATGGCGAGATTGTAGGTTCCTCCAGAAACTCCAGCATGGCTCGTGTTCCAGGCCAGAGCAGTCTTGATCAGGGAGAACGCGGTCAATCCTGCTGTCGCGTGGTCCACACTGGTTCCATTGACGAGGAGGTCTAGCCGTATGTTCTCTGTACTGCTCCCATAATTTGCTACGGTAGCGTTGACTCTAACGATCTCTCCGAGACTTGCAACCGTTGGCGCTGACGCGGAGACCACGGTTACTAGGGAACTAGCTGGGACAACAGTCAAGACAAGGCTTGCAATTCTTACGAGTCGGGTTGCGCTGGTCGCAGTGACGTTGATGTTGAAAGTGCCTTCAGTAGCCGAAGAGTTCGTCGTAATTAACATCAGGGACGAGAAAGAAGGATTGGGACTTCCAAACGCGGGATTGAAGAAGACGCTTACTCCACCAGGTAGGCCTCTGGCGGTAAGAGTTACACGTCCAACTGAGGTTGAAGATGAGGCGACTGTGATACCGACTACTGTAGTGGATCCCTGCACGAGAGCAACATTGGAAGGGCTGAGGGATAGGTTGTAGTTGAGAGGACGCTGGGACACTCCATCCCTGTCTTCATGGTCATTGCCGTTGCTCGCATAGGGCAATGGCAAGCCATAGGAGGACGGGGTCCACTGTATCAGACCCCCGATTATTGGCAGAAGTAGAGAGCACAGTAGCAGGGCTGAGATCGCTTGAGAGTCCTTACCCAATATTCTTCTGCTGCGTGATTATGATTGCCCCATCAGCGATAGAAAAGACTCGTCTACCTTTTGTGTCAAAAATCTTCCAATCCGCTTATAACCGGATCCCAGAAACGAAAATCTCCCTTTCGTTCTTGCAGAGAGTTTGACCGCAAGATTCGGAGTCAAACTACATATTTGATCTCGACTACTATGCTTCCATGCAGACGTTAAAGCCAACGAGCGACAAACTGGAGTCAACTTCGCCATCCAGAGAAAACTCATTGGCAGAAGACGAGAAGTGGAAAGCGGTCCTAGCTAGAGACGACAGCTTCGACGGTTCTTTTGTAGTTGCAGTACGCTCAACGGGAATCTATTGCAGACCCTCATGTCCATCCAGACGTCCCGGCAGGGACCAGGTAGTATTCTTTGCCGATCCCGATGAGGGAGAGCGGTCTGGTTTCCGCCCGTGTCTTCGTTGCCGTCCACGGGAGGCTGCGTCCCCCCGCGCGGATCTGGTTGATCGCATATGCAAATACATCGACGCAAACTTTGACAAGAGGATCACTCTTACAGGTCTCAGCGCTCACGTGGGCATTAGCCCGTACCATCTACAGCGGACCTTCAAACGGGTTTTGGGAATCTCTCCACGCCAATACACGGAAGCTCTCCGTTTGGAGAGGATGAAACTATCACTCCGAAATGGAGAAACGGTGAACAACGCAATCTATGACGCAGGGTTCTCGTCCAGAAGTCGGCTGTACGAGAAGGCCCACACACAACTCGGAGTAAGTCCAGGCACATTACGACGAGGCGGGGAAGGTTTGCGGATCGACTACACAATAGTGGACTCTCCTTTGGGACGATTGCTAATCGGCGCCACTGAACGAGGCATATGTGCGGTGTGTATGGGAGGCTCAGACAGTGCGGTTGAGGCAGCCCTCATGGAAGATTATTCCGCTGCAGCCCTCCATCGGAACGATAATGGTATGAAGAACTGGGCAGCATCTTTCATGAAGTATTTCAGTGGTCAACGCTTTCCGCCTGACTTACCAATTGACGTGAAGGCCACGGCTTTCCAATGGAAGGTCTGGAGAGAAATTCAATCAATCCCCTACGGCGGCACTGCTACCTACTCCGGCATTGCTAGGACTCTGGGAGAGCCCGATGGCTCGAGGGCTGTAGCAAACGCCTGTGCGAGCAACCCTGTTGCCCTCGTGGTTCCTTGCCACCGTGTAATCGGTAAGGATGGGGGTCTACGCGGATACAAATGGGGCACAAAACGAAAGCAAGCCCTGTTATCACTTGAACAAACGGTTCATCGCCACATAGCGAACCGGACGTAAACAGACAGGTTCAGAGTCCAGAGTTCAATGGCAACGAAACTTGAAACCAACGCAATCCAAATTCCTGTCGTAACAACGAAGAGCCGAATTTTCAACTACAGTCTCGTCACAAGCCTTAGCGTGATTTGGGGACTAGCCTTCGTGGCAATTAGACAGGCAGATTCTGAGCTTAGCCCAGCTAATCTGACGGTACTTCGATGGTTAGTCGCATCAGGCGGCTTCCTAATACTCGCGCCTCTGGTTGGAAGACCCAAGCAGCCCTTCCAGAGGCGTCATATTCCAAGAATACTCTTGGTCTCATTCGCCAGTGTTGTTGGCTATCACCTCTCCCTCAACTATGCGGAGACCATTGTTTCTGCCGGCTTGGCTGGACTTCTAATCTCGATAGCACCAATCTTTGTCGTACTGCTCTCAGCATTTTTCTTGAAGGAGAAAATTGGACCCAAACTGATCCTCGCTCTAGCGGCCGGATTTGCCGGTGCAATAGTACTTTCGACCAATTCGAATCTGAGCTTTCAAACGTTAACAGGACCATTAGCGGTAGTACTCGCTGCCTTCATGTACGCAATATTCTCAGTGGGATCAAAACCTCTTGTAAAGGAGTACGGCGCACTGCCAATAGCGATATGGGTCGCGGTAATAGGAACGGCCTTCACACTGCCCCTCATATCCGGGAGCCTTGTAACACAAATCCTAACGTTATCGATCGTAGGATGGTTCTCAGTAATTTACCTAGCAATCCTGAGCACAGTGGTCGCGAACATTATACTCTACACACTCATCAGCAGTCGAGCAGTCTCCAGACTCTCAATCCAGCTCTATCTAGTTCCTCTAGTGAGCCTGGTCGGAGGCATACTGCTCCTAGGCGAAAGTTTCTCAGTCCTAACAGTCGTGGGTGCGGGCTTTCTGTTCGCGGGAATTGCTCTAGCCACGCACAAACCGTAATCATGTGTGCTTTTGAAGGTTCTACCGTTGCCACGACGCTAATCACGGCAGTAACGATCAACCTGGGGGTAACTCTTATGGAAGAACGAAGAACGAGCATTTCATCGTCACCAATGAAAACCGTACCTATGTTGAAGGATGTGCCGAAGCCTCTCGGTCCCTATTCCCACGTGGTCGTGGCAAATGACTTCATTTTCATTGCAGGACAGGCCCCCCGCAAACCTAGTGATCAGCCTGGCAAGTGGGCCGGCACGACCATCACAGACCAGACTCAACAATGCCTGAGAAACATTGAGACAATTCTCAAAGGCCTCGGCGGGACCCTATCGGATGCTGTCAAAGTGACAGTGTATCTTGCTGATCCTTCACTCTACAACAAAATGAACGAAGCCTACGGGGAATTCTTCACCTCGGAACCACCGGCTCGTTCTGTCGCCCGTCTAGGAGCTGAAGTTACAGGCCTACTGGTAACGATTGACGCGATAGCTGTTCATTCGAAAACCGCAAACCCGGAGAAATAAGATTCAGCTAGCTTCGATGCACACGGGTGCTTCCACGATGACGGCTTCCGGCACAGGGCTTCGCAAGGCAGTGACCATGCGATACGCAGTTGCACTCTACATGAGTTCGGTTCTCGGCTCCGGAGTCCTAATACTTCCCGGTCTTGCTGCGCAGGTCGCTGGTCCTGCGTCGATCATCGCGTGGATCGTGCTTTCAATTGTTAGCTATCCATTAGCTTACACATTCGCGAGCCTCTCTACTCGTAGGCCGGAGTCTGGCGGAATCTACGGCTTCGCTCGTGAAAGCTTCGGCTTCCGAGCCGCGAATGCTGTCGGGTGGCTGTTCACTGCCTGGTTCATTACTGGTGCTCCTGTGGTAACTGTCATCGCGGCCTCGTATCTCGCCTACGCGTTCCCACTAAGCAGACCGGTGATTTACATCATCGCGGGAGCCTTGATGCTAGGGGCCTTTCTCGTCAACTATCGGGGCATAATCATCAGCAGCAAGGTCCAGCTGGCGGTCATCGCCGCTATAGTAGCACTACTTCTAGTCACAGTATTAGCTTCCTTATCGCAAATCAGTCTAGCGAATTTCACGCCCTTCTTTCCCAACGGCTTTCTTCCAATCGGTGTTGCCGCTGCGCTAATCTTCTGGTCCTACCTTGGCTACGAGAATGTATCCAACGTGGCTGAGGAATTCAAGAATCCGGAACGAGACTTTCATCGAAGCATAGTTCTTAGCGTCTTAGTTATCGGCGCACTGTACCTCTCCATTGCTGTGGCTGCTGTTGGGACCCGGGCTTACAAGGCGGGTGGCAATGTCGCTCCATTCGCCGCTATGCTCTCCAACGCTCTCGGGGTCTATGGAGCAATTGGAACCGCAATCCTCGCAGTCATCATAATCTTCGGAACAGTCAACGCATACATGACGGGAATATCCCGAGTGATCTACGCCACCGCCAAACAAGGAGGCCTCCCGAAATTTCTTGATAGTATCAATACAAAGACACGGGTCCCAGACCGCGCCCTTATGCTTCTGTTGGGACTTTCCTTTCTGACCCTGATTCTATCCTATGTTCTGGACGTCGATCTGGAGACTGCCCTATTGATTCCCAGCGGCGCCGCAATTCTGGTCTACCTAATCGGCTCCGCTTCTGGCATCAAACTCCTCAAGGCCAAAGGTGCAAGGAAACTGTATCCATGGATAAGCCTCACCATCTCGATAATCATGGGGCTTTTCGTGGGAATCTTGCTACTTGTCGGAATCGCCTTCGGCGCAATAGGCCTGTTCTACAAGAGAGGTAACTCTCCAACGAGTTCACGGGACCCAAACGGTAACAGTTCGCTCGTCCAGTCTTCAGTTGTCGAAAAAAGAAAGGGTTGAGCACGGTCCTAGACACCGATATTTGCATTCTCGGGGGCGGCATTATGGGTGCTGCTACAGCCCATTTCATCAGCAAGACAAGCCGGTCAAAAATTCTACTTCTCGATCGCTACGGTATTGGAAACGATTATTGTAGCTCCAATGATGTGAACAGGGTCTTCCGATACTCGTACGGCGGCGACGAATATTACACTAGAATGGCCGTTGACAGCCTCGGGCTGTGGAGGCAGCTCGAACAAGAATCGGGACAACACCTGCTCACTGCCACAGGTCTTCTCTTGATCGAGGGCGAAGACGAGAGTGCGAACAAGTTCAACGAAGCCAGCTACAGAACATTGTTGAGAATGGGGCTTGGAGCGGAAAAGTTCGAGGAGGGTGATCTGAAGAAACGCTTTCCGCAATTCAAGACCCGTAGAGGATTCCTCGACCCTAATGGAGGAGTCCTGCTCGCGTCCAAAGCCCTCTCAGCTTTCACCGGGCAAGCCCAAGCTAGGGGAGTTAGATTTCTCCAAGACCAAGCCCGAACAATAAACGCCGACCGTCTTATCCAGGTCGCGACTATCACCGGCGAGACCGTGAGGTGCCGAAAACTGGTTGTAACGGTCGGTCCCTGGTCGAACGGTCTTTTGACACCTCGCCTACCCTCTATCACTCCGACTCGACAGCAACTGATCTACTTCCAAGCTCGAGGTGGAATGGATCGTTTCAGACCGGAATCCTGTCCGGTCTTTTTCACGGACAAACATTACGGCCTTCCTACGGCAGGGATTGATGCTGTCAAGGTATCTCCCAAAGAGCTGACAGAACAAGTGGATCCGGAGACAGCGAACAGGTCCGTCGATATGGAACAGGTCGAAGCGTGTAGAGACATGTGCCGTAGGTTCATTCCCGACTTGGCAGAAGGGAAAGTCGTCCAAACGAAAGTCTGTCTCTACGACATGACCAAAAATTCGGACTTTGTCCTCGATCGGGACCCGGATAATCCTAACGTCATCTACGGTTACGGTTTCTCAGGCCACGGGTTCAAGTTCGCGCCCCTTGTCGGAAAACTTCTGGGGGAGCTAGCCTTAGACAAGAAAACCGGTTTCGACATCAGCCGGTTTACAGCTCTCCCATTTCACAGAGGTCCAGGAACCACAGGAAGCCATCTAGGTAAGGGCTAGCAGACCGGCCACGAAGATCGCGCCGGCGAGAGCCTCTAGATGCATCAGCCGGGCCTTGCGCCGGTCAAGTTTCTTCCATTCTTCAGACCCGACCTTCTCGAGAGTAGACGACGATCCGATAGCCATGCCTTTGGGTTCGTGAAGGTCGTAAGTGCCCCTGGAAGCGTGGAGGACGCAGAAGGACATTGTTCCCTCCAACGCGGCTAGGAATCCAATGTAGATGGGTAGAATGAGCCCCAGTCTGACTAGGTGGTTTAACGGGTTGAAGACTGTAAAGGCTAGGACGACCGATAGTGCGATAAGGACTAGTCCTGTGGAGAGTCGTATGGCCCGCCCCCGGGTGCCAATATTGCACTTTCCGGGGACATATTCCTGGGGCATTCTTGACCAGTTTATCAGGGGAGTGACAAGCTTCATTTGGGCCATCCGGCCACTAGATAAGTACAGTTGGCGGGCACTACTACCATCACACCGGAAAAGGAAAACCACCTCAGCGCAGCGCAGACCACGCAGACCTATCCGATACAGGGACGAATGATGAGCAACCGGAAAACAAAACCTCGAGACGAGGTCGGACACTACGTATGTCCTAACTGTGGTAGCCCGAGCCTGGTCCGGGACGCGGAGACAGGTGAGGTCATCTGCACCAACTGCGGATTCGTCCTGTCAGACCCTAGCGATCAATACGCCGCGCCCGTCCCGCGACGGACGGAAGAGGGTCTCCTAGAGAGCCAGTCAGGCCCGCCCGGAAGATTCTCCGCATTCGACAAGAACCTCTCCACGATCATATCTAGAGCGCAAGCCTCGAACAGGTCTCTAAGCGCTGACGAAAGGCTCCAGCTTTGGCGGCTCAGACGCACGCAACTCCGAGCATCCGCAGGCTCTTCGATGGCCCGAAACCTATCCCGAGCCATGAGTCAACTGAGAGGATTGTCAGGTCGTCTGAATCTTCCAGAGGTCGTTACAGAGCGAGCAGCTCTAATGTACCGGCGAGCTCTCAACAAGGGACTCGTCAGAGGACGCCCGATCAATGGCATGGTCGCCGCGTCAACCTACGCGGCTTGCAGGCTTACAGACGTTCCCCGCTCTCTGAGCGAGATTGCAAAGGCGTCGGGTATGAGCCGGAAACTTCTCGCCCACTATTACAGGGCGCTTGTCCGGTCTCTTGACGTTACAATGGCTATTGAGGATCCGTTGAAGCGGGTCTCAAAGATCGCTTCTCGCGCCGGGGCAGATTCTCAGACAGAGATGCTCGCGGGAAAGATTCTCCGAGAGGCAATTCGGTTACGGGTCAACGTTGGAAAAGACCCTGATGGGCTAGCCGCCGCCGCTCTAGACTTGGCGGCTAGAATACGCGGGTCCATGGTCATGCAGCGGGACCTAGCGAAAGCTGCTGGGGTCTCTGAGGTCACAATACGGAGCCGCATGAGAGACCTCAAAACCGCAGCCAAATCTCTGGGTCTCCCTGACGTAGCCTAGGCTCGTTACTAGCGGGTGGTCTGTATGGTAACGCCAGTCCTAACCTAGTTCTAACCGTCGCCTCCTTTTGCAGGAGGGTATTGAAGCCAGCCATCATCGATGCTGGCGTCCGTTGAGCCTAGAGGCTGGACAAGACGCAACCATTCGTAGACGTGACTCTGGACATTGGAGCAATCATAGCGGACGCCGTGATGATTCTCTCTCTAGTCAGAGACCCAGTATCCTACTTCAGGCCATATCGAAACTACTTCGTGGCCATTTATGCCACCTTCCTAGGTTTCCCAAACGCGGATCTAGTTTCCATCTTTTTCTCACAACCTCTGCAACCCTTCCTCTTGCGAGTCGCAGCACAAAGTCTCATTACCTCTGGGTGCACAATTGCCGCGATCTGGGGCTATTTAGCCACCAAATTGTATCTCTATCCTGAACCCTTTTCGCTGAGGCGGATTCTTGCAAACCCTCACAGGCCGATATTTCTCTTGTATTTGATTTACCTCGTTCCTATGATACTTGGGATCGCTGTGGGTTGGAGTTACCCTCCTGCAATCTACCTCGATCCATCGATCCAAGTAACCTACGTTCTTCAGGGCATAACGTTGCCTTCGGTTACGATAGGCCCTCTGCTGCTGGCTATTGGAGCATCTATCGTCGTGGCTTTCACGGTCTATCCATTCACGGTCCTAACTCGCCTCCGATCGGAGATAAAGGACAAGGAAGTCAGGGGAGCACTGAAGGTTTTCACTTTAGCATTCAGCGCAATTGCCGTGGCGTTGATGCTGTCCATAAGTTTGTCATCATTTGGTTACAGCATTCGCGGGTCAGCAAATTTCCTCTCCGTTATTCTGATCATAGTTGCTGTTCGGGCATTCCGGAAGCCGACATTCCTAAAGTCATTCCTTGGCGTTGTCCCATCTCTTGAATCCTCACCAGCCGTGTCGCATACTGACCAAACGATATTGATCTATCGCGAGAGTGATGAAAAATATGGTCCAATATCTCGATACCTTATGGATGGAATAAGCCAGCAAAACAGAGTCGTCTACTTTCACGATGGAGAAGAGTCTCTTGTCAGAGATGGCCTTTCTCAACAAGGTATCGACGTAAGACATTACATGCTCAATGGGTTTCTAAGATTTTTCCCTTTGGGGACCATCTATCAGACGAGAGGCGCCTTAGACAGTACGCCGATAGACCTATGTCAACAGCTTGCCACTGAGGCTAGGATTCTTGGCAAGGAAGGTCTCAGAATAGTCTTGGATTATGACGACTTCACTGTTCGACCTCTCCAGAAGTTCGTCGAACACTTGATAGATTCGAGGTGGACGAGCCCGGACCACTACATACATCTCCTGATGGCGTTTGATTCGACTGCATTTCACGGCGATGCCAGTGCTTTCTCTCGACTAAAATCTAAGATCCGGGTTCTGGATCTGTCCGAGTCTCTTGATGTTTTTTCGAAGACTGTCGGACTGTCACACAAGGAAATGGCAGGGGGAAAGATACTTGTGGAATACGATCCGCAGTCGGACTACGAACGGGTATTGAAATCTCTACTGGCAGAAGCCGCCTCGAATTTTGAACGGACAGTCATCTTTACTCGCAAGGACAGTCCCATCTACCCTCTAGCGCAGAAGCAACCCGGTTCGAAGATTTTCATCTTAACCCACAGGGTGTCCTACCCCAAGATGGAGAGTGAGAACAAAGTGCTCCTTCCTGCATATGACAGTTCTCTCTTGCTAGACGCCTTGAACAAGACGATCGAGGCTTATGCGGGAGGGTCGTTCAGCATAGTATTTGATAATATTTCCCATTTCATCTTCACGCTGGGACCGGAAAGGTCATACTCTCTCGTTCGCCAGGCACTGGAGATGATGGTTTCCAATAGAATTACTGCCATCTTCCTACTAAACTCGGGGGCCCACGATACAAAGACGAAATCTACTTTCGAAAATATGTTTGATATCGAATTAGTTTGCACGACGGGAGCTAGAGCACCTGAGGTCAGAAGGAAAATGAGCGTGGCCGGCTAATGCTCGAGTAACCGTCAGGTAAGAACACGGCCGTTGCCAGGCTAGGCTGTTGCAGCAATAGTTTTCAAAGATGAATGCATCCGGGCTACAAGCAATATCTCGAAGTATTTCTCGGCAAACTGAAGGCAGGCCTCGAGGCCGTTAGGGTCATGCTTGTCGTGCGCATGAGTGCAAATAAGGAACAGCGGGCCCAAGACGTTCGACCAGTAGCTGTTCCCAACGATTCGGGTAGTGAATATCCTGTCTGCTTCAAGGCAGTAGTTCACGTACCGACTGTCCCGTGCGCCATGATACCGAAAGAAGTTCGTTGACTGCTCGGCATAGTCTTTTGGAATGTCCAGAATCTTTGCGAACTCTAAGAGGATGCTCCTCACGTCTGCCCATCGGGGGTCCTCAGACATCTCAGCCTTCGTCCCGCTTGGGACATCCTCTATCTCATCCTGTTTGAAACAAGCGTCAACATACAACTCGGCAGCTCTCCGTGCTCTCAAAGGACCTGCTTCGGGGAAAAGTTGAAGGAATACTTCGTAGAAGCAATCTACAGCCTTGTTGACGTCGCCTCTATCATGCTCAACGAAACCCGTTATGACTGAGTAGGCAAGACGGCGCGCCAACTGACGGCACTCGTCTACGGTTTTCGGAATTTGAACACCCTCCGAATAAGGAAAAGCAACTAGTAGTGGAAAAGTGGGGGCTCCTTTCGAGCCTCGATCAATCAATTCCTCGAGTCGCTCCAACCAAAGACACTCTCCTGTCACGTCTCACTTTGCGTTGGTTTAGTTTCAGCTATGTCCCGCGAATATAATGGGTGCCTACTTTTCTAGCGCAAAAAATTCTACGGGGCTTTATATGCGAGGGCCGACTCCTTCAATCGGCCCTAAGCTTTTTCAACAAATGTAGAATTATCTGTCTAAAAGAAGAGACGTCCGTTCTTCCTCTAGCTGAAGTGGTCTTTACTCGCCCAGAAGAGATAGTTCTTTCGCAAGCCTAAGAACAAGAAGAACGCTCCAATGGTCTCCATTACTCCTCCTATCGCGACCAGTCCCATGGGTACTATCGACTCTACGAGAAACATGACGACTCCAAGCCCGAAGAACATGGCACTAAGAGAGATGTAGGCCCACGCTCTGCCAGCAACGTTCCCCTTGAATAGCTTCAGTGTTCTGAGACCATAATAGACAAGCCCTAGAGTCAGGCCAACACCGATCGTGGAAACTAATAGAGTACCAATGTCCAATAACCAAACTTCATTCTGAGCAAGACAAATGCGTCTTATTTACAAAAATTGTAACCGGAGGGTTCTTTTTGGCGGCGGTGACGATTGAGATGTTGGTAGCTTGGAACTCCCGAGGTATGATCGGAGGGTCAAATGATTAAACTGCTGGACTCCTAGAAATCGTTCATGTCTTTCTCATAGGTGGTCCATTGGCTTCAACGCCTGAGTTCTCTCTGCTCCTGGACTTGGGTCTTGCAATTCTTGCGGCGTTGGCCTTCAGCTTACTCTTCTCGAAGGTCAAGCAGCCAGTTGTTGTCGGACAACTCATCGCAGGAATAATCATCGGCCCTTTCGGGCTAGGGCTTATTCAGGATCTGACAACGATCAACCTACTGGCGTCCCTCGGGATCATACTTCTTCTGTTCGTCGTCGGCCTCGAGCTGGATCCTAAAGAGATTCGAAAAATTGGCCGCGAAAGCACTGTGCTGGTGATAGTGGAGCTCGCGGTATCATTCGTCTCTGTCCTAGGCGTGGGGTTGGCAGTCGGGCTGAGCTATATCGAAGCCGTCTTTGCAGCATTCGTGGTTGCCACAACCAGCACTGCGATCATGAGCAAGCTTCTCCTGGAATCTAAAGGTCTGAAAGCACGAGAATCTCACCTAGTCCTAACAGCATCTGTGATGGAGGACTTCGCCACCGTCTTCATCCTGTTACTTCTGCCTGGACTCGTTGCGGCAAATAACCAGGTTCCGGGTGTGGACTTGGCTCTATTTGCTATCAAGGGCGTACTACTTCTCGCTGTCATCTTCGGTTTTGGCTGGAAAATTGCGCCTGTGATCATAGATCGAATTAGCTTGAACGACAAGGAGTACAAGGAAACTGCCTTCCTTCTGGCCCTATCCTTTGGGTTTGCATTCGCAATAATATCCTCGTACTTGGGTTTCTCCCCAGCGATTGGTGCGTTTCTGATGGGTTTGATGATTAGGGGTCGCCAAGCAAAGTTTGTCTTGGAAAAAGTGGGCCCCATCAAGGACCTGTTCATCGTCCTCTTCTTCGTATCGATGGGGACGCTCATTAACATCGGGTCTCTGGCAACTCTTACACTTCCCATCTTGGCCGTGCTCGGGACAGCTATTTTCGGAAAATTCTTCGGCTGTTGGCTAGGAGCTAAACTCTCGGTCTCGAAGGATGAAGCAAGAAACGTGGGGATCTCGATGCTTCCCCGCGGAGAGTTTTCATTCATAGTAGCTCGAGAGGGGACCGCGTTAGGGGTTGGTTTGCAGCTGCTCTACCCTCTCGCCGGCCTAACAACTCTGATCAGTTCCGTTCTGGCCTCTGTAGCACTGAGGCTGGTCAAGACAAAGAATGTCGCCGTTGCTCCCTCGCTGACTCGCTCTGATGCCGGGATACGAAAACACCTGGTTGATAGAAAGACGAGGGTACGATGATCTTGAGAACCCCTCCTGGCGTGGCCCTGATCTTGATAGGTTCCGGATTGTACTGGATTCTATCGAGCCAGCTAATATCCTCCTTTACGGTTCTCGCTCCCGGGCTCTTTCAATCAGTTCCTTCCGGCGTGACCCTGGTTGCAGTAGTGGGAGTCATCTCATTGGTCATCGGCTTGTGGATAATTCACATTGATTTCAATGAATTGGCCGGGTTATTTGCTAGAAGCGATGGCTGGGTCTTCGCGATCCCCATTGCACTGGTCGTATCAGATGTATACTTGACGCTGATCACTCTTTCTTACAGCTCTCAGATCATTGAACTGAACCCATTTGTCGCCGCTACAATTCAGTTCGGGACAGCGGCACTAGTCCCATTCATACTATCCTATCTGGCCCTCTCCGAAGGCCTGGCCCTGCTAATGCTAAAGACCGGTAACTGGCTTTTCGGCGGGTCGAATTCTTCTAGATTTCTTCCCTTTGCACTAATTTGCGGCGTCGCGTCCTTTGGCCCCTTCAGCAACCTTCTCGGATTCACGCTAGGTTATGTTAGCTCACTCGTCTATGTTCTCGGAGCTGTGGGCGGAGGACTGATAGCTACTCTGGTCTACCGAACCATGAAGATTCATGGAGACTTATTGCGACCCAGTCTCTCATAAGATGAAAAGCTTGATTGGAACGCGACGTTTCTTTAGTATGATATGCCAAAATCCCGCGGACGCGTTGAGTCCCAGCCGAAGCAAGAAGACCCCATACAGCCGCTACGTTTTGTCGTCCAAGAACATCACGCGAGTCGTCTTCACTGGGATTTTCGCTTAGAACTAGATGGCGTATTGAAAAGCTGGGCTGTACCGAAAGGTCCCCCCACGGAGTCAGGAGTCAAACGTCTGGCCGTACAAGTCGAAGATCACCCTCTGAGCTACTTTGATTATGAAGGAACTATTCCCAAGGGGCAGTATGGAGCTGGAGAGGTCAAGGTTTGGGACAAAGGGACGTACGTTCTCGAGATTAGAGAATCTCGAAAGTTCCACGTCTTGCTTATGGGCAAGAAGCTCAAAGGAGATTACAGGCTCATCAACTTCAAAGATCGTAACTGGCTAATCTACAAGGTAGCAAAGTCGAACGTAGCATAGTTTTGCTAGAGAGCGGGTTGAACTTTGGCCGTGACGGATATTGGCCTTTCCTCTTTGAGGAGAACCTGCGAGAACGCCGCGGAGACAAGTGCTGTCGCCAACGAAAATACAATCACACTTTGAAGCTGAAGCGCATCAGCTATCAACCCACCTGCTAGTGGCCCTAAGCCTCCCCCAAGACTCAGAGCTGACTCCAGAAGGCCCAGGCCCTTTCCCCGATCTGCGGTAGACGTGTAATCAGAAATCAAGGCTGCCGCTGAAGATTGGATCAATGGGTAGATGGGAAGAATCCAGAGAATCGTCACAATTGCAACGTTTGTAATAAACAAGAGTATTCCAAAATACACAGCATAACCTACCACTCCGATCAAGAAGACCGGTTTCCTCCCAACTCTATCATTGAGAGGCCCGACTAACCTGTACGTAATAGCCCCCAGAACTGTTGTAGATGTAGCAGCTAGGCCGGCCAAGAGCTTGGAGCCACCGAGAAAATCGACAAGATAGAGCGTGAAGAAACTGTTGAAGGCGGAGGCGGCGATTAGAACGGTAACAGATAGGAAGCAGAGAACTGCTACTTTGCGTTGTCTCAAGAGTCCCCAGTACCCTTTGGAAGTGTCCAGAGACTTTGTGAGCGTCAAAGCGTCCCGAGGTGCAAGTACGACGACCAGAGACCCTGCGTATCCGTAGACCGCTCCGAGCAGAAAGAGGTAGTTAACTGGGAGAAACTGGTAGATGATACCTCCAAGCAGAGTTACGGATCCGTAACCGAGTAACGCGGCAGCCCAGAATCCCCCAATTGCCCGTCCATACTGCCTCGACGCCCATGTTGCTATCGCAGCGTAAACTGGTATGAAACTGGAAGAGAAGAGACCCATAAGGGCGACGACAATAACATATTCTTCTGGGGTCGTAAGCAGAGGGAAAAAAGAGAATCCAATTCCTTGGGCCAAGAATGAAAGCAGCAAGATTCCGCTTCCTCTGCCCGTCCTGTCTAATAGTCCGCCCCAGGTTGGAGAAAGAAGAATCGTCTCAACGGCCGGTATCAGCGATACGAGCGCGATTAGGGAGAATGAGGCTCCTAACGATCTCAGATGAATCGGAATGAAGGCCCAAATTATTCCAGTGGGGCCGAAAGCCAGTGCAGTGGAAAGCTGGACCCCAATACGCCTGTTCAGCTAGTATCACTTGACGACGAATTGATACCAGGACTCTAAGAGGCGCTCGCTATCGAATTAGTATGACGGAAGGATCCGGGGTCCGTCTCACTGTTTTGCAGCGGTTGATCCAATTCGGCGTCGGATTTCTTCGCTTATCCTTCGCTTTTCATTATCGTCTTTCGCCATCATCCACTGAAGTTTCAGTTTGAAAACCGCAGCCTCCAGGCTCTCATTCTCCTTCTGCACTGTACTCGTCGTGCTTGGAGTCAATGTCTGTGTCAAAAGCTAGCCTTAACCATGAGGATTTAACGAATTCTGAGCCGTCTTTCTTCTGACTATACCCCTGCGACGGCTCCGATGACAAATCCTAGTATGGCGAGGGTTCCGAAAGTGAGATGCAGAAAGATGGTGTTCGCATTGGCAGGTATGATCGCATGTGGATCACTGTAGTTCGCCCGAAGAACTCTGACAGCTTTCATTGCCAGGGGCAGACTCAACAGCGCGATGAGAGAGGCGAGGCTGGTGATCGGAATCGAAGAAAAGAGCTTCAAGAAAGCGTAGAGGACGATGAGGACGTAGGCAGTGGCGACCATTCCCACGTATACTAAGATAGACCGTGCGTAGCCTAGCCTCAATACGAGTGTTTTCTTACCGACCGCCTTGTCAGCATCCATATCGGGAAACTCGTTAATCCAAAGGACGGCTGCGATGAGCAAGCCTACTGGAAGTGAAGCCAGGAATGGCTCCACGGCAAAACGCCCGGTCTGAACATAAAAGGCTCCAAGAGTCATCACAGGTCCGAAGTTGATTCCGACGATAAGCTCCCCCACTCCCCGATACGCCAGCCTGAATGGCGGGCCGACGTAGAAGTAGGATGACACTACTCCGATCAGTCCCAGGAAGAACAG